>Ga0080005_121881_pt1 | contig 24728 bp, 24 predicted proteins | sample JossMetagenome_2_FD_69208 | JGI IMG/M metagenome (GOLD analysis project Ga0080005, IMG submission 69208) | Hot spring sediment microbial communities from Joseph's Coat, Yellowstone National Park, USA - JC3_ASED (SPADES assembly) (version 2) | ecosystem: Environmental > Aquatic > Thermal springs >...
CATCCTGATGTCAGGCTCATGATTGTTAGAGAGAATGTTAGAAGAGGAAAAGCTTATGCACTTAATAATGCTCTTAAACATGTTGACGGAGAGATCATTGTTATCACTGATGCAGACTCTAGATGGGCTTCTAAAGACGTCTTGTCAAAAACAGTTTCATGGCTCTCAGATCCTAATGTAGGCGCCGTCACATGTGTCAAAAGGCCTGAGAAGAAAGGTCCTCTAGATATTGAGGCGGGGTACAGAGACTTCTATAATATTGTGAGGATCGGTGAGAGCAAGAAATGGTCTACACCTATATTTCATGGAGAGCTTGCTGCATACAAGAAAGATCTTCTGATAGAGATAGGAGGATTCCCATTAGACATTGGCGCTGATGACAGCCACAGCGCGACATTGATAACATTGAGAGAAAAAAGATCTGTAGTGGCTGAAGATGTTGAATGTATAGAGATCGTGCCTGAGAAAGAATATGAGATGTGGAGAATTAGAAGAGCACAACATCTTGTGCAACACTTCATCAAGACAATAAGATATATATGGAGTGCTCCGAAGAAGTTCAGATCTATCCTTTTTATAGAGACATGGCTACATCTGATAAACCCGTGGCTGCTGTTGGCTGCAACATCTCTATTACTCTACAGAGCATTAGAAGGATCTTTGAGAGCATCAATAATACTGGTAATAGGATTAATATTGTTAATATTCAAGCCTTTTAGAACATGGATAGCTACTCAGATATATCTTATTGTGAGCATGATAAGAAACATCTTCAGCAAAGAGATCATATGGAGAAAACTTGATAAAAATATTAGAGACAAGATCCTGTGGCAGAAAAACTGAAAGAAGCCAAAATATACTTACTCTAGATCAATGAGAGTACTATATATAGCACCTTCCTACTATCCACACATAGGTGGAGTAGAGTACGTAGTTAAATCAGTTGCTGAGAGACTTTGGAGATGTTTATTGGAATACCTTCTTATAATAGAGCAAAAATACTAAAGATCTCTTTACGCTCATTTGTCAATAGTAAACTTGTGAGAGGTTTTATAATAGTTGCTGACGCAATTTCATCTAGTGAAGCTGAGGAATATAATAGATCTATAAAATATGTGAAAGATTTAGGATTCGAGGTCATATATGATGTTAAGATTGGTAGAAGAGGTTCTACGAAGGCTCGAAACATGGTTTTAGAATACGCAAGGCAAAATCTCAAAAAGGATGATGTGTTGATCTCATATGAGGACGACTATATATATCCAGGAGATCACTCGCTTATTCCAGCTCTTCATTGGCTTAAAAAGCCTTCCATAGGAGTGGTTGGAGGCAGGAGGATAAATATAAGAAAGAGACGTATAGATCCTGATTTTTATTTAAACATTTTTTATTTAGCCGATTATTTAACAAAACTTACAGGCTATATCTTTATTGACGTTGATCATGGTCCTAGATACGTTGATTATACAACACATCTAATGGCTATGAAAGTCAAAATCCTAACTCAAGAAATCAATTATGATGAAAATTATGGTGGCATAGGTTATAGAGAAGAGAGTGATCTGCAGATGCAGATTAGAAAGCTCGGCTATAAAATAATTTTTGAACCAAGATTTTACACATATCATTTAGCAATTGAAAGCGGTGGAGATAGATATTCTGATCTTGAGAATAGAATATTTTGGAAATGGATAAATCATACATATTTTATGAATAAATGGCGTTACCCATTTCATAAGAAAGTTCTCAGCTACATGATACTAACGACATACGCATTAATAAACGGCCCCTCAGCGATAAAAGGAGTATTAAAAGCTAATAGAATAGTAAAATGAAAATAGTACATGTACATCATCATTATTACCCTGTTGTCGGAGGTTTAGAGAGAGCTGTTCAAAGTCTTGCAGAAGAGCTTGCTAAATTAGGTCACGAGGTTCATGTTATCGCTAGTAGATATGGTGCAGAAGATAGACCTAAAGAGGAGATCATTAATAACGTGTTTATTCATAGAGTAAAGGCTCTAAGGACTGGCTTCCCAGATCTTACATACCCATTTGAGTATCCAGTGAAAATTTTAAAAAATGCTAATATTGTTCATGGTCATACTCAGAATAGTTTATTTGTTGTCAAGATGATTGAGAAGGCTAAAGAAATCGGCGTTAAAACTTTTATGTATTTTATGGCGATTGATGCTTTATATGATCATCCTAATCTGCTGGTCAGGTCTTTAGGACCTTTCTATTCTAGATGGATTTTGAAGAAGGCTATTCAATTATCTGATGTTAAGCTTGTTCGTAGTTTGAGAGATCAGGATCTTCTATATAACAAATATGGTGTCAATGCTATGTATATTCCTGACGGTGTTTCCAGATGGTTTGTTTCTCATGAGTTTAGTGGTGAGAAATTTAGAGAATATTATAAATTGAATAATGATTATGTGGTTTATATTGGTAGACTTCATCCTTTAAAAGGCATAGACATATTAATAAAAGCATTGTATCATATTTTGAGAAACAACTCCTTGAACTTAGATCTTGTCATAATAGGCCCTGGAGATGCAGGACCTTACATAAATCTGGCTAAAAGATTAGGTGTTGATAGAAATATTTTGTTTCTCGGTTTTGTTGACGAAGAGGTTAAAATTGGCGCTATAGACGGTTCTTTAGCTGTTATTGTGCCAAGTATTAATGATTATGTCGAGGTTTATCCAATGGTTATTTCTGAAGCATGGGCAAGAAGCAAACCTATTATAGCTACTAAAGTGGGAGGAGTACCATATAGAGTAAAACATATGTTCAATGGTCTGCTTGTTCCTCCTAAAGATCCGAAGGCATTGGCAGAGGCGATAACACTATTAGCAAATGATAAAGAGCTAGGCAAAAAATTAGGTGCAGAAGGCAGAAAAAGTGTTACAACTTGGGACGAGGTATCATTTAAAATGACAGAATTATATAAAACATATAATGAAAAGTCTTAATAGAGGAAACATAAATGATGCGTGTACTTGTGACTGGTGGAGCAGGCTTCATAGGTAGTCACCTTGTTGATAGGCTTGTTAGGGATGGGTACAGAGTGAGAGTAGTTGATAATCTTAGCAGTGGCAGATTAGAGAACATAAAGCATCACCTAGATGCAGGCAATGTCGAGATAATGGTAGGCGATCTGAAGGATCCACAGGTAGCTTTAGAGGCTGTTAAGGGTGTCGACGTCGTTTTTCACTTTGCTGCTAATCCAGAGGTTAGGGTAAGCACAACAAATCCAGAGATACACTTCAACGAAAACATTGTTGCAACATTCAACCTACTAGAAGCCTTGAGGAGGAAGGGTGTGAAGGAACTAGTTTTTGCATCATCAAGTTCTGTATATGGAGAACCGGAGGAGATACCAGTAGACGAGAACGCACCAATAAGACCTGTATCCGTCTATGGAGCAAGTAAGGCTGCTTGTGAAGCACTTATACATGCGTATACAAAGCTCTACGGAGTAAAAGCAGTTGTTCTACGCTACGCAAACGTTGTTGGACCAAGACTTAGACACGGAGTGGTATGGGACTTCATAAACAAGTTGCTTAAGAATTCAACAGAGCTGGAGATTTTCGGGGATGGTAAGCAGGTTAGGAGCTACATATACATAGACGATGCGATAGAAGCGACAATAACTGCGTGGAGAGGAACGGAGACAATCTATGGAGCATACAACGTGGCCTCCGAGGACTGGATAACTGTAGATGAGGTAGCAGATGAATTGATAATAGCGATGGGATTGAGCAATGTGAAGAAGACATATAAACCAGTATTACACGGAGTCGGGTGGCCAGGAGATGTGAAGAAAATAGCCTTAAAAATAGACAAAGTAAAAGGTCTAGGATTTAAACCAATAATGAACTCCAGAGTTGCTGTAAGAGTGACAGCAAAGAATCTTCTCAGAGAATTATTTGAGGAGTAAAAACAGGTGAAGATTAATAAATGCGCATAGCTAAAACCGCGATGAAAAAACAAAAACTGCTATTGTTCCCGGGAAGTAAACCCTTAGCTTTGGTTTTATTTGTATATGTTTTTTGGTTTTCATCGATGTTTTTAACTCCTCCCATGAATAAGGTATTACCTCCCGACCCTTTTATTTTCACCAAAAATCTTTCATTGTGTTATTGGTTCAGCTTCGTAATATTGTTGATCATGGTAGTTTTTCGTCTAACTTTGTTTTCTGAAGAGAAAAACCCCATCTTTGACTTTCTCATAATCACGTGTCTCGTTCTTATGATTTATGGGACAACAAGCATTGTTTACTACTTACCTTTATACGTAGATACATACATACATACATCAGCATCGCTCAAGATCTTACTAAGAGGACACACTCCCCCACCTTCGTCTATGATGGCTGCATCAAATGAGCCGGGTGCTTATTTATTATACTCCATATTCTTGTTGATCACTTCCATAGATTCAATATCCTTTATGAAGTTCTATCCTGTTATGTTTAGTTTTGTAATGTTATTTTTGCTTTATGTCACCTCCGCAAAATTTACTGATTCAAAAATAGCTATTATATCATCAATGATTTATGTAGCTTTTCACTACTTCATTGTCTATGTATATCCTGGAGATTTATCTCAGGTGCTTTTCCTATTATTTATATATTTATCTCTTCTCTATATGGAAACAAAAACCATGGGATTTGCATATCTTTTATTGCCGATAGCTCTCTCAGGTATGACTATTTATATCTTGTTTCCTTTTCTCACCATCTTACCATCCATTATACTAGTACTATATTACTCTTTAGCACATCAGGAAAAAAAAGTATACAAATCACTCGTAGCAATCGTGTTTATTTTTATAATTGCTTGGATATCGTGGCTGACATACCTATCACAGGGATCTCTTCTTATTACTAGCTCCATGCTTGTTAACGCAATAAGTAAGAGAGAAATTATTGAATTACCAGAAAAAATAGCTTCTCCTCCGTCCACGCGCATGATGACTCTTTTAATAAAAGAAGTTATAACCGCGTTTGAGATTTTATCGGGAGCCGCTGTAACCTTTTGGGGCTTGGCAAATATTAAAGCTGTTAAGATACGACAAAGACTACTCGTTCTCGCAATATTTTTCATGATATGTATTTTTGGCATGGCCTTCTCAGCTCTCTCTGCTTCACTTACCTTGGGGGCTTATATTAGATTTTACTGGTTTTCATTAATGCCTTTCTCTATTCTCATACCATTATATCTTTTGAACAATAAGGAAATAAACCGTCCGAGACTCGAGAAGTTTAATAGAGCCCTTAATTGGACCTTCATAATCGTGCTAATAGTCTTTCTATCGCTATCGCCTATAATAATACACGATAATGATCCTGGCTACTACTATCCATCTTCTTCTCTAAAGGGAGCTGATTTTGCTGTTAAAAATCTTAAAGGTAATGTTATATGGGTAAAGCGCCATGTACATTTAATTGAATACATGGCATTACAAAACGGAATACTTTTTGAGGGATATATGGATGTTCAAGGAAATGAAACTACTAGATTTATTTCACTTCCAACATACATAAAAATATATGGTAATGAATCAAGTAACTGCTACGCAGTAATATTTAACGACTACGAAGACTCCTTAGATGTATTGTCAGGAAATATCGACAGTGTTAACCAACGACGTTTATACGAACAACTAATTTTACAAAAACTAAATATGGTTTATTTTGGCGGTTCCATAAGGATATATGCGAAGTAAATATTACTAACGATGCTGACACGGCCAAAAATAATTGAAGAAGTCGTTAAACCTGAAATTGCCATATCCTAAGGTAATGATCTATAGCCGCCTATTCAGCAACGGCTAGGTTAACATGAGGTCGTAGAAAAGCGGATACTATAATGAGGGCCATAAGGCTTTAGCTCTCGGGAACGAAAATATGGAGTTTGTCGCTTGTATCTGAAGAGCTGGATACAAATGCATTCAATTAGGTACCATCACAGGAAAGCATTTGGGATTGAGAAGAGATCTTTGGCTAGCTAATCTTATGAGCAGAGAAAGTAAAGAGTCAATATTATTTGCTTACCTAAGGAGGCTTATAGGCTACTTTCGTAAACCTCATCGTATAACTTGGCTTAAGGTAATGAAGTCTATGCCGTTAAAAATGAGATTAAGGTACCTATTTTACTTATTATTTATTCCATTCATCCTTATTTTATTCTTAGGCTTTTTCGTTCTACTGCCTTGGTGCATAACCTCTATCGCTATAATAGGCATAGCCATGATCTATATAGATGCATTAAGAGATTCTATGTCGCATCATAAATCTTTCTGTATCTCAATGGTTTTAGCATTACTTGTCTGCATCAATAAGTCTATAAGATCTTTAGCCATTCTTCTTACTTTCATAGATAGATCAACTAATAAGCAAATTGAAACAAGCTTTGGTGCTTAAAGATGTCAAGTAATGTAAGTTATGATAGAGTGAAAGTAGTAGCCGTAGTTAGTACTTATAATAGACCTCATGAGCTACGTCGATGCCTTCTGTCATTACTATCACAGGACTCTACTTCTTTGAAGACTATAATAGTTATTGACGGGTCCGAGACTGACGAAACCGAGCAAATGATTCGCAAAGAATTTCCACAGGTTAAATATGTAAGGATTCATGAGAATATTGGTGGGGCAGGGCAGTTTTACATTGGATTGAAACTTGCATATAAAAAGGGGTGTGATTGGGTCTGGGTTATGGATGATGATGTTGAGATCATAAGGAAGGATGGCCTAAAAATCTTATTAGATAAAGCCTATGAATTAAAGAATAAGGGGATTCCTGTAGGTGCTGTGATTCCACTGCAACTAGCAAATGGACGTGTTGCAAAGGTAGGACCTTTAAGTATATTTGTGGGAGGGTTAATATCTAAAGAAGCAATTATGAAAGTTGGTTTTCCAAGATACGATTTTTTCATTTATTACGATGATGTTGAATATGCTTATAAAATTATCAGAGCAGGATTTAGCATAAAGTATGCTCCTCCAATACTAGAGCACAAAGGATGGGCACAGAGACCAAGTTTTTGTATTCGCATACTTAAAAGAAAGTATTGTCTTCCCATTTTAACAAGGAAACGTATGTATTATTTAACTCGTAACGGCATTATTTTCTCCAAGGAATATGGGTTGCCAATTCTACTATTACGCATAATCATAGGGTCTCTCATTAGAGCCTTAGCTTGTGCATTTATACTACGTGACTTACTTATGCCGGCGTATGTGATACGAAGCATTATTGAAGGTTTTTTATATATAACCAAAACAAGAGTATAAAGGTATCGTGAAATAAGGTGCATTTCAATGTCTTACACTACTGCACTCAAGCTATTATTTAAAGGGTTAATCAAAGGCGAGTTGAAAGTTCTCGATTTCATGGTTAAGATTATTCATGGTCTTACAGCAGTACAAAGGTACTACAATTTCCATGCTGTAAAGGTAAAGAAAGAGTTTTTAAATTTGAAAGGTACTGAAGTTGCCATATATGTTTTATTGGGCAATTATCACGAATTATGGGATGTTGTTTTAGAACGACTATATCATTACAATGAAGGGTTTGATGTTATTTTGATTAATCCTGGTGGTTTTCATAGAGATAAGGCGCTAACACTTAGTAAAAGCTATGGGTTTAGCTATATTGAGTTGATACCAAATAATATTGAAGTGGCACAAAATTACGTAATCTATAATGTAATTGATTCTCCTATAGTTATAAAGTTAGATGATGATGTCTTTCTAACAAAGTTCACTATTAAAAATATGATTCGCGCATACCTAAATCTAAAAGAGGAGGGGTTAGATATAGGTTTCGTAGCACCTGTATTAAATGTAAATAATGTTTCTTTTTACCATTTCCTTAAAACCTTGGATCTTCTTGTAGAATATTCAAAAATCTTTGAAAAAGCCATCTTTGCTAAGCATTGGACTAAGCAAAGAATTTGGTATGATCCTGAAGTAGCCAAATGGATTTGGGAGAAATCCCTGCCACTAAATAAGATAGCCGAAATATTTGCTGAAAAGAATAAAGGTCTTTATGAATACATACCAGTACGGTTCTCAATCAGTTGCATATTGTTTGAGAGAACGTTCCTCTTAAAACATTATGGATTCTCTTCTCCAGGACCAAGAGTGAAAGTTAGCGTGGAAGGAAAAACTCGTAATATGCCACTCATATGGGGTGCTGTTATTCAGGTCGATGAAGATTCAGTAAACTTTTATGCAGATAATAAAAAACATATACGTATACTAACGTTGGATTCTTTTGCAGGACATCTATCATACTATCCACAATAAGAGGTTATGCTAAAATGGTATCGTAACAATAAGCATCGATTATTGGAGGATCTAAAAGAGTAGCTCTAATAATAGAAATAAGTGTGTAAAACAATGAGAGTAGCTGTTCTCGGTTGTGGCTGGTCTGGTGTAATTATGGCAATTAGAATGAAAACTTTTTACCCTTCTGCTGATGTTGTTTGTATTGATAGGGATTTGGATGGTGGTCTTCTTCGTAGTGAGGTTGTGAATGGTTATTTATTTGATGTTGGGGGTAGTCATATTGTTTTTAGTAGGCGTCGTGATGTTGTTGAGGCTGTACTGGGTTTTGGTGGTGAGTGGGTTTCTAAGGAGAGGAAAGCGTTTATCCTGCTTAATGGCGTCTTTGTTCCGTATCCTTTTGAGACTGGGATACATGTTCTTCCTCCTGAGTTAAGAGCTAAATACGGTTTGTCCATTATTAGAGCTTTGCTTGAGCACCGTGATGAGAGACCTAGGAATTTTTTGGATTGGATTATGAAGACGTTTGGTCGTGATATTGCAGAGGATTATCTTATCCCATATAACGAGAAGATCTGGAAGAGACCCCTTGATAAGATGTCTGCTGATTGGGTTTATATCCCAGGCAGATTACCAATACCATCAATAGAAGATGTTGCTAAAGCTATTGCAGGTATATCTGTTGTTGGCTATAAAGAGCAATCAATATTTCATTATCCGAGGAAGGGTGGTATTATCAAACAGTGGGAAGCAGCATACAACTACGCTAAGTCCTTAGGCGTGAAGTTCGTTAAAGCTGAGGTTAAAGAGGTAAAGATAGATAGAGATGGTTATACAATAAATGGCTGGTTAAAGGCAGAGAAAGTTATAAGCACATTACCACTTAGGGAAGCTCCACAAATATTCAATCTTTCTGAAGAAGCTTATAAAGCTGCCGAGAGACTTGACTACGACTCCGTTGTGGTTATTGGGCTTGGATTAAAGCGCTCAGCACCTGATCAGCACTGGGTTTATGCACCTGATAAGAGGGTTGTGTTTCACCGCTATGCCTGGATCTCAAACTATGGTGAGGACGCCCCCCTAAACAAAGCATCGCTAATAGCAGAAATAACAGTTACACCAAATCAGAGAGTAGATATTGATAAGTTGATTGATGAAACTGTTCAGGGCTTAATAGAGTTAGGAGTAATAGGAAATAGTAATGAGATTGAAGTTGCTAAAGCTTGGTGCCACAAATATGGCTACCCCATCTACACACTTACACACAAAGAAGACGTTAACATCATTACACAGGAATTAATCGAAATGGGTATAATAACATTTGGTAGATGGGGAAACTGGGAATACTGGAACACAGATAAAATATTTGAAAAAGCCTTAGAAATAAAATTGATCTAGAGGTATGAAAAACTCTTATCTCAATTCAAATCATTTACTCCCTAATTATTACAAACACTTGTAGTATTATTAGTGGGAACTCTTTTGTTGATGAACCTAGTTTATCTATGAGACTTTTTTGTGTAACGATACAAATCTCTGTATTGCATGATCTATGTCTGGTACTAACGTCGGGAAGCTATGAAGTAATTGCGGTAAAAATTTTTATGATAAGCTTATAGATAGCTTTATAGAAAAACATGGTTTTAAAAATATTTTTATTGATACAAAACATTACGGAGCTCAGCTAGCTGTAGGAGATGAAGAGAGTAAGGGAGAGATCCTTCTATTTCTCGGAGATGATAACGGATTTGAACCCAATAAGATATGCTGGGTTAAAAAGATGTTCGAAAAATTTAAGAATATAGCATTTGTCCATGACACGCGAAAATATATTGACGTAAAAGGAAACTTAATAGATTTGAGCAATTTACGATATAGCCACATAATAAGATTTTTAGAGTCAATTACGCCACAGAAGGATGTGCTTATCGATCCTAGCAATCTCAATATTATACAATATCTTCATCTTCTTAAATATTATGGTGCCGTATCTACAGTAAGTTTGATGTCGGTTAAGACTGAGTGTGTTCAAGATAAATTAAAAGATTTAAAACATATATATATAAGTGTTGAGACATCATGATTATACATTTCACATGACATATCCATTTCCCTTAGTTTCACTACTATATGCTGTCTACAGCATTGTAACTAATGTAGATGCTGTTTGGTCTAGCAACGTTATGGGAATTCTTTACATTCTTTTACTTACCCTATGGTTTCACGGGTTGTCTAAGCAGCTGAATACAGAGCAACATCGAGTGGCGGACTTACTAGCACTAACTACACCTTTGGTCGTTCTCTGGTCAGTTTGATTCATACCTAAAGCATATACTCTTTTAATGGCATTACCGCTTTTGTTCCTAAAACTTCACATCATAATTATAATAATCTTAATTCTATCTCTTGTGTTTGGTCACGGAGGTATGGCTCTGTGGACCTTAGGTATATTCTTGCTCTTATTCGTATCCATAAAGATGCTTAATATTAAAACTTCCGCATATACCTCTCTTCAATGTCTTCAACAGCTTAACACTAAACTAGCATTGCTCCTTACAATTTTCAGCATCTATGTTGCTTACACAGCGATTCTAATGGTTTTGAAGGGAGCTGCAATAAACGTTTTTGAGACACTTATAGCTTTTTTACGTGGTGAGAGGATAATAATTGCACCACATCCTATTCAGATCCAAGCTCCTATATCTCCAATTCTAAGAGTTATATCCATAGCTATACTTGCGGCTCTAGGTCTAGTAAGAACGCTTGAAGGAAATAACATTCTTCTGCGTTTACTTGCTTTGTTTCTTTAGCTGGATTAGTAGTAGCATATGCAAGTGCCATAGCATTTCCTGCATTTGAGTTGCCTAGATACCTAGGACTAGGCTCAGTAACGTTATTAGCAATACTATCGCCACAAGCATTTGAGTCCCTAACCAGGAGAGGAAAACAAGGCGCAGGCTACGCCTATGCATTGTTACTTCTAGCAATACTATCATTCGGATTTGCAGGAACACTAATGCCTGAAAATCCATATACAGCGAATCCATACTCACCATGGTCCATATCAGGTCTCATCACATATGATGAAGCACAAGAATTAAGAAATCTAGCACCATTACTTTGTTGCAACAACTTCTTAATTGATTGGAGAGCAGGAAATTACTTAGCTTCTATATATCTTTGGATTTATCCTGAGTATAGAGGTTTTCACATAATAAACACTCAAAGCAAATTCATCTTTGCAGGATCATATGGTCTTCTTGTTACTTCAGAATACCTCAAAAACTTCAATGGGATATGGATATTACGTAGAAATGCTCTTCACATGCCTGAAGTATATTTAAGTGAACTACCTTTATACTTAGCTAAAATGTATGTTAACACTTCGGTGATATACCTTAGCAATAACATACAGGTATTGAACTTATTGAGAGATGTAAAATGATTCCGACAAACTCTAGCAACAAATTAATCATTGCAATCATACCTAATGTATTCGGCTTTACCGGGGATGCTGTTAATGAACGACAGCTTATAAAACATCTGTGCAAAAATAGTAAATGTATCGTATTCAGCTTTATTAGGATTTCAAAGTTATTAAGATTACGTAAACTTGTTGCAGAGATTTATGAGGAGGGTTGGAGCGAGAATATTGTTTTGATACCTATTCCTTTAATTCCTCCTACCACAATATTTACATTAATTATATCACTTCTGAAAACCCCACTCATTTGGGTTCTTGACAAGTTTGCAAAAATTCGACTTATTTATGTTAGATCATCCACTCTCGCCCTTGGAGTCACAACAATAAAGTCTCTTGCTAAAAGAACTTGCGTAAAGATTCCTGCTATAGCAGAGGATGAGGTGCTGAGATGGAGAAGAATAATATCATTCATTTATAACCCTGCAGATAGGTATGTTCTAAGCAGGGCTGGAGCTATAGGAGTTCCTTCACCATTATTACTGAAGAAGCTTATAGTAAGGCGTAGGGTATTACAAAAAGGAAAAATAGTGCTGGTTCCTGCTGGTATTGACAGAGGAAAAATAGAAGCGTTAAAAGAATATTCAATAAATCATAATACTAAGGATCATTACATCATTGGTTTCATCGGTTATCTTGAATGGTGGCAAGGTGTGGATATTCTTGTTAAGGCTGTTGCAAAGGTTAAGGATCTTTTGGATAAACCCGTAAAGCTTTTGATTGTTGGTGACGGTCCCGAAAGGAAAAAAATTGAAGCATTATGCAAGGAGTTAAATGTGCATTGCGATATAACAGGTTTTGTAAGGCACAAGGACGCACTCAAACTTCTCAAAACCTTCGATGTGCTTGTGGTACCTCGCATAAGTATTTCATCAACCGAATCAATTATTCCCATAAAAATAATTGAAGCCTGGGCGCTAGGAGTTCCAGTAATAGCAACTGCACACGAGGTTTTCAAGTATATGAGTTTAAGGGATGGAGAAGATATAGTGTTATGTGAGTCAGATCCTGAAGATGTTGGCGACAAAATATTATTGGTTCTTCTAAATGAAAAGTTAAGGAAGAAATTGTCTGAAAGAGGTATAATGTTAGCCGAAGACTATTACTATGAAAAAATCGCGAATAACTTAATTAAGACTTTCGAAAAATGATATATAAAAATGGTGATAATGCTTATAATACATTTAAGATTGGGTCGAGTAAAACTTCAAACTTTAATTATAGACATCAATGAAAGTAATTAAGCGAAAAGCTGAATAAAACTTGTTAATTTGTTTGTTAAATTGACTAGCAAATGCATCAGTGTTGAAATAAAATTGTTTTTTATCTATATTTTCAATTTTTATAATTATATTATTGTATCACATATACTTTGGCTTACCAGCTATCATAATATTTCCAATATTTATTGCTTTTCTCACCTGTATGGTTATTGTTGTTTTCCTAGGATCTGTAGACATTAATAATGATCCCAATGGTTCGTTGAGAACTGTTATTTTGATTACTATAATAATAGGCTTAGCTACTTTAGCTTTAATGAGTTATGCTTTCGTGCCTTCTGAGATAGCTGATAGGTTTCCCGATGCCAACTATATTGAACAATTGGTAAGGATGTATGGAAAATTAGGAAAGATATTAAATGGGGTCGGCACTAATGAGGCGTATACTTATTCGTATTATCCATTGTTTGAAACGTTCTTACTGACTCTATCTAAGATATCTGCTATTCCACATGCTTTGATATTAAGATTTTTCTCAATATTTGCTATAACTATATTCTTTGTAATTTGGCTGTCTATATATAAAAGGCTTCTTAAATATTCAGATGCTCTTATAGCTCTTATAATTGCTTTAACATCTTTTCATTTTATAGTAGTTTACATAAGACCTATTCATCCCACATACGCTCTTATATTCACATCGATGTTGCTTTTTATATGGATGTTAGAGTCTCGAAGTATTTATAGGTATAATCTAAGCGTTATTAGTATTATATTTATTATTGCGATTGTCATGAGCCATAATACAACCGGATTATTAATAATTCTTTCATTATTGATTACTTTATTAATAATTTCTCTTAGCAAAATATTATCTCACAAGTTTAGAATCCTTTACAAGATATCAGATCTAGCGCAAAAATTAGCTGGAGAACGTAGAAAGATCTTTTACATCACGATGGGATTACTTGCGATATATCTTACCTACAACCTTTATGTGGCAACAATATTTTTTGAGAAAGGCATCCTAAATGCTGTTGTCACCTATCTTAAAATAATATTATCTCGTGAAACAATTCCTCTAGAAATTATTTTAGGCTTTGGTAAAGGAGTAAAGATCAATATTATAGGCAGTAGTGAATTGGCTATGCATATATATAAAATGAAATACCGTATGGGATACATTTCTCTTTTACTATATTTATTACTATCAGGAATATTTATACTAAAACACCTGTTAGGAATTTCTTCTCAAGATCGAGATAATAAAGGAGGCAATATCCATTATATTTTTGATCTGTTAGCTTTATCATCTGCTATCATAATACTATTCGGATTATTAACGTGGTCACAAACTTTTGCGAGAGATTATTATTGGCGATTCTATACTTTCCACTTCTTATTTTCAGCTCCTACATTTATACATGCTTTGTCAAGATCCTCTATAAAGTATATCATTAAGGTAATCTTTATCTCTATAATTCTTTTAAATTCAATGTTGTGGATGCCTAACCCATCACTAGGTATTGATATGCCATACGAGCTATCAGATCCTAGGGCAGGCATGTATCAGGCAATAGCCCTCTCCATGTTTTTACGTGAAAATTATTACAATACTTATATTATTGGCACAAATTATGTATTAAACGTCATAGGACCTCTTAGTGACAAATGGGTCACATTAATAATGAATTCTGAAGACAGTTTTCTTAATATTAGGGTGAAGGATGTTCTTATAGCAATGTCTACTATTGAAAACACTCTAATAGGGTTAAGTGATCAGTATCTCTACAAAAACAGTATCATATACATGTCTGATCAGTTTCTAGTGCTCTTAAAAAACTAATTTAACTCTAAAAATTATCTAATACTTCGATATATGATCAGAGGTCTCCGTGTTAGTATAGTCGCAGGCCAAGTAGGCAAAACGCCTATCGAAGTGACGCAGTCTTTCATATTCGACGAGGCTTACAGACTTGCTATGAGGGGCATCGAGGTACACATAGTAAGATCTAAGATAGAGAAGGATTCTAAATCGTATGGCATTTATTATCACGGGCTGGAGAAGATATATGATGCTGAAGCTATCTGGTCACTTATGAAAAACATTTTTCATTACCCTCCTATGTCCTTGTTAAGAAGACCCACATCTATTTACTGGGAGAATCTATATGCTTTTAATGTCTCAAAAATAGTGGAGAAATATAATATAAATTTGATACATGCTCATTTTGCTTATCCTGAGGGTTGGGCGGGTCTTCTAGCAAAAATTAAGATAAGAAGGCCTCTTTTGGTGACAGCTCACGGCTATGATCTTTTGACTGAGCCTAAGGCTGGTTATGGTGTAAGATTAAGTAGACGTTATGATCTTCTTGTCAGAAAAGTTTTTGAATCAGCTGATTATATAATTGTGGCTAGTAGGGCTCTTTATAAGGAGGCAATAAATATAGTGAGAGATCCTGAGAAAATACGTTTGATCCCTAACGGAGTAGATTTACAGAGATTCAATACTTTTCTCGATGGATCTATGATAAAGAAATTGTATAATGCGGAGGATAAATATGTAATATTTACGCTGAGACATCATGCACCGAAATATGGCATAGCATATCTTATTTTAGCTGCTAAAAAAGTTCTTGAGCAAAGAAAAGATGTAATATTTATCATAGGAGGTGGCGGAGTATTATTAGATTATCATATAAAACTTGCGAAAAAACTGGGGATCAGCGATCATATTATTTTCACAGGCCCTATATCGCACAACCAAGTACCGTATTATTATGCCGCGAGTGATATAGTCGTTGTACCCTCGTTGCAGGAGGCTTGGGGATTAGTAGCTACTGAGGCAATGGCAAGTGGAAAACCTGTGATCGCGACTAATGTGGGTGGTCTTCCAGATCAAGTCATAGATGGCTTCAACGGATACTTAGTACCGCCGAGAGATCCTAAGGCTATTGCTGATAAAATCTTATATCTATTAGAGAATCCATCTGAAATTAAAAAGATGGGGTATAATGCCAGAAGACTTGCTGAAGAAAAATTTGATATAGAAAAAAGAGTTGACAAAATAATTGAAACATATAGAGCACTCATAGAAAATTGATTTAGAGATCTTAATAACAAAAGGCTTTATAAAGAGTAGAGAACAGATGAGAACAAATCTAAAAAGATCCCATGTTATTTGTTTGTTACCTGAAAGAGAAAGATTCGGAAAAGCTACTCAGCAGTTAATAGTTGATACAGAGGTATTCTGTAGAGAATTAGGTTTTTCTACGAAAATAATAAGATCTCTTATTTCGTTTATTTCAAATTTAGTTTTTAGCAGATATAAATTATATATTGTTCTTTACCCAGGAACTTATAGCCCTATTGTTAAATCTTTTAAAGAGTTTATAATCAAGGTGTTAATAAGCTTAGGATTATATTTTTTAAGACTGCTTGGTAGAAAGATTATTTTATATGTTTATGATTTACCGATTGAACAAAACATCTTTGTATGGGGTAAGGTGCCGAAAGAAAGATTCTCACGTATCATAGAGATGATGTTTCTTAAAAATGCTTCTGTAATTTTAGTTTTTAATATATTGTCATCGAGATGGTTAACAACTCGATATAATTTAGATATGAATAGATTTGAATATTTCGAATTATTAGATTACGGCTCCAACATTCAGACCCTTGGTAAGAAAAAAGATAGATATCTTGATAAGATAGTAATTATTTTTTCAGGAGCTTTTGATAATCCAAAATTGCGAGAAAAGATAGAATTATTCCTACAGAATTGTAGTGAAACTATGAATATAATTTTTCTATTAATAGGGAAAAACTCGCATTTAATAAAGCTTACTAGGTCTAATGTAAAAAAACTTAATGAAGTAGATCAAAAGTCTTTACCCATCATATATAATCGCAGCAATTTTGGGCTAGTCTTAAAAGCTTCTCCATATTATGAATTTGGAAGTACCTCTAAGTTTTCAAGCTACATACATTCTGGACTGCCTGTCTTAGTTCCTCAAGACTATTGGTATCTATCCACTATTGTTAAAAAATATAGTGTTGGCATCATTTTTAAAGATTGTCAAGATCTTATGAATAAATTGTCGAGATTATCTTCCTTAGATTATTATTTGCTTGTTGAAAACGCAAGATCTTTGGGTTATAAAATACAAAAAGGATATTTTTTCAAGAAAGCGATATTGAAGGCTTTCAAAAAGGTGAGAAATTGAGAGTTTTTTCAGTTGTAGGAGCTAGACCTAATTATGTTAAGCTTGCTGCTGTCTATAAGTTTTTCTCGGATTTGTTTGAACATATTATTGTTGATACTGGTCAGCATTATGATTATGAGATGAACAAAATTTTCTTTGATCAACTTGAGATTCCTGAGCCTCATTATTTTCTTGGTGTTGGCAGTGGTTCTCATGGTTATCAAGTTGGTGAGATTATTAAACGTGTTGAGGAGACGTTATTAAGAGAAAGACCTGATCTTGTTGTTGTTTATGGCGACACTAATTCTGCTCTTGGAGGTGCTTTAGCTGCTGTCAAATCTGGTTTTAGAGTGGCTCATGTTGAGGCTGGCTTAAGATCTTTTGATATGTCTATGCCTGAGGAGATTAATAGAAAAGTTATTGATCATGTCTCTCATCTTCTTTTTTCTCCCACGTCTAGAGCCTTGCACAATTTGATTAATGAAAATGTTTTTGGTAAAGTCTTTCTTACTGGAGATGTTCATGTAAATATTTTGAGAAAATGGCTTCCAATAGCTGAGGAAAGATCAGATGTTCTAAAAAGGCTTGGGCTAATCTCAGAGAATTATGTGTTGGTCACTATACATAGAGCTGAGAATGTTGATAATATCAATAGATTAACAAAAATTCTTAACCTGATTAGAAAAATCTCAGAGTATGAGAAAGTTGTTTTTCCTGTCCATCCTAGAACTAGAAAAAATATGATTAACACAGGGTTAGATAATATTCTTGTTAGCGATAGAATAATTTTGACACAGCCTTTGGGCTATATAGATTTTATAAAGCTTCTTAGATATTCCAAGATTGTTTTAACTGATTCTGGAGGTGTACAGAGAGAAGGTTATCTACTTAAAAGACCTGTGATTATTTTGAGAAAAACAACTGAGTGGATAGAGCTTGTAGAGAATGGATTAGCATTATTATGCGATGTAGAGGAGAAGATAGATATTGAAAAAATTATTGAGTGGAGACCTGAGAAATATGTAGAAGGATTGTTAGGCGACGAGAAAGCTCCTGAGAGAATAGCTGAGATAATTTATAAGTTTCTAAAGAAATAAATGTGGTCGTGTTTATGGAGAGCGTGATTGTTTTAGGACTTGGTGAGGTTGGCAGACCTCTCTATGAGATAATAAGATCCTCTGGTTTATACAGGGTATGTGGCTATGATATTAGAAAAGATGTGTCGCCTTGTGACTCCAAAGATCTTCCAGATGATCCTGATTATATTCATGTAACATATCCGTATTCTAAAGATTTTGTAGACAACACTTTGAGCTACATAAATATTTTGAGACCTAAGAAGATTATTATACATTCAACAGTTGCCCCGGGGACAACTAGAGCAATATATGAGAAAACTGGCGTTCCCACAGCATATTCTCCTGTGAGAGGTAAACATCCTAATCTTAAGAGACATATGATGTTCTGGCCTAAATGGGTTTCTGCATATCCTTCTGAAAAGATCTCATTATTTGCTGATCATCTCTCTAAAATAGGGTTTGTAGTTAAAATAGCTAAAAACCCTGAGACACTTGAACTTGCAAAACTTTTTGAGACAGCATACAGAGCTCTAATGATTGTTGCTTGGCAAGAGATCCATAGGCTGTCCAGAAGATATAAAGCTGATCTAACGGACATCGCAGAATTTATAGCAGAAGTACATGAGGTGTTAAAAGACAGACCTGTGTTTTATCCTGATTATATAGGTGGACACTGTCTAATACCCAACACAGAAATATTAGATTCAATAGATCCTGACACAATATGGAGATTTATATTAGAAAGCAATAGAAGAAGACTTGAAGAAATTAAAGAAGAAGATATTAAAAAAGAGATAGAAGAGCTAAAAAAGATCTCATCTAAGCTTATCCCAACATGGTATTTCACATAAAAATAACTGATATAACATAGTGATAAAAAAGAACATTATAAAATAGATTAATCGATCTTCTCTCTTTTAAGCTCAAAAACAACTGTTCCTCCCGAAGTATACGGCTCACCAGGATCAGGACATTGAACATATCCAACATCATCTTTCTCACCTATACCAAGAACCTTTGCTGATGCTCCTTTGAGGAAGGGCAATAAAAGTGTTAGCATAGAGCTTAAAGCATGTATACATACACCCTTTCCCACCTCAGATATGTAGAACCTCTCTATGACAAAGCAGTCTCCTGGTTTATAACCTATAGCACAGCTTCCTCTAACCTCCTTAACACACACTTTAACTTTGTATATAAAGCTCATAACTTTGTCCCTCTAAAAACTCTCTAAACTTGCTTATTTTCTTCTAGTTCTGCCCAGGTGGTTTAAGGTTATTATGATGAATATCGCTATGTGTATTGATTGTTGTATTAATACAAAGAGACTTCTCGTTGCTATATCTTGCTTAATGCGCAGGGGGGTATAGTGCAAAGTGTTTAAAATATTTTATCGTTGTTTTACATTTTTGGGGCGGTGATAAAGTGGTTTTCGCTAATGTTCGTGAGATGTCGATGAGAACGAGGTTATTGATGTTTAGCAGGCATTATTTTAGAAATTGGATCTGGGCTGGTTTGAAATATTACCTATTTAAGAGGGGTTTGATTAAGTCTGGTGTGTTGAGTTTTGTGTGTAGAGATGGCGCTAAGTTTGCTATTAATCCTAAGCTTTATGGGCCTTTGGTCAAAACTCTTTTTGAAGTTAGAGAACTTTTTGAAGACTTTTTCATAGATTTAAGGTGTAGAGATGGTGCTGTAATCGTTAAGAATTTTAGTATACCTATAGAGGAGCTCTCGCTTTCATGCTGTGTTGCTGATGCTATTAAGCTTGGCTGGATATATGATTCTTCACGTGGTTGCTGGGTGAAAATGGGGCGAGTTTCAGACATATGAGGTGGGTTATAATTGAAGTTTTTGATTTTGGTGAGTATAGACACCTTGATGTAAAGAACAAAGTTGTTGTTGATGTTGGTGCAGCTTATGGAGATTCAACAATTTATTTCCTATTAAGAGGAGCAAAAAAGGTTATCGCTATAAAGCCGCATCCAGAGGCTTTCAAAGAGATGATTGAGATAGATCAATTTTTTAAGGGCCTAAAAGCATTAGTGATCGTCTGGAAGAGATTTACGTAACTAGCACCGAAGTCTTTTAAGCCTCTCTTGCTCGGGATGTCTATCAAATAAAATAAGCTTTTGGCTTCTGCTATTTCTATACAAACGTCGCATAAGGTTGCAATTGATGAAACATAATTACATGCCTTTTTCCCAAATTTAATTTAACCAGCCGGTTTAAAATGAATCGGATTATGCAAGAAATTAAAGGTCACGTTCAGAGACCTCTCAATTAATCAATGATCAGTTAAATAATGAATGTTACAGCGATAATCGTCTCATATAATCCAGACATTACCAGATTCAAGATTGTTTTAAGCTCTGTCTCTAAACAAGTTAAACACATGATCATAGTCGACAATAACTCTGCTAATAAAAATCTTATTAGAGGCTTATGTGTCAAGCTAGATAATTGTGAATTAATAGAATTAAAATTTAACTCTGGTGTAGCTTATGCGTTGAAGATGGGCATCAGATACGCATATACGAAACATGATCCAGAATGGTTTCTATTACTCGATGATGACACTATATTGCTTGATGAAGCATTAAATAAAGTTTTTAATATGATCAATAGTTTAAAGCCTGTCTTACGTAAAAAAATTGGTGCGATATTATTAGGATCTACGGATGGCAATTGTGATATTAAAGAGATTACTTATGGTATCTTTTCAGGGACATTAATTAAAGCTGAAATAGCATTAAAAAGTTGTTGTAGAGAGGAATTCTTCTTGGATCAGGCGGATCATGATATGTATTCTAGAATTAGAGAACAAGGATATCTAACAATATCTATTAATTGCAAACTTGTTGATCACAAGCTCGGGCAAAAACGTTGGATTAAAATACTCTCAAATATATCTCGTAAGCCGTTAGACTATGAACCTCCGTGGAGATATTATTATATCGTTAGAAATTCAACAAAATTACTATTGGAGAACAGGTTAGACTTTAAGACCTATATAAATCAACTAAGGTACTGGGGAATTAGAATAATATTCGGAGATGGAATTAAAGCATTTATTAAATCATTTGGACTTGGCTTAATACACGCTTTACTTAATAAATTTGGTTATTTAGACCGAAGAATATTTGAAAGAAACGCTTAAAACCAGCTCGAGGTTTATAAAAAATGTTTCACAGTCTGAAATATATATTGAAAAGCAAAGATCTTTTTCAAAACTGGCTGTCAGCTGGCATGAAATATTTATTGACAAGATACGGCTTGATCAAGGGTGACATTGTTGTTAAATGTGATAATGAAGAGATCTTTGTTAAACCTAATGTTTATCGGGCAATTATTAGCGCATTTTATAGAAGGCTATTTGATAAGCTTGAGTGTAGAAATAAAGGTCTTTATGCTATTTTCACTTATAAAGATCGGAAGGTTTATTTATATAATTCCTTTGAATTTCTCTATGATATAATTCTTGAGAACTTTTTTGGCGGTGCTTATGAAGATGTTGATGTTATTAATAAAACTGTTCTTGATATTGGTGCTGGTGTCGGTGATACAGCTATATTATTCTCATTGAGAGGTGCTAAGAAAGTAATTGCGATAGAGCCTTATCCAAATCTTTTTATGATAGCTTTAACAAATATTAGAATAAACAGGTTGGAAGACAAAATTTTGCTGTTAAATGCTGGGATAGGATCCTCTGATAAAGAAGTTTGTGCTGATGCAAACAATGTTCGTGAATACTATATTTTTAGACCAGGCGAGAAATGTGATACAAAAATTAGAATTTATACTCTCTCATCTATTATTAAAGATCTTAATATAGAGGAAGATTCAGTTCTTAAGATGGATTGTGAAGGCTGCGAATATGACACAATATTACACACAGATCCTCAGGATCTTAAGATCTTTAAAGAAATTATTATCGAATATCATAATGGATATCATGAATTAAAAAGATTTTTAGAAGATACAGGTTTTAACACAAAGATCAAGCCTATTAGGAGTTTTCCTCAACCTATTGAGAAACAAGGATATTTAATAGCTAAAAGAAACATAAGATAACTGATCTTGAAAAGTATAAAAGACTTAGATATAAGTCAATTCTTAAAGATGTAGCAGATATTCGACTAACTTGATAATAAATGAGAGTTAACACATGATCCTCTCCCTCTAAGAACAATAAAGAGAAAAATTCTGCAATCAGGTCTTGAGCACGGCCCGATTATTAGGTTTTGCATATTAGTTAAGAAAAATTATTAGGTTGAAGACTTTAAAATCACAAATTAACTTTTAACATAGATCAATATATTATAGAAGGCTATAAAATAAAATGAAAAGAATTAATTATATTATACTATCAGGTGCTGACGGCTCAGGAAAGACTACTACCGCTAAATTTTTAGTCTCTCTATTATCTAATCATGGTTCTGTTTGTTTTCATTGGTTTAGAGGTTCTCATATTTTAGCATCTTTTTTGGCGAGAATTTTTTCTCGTTTAAAATCTTTTCGCGGCGTCTGTAATCCTTATTATATGATCTGTGTCCCTGATAGACTTAAAAGTCTCTGGGTTCATATTGAGTTCTGGTCTCTTATTCCTCATGTCTTCATAAGGTTTTTTCTAAGGATTTTCTGTGATTATCTTGTTTGCGACAGAGGTTTTCTAGACTTCATCGTGTGGATCATAGCGACTCTTGATAGACCATCTTTTCTTCGAAGCATCTACGGATCTTTTCTTCTCAGACTATCCTATATCGAGAATCCTGTTTATCTATATGCTGACCCCAACATTCTCCTCAAAAGATCTGATGTTCCGAAAAGTTTTGTTTTTAAAGAGCTTTCTATATATAATTCTCTGGCTAAAAATCTGTCGCTATGCAGTATTGATACTGGAGCTAAAAATCCTCATGAAGTTGCTATAGAGGTTTTGAAATGTCTAAAAAGATGAATATTCTCGAGGATAGTACGTCTCTGAGGCTACTAAAGGTTCTGGAAGGATCTTACAGACCTGATCATTACGAGGCTATAAGGCTTGCAGATGTTGCAAGGTTTAACAAACTTTATCTATCATATCTTAGGAGTATAAAAGATGTTTTCGGCGAAGAGCTTTCACGTGAGGAGGCTAGATACAGATGGTTTATGAATAATGTCTATGAGGTTGCTAATGTCTTGAGAGGTTTTGAATACGCTTTTTATAAATTTAGAAAGCCTGCAGATCATGTCTCAGTGGATCTTGATATAATAATAAGTTCAAAAGATATTTATAAAGCAGTCAGACTTCTACGTGAGAAAGGATTCAGGGTAATAGTTTATGAGCCTTACACAATAACTCTAGCTAGAAAAAGCTTCATAGTAGACTTATATACGCAGCCTTCATTCGCATGGATCATATATTCAGATGGTGAGAGGCTGCTCAAAGAATATTCTGAGGAGATCATGATAGACAATGCCATGGCGAGAGCGTTGACCATAGAGGCTGAGACAGCTGTGTCAGCAGCCCACGCAATATACAAAGAACATATGATTCTTTTGATAGATTGTTTAACAATATGGAGATGGATGAACAAAAAGGTGTGGGACATAGCATATGAGCTTGATATAGAGAAGTCAGTTGAGAAAACAATAGAGATATGCAGTCTAGTGAGAAGTGGATTGGCAGAGACGCCATACAGAATCGATATGACAACATTGTTAGAAACATATATAGACAAGATCTTTAGAGACCCACTGTTCAGATCAACAATATTAAACATTCTTAAATATCTTATGAACAGAGAGGACATCGGAACAATAATATTAAACAGAATAAAAAGAAAAAGCTATTAAAACCCTCCAAAACCTATACACAACAATAACATACAAAAGATCTTTGTAGACATAAAATCATTAGAGGCGATGTTTTCTTAATAAACAGAATATTCCTTCGATCAATAATCTGTTTATACATTTTTATTTTTCTCTTATTCTCACATCTTAATCTTTTATAAAGAGATTTTTTAGATAACTAATTCTTCTTCAAACTTTATTAATAAAGATCTGAGGATGAAAAGTTTTGATTAGAAAGATAGTTATTCTCATAAATTTCAAAGGCTGAGATTTTATTATATTGTCATTAAATGGTATTATGGCAAGTGTCTATAGATGTTGTAAAAATATTTTATAAGCTTTTTCTTGCAATATTTTTTATCGCAACTTTATAGGGGCATGAATTTGTCTATGTAGCTTTTTATTACCATTTAATATGATATCTTTTTTCTGAGACTATATCTTCTCTTTTTTCATGGTATCATATTTTTGTCTTCGGCTTAAATTTAATACCTTCCTCTGGTATAATATGGTATTAGAGAGGTGATGTATAGGCATGTCGTATAATTTTAATTCTCTTGTCTCAAAGATAAGGATCTTTTTAAAAAGCATAGGCAGAGAAGAGATCA
>Ga0080005_124213_pt1 | contig 24609 bp, 23 predicted proteins | sample JossMetagenome_2_FD_69208 | JGI IMG/M metagenome (GOLD analysis project Ga0080005, IMG submission 69208) | Hot spring sediment microbial communities from Joseph's Coat, Yellowstone National Park, USA - JC3_ASED (SPADES assembly) (version 2) | ecosystem: Environmental > Aquatic > Thermal springs >...
AACTGAAAATAATGAATATAAAATTAAATTTTTTTCTCCATTATCTTTAAAATATTTTATATAGAAATATATTGAAAAAATTAATAGAGAAGATGCTAAAACATCTGGATAAATTTTAGATGCCCAAATTAAAAATAAACCATTTAATGAATAAAATAAAATCAAAATATAGTTTATATATTTATTATTATAATTTTCTAATATTTTATATAAAAATACTGTAGATAAAGAAAAAATAGAAATTAAAAATAATTTTATAAAAAATATATTGAAACTTGTAATATAAGAAATTGGAATTAATATCCACCATAATAATGGAAATCTATAGTATTCAAAATATGGGGTGTTTAATAATATATGTTTTACATTATCTAAATATGAATATTCATCCCATAATAATATTGGAGGAGATAATAATAAGATAATTAATTGTGGTATAAATGATATAAGAAATATGTAAATATAATCATTTTTCATGAATGATTATTATAATAATTCTTTTAAAATTTTTAGATAATAAAATGAATAATTTTAATTATTTTAAAACCATGAATCAATATTCATGAACCTATATTCGTTTTATGAATTGCCGTTAAAATATGTAATCCTAAATCTTAAAAAAGGGTAAAAGATTATTATGAATTATGAAAACATTAATTATAAATTTAGATAATTTAGAATATAAAATTTCTGATATAGATTCTCAAGGAATTATTTCTTTAGGAGTAAAAATACATAATGAATATGAATCATGGAAAAAAGATGTTTATGATCCTTCAGTTCCTTTTATATTTGGTTTAGGTCCATTTGTTGGAGGAAAATTATTTGGAGTTCATAGAATGGTTTCAATATTTAAAAGTCCATTAACAAAAACATTGCACTTTTCTTCAATTGGTGGTGTTGGGTTTAAATTTATGGGATCTGGAATTGATGAAATTGTAATTATTGGATATTCAAAAGAACCTTCTGTAATTTTTATTTCTCCAAATAATGTAAAGATAGAACCTGTAAATTATGTAAATTCATATAAAAATTATAAAGGTGTATATGCATTTTCAAGATATTTATTAGAAAAATATAATGATTTCTTTTCAAATTATAATGCAAGGGCTGTTGTTATTGGAGAAGGATCTATTTATACATATAATGGGAATTTATTTTCATTTGATATAATTAATGGTGAATTTAGGACAGGTTCTGAAGATTTTTCTGGAAGAGGTGGTGGGGGATCTTCATTATTTAAAGGTCATAATATTTTAGGTATAGTTTCTGGTGGAAACTATAAATATAGATATGAAAAAGCAAACGATTTTCAATTAATAAATAAAATATTTTTAGAAAAATTTGGAAAAAGTTATATAGATGTTATTAATGAAAAGACAAAGAAATATAGATATGATCCAGAAACAGGATCTGGTGGAACTTTTGGAGAAAATTATCTATTATATAAAGAACTATTACCATTATTTGGATATAAATCAATATATTATCCAAAAGAATTAAGGAGAAAACATTATGAAAATATTATTGAATTATTTTGGAAACCTTTTCAGGAAGAAGTATTTATAAAAAGTAAAACATGGTTTACATGTGGAGATTTATGTAATGTAGCATGTAAAAAAGTATATAAGGGTAAAAAAGTAGATTATGAGCCTTTTCATTCTTTAGGTCCATTTATTGGTAATTATATATTTGAAGAAGCATTAAAATTAGTAGATATAGTAGATCAATATGGAATGGATGCAATTGAAATTGGATATTTAATTTCATGGTTATTTGATTTAATTGAAAATAAATTATTGGAACCTGGAGAAATTGGATTAAATGAATATCCAATATTTAATTTTGAGAATTTTGATCCAAAAAATGATTCATATAAAAATTCAAAAATTGCAGAAAAAATTATTGAAGGATTAATTAAGAAAAATAATGAAATATTATCTTTAATATCTGAAAAGGGAATAAGAATATCTTCTAAAATATTAAATGAAAAATATAAGGAAAGGATTAAGGATAATAAATTCAATGATTATGTTGTATATGTATCTTTTGGAAATGATGGATATATAACTCCAAATTTATATTGGAGTCCAGGTATGGTTGCACCAATGTATATATTAGGAAAATATTGGACAGATTATTCAAATTCATTTGAAAGACCTGAAATCTTTGCAAGATCTTCATATGGTAGAGCAATAAATGAATCTTTATTAGAAGATTTAGGAATATGTAGATTTTATAGGGGAGTTTATGAACCTGTATTAGATATATTATATAAGGAAATTACTGGAAAAGATTTGGATAAAAATTTATATAAGGAAATTGCTGAATATTCAATAAAATCAAATGCAGAACCAGTTCTATGGGAAAGTAAGAGGGCAATGGATCTTGTATCTACAATGTGCAGAGAATTAAATTCTAATGATTGGAAATTTGAAAAATATGAAGATTATGTTGAATGGTGGAAGGAATTTAAAGAAAGTTTGGATAAATATTTAGGATTAAAAAATTAATATTTATTTTCTATTTTATTTTATTCATTCTGATAACATATTTATATATAACTTCGTGATAAATATAATAATCATGAAAATTGAAAAACCTGAAATACATTATAATGCTTTAGATGTATTAGCAAATCAAATTGTAGGAATGACTTTGGAATATGGAGAAGTTGATATTGATTTTGTTTGGAATACAATAAAAAGATCTTATATATATAAAGATTTAAAATATGAAGAATTTTTAGAAATAATAAATTTCTTAGATTCGATAAAGATTTTAATATATGATAAAGAAAATAAAAAATTAATTAAGACAAGAAAAGGATTATTTTATTTTTTGGATAATATTTCAATGATACCCGATGAAAAATCATATGATGTATATGATATAACAACTGGTCAAAAAATTGGTGTATTGCATGAAGAATTTGTTGCAAAACATGGAAATCCGGGCACAATATTTATATTAAGGGGTTTACCATGGAAGATTGAAAAAGTTGAAAAAAATAAAATTTTGGTCGGATTAGAAAAAGATTTTGAATCTGCAATACCTTCATGGGAAGGTGAATTATTACCTGTTCCATTAGAAGTTGCACAAGAAGCACAGGAAATAAAGAGAGATTTACTAAATTTTGATGAACTAAAAAATCAAGAATTATATTTTTATCCAAATAAAGATAATATTTATATTGAACAATATAGGGACTGGTTCATTATTCATTCCCCATTTGGAACTAAAATAAATGATGCATTATCAAGATTAATTTCTGAAGTATTGTCTGAAAAATATGGGATTGTTGTTGGGATAAAAACAGATCCTTATAGGATAATGTTAAAGGCTGGATATATTACAAAAGAAAATATTAAGGAAGTAATTGAAAATATTGATATAGATAATGTTGAAAATATATTGGAAAAAGCAATAGTTAATACAGATCTATTTTTATGGAAATTTTCTCATGTTGCAAAAAGATTTGGAGTAATTAGAAAAGATGCAGATTATTCAAAATCTACTTTAAGAAGAATTTTAGATCATCTAATTAATACACCAGTATATAAAGAAACATTAAATGAATTATTTATTGAAAAATTGGATGTAAAAAATTTAAAGAAAATATTAAAGAAAATAAAAGAAAGAAAAATAAAAGTAAATATTGTTGATAGAGAAAATATATCACCTTTAGCAATTTTAGGATTAGAAGAATATGTATCTGATGTATTAATTTCTGATAAATGGAGAGAAGTATTAAAATTGGTAAAGGAAAGAATTGAAAATACAGAATTAATATTTGTTTGTATGGCATGTGGAACAAAATATAAAATAAAAGTAAAGGATTATGATGAAAAATTCAAATGCAAAAAATGTGGAGGTCAATATTTTGGTGTTGCAAAAAGTGAAAGAGATTTGGAAGATGAGAAAAAGTTAAATATAACTGCTGAACTATTAAAAAATTATGGTAAAAAATTTGTATTTATTTATGCTGGTAAAGGTATAAGTTATTTATCTGCAAGATTTTTATTAAAGAAGGAGTATAAAAATGAGGATGAATTGCTAATGAATATTATTGAATATGAAAAGAAGGGTATAAAGTTTGCAAAAAGATAATATTTTAAATTTTACTAAAATTTAAATTTTTATGGGTCTTTTAGAAACATATAAAAAGTCTATTTATTTAATAAAGAATCATATAATAGAGAGTTTAATATTTGGTATATTATTTTACATATTATGGAGTTTATTATTTTTAATACCAATACTAGGGGCAATTATATTTTCATATTTTTATCCAAGATTAGCTAATTGGTATTATACAAAAGTTACTGGAGAAAGTATTAATCCAGATTATAAAACATCATTTTTATCATTATTAATACCAAATCTATTATTTTCTATTGGTATAACTATAATATTAGCAGTATTGGTTAGTATTTTAATACAGCTAGGATCTACTTTTTCAAATATATTGAATATAAATGATCTTCAGCAATTAATATCGATGGGTTTATCTAATTTTCATACTTTTACATATTTTCTTTTAGGTACAATTGTTGGTATAATTATTATAATAGTTAGTGGAATAATTTGGTTATTATTATTATATAGTATTTATGGATCTATATTAGGAAAAGTAAATAAATTATTAATAGATGCTGAGAAATCTTTAACATTATTTGTATATTGGCTTTTATTTTATATTATTGCTTTTATAATATTATTAATAATTGGTAAAATACCTTTATTGGGAAATATAATTGTAATAATTTTAAATATAATAGTTGTATATCCAGCATTAAATCTAATATTACTACTAAAGGCTAAGGAATTGTAATTTTTTATATCTTTTTAAGATCTAGTATTTATGGTAGTAGAAATATATAAAAAGGCATTTGAATATATGGGAAAAAATTTTGCAGATAGTATATTATTTATTATTTCAGCAGCAGTGCTAGGATTTTTATCTATAGCATTACCAATATTAGGAGCAATAATATATTCATACTTCTATCCAAATGTAGTAGCATGGTATTATTCAAAAGTTACAGGAGAAAATATTAATCCAGATTATAAAACAGCATTTTTATCATTATTAATACCAAATCTATTAGCATCTATAGGAGCAATATTTATTCCATATAGTACATATTATACTCTAGTACCAACTGAATATACGAACTTATCTGAATTAACAAATTATCAATATATATCATATAATCCAACATTATTAATTGTCGAATGGGTAATTATTATAATATCAATGATATTGAGTATATTGCTTCTATATACATTCTATGGATCTGTATTAGGAAAAGTAAATAAATTATCAATATATCTTGAAAAATCATTGATATTATTTGCATATATATTATTATATGCAATAATCGTATCAATAATATTGATTATTATATCTATAATATATGCGTTAACAATTTCAATAAGTTATGTATTGATAATATTTTTCATTTTATTAGCAATATTTGTGGTACCAACAATAACATTGATAGCATTATTGAAGGCTAAAGAATTATAAAAATTATTTTTTAATATTTTAATTTGATAATAGAGTTGTTACTTGTTAGTTATAATTAATTTTAATCAAAAATCGAAAACCTTTTAAATTCTATCATAATTAATTAAATCATGGAAAAAAGATATAAGGGAAAAAATCTATATAGATATTTTATGATGAGAGGTAAAACTTTGGCAGTTTTGGGAGCATTAGGAGTATTGGGAGTAGCTATATATTCTCAAGGAGCACCAACAATAGGTCAATTAGCACAATCTATGAAATCACAACCAACATCATGGACAGTAGTAGTAGGAGCAAATGCCAATGCAGCAGATGTTGTAGGGGCTTCAAACATAATTGCAGCTTTAGAAACATTTACAGTACCATCTACTCAAAATGTAACAGTTAGTGTAAGTTCAACAAGTGCATCTCAAGTTCCATCTGGTGTATATCCATTTTACTCATCACAAGCATCTCTTTACTTAGGTAGCTATATAAATCAAGTATATCCAGAATTGCAAGTAGGGTCAGGATCATTCCAAATAAATGGACAAACTTATACATATGAAGCATATGTATCACCGGCATCAGATCGAATAACATTTAATAACTTTGGATCAAGTTCAAACTACATGCCAGCAGTAGGAGTAGATGCAACAAGTAATAGTGGTCAATTATTAACATTAACAATATATTTCTCCCCATATATAAATGTAACATCCTTAACTACAAGTCCACAACAAATAACAGTATTGGGTACAACATATTATTTATCATATAATAGCAACAATGGTTATATGTATTTAGTACCAGCTGCAAATACATTAACATTAAATGTTGGACAATCAGCAACAGTTAATGGATTAACAATTCAATTAACTAATGTTGTAAGAGATCAAAGTGGTAATTGGTATGCTGTATTAAATATTAATGGACAATCGTATACAATACAAGTAGGTACATCACAGGTTATTAATGGAGTAAATGTATATGTAGTAAATGCATTTGCATCTGTTTTAACATCTTCAAATGTTAGTGCAGGTTATGCAACAATTGTCGTATCACAAGGTGGATACCAATTCCAATTAAGTAGTTCAGCAACAAATGTATTAACATCAAATGGTACTCCAGTTAATGGAGTAACTGTTTCAGCATCTACTATTTCTCAATCAGGCTCAACATTATTAGAAGGATTAACATTTACATTTAGTTTAACATCTACACAACCAAATGGACAATATGCATTATTAGCAGGACAGTCTTATCAATTACCAATATTTAGTGGATATGAATTATATGTTGCACCAGTTCAATTACCAACAGGTCCATTAGCATTACAATTAACTCCAAGTGGATCTAATCAATATACATTACAATATGTTGATGCTGTAACAGGAAAAACTGTATCAATACCATTATATGGATATTATAGTAGTGGCAATTATTATATATATCCATTTGCTTCATCTAGTGTATTTGTAGGAACAATTACAAACAATTATAATGTTGTACCAGGTGCAATAGGAGCAAATAACACACCAAATAGCTTACCAACTAGTTCATCACCATTTTCTGTACAACAAGGACAATACTTTGCAGTAGTAGATGCAAAATTACAACAAACATATATATTCCAAGTACAATCAGTAAATTCAGCATCTGGTTCAGCAACATTATATAATTACGTTACTGGACAAACTATAACAATATATAATAATGTACCATTTACAGTAGGATCAATAACATTAGTACCATCTATACCTGCAGGTAGTAATAGTGTAACCTTAAATGCGCAATCTTCTAATTCTTTATATTATTCAACTACAGGTTTAACATTATACGAAGGATATAATGAATATATATCAATAAGTTTAACTGAAGGTTCATCATCGGCAGCATCTGCAGCTATAACCTTCAATGACCAATATCCTAATTCAAGAACTTCAGATATTTCAATAACATTAAGTTATGGTAGTAGTGGATTTAGTTTGAGTTCACCAACAGTATCAAATTCCGTAGCATCAAATGTACAAATTGGAACAAATACAAATGCATATATAGATCCCAATGGTGTATACTTAGTAGAAACTACATCAACGACATCTGCTCCAACAGTACAATTATATGCACCATCACAGCCATTAACAATTAATGTAGGATTAGCACCATCGGGATATACACCATCAACAACTACATCTACATCAACAACTCAAACAGTAACCGTATCAGTACCAACTCCAACAGCATTAATTGGAAAGGTAATATTGGATACACAAGTAACACCATCAATGAGTAATTTAGTATTAGTAGGAGGTCCAGCAGTAAACACATTAACAGCACAAGCAGTAATACAATATGTATCAAGCATGAATTCAACATTAGGACAAGAATTACAATCATATGCAAATAGTCAAAATGGATATGTATATGGTTCAGAATTAGCACCAGTATTAGAACAATTAGGTATATCATTTGGACCAGGTATGGCATTAATAATGTCATCAACACTATATCCAAACACATTAGTAATATTTGGATGGTCTGGAAGTGATACAACACAAGCAACACAATTATTCGCAAACTACTTAGTAAATAATGTAGATGCAAATGTATTCAATAATGCAACAGTAGTAGAAGTAAATACTCAACAAACAGTAAACGGATATCCAGCAGCAACACAAGTACAGTAAAAGCTTTTCTTAAACTTTTTATTTTTCAAAATTTTATATTTTATTTATGGATGAAGATATAAAGGAAGCTGTTAAAGATCTTATAATATTGATCATATCAATAGGGTTAGTAATTTTTGCATATTGGTTATCACTTTTATAAATATTATCTTATAAATCATTTATAAATGGATATTGATTTTGAGGAGAATATTACAGATTATATTAGAAAAATTATAAAAGAAAATTATAGGATTGATAAAAGGGGATTGTTAGAATATAGAGATATAAAAATAATAAAAAATTATGTAAAGAATGCAGAAGGGTCTTGCTATTTAGAACTTGGAAAAACAAAAGTTTTAGCAGGGGTAAAATTGGAAATAGCAGAACCATTTCAGGATAATGAAGATTCAGGAATTTTAGTAACAACAGTATATTTATCTCCAGTTTCTGATATTAATGTTGATATAGGACCTTCAGAAGAATCTATAGAATATTCAAGGGTTGTAGATAGAGTATTGAGAGAATCTAGATTTATTAATGATAAAAATTTGGTAATAGAACCTGGAAAATATGTTTGGTCTGTACTATTAGATATATATGTATTAAATAATGATGGAAATATAATTGATGCGTCAACTTTAGCATCTGTATGTGCATTAATGAATACATATTTTCCAGAATTAATTAAAGAAAATGGTGAATATAGGATAAATCCAAAAAATAAAACAAATAAAAAATTACCATTAAATAAAAATATTCCAGTAATGGTTTCATTTGCAAAAATTGATGACAAATTTATTGTAGATCCAAATAAATATGAAGAGGAAGCTGCAGATATGATTATACATATTGGATTATCAGATAAAATAAATGCATTACAAACAAGAAAATCAGGTTCAATATCTTTGGAGGAATTTAATAATTTATTATCAGAGGCAGAAAAGTTTAAAGATTATTTATTAAAGAAAATACAATGAATGATATTTCTAAGTTTGCTTTAGCCAGATTAATTGGTGCAAGAGCATTACAAATTGCAATGGGGGCTCCAATGATGGTGAAATTATCTAAAGAAGATTTGGAAAGAATAAGGTATAATCCTGTAAAAATTGCAGAAATAGAATATGAAAAGGGTGTTTTACCATTAAAGGCTGTTTTTAAGAAAATTAAGCCTTAATATCATATACTTCGTATTCTATAATTTTAAGTAAATCCTTTTTTGAAATTTTTAATAAATGATAATGTGATCCTCCCCCACAATATATTATTTGATCATCATCTAGATCAATTATACTTTTATCAACAATTGTTTTTATCTTTTGTTTTAAACCTACAGGTGGAACAGAACCAATATCATATCCAGTAATTTCCTTTACTTCTTTTGCTTTTGCTAATCTTACTTCATTACAATTAAAATATTTCTTTATTTTATTTAGATCAATCTTATCTTTTCCCAATAAAAAGCATAATAAAGGTTTATTATCACAAATTAATAGAATACTCTTTGCAACAATTCCATTAACCTGTTGTTCAGCATATTTTGAAGAAATAACTGGTTTTTCATATTTAATAATTTGAAATGAGATACCTAATTTATTCAGATAATTTTCTAAATATTTTTCATCTAATAATTTTTCTTTCATAATCTAAATTAAGAATAATATATTAATTTATATTTTTTGTCTTAAATATAAATTTTTTCTATTAATCTATATTTTTTATTTACTACTTCAAGATTCTTTATTATAAATTTTGCAACATTATAACCTTCTTCTGTTAACTTATATTTTGGGAAATTTTTTCTCATTTTTTTATAATTTATAAGCCCAAGTTTTGCTAAATAGCTACCATAAACTGCATCTCCAAAATTATCATAGCAATCAAGTTCAAATAAAAATTTCTTTATATTTTTTGAAGAAAACCACCACTTTATATCTTTTCTTTCTCCTTGTAAATAATATAAAAATAATAATGTTAGTCCTGCTCTTCCTATGAAATATGGTGTAAGAGGTTTTTGTCTTTTATAATTTTGCTTTACTATATAAAATAGAGGATATCTAATAGATTCTGATCTTCTTATTATACTTTCACAAGCTAATTCTAATAAATCATGAATATCTTTATTTTCATTTAAATTTTCGATGTTTTCAAATAACTTTAATTCATATTCAATTTTTTCAATCATTTCTTCGCCAATATCTGTTAGATAATATGTATTATCTATTTTTGTTATTAATTTTTTCTTAAAAAGATTTAGAAGAAGATATGGATATAAAACTATATCTCTTTCGGATAGTTGTCTATTATGTATTTTCATTAGAATAGATAAGATGGTATCTCTTTCAACAACACTTTTTAATATTGGTTGATTTTTTATATAACTTTCTATTTGCACCATTGCTAATAATTCATCTAGCTTTGGAGGTGCCATTATTATTATTACTTATAAATAAAGGCTATAAGTATGGATAAATTTGTATGATATTTTATTAAATTGGGACCGCGGGGATTTGAACCCCGGACCTCCGCCTAGTCAGGGCGGCATCATTACCCCTAGACTACGGTCCCTTATATATTCTTTATTTCTTTTATTAATTTTATTGTATTTTCAATATATCTTCTTATTCTTTTTCTTCTATTAATTATTTTTTTAAATATAGATTCAGCATTTCTTAAGCTTTTTCTATAGATCTTCATATACTTCTTCAATGTTTTATTATAATTACTATCATAATATGTTCCTATATTTCCAGTAAATGAATTTAAATATTTATATAAGGTATCTTCATATGCAAACATATTTGCATATTCTTTATTAAATTTTTTTATATCTCTATTATCTTTTATTTTTAATTGATAAATCTTCTTTAAATTTTTAACAATTTCCTCATATATTTTTTCCAATTCTGGTGAAATATTTCTATTTTCATTCTTTTCCATAATTATATAAAAATCTTAGTACTATATAAATTTATCTTATTATTCTAAAATCCTGATAATTATTAATTTCTATATTTATTATATCAATTTTATCAACTCTAGCCCTTTCAGGTCCTTTTTTACATAATTCAATCATTTTATTTATATTATCTTCATCCCCTTCAAAAATAGCTTCTACAGTTCCATCAGGATTATTCTTTACATATCCTTTAATATTTAATTTTTTAGCATGTAAAAATACAAAATTCCTAAATCCAACACCTTGAACTTTTCCATATATAATTACCTTCACAGCTTTCATTCCTTATTATTTATAAATATTTTTAAATATCTAATATTCAATGGAAAGCCGGAATGAGTGAATTTATGATGAAAACTTTATTTATAAAAGATATTTTGAGAGAAGATTTTTTAGGTAAGGAGGTTGATATAAAAGGGTGGGTTTATAGAATGAGGGATATGAAGGATAAGGTTTTCTTTGTAATAAGAGATTCTACAGGAATAATACAAGCAGTTGTAAAAAAAGAAAATGTTGATCAAAAAACATGGGAAGATGCAACAAAATTCCAAATTGAAGGTTCTTTAGAAGTAAAAGGAATATTAAGAAAGGATGAAAGGGCACCTGGAGGATATGAAATAGAAGTAAAAGAAATAAAGGTATATGACTATGGAAAACCTTTTCCATTAAAGGGAGATGAAGATATAGATACAATACAAAGGTATAGACATCTATGGATAAGGACAAGATGGTTTGCAGATGTATTAAAGATAAAGCATAGTTTAATTGTAAATGTAAGGGACTGGTTTATAAAAGATGGATGGTATGAAGTAACCCCAGCAATATTGGTTGGAAACGCTGCAGAAAACACTACAGAATTATTTGAAGTAAAATATTTTGAAGATAAAGCATATTTATCACAATCAGCACAATTATATTTAGAAGCATTAATATTTTCATTGGAAAAAGTTTATTCGTTAACACCATCGTTTAGAGCAGAGCTATCTAGAACAAAGAGACATTTACATGAATATTGGCACTTTGAAATTGAAGCTGCATGGTATCATATGGAAGATATTATGAAAGTTATGGAAGAATCATTGAAATATGCAATTGAAAAAACAATTGAGGAAAGAAAATCTGAATTTGAAGAATTAAAAAGTATAACAGGAAGAGATATAAGCGAATTAAAACAATTTGTTGAAAAACCATGGAAAATTATTACATATAAAGATGCAATAAAGAAATTACAAGATCTTGGAGTTAATATAAAATATGGAGATGATCTTGGATCTGATGAGGAAAGATTATTAACAGAGCAATTTGATGTACCAGTATTTGTTACATATTATCCAAGAGAAGTAAAAGCATTCTATATGTATGAAGTTGGAGATGGAACAGTAAAAAACTTTGATTTACTTGCTCCAGAAGGATATGGAGAAATAATTGGTGGATCTGAAAGAGAATGGAGGTATGATATATTACATAAAAAGATTGAAGAATGGGGATTAGATAAACTAAAAGTCAAGGTTGGAAATGAAGAAATAAGTGCATATGAATGGTATGAAGATTTAAGAAAGTATGGATCTGTTCCGCATTCTGGAATGGGATTGGGTATTGAAAGATTCTTAAGATGGGTATGTAAACTAGATCATATTAGAGATACACAACCATTCCCAAGATTGAGGGGAAGCTGGCTATATCCATAATTTTTTATCTATATATTGTTTTTATTCCCATAAGTTCTAATATTGAATCTTGATGATTTTTTATAAAACCTTCAGCATGTTTTATTATTTTTCCATAAGCTTTTTCATGAAAGTCTATTCCCCAGACAACAATTACATACGTTCTATTAAATATAGAAAATATAATCCTTATATCTCTATTTACTCTATCTGAAAATAGCGGAATTAATAAATTTCCTATTTTTATTGGTTTACTTAATTTTTCTATTTTTCCTTTAAGTTCTTTAAGAGATTCAAATCTATCAAAAATTATTTTATATTGATTATTTAATTCTTTTTTAAGATCTTTTGTCCATTCTTCTAAAAATTTTATATTATTTTTAATTTTTTCATAATTTATCAAATTATTACCAAATAATATAAAAATACTATATGTTTTACTAATCAATATTGCCATATTAAAAAAATGTTTTTACGAATTTTTTAATATTATAAAGGGTTATGAATGAAGAAAAACAACTTAGATTGGAAGATATGATTGAGCTTTTAGCTAGCAAGGACATTAATGGTAAAGCTAGGAAATTAGCTTGGAGTATGACTGATTTTTTAGAGTATCTATGGAATCAACATTTTCCAGAAAAATATCTTATAATAAAAATAGATATAAAATATATAGAAATTCTAAAAAGAGGGGCATATGGGCAAATAATATATGATGGAGAAGCCAAAATTGTTAAACCATCAAAAATGTATGAATTTAAGTATGGAAAAAATTGTAAATCATGTATTGAAACTTTATATTATAGCAAATATAATAGTATAGATGATAGTTACTCTTTTTATGTTAATAAGATAGAAGGAATAAAAATAGATCTTCTTAAAATGAAGAATATAGCAAGGATTTTAGAAAGAAGTATAGTTCGTTTATATAGCACAACTACACACTTTCGTTTAGATCCTTCAGAAAAATATTCTGAGGCATTTGGATATTTTGAAATAAAAACATTTAACTATGAAAAAATACATGGAGAAATTAAAAAGACAATATTTAGTAGATCTTATATATTGGATGAATCTAAAAATATAATAGGATATAAAATTTCTACTCCAGAAAATGAAATAAATAAATATAATAGAAATAATGAAGATGAATTATATTATCCAAGAAATTATAAATTTGAATTTGTAGTTTGTAAAGATATAAGTTATATAAACCTCTGTAATTTTTCTAGATTTTTTTAATCTTTCTTTATTAATTTTCTCTAATTATATTTCCCTATTCTTTTATATTGAGAAAAATATTTAAATGTTTCTATAATTATTATACTCTATGAGTGATCAAAAATCATTACACAAAACCTTGGAAAAACTACTTTTAGATGCTGCTGAGTTTTCAATTGTTTTAGGTAAGCAGAAAAGATATCTTTGGATATTAATAGATATAGAAGAAGATGATAAATATAAGGGGAAAGGTTTTACTAATAACCAAATTTATACACCTGATTGTGATATAGTTAAGTGTAAATTATATCCGGAGAGGTATAGTATTGATCAAAGTACTTGTAAATTATGTTTTCAAGATATATATTACAGTAGATATAATAGCGATGATAATAGTTATAGGACTACTTTTAATATTCATATAAGAGGTGAGAGGGAAGAGATAGAAGGACTACAGGATCTAATAAGAAAGATGGAGATTGAGCTTATTGAAGCATACCGTAAAAGTTTATACTTATATCCAAATTCTTTAAAAAATTATTCAAATCCAAGACTATTAATGTATTTTGTAATAAAGACGCAAGATCCTTATCTAATATATAAAGAAATTAAAAATGGAATTTATTTTGTGCAGCCTCCTACTTTGAGGGAAATTGGATCTAAAGATCAACCAATTTTTTCACTTATTGCCACATATGGAAAGAAAGAAAATATACCCAATGATAAAGTTGAGGATTTAACTCATTTAAAATTTCCAGAGAATTTTAGATTTAGTTTTATGGTATATGAAAAATAAATTGTAAATTCTTTTTTAATAATTTTAGCTTTTATATATTCTTCTATATTATAAAAGATATTTAAATGTTTCTATAATTATTATACTCTATGAGTGACCAAAATATCCCTGGGAGATTAGAAGATATACTTAAGAGAGCTATTGAATATTCATTTGCATTAGGTAAGTGGGGAAAAGTTATTTGGATAGATTTAGATATAAAAAAGGATGGTAGAGGATATGATGGAAGAGGTATTGTTGTTAAACCATCAAAAATGTATGAATTTAAGTATGGAAAGAATTGTGAGTCAAGATCATGTTTTGAAGATATATATTACAGTAGATATAATAGCGATGATAATAGTTACAGGATTGCTTTTATTAAATATATAAAAGATGGGGGAGAGGATATGGATAAAATGGAATATATGGTAAGAGATATAGAAAGTGGGGCTTATGACTTATACAATGAAATTAGAAATTTATATTTGGATCCTTTAAGAAATCATTTAGTATCAGTATACTTTAGAAGAGATACATCTAGCTATAAGAAGATAACTAAAGAAATTAAAAAAGGTATTATATTTGAAAAACCTCCGGCTTTAAAGAAGATTGGATCTAAGGATCAACCAGCTTTTATACGTTCTGCTCTAGTAGAGGAGAGGTCAAATGAATATAATAATAGAGAAGAAAGTAAAAATGAGTTGGATTATCCAAATAGTTTTAAATTTAGTTATATAGTCTATGAAAAATAATTTATAAAAATTTTGTTAAATTTTCTTTAAATTCTTTTGCAGTTTCTTCAGGTATTGATGAAACAACATATTCTAAATGACAAATTTCCATATAACCTATATCAAATAAAGGTCTTTGTGCTATTTTAATAATTGGATATGATCTTGATTCTTTTAATAATGTTGTATCAAATATAACTAAATTAAAATTCTCATACAATTTTTCATATATTACCAAAATATTATATAAGTTTTTAATGAATTCTTCAAATTTATTTTGAGATAAGAAAAATATGCCAAAAGTATCAATATATCCAATTAATTCATTATTTCTAAATGGAGCAAATGATGACCATAATTTAATTATCCCATCTAATATTATTCTTTCATTTAATTGTTTTTCAAAGTTAAAATAATCTTCTATAAAGAATTTTTTATATTTATCAAAATATTTGCTAGATTTATCTAAATAAATCTTAAAATAATTTGTTGGTTCTTTTTCAATCAATATTTGAAAATGTAAATGTTCTTGTGATGCACCTGCAGGAAATCCTTTATTTAAATTAATAAATATATATTTATAATCTTCTTCAGGTACCCTTTCATACAATTCTTTTATTAGCATAAATGAATTATAAAGATCTAAATAATCTATTTGGGAGAAATTCTTTACATGTTTTTTATAATTTGGAACTAATACTGCATGATATTTTCCATATGGATATCTATTTGAAAAGAGGACAGAATTTCCATTATATATTTTCTTTGAAAAATCAAAATCTGGAGCTTCATTATCGGGATCACAAAAAGGACATTTTGATTTTTTTGAATAAATTTTTCCATAATTTCTTGGTTTATTTTTTATAGATTTATTTATTCTTACCTTGAAATTAGTTATTGGATCGATTCTTTCTTCAATTATAAATCTTTCAAGTTCATTATTAAAAAAATTCCTTACATTATATTCCTGAGATATTAATTTTATGTCTTCATTATATATTCTTTCCATTTTTAAGTTAGGGTCTTTAGTAAATAAAAATATTTAAATTTGGTTTATCATTTAAATGATAACTAAAAAGAGATATTTATGAATGGATTATTGGTGATTGCCTATTTTGTTGATGATAGACATCTAATTTTTGATATTTACCTTTTTCAGATATATATTTCCTAAAGATATCAAGTATTTCATCATAATCTTTTTTTATTAAATTATAATAGGATACAGATTTATCTTTACTAATAATATTTTCTTCAATTTTATATATTTCGTTTTCAATTTTATCTATATTGTTCAATATTTCTCTTCTTTTATCTTCATTTTCTTCGTATAAAACAACTATAGTATGTGCATATCCTAATAATGTTAAGATTATTTTTTTTAGTTCTCTGATATTATTGACTGGTTCAGTTCTCTCTTTTGTATAAGTTAATATATAATGGTTAATAAGATTTCTAATTTTTTTAAAATCTATAATTTCTTCTTTACTTTCTTCTTTTATTATTATTTCCTCTAAATCATCCATAGTATTTTATAATTTCTTTTTATATTTTGGCCTTTATTTTCATATTTCTTATATAGTATATTTGAAGAAAATGGCAATTTCATTTTAATATTTTATTTGTTAGTTTTATAAATATTTTTTAACAATTTATTACTGATAGTTTATTATCGATTAAATATATTTTTAATCTTTGAAACTTTATGTATTAATCTAATTTGATCAATTTAAATATCTTTTTATATTTCATTATGGATTATTATATCATGATTGATTTAGGAACAATTATAGCAGAATTTGGTGGTATAGTAATAGTATTTCTTATATTGGGATGGGTCATTAGTGCAATACCTGTTTATTTGGCTGCTAAACTTTTTGGTAGTGATGCATCGTTTTTAAAAGCTATGGGTGCTGTTCTACTTTCAGGAATAGTAGCTACCATAATAATAGTAATTTTTTTATTTATTTCGGCTGCATATAAAAGTTTCATATTAAGTATTTCAGGATTGATTATAGATTTTATAGCTGTTTTAGGTGTATATAAATCTATGTTTAATGTAAGTTGGGGGGCAGCATTAGGTATAATAATTGTATCTGCTATAATAGTATTTATCTTTAATCTGATATTGTCCTTGTTTGGTATTGGTATCTTCCATTTACTTGGTAGCTCCCAATTGCAATCATTTATATCCCCCTTGTTCAATTTAGCCAATATTTTCCACAGGTTTAATCTAGGTTAAAACATTAAGATTTAAATAGAAAAATATGGGGTATTATTTCAGAATAAAAAGCAATATAAACTTCTAAAGAAGTTGCACTATTGGTCTTAATACCTTTTACTATATTATATTTGGAGGCGCAGGTTTTATGTCGGATAACAGAAATTATCCGTCATGGTTTTTAGTATAGGTCGGGGAGGTATAGTTGGATATGATTTTTGGAAATAAGATTTAGTATGGTTAATCTAGGCTAAACCCAAAACTTTTTACATAAATAATATAATTATATATTTATGGATGTAATCTACACTTTGATTGGTTTTACATTGGGATTAATAGTAATAGCAATAGTAGAAATAATAACAGGAGGATTAATAACAGGAGTAGAGGCAATAGTAGGAATGTTCTTCTACCCACCATTATACAATACCTACCAGTCAGTATATAATGAAATACCAGCAAATGCAACAAATATACAAACTGCAGTTAATAACTCTTTCCAAAATTCTTTAACATATATATTACAATCTAATACATATGCAGCAATGGCAATTAATACATTAGCAATGATGCTAGAAATTATAGCAGTTATTGGAGCATTCATAATAATATTAGAAATATTAATGAGATTAGCAATGCCAAGAGATGGTGTAAGAGGGGCTGGTGGATATTAAGGCTTCTTTTTTATGCTCCAAATTTTAGATTTAATAGCATATACTTTGGAAAAATTTAATAGTTAACTTCTAACAAATAAACCACATTTTAGAAAATAATAATGATTTTTGATGCTATATAATTGTGTATTTATTAGATGTCTTAGGTTTTATAAATGCAATCCAATTTATTATTAGATTTTGATATATTTTTACAAACTTTATGTTTAAAATTCTCAAATTATACGAGCTTCTAACATGCAAATTATCAATTGTAAAAAATCTATATTCTTCTTTAATCAATTTCTTAACAGATGGATTCTTATAAAGCTTATTCTAATGGGAAATGGCATCATAAAAAGATTTATGTAGAAAAATATAAATCTCTACTATAAGTTAATAAAAGTTGTCTCCTTTATACTTTCAAAGACTATTAAAGATACAGTTTCCTTTACTCCTTTAATTTCTCTTATCTTATCTAAAACAGCTTTTCCTAAACTCTCAACATCTTTTTCTCTAACTTTTGCTATTATATCCCAGTCTCCGGCTATTATATGGACTTCTTGAATTTCTGGCAAATTTGCAATTTTTTCAGCAACTTCTCTTTGTGTAAAACCAGAAGAAGGATCATATTTTATTAAAACAAAAGCCAAAACATTTTTACCAATAGCTTTAGGATCTAAAATTGCTCTATATTCTTTTATTACTCCTTCCTTTTCTAACTTCTTTATTCTAGTGAAAATTGTTGTTTCTCTCATTTCTGTAATTTGTGAGAGTTCTCTTAGCGAAAGTTTGCAATTCTTCTGTAAAAGTGAAAGTAATTGTTTATCTTTTTCATCTATCCTCATAAAAAATTCATATTTTTTAAAAATTTAAGTATTTTATTCAAAATATCTTCGAATTTTATGAAATTTATACATACTATATTCTATCAACATATAAAATAAATTTTGAAAAATATTCAATTTTTATATCAAATTTAAGTAAATTTTTGAATATTTTTCAAAAAATTTTATAAAAAATTTAAGAGCCAGGAATACTACTATAAATAAATGACGGTAGAAGAAATGATATCTCATCTAAAAGAAATGAAGCCAATACTAAGGATACAAACTATTATGCTAAAGGAAATGCAATCATTTATGGTAGATAGAGGTTTTGTACAATTAATGCCAGTAATAACTTCAGTATTTACAGATCCTTTAGCCCCAGATCCAGCATCTAGTGTTATTTTTACTCCAACATTTGAGTATTATTCACAAAAATTAATGATAACACAAAGTATGATTTTACATAAACAACTTTCCCTTTTAGCAGCTGATAAAATATTTATTTTTTCGCCAAACGTTAGATTAGAAAAAAGTGAGAAAGCTAAAACAGGAAGGCATGCTTTTGAATTTACACAAATGGATTTTGAGATGGCATATGCAAAGATGAAAGACGTAATGGATTTGGTTGAGGATTTAATGATTCATGTAATCAAAAAAGTTAAAGAAGAATGTAAAGAAGAATTAGATCTTTTAGGTAGAGAATTAAGAGTTCCTTCAAAACCATTCAAAGTTTATAGATATTCTGAAGTTTTAGAAAAATATGGTAGTGATGATGCTTTAAGTGAAAAAGAGAAAGATCCATTCTGGATTATTGATATAAAAAGAGAGTTTTATGATAAGGAAGATGAAACAAATCCTGGACATTATTTAAACTATGATTTAATTTTGCCAGAAGGATATGGAGAAGTTTTATCTGGAGGAGAGAGAGAATATAAATATGAGAGAATCTTAGAAAGAATGAAAGAATTAGAAAAAGAAGGTAGAGATTATTCATCTTTCAAAAACTATTTAGAAGTCGCTAAAATGGGATTGCTAAAACCAAGTGCTGGAGGGGGAATTGGTGTTGAAAGATTATTAAGATTCTTAACAGGAAAGAAACATATAAGAGAGGTTCAATTATTCCCAAGAATTCCTGGTGAGGAAGTAATTTTCTAGATTTTTATTTAATAAAATTTTTTAATAAATCTTATAGAGAATGAAAAGATTTTAGAAAAATCATTAGAAAGATATTAATCCTTTTTATAATTAATAATAAAATTTATTTTCCAGATAGTATATCAATTAATTCTCTAAATCCTTCCAATTCTTCTTTAGTAATTCCATATAATTCAGCAACTGCTAAATCAATTTCATCTTCAACTTTTTTAAGTTCTTCCTTTGCATTAATACTTTTACAATAATCTAGTTTATTATTAGAATATATACATTTTGCTAATTCATGAGCTTTTTTAGATAATTCAACAATTTTCTTATGTAAATTATTATTGGGATCGAATTTAGGTATCTTAATGAAATCTACAATATTAGTCTCTTGTCTTATTTCATATGTATAAGCTGCTATAATTGAACGAGCTATGATTGAATTTAAAATGCCTGCTATATAATATGCTTCATCGGGTTTTTCGACAGGTACTAATCTTACAGAATGATCATGCATTACAGGTTTTCCATTAATAGGTTCCACAACAGCACAGGCAAAGCTTAATGCTTTACCACTAATAGTACCAGCCATTTCACTCCATACAACTTTATAGGGTGCAAAAGTATATACATCTATATTATCAAGTATATAAAAATTTTTATCAAGTTCCTCTTCGGCTTTTTCTTTATCTTTTTTAGATTTAGCTTTCTTAATTTTATCTCTTAATGAGAGAAAAGGTTTTATGGATCTTTTTTTTAGTTCATCTTTATATCTGCTAAGATAGTCAAGAGTCTTAGGAAAACTTTTGATCATCTCGTTCAATCCATATGGTTGGCCAGTAAGTGGGTTGTGAGGTACTATTATATATCTGTCCTCAAACTCTACATACCACTTTTCAATATTTCTACCTTTAATTAATGGATAAACTAGATCAGATTCAACTATATCCTTTACCTGTTTAACTTTTTTCTTTTGTCCACTTTCAGGTGGGTTAGTTATTATTAGCATGTTGTCATCAGTCCTTTCCAGTACTTTAACGAAATAAACTTGATTAAGGGCTGTAAGAATACCTTCATAGGCTTTATAATACTGTTTTCCGCTTATTACTTTCTTAATTACATTTATAATATTAGGTTTAACTTGCATCCATGGTGATGATGGGTCATTAGGGATCAAAGGCACCATTGTTATTTCATAGTGTTTTATCATCTTCATCTTAATGACATCTTCGAAAGATGCCTTAGGATCAATCTTTTTTCCTATCCACATAACATGTTTAATGCCATTTATATTTTCTTTTTGTATTTCTTTAATAATTGTACAATTGTTATTCTTTATATCTTTTAATTCGCATACTTTTTCAATAATAATAGCCCCTGTCATGTTCGTTGCACCTTCAAATGGTTTTAATGATACCAAGTCGTGAATAACATGTATTTTTGTGTTTTTAGCTAAAAATTCTCTAAACCCAGCACCTGCTAATGATTTAAATGCCGTAAATGTTATTACAAAGCCAAGTTTTCCACCTACTTTTAAATATAAATCAAAACACCTTACTAAAAATAACATAGATAAATCTTTCTTGAATGCTCCAACGTTTATTGTTTTTGTTAATCCATAATTTTTCCAAAATTCTTCACTTGATCTTCTATATTCATCAGGTAAATTTTCCCAACTTACCCATGGGGGATTACCAATTACATAATCAAATTTACCTTTTAACATTGGAGCAGATGCGTTTTTAATTATAGATATCCATATACCATCTTTGCCATGTTTTTCAAGGTCAAGTAATTTCTTATAGAGGTCTTCTAAACAAGCTTTTCCTTTCAAAAATTCTTCTTTCTCCTCAGAAGTTAGACTGGATAATAAAATTGTATTTTCAAATTCTTTATATGTGAGCTTATTTTTTAAGCATATTTTCATTTGATCTAATATTTTTCTTAGAAGTTCTGTATTTTGTGCTATATTTATTGGTATCTTAAGCTCTCCAACTCTGGTATTTAATATATAACATGTATTGAAGAATTTCATTTCTTTAATCATTATAGAATCTGCCAAATAGATTGGAATTTCAACTTCCTTTAATTTACCCTTTATCCTGGCAGATCGAATCAAATCCACAGTAGCTAATAAAAAATTTGTTCTTGCAGCTAAAACTGCTAATGGATTTAAATCGTAGCCGACAACATTTTTGATTATATATGGAGCCAATTCAGATGGTTTTAAAAAATGTTTCTCAGCATATCTTCTTAATCTGTTAATATAAAGAATGAGAAATGTACCTGAACCACATGCAGGATCTAAAACTCTAATTTCTAAAGGTTTTAATCGATTTTCTTTTCCCATATTTTCTAAATTTTCATAGTTTAATCCAACTTCATTAAGTATTAATTCCGCTAACCAATCTGGTGTATAATATTCTCCCAAATTATGTCTAATATCCCTTGGAACAAGGTTCTGATACAAATCCTTTAGTAAGTCTCTAGTAAATTCTGGCTTTAATTGCGGGGTTGCCATTTCATAATTTGAAAGAATTTTTACAACTTCGTAAATAGCATCTGCCAATTCATTGTCAAGTTCTTCGACATACCAAGAAAAATAATCTTCTTCTAAAAAGTTATCAATACCTAAGGATTTTTTAAATATACTCCCACTTTCTAATTCTCGTAATGCATCTTTTAAAGCTTTGGTACCTTCAGTATAAGCATTAATTAGATCTCCAATATAAGATTCAAGTAATTGACCACCTGTATTTAAAGAAGCCACTTCGGCAGCAATTAATTTCATGATTAATGCATAATATGTATGTATTGCAAAAATTAGAATATCATAATTAATATTAGATTTTTCAAATCCATAATCTTCTGCTAATTTTTTTATTTCTTTAAGTTTATCAGGATTATAACCTGTAGCTTGTCTAAATAGTTCCATCCAATCGTTAAATAACATATTAGTTCTTTCATTTTTTGGATTTGATATTTTTTTATAAAACAATTTTATAATTTTTTTAGATATGTGAGAATTAATACCAAAATCTTTAATAAGTTCTTCAGCACTTAAAGTTTTTCTCGTTAATCCTCTAAAAGCTTCTATTAGCATCATAACAGATTCTTTTTCAATATCATAAATATTTAATTCCCATTTTTTATCTTCTTCCTCTTCTTTACTATATTTATTGTATCTAACAAAAGCAATTTTGTCACTAATAATTATTCCTAAGAATTTATCATAATTACTTTCATTGCCAGCTAAATCCTTTATATATCTGATAACCTGGTCTTTTGCTTTTTTTATATCAGAATCTCTTGAAAATTTACCTGGGCCTTTATATTCGATAAGTATATGTCCATATAATGCATCGGCCCTTTTTCCGGAAGCTAAAATATATTCATATTTGCCTTCAGAAATATCTATTTCTCCCAAATCCTTTAAGGGTTTCAATATTTTTTCTTCAATAAGACTTGATATCCTAACTACTATATCTGCTTCTGAGCCTGCATTATCAACAACTTTTTTAATATATTCTGTTATAGCATCAATATCTAACTGATCTAGTGGATTAATATCGGAAGACATAATATTATGATTTATAAATGGTTTATGAATTTTACCTCTAGCTTTTAATATAATTAAAAAATATTTATTTATTAATTCAAAAATAAGATAATTAATATTATCGTAGATATAACAAATTTTATTCTGTAAAATTATGTATGAACAATAAATATAATAGAAACTAATAAATTATATTTATACTTATCAAAATAAATATTTAAAAATAAGAATATTATATGTTTGAATGCTTTATTTGGTTGTAATTTTGTTTATTCGTTTTCTAATTTTAAATATAAGGCAAATTAAAATAATAGTAAACTTTATATTTGTATAATTACAATTAGTATAATTATGATTATACAAAATTTCAAAGATAGAAAAGAAGAATTAACCTTACTTAATAAGTATTTAAATAGTGACAAATTTGAGTTCATAATAATCTATGGTAGAAGGAGAATTGGTAAAACAGAATTAGTATTAAAAGCTACAGAAAAAATGAAAAGAATATATTATTTAGCTATAGAAAAGAATAATTTAGACAGATTTTATAATTTATGTTTAAATTATTTTCCAGAATTAAATAAATATAAAAAAGATTGGGAAGTATTGTTTGATTTTTTAAAAGATAAAGTAGATGTCATAATTATTGATGAATTTCAAAATTTAGGG
>Ga0080005_134455_pt1 | contig 24592 bp, 20 predicted proteins | sample JossMetagenome_2_FD_69208 | JGI IMG/M metagenome (GOLD analysis project Ga0080005, IMG submission 69208) | Hot spring sediment microbial communities from Joseph's Coat, Yellowstone National Park, USA - JC3_ASED (SPADES assembly) (version 2) | ecosystem: Environmental > Aquatic > Thermal springs >...
TACAGCGGCGAACATTTTTATTGAGAGGGGGCTGAGGGGCGAGTCTTTGACGCCTTTTAGGCATAGTATGTATAGGCCTATGCTGTATGTGGATGTAAGGGATGTCGCGCGGGCTTTTAGGACCTACGCTGAGAAGATTCTCGACGGAAAGGTTGACAAGGAGGGTGGTAGCCTTAGGAGGGTTTTGAACCTCTTCTACCCTGAGCCGTTCACTGTGCTGGAGATAGCGGAGATGGTTCGGGACGTCATTAGGGAGGTTACTGGGGGCGCATTGGAGCCCAGGATCGAGGTTGTTGACCAGGGCTTGCCTTCGCTGTTTGGGCCGGACGACAAGTATAGGTTTAGAGTGGATGTTTCGAGGACGCTGGGTTTCCTGGGGCTTGAGAGGCTTATTGGCCCGAGGGAGTCTATCGAGTATATTGTGAGGAGGAGGCTCGGGAAGGAGACAAGCTAGGCTTTTCCTAGAGCGTCATCTTCTTTTTTTTCTTGTTGTGGTTTTTCCTTGTTTATTCTTTTGAGGATTCTTGGGGTGAAAAATTATTTAATAGTGGTGGGAATCGTTGTGGGTAATAAAATTTTATTTTTTGCATGAAGTGCTTTGTTTGCTGGGATGAAGCCATGGGTGACTTACGAGCAAAGTTGTTGGAGATATAGGGTTACTGGCTGAGGGCGCGCTTTTGCCTTGATGTTTTGGTTTTTGTGTTTATTTTGTTTTCTTGGCTGGCTTTTTATGTGTGGGGTGAGCGTGTCGTTTTGGTGGGGCTGTGTCTGGGAGGTTTGGTGGAGGGGTTAATGTTTTGGGGTTGTGGTGGATTTTTTGGATGTGGAGAAGGGTGTTGGATGTTGTGTTTTAGACTAGGTTTGCGGTGGAGCGTAGGGTGTAGTTGAGTTGGTGTAGTATGGCTAGGAGGAAGGCTTTGTTTTGGGTTTTTTCTTCTAGTTTTGTTAGGAGTTTGTGGGTGCCTAGTGTTGTGTAGATGTTTGTGGGTAGGAAGTATATTAGTCTGGATTGTGTTGTTGCGTCGACGAATATGAATGGTGTTGCTGCTATGGGTAGGATTAGGTATAGGGTGTCGAAGAGGGGGTTTTCGTATTTTAGTAGCTGGGTTGCCCCTATGGTGGAGGCTAGGAAGATTAAGATGTTTGTTGTGTAGCCTCCGACGAGTATTTGTGTTAAAATGTGTAAGTTTCTTTCTATGGTGAAGATGTTTGTGGGGGAGAATGTTGTCACGGTGATTGTGTAGTCTGCGTGGGCTCCGCCTAGGGAGTTTAGGAGATGTTGTTTTGCTGTGTCTAGGACTAGGTTGGCTAGGAAGAAGCCTAGTATGAGTAGGGCTTCTTGTTTGTTGTAGGGTTTTCTTAGTTTGAGTTTGGCTAGGAGGTGGTTTAGGGGTAAGAGGAGGAGTACGGCTAGTATAGTGATGGTCCAGCTCCATGGGTGGGAGAAGAGGGCCAGGGCTGAGAAAAGTATTGAGGGGATGAGGTATTTTTTTTCTTTGAATGCTAGGGAGAAACATGTTAGAGAGAGTAGGAGTAGAGAGGTTGCGATCCAGTTTGCAAGGTAGCCAGCGTAGAGTCCGACTACAGTTTGGATTGAGAATGTTGAGAAGTAGACTGATGTTGTGGCTAGTGTTTTGTTTTTTGTTGTTGTTTTTAGGGATATGTAGGTGGAGAGAACTAAGAGGTAGGAGGCGAGAAAATAGGAGAACTTTATGGCTTCGGCTGTGTCTTGGAGGAAAATGTTGACTATGTATGTGAGGAGAACTATGGTTGCTCTTCCTCCTCCAGTGTCTTGTAGCAGGTAAGTGAAGCCGTTTTGGTTGAATCCGAGGGCCTTAAATTTTTCGAGATATTCTTTGTAGAAGACTAGGTCGACGCTAACGGGTTTTCCTTCAGGGTTTAAAGAGGGCAGGTAGGCGTAGTAGGAGAGGTAGAGTAGGATTAGAAAGGAAGAGGCTAAGGCTAGTTTCTCGTTGATGGAAATTTTTAGGTCGTTGTTTTCCCTTGTTTTATGTATCGTGATGAGGAGTTTTTTTCCCTGGATTTTAACTCTTATGAAGGGGAGTATTGATAGTGGGAAAGAAAAAATGAAAAGCAAAATGGCGAAGCTTCCAAGTGTTGCGTTGAGGCTGTAGAAGAGGAAGGAGTCAAGCTTTGAGAAAGTCCAGGTTATGTCTGAGTACATTGGGGAGTAAAAGATGGGATATGTTGTCCATCTTATGGCGGAGAGGGCTTCAACTATTATTAGGAATGAGAGGCAATTGTTTAGTAGGTTCCAGAGTTGATTTTTTAGCTTGTGGTAGGTGAGAGCGAAGATGGAAAAAGATAGGAGGGAAAGGATTAGGTGGTTGGAGGCGAAGAATAGTAGGGAGGCTAGTCCGAAGGCTGTTGGAATCCAAAATTTTTTTACTTGCTCCTTGTTTAACTTTAATGTAATTGTCGATAGAAGTATGGATAGGAATAGAAGGAGCCCTGTTAGGTTTCTGTCGAGTTCTTCGGATATAAGGGTAAAGCTTAGGGTTTTGATAGTTGAAAGTCTGTGGATGGTTTCGTAGTAGGGGAGCTTGATTTGATTTATCGCTGTGAAAAAGAGGAGAGTCAAGGTTATGACTATTACGAAGCTAAGTATTCCTTGTTTCATCTTCTCTTTCAATCCTCGTCTATCCTTTTAAGTTTTTGTATAGTTGGAAAGATTTTTAAGTAGTCCTTGTCTCCCTGTAAAGCTGATGGAGGAGAAAGAAACAATAATAGAGATAGGGACAAGAGAGATCCTATTATTCTTAGTTATCATTGCTCTTTTATTTTTGTCTTTACCTTTTGTTCTCGACTTCTTTAGGCCAAGGTTAAACTTAAGTGTTGAAGTTAGGAAGTTTGGGGGCGATGCTTTTCTAGTAAATATCACTGGAAAGGTAACGGTAGGAATTAATGTTATAGATAAAAGTGTTGGAATTGAAGTTAGAGATCCGGACAATAACTTGGTCTGGATAGATATTGCAGAGTCTGGCAAGGATGGCTTTTGCTCTGTTTTTTTGATTGGGGACGTGAAGAGAGGGGAGTACGTGGTCTACGCTACTACTGACATAATTAGCGAGAAGACTACGTTTAGGCTGGCTAATCCTTAGTTTTCTGCTTGCCTTTTTTAAAAAAGCTCATGGGTGTCGTGTGCTAAGTTAGAGGAGCGAAGATATACGGTAAAAAAAGGGGAAATGTTTATAAATGAGTGTTTTTGAATATATAGTGAATAGTATGACAACAAAAACAAGAATGTCGATGGCTTTATTTGCCGTCTTTTTACTGGCTTTTTCCTCGCTGATGCTACATACTGCATATGCCAATGGTAGCTATGTTCTTCAAGTAACAAGTGTGGTGCTTAGAGATGAAAATGGAAATGTGATAACTTCGATAAGCAGAGGAAAGTTTGTATTTGCAGAAGTTACCGTAAAGAATACGCAGACTTATTCTTATGCTTCACAACCCTTTCTGCTAATAGCAAGACTAACCTATGGATCTCCTCCAACTATGTATGGGATAGGTGCGTTTAAGGGGTCTTTGGCTGGCGGCCAAAGTATGACAGCTGCGCCGGGATTTCTAGTTCCAAGAGATGCACCCACAGGCACTTATACTGTTACCATACTTGTCTTTAGTGACTGGCCTTCTGCTGGTGGGTATCCAATAGCCACAGTTGTAACAACGACTTTGACTGTAACTCCTTAAAGGGTGGAGGTAAGTGCAAAGCAGTAGCATTAAAAGAGGATTAGTTTTTTCATTCATATTTATTCTTATCTTTGCAAGTCTAGGTGTTGTTCTAGCCTCCATAACTGTCTCTACGGATAAGTCAAGCTACACTCCAGGAAGCGTTGTAGTTATAAGTGGGACAACTTCCCCAAACACCCCAGTCGGAATACAGGTTAAGACTCCTTCTGGATCTACAGTTTGGATCGACTCGGTGACCTCTGATTCGTCTGGACGTTTTTCTTCAAGTTTTACTCTGCGTAGCGACGCTGAGCTTGGAACCTATACAGTTTATGCAAGTACAAGCAGTGGAACGGCCACATGTACTTTTACTGTTACGTCACCCCCGTCTCCCCCACCACCTCCTCCACCCCCTCCTCCACCTGTAAACTACGAGCCCCTAGCCCGTAGCCAGATCATGTCCGACAAGGAGGCCCTAGCCTCCCTCAACTCCACCATTAGGACACTACAGACACTTCTGACACAGCTCAACCAGACACTCAGCACAGACTACCTCAAACAGCTCTCCCAGATAGCCCAGCAGATACAAGCCGCCGAAAACCTCTACTCCCAGGGACAGTACGAGCAAGCCTACAACACTGCAACGGCAGCATCAAACGCCCTAAGCAAGCTGGCGACAAGCCTAGCCCAAGAAACAATCAGCATCCTCGGCACCACGGCCAACACCCTCTACGCTAGGACAACAGACCCAACAGTAAGGGACCTACTCCAGGCAGTCATTAGCACACTATCCTCCCTGTCCCCCTACGACACCCAAGTATTCGAGAGGTTATTCTTCATAACTAGAACCCTCGCAGTCGTCGCCAAGACACTAAACATACCAGCCCTACAATCCAGCCTATCCTCCCTATCCACACAGCTCCAAAACCTCCAGTCCAGGCTGACAAGCCTAAACCAGACCAAGGCCCAGCTCGAGCAACAAGTAGCCACACTCCAACAGCAGAACCAAAACCTCCAGCAGCAAGTCTCCAGCCTCCAGACACAGGTAAACTCCCTCCAGTCACAGATATCCCAGCTCCAGCAACAAGTATCAACACTCCAGACCGAGAACGCTAACCTCAAGGCCCAACTTGAACAAGCAATGCCGACAACCACGGCGACGGTTGTAGCAATACTAGCACTCATAGCCGGTCTAGCAATAGGAGTAATACTCTCGAGGCTACGCCGCAAGGCCTAAAAAGGAAATTTTTTTCTGTCTTCTCTTTATCTTTTTCATGCTGTTTACACCGGTGTCTTTTTTGGCTCTGCGTAATCAAATCTACTCCGGAGTTAAGCATCGGGGAGGCTTGCCGCTGGCTTCTCTAGCGTGCGCCCTCAGGGAGAGGACGGTTTATAGCCTGTTAGGGAGTTGTTTGTTAGGCTTTATTGGTGGGAGTGCGCGGAAATAGCTGAGGAGTTCTTGGGATATTTTAGTAGGTTGGGGGCTTTCTTGGGGAGTAAAGGGTCCTATGGCGGGTATAGAGTTGCATCTGTTGGATAAAAGGAGTGCCTGAAAGACTTCTAAAAGGTTAAAAAATTCTGTGGTCTTGTTGGGCAATAGCTGTATCTATTTTTCTTGTGATGAGTTAACACGTGTCTTGGGGTATGAGTCTGCTCGCGGAGCGTATTACTGTTGTTTATTGTCTCGCTTGATAGTTTAAGCCTTGTGAGTCCAAGAGTTTACATGGCTCCTTCGAAGCTGATTTGTTTTCAATGCTTCTTTAGAATGGCGGGCGCGCCTTAAACGGAACAAATGAGCTTTTACCTTGACTATGTCTGCTTGTGCAATTTTTGAGAGGCGTCCCGTGTCCTTTGATATCCTCCAATAATGGTTGTAGATGCTCTCTCTGGCAGGTCACCTTGACGTCTTTCCATATATAACTTCATCTAGTATTTGTTGAAGCGTGGTATGTTAGGATAGGCGATAGTTTGAATTAATTACTTTCCTTTTGCCTTTTAATTTCGCTAGTTCTTCGATAAAAATAGCACAAATATTTACCTTAATCATGTGACTATTTAATTTCGTAATAAGTCTTGTGAGTGATAGAAAGATTTTTATTTATGTCTAGAAAATGAAACATGATACAATGTCGTCAGAACATAGGCTATCAAAAGTTTTATTGATAGCTGAATTGGTTCTTCTTATAACATTAATTATAGCTCCTACTCCTCTTGGAAAAATAAAATCCATTATAATTATAGGTGAAAGCAGGCCCATTAGTAACAAGACAGGAAACTCGTCGACTTCTATATCTTCTTATACTATTATTAAAAATGACTCTAAATGGGATCAAATCACAGGTAATGGAAGTATATCTTTTACCTTCCGCCTCAACTCATACACCTATGATGATGGTGTTTATAGCTTTAATTACTGTATATTTACTACTCGAGAAGGTTTTCCAATATTGCCTTACGTATCCGAGCGATTTATTCTTCCATACAATGCATCGATAAAGGATGTTTCAATTACGGAAGTTGAGAGTGAAATACTTAGACCACCTTCGCTTCGCGTATTTGTATCAGGGCCAAAAAACTCTTCAGGAGGATCATTCGACTTATTTAGCGCGCGCACGAGCGCTTATAATTTCACCTTTGATGTGTTTCCTGAAAAAATAGTTCAGGTGGGTGGTAGCCATAACGCTGAATATGGAGTAGATATTTACCATTTATCGATTTTCCCGTTTCAGGCATATAGAAACGGAAGTGTAATACTCCATAAAAAAATGAAGATAACGATAAAGTTTTCAGCTTTGTTTGAAAATATAAAAATACATTCAGATTCTAAATTTTTAGAAGATTCAAAAACAGCAATTTGGAGAATTTTTAATTCTACGAATATTCCAAGAGGTCTAAGAAGGTCTTCTGAGCAAGTTAAAGGTGTTAATGACAGGATTGCAAGCTTTATATTTGTTGATGAAGAGAGCTTTTTCCCCGCCGCGGTTGCATTCTCTACCTATTTTCATAATGTGTCCTACGTACAACACTTTGGTTTGATAATGCTGAGACCGAATGAAACAAAGTTTATTCCACAAACTAGTGAAAAATTAGAAGTGATAGGGTACATGACTCCTTCTATGTTAAATTATACCTCTTTACTTCATTTAATTTCTGCGGAATGGAGTTTCAGTCCAGGTATAATTGTAGCTGATACGGGCTCTTCTCCGTATTGCGCTCCCTTGGCTTCTTATCTAAATTGGCCCCTTTTAATATATAGCGAGAAATATAATAAAGATGTTCTAAATGTTGTTTTTAAGTTCATTAGAGATTACGGCACCACTAATATATTCACTGTGGGAAATGTAAATCTCATGATAAATGATACAAAGGTAAAAATTATCCACTTCAATGTAGACGAGATACCCAATGTTCTAGCTGGTCTTCAGTGGAATGAAGGCTACCTAGCCACTCGGAAAAGCCAGATGCGTAACTATTTACTGCATAGTATGATTAATCCTGAGGATTACAATTTCTTTGCAAACCAAAATCCTTCGAAAAGTGAAAAGAGTGTTTACTATCTTGTTTTATATAGTTCCAGTAGCGACGATAATTTTCTCCCCGCCGCACAAATGCTGGCAAGTTATAGAGGAGCAATTCTTCTCAATGTGGCAGGATATAATGAATGGACGATTAGATCGCTACTTAATTATTACAATCCCTACTACGTGGCATTATATGGGGATGGTGATCCAGGTGAAGTTACTACATTCCTTGTCCCAGATCCAACTGGAGATGATCCTAATATAGCAACTGATTTTTATTATGCAGAGAGGGACGAGTGTCATCCTCCAGATACATGGTCTAATTCACCTATTACTATAGATTCTTTTGTTGGCCGACCAATAGCTGCGTCTGATTTAGCTACGCAGGAATATATAAATGTTATATATCTTTATGAAAATGGTGGCTTATCAAGTTATTATTTCATAGGCTTTGCTGCATTATTTTCCTATGAGTTTGGTTGGGGGGATGCTTCGCAAGATGTCTATAACCTCCTTTCGAGTTCAGGAGCAACCTATCTGAGGTGGTATAAAAGAAGTAATAATGATTTTACAAAAAATAATGTTTTGAGAGAATTAGATAATGGTTTACAAATAGCCTACTTCAATACGCATGGAGCTACTACTGTTATTACGACAGGGGATAATTCTGGCATATTCTCTTCCGATTTAGCGGGTCATGATTTTAAGAATCATCCAACATATCTTCATGTTGATGCTTGTAGAACCACTAATTGCCTAGGAAGAATCGAATATGATGAGTTGTGTATTGCGGCTAACTTTATGGATCATCATATACTAGGATATTTAGGCTCAACAGGAATTTCTTATGTTGGTTACTTTGATACCTTTGATAGGAATTTTTTCAAGTATATCCGAGATTATTCTGCACTACCTTTGGGCATGATCGTCGCTTTGGCCTTGGAAGATAGTTACTATCAATTTGGACCTGGCGATTTCTGGGGGCTAAGTGCTAGAGATAAGAAAACAATACTAGAAATACTTCTACTGGCGGATCCTGCTGTTACTCTTTACTTTGGGAATGATGGGGCTCCATCTGATAAAATTCCTCCCACTAATCCTACTACGTTTAAATCTTATCCTCAACCAAATACCTGGTCTAATGTTAGCACAGTATATGTTCAGTGGTCAGGAGCTTCTGACTATGGAACAGGCATCAACGGCTACTGGTATAGATGGACGCTTAATGCACCTGGTGATCCTACAGGTTACAGCTATACAACGTCAACGAGTATAACAAGTTCTCCATTGTCTACTGGAATATGGTACTTCAATATTAGAAGTAGAGATAATGCTGGAAATAATGCACAGGACTATGTTTATTATGGTCCCTTCAAGATAGATACTACTCCTCCTGGTGCTCCTTCCCTGTCGGGGCCTTCTGGGTGGACTAATGATAATACTCCACGTATAACTTGGAGTGCTGTAAGTGATATTGGAAGTGGCGTTGCTGGATATGAGTATGCTATTGATCAAACTACTTCTTGGACTAACCTGGGAAATGTTTTAGGATTTGATACTCCACCTTTATCGGATGGCTCGCATGTGATTTATGTGAGGGCGTATGATGGTGCTGGAAATCGTGGTAGCTATGGAAGCTGGACTGTCAAGATAGATACTACTCCTCCTGTAGGTAGCATTACCATTAATGGAGGTGCAAGTTATACGAATTCACCTTCAGTAACGTTGGCTATTAGTGCTAGTGATGGAAGAGGAAGTGGAGTAGCTTACATGTGCTTTAGCAATGATGGGTATTCCTGGAGTTCTTGGGAACCATATGCTACATCGAAACAGTGGACCTTAACACCAGGTGATGGAGTAAAGACAGTCTACGTTAAGTTTAAGGATTACGTTGGGCTTGAATCTTCTCCTGTTAGTGCCTCTATAACTTTAGATACAACTCCACCCAGTACTCCTACGCTTTCTTCTCCAACTAATGGGTCTAGAGTTAATCCTAGGCCAACTTTTGTTTGGACGGCATCAAGTGATTCTACGAGTGGTGTTTCCAGTTATATCCTGGAAATAGACACTTCTCCCACATTTGATTCTAGTAATCTTAAAAGGTATGAAGTAGCTACTACAAGCTATCAAATACCTCAAAATCTGTCTCTGGGGACGTGGTATTGGCGGGTAAGGGCACGCGATAAGGCTGGAAACCTGGGTAGCTTTAGTATTGTCTATAAGATCGTCGTTGACAGGTTAAAAATAATAGATGGAGGCGTAAGCAACAGTAGGATTGATGTAGGAGCCCCTGTTACGGTATGGTTTAAGGCTGTATACGAAAGCGATAACTTGATCTTCGATGATAGCAAAGGAACACTTTACATAAATGGAAAGGCGGCTCAGTGGTCTTCCCTAAATAACAGGTGGGAGCTTACAGATACTCAAACAACGGTGCAGAAGAAAAGCTATACAGTTACAGGTTTGAGTGATATATATGGGCTAACGACTATAAATAATGTAGTCGGTTCGTTGGAAGTTATTTGGGATCGAATCAAAATAACAGGATATGCGGTAAGTGATGATAGGGCAAATGTTAATTCAACTCAGTTCGTATTTGTAAATGCTGTGTATGAGTATGATAATGTTCCATTTACGACTGGAGTGTTAAAGATTAATGATACAGATGCTTACTACAATGCCTCGATCAAAAAGTGGGTGTTACCTTATTCAAGTAGTAAAGTTGGCAAAATTGTTTTCAAGGTTTCTTCAGTAAAAGACTCTATGTACAATTTAACTTTCTTCTATGACTCGAACCTACCCCCATCAATAATATGGGATAGGGTGAAGATTGATAGCTATGGAGCCGTAAGCGAGAGAGTTAGTGTCAACTCAAGCTGTCTAATATACTTCGTTCTGAAGTACGAATACGATGATAGTTTAGTAACTGACGGGGTAGTGATTCTTAATGGCTCTTTACCGATGACGTGGAACTATACAAGCAACAGGTGGGAGCTTAAAGACTCTCTTAGCTCAGTAGGTAAAAAAACATACTATATCAGTAGTATAAAGAACAATAAGTATAATATAACTGTACTTGAGCAAGGTGCTCCAGCAAAGTCGGTATATGTCATATGGGATAGAATAAAAATAACAAGCTATGAAGTATCGAAGAAGAGAGCTGATGTAGGGTCAAATCAAAAAGTTTTTGTTAGTGCAGTTTATGAGTATGACAATAAACCATTTGTAGATGGCCAACTTTATGTTAATGGTTCACTAGCAACATATAACTCGTCTATCAATAAGTGGGTTGTAGAGGTTAATAGCTCTCAGATTGGAAGATTTATATATAAGGTTTCAAGAGCACGGAGTGGAGATTTATCACTGGTATATGATAACTTGACTCCTCCAAGTATCATATGGGATAGAATAAAGATCTATGATGGTGGTGTAAATTCAGCATTAGTAAACACAGGAGAAAAACAGGTCATTTGGTTTAAGGCTGTATATGAATATGATGGAGTTCCATTTAACGAGTCGGCAGGCTCTCTTTACGTTAACGGAACAAAAGCTGTTTGGAACTCCACATATGGTAGATGGGAGATTACATATGTTTCTGACGTTCCGAAAGCCTTAGTTTTTTCTATAAGTTCGATAGATGATGCGATTTATGGACTTACAGCTTTTATTAGTGAAGTTAAGCCAAAGGTAGTATGGACGGAGCTCTGGATGACCAACCTCACTATGGCTCCTTCATTCTTAGTTAACGTTAACACAACTGTCAGTGTTTCGGTGCAGGTGGTATGGGCTCATAATGGAAGTGTCGTCCCTGGAGCAACGGTTAACTTCTCTTTGGGAAGACAAGCTTGGGTTGCAAAGACTAACTCTTCCGGGTGGGCATCCTTCAATGTATCGCAGGGTGTTATAGGTTCTTACCGCTTCAACTTAACAGCTTTAGAAGATCCAAGTAGAACAATTACAAAGTGCAGAGGTAAGACAGGTGAAGTAACGTGGACAGCACTCAAGTTGATTAATGCATCCTATGATAAGCCGATAACAAACGTGGGAAGTCCGATAAGAATTCAGCTACGGGTCGTATGGGCTCACAATAATTCAGCTTCAGTAGGCGCTTTGGTTGGAGTTAATGGAACACTTTTCACGGCTACGACTAACGAGACGGGTTGGGTGAGCTTTAACATTACCTATAATAAGATAGGCATTCATTGTTTTGAGATAAAGCCTATAAAGGATCATAGTGGATACGTAACAACATCTATTGGAAGTTACTCTCCACAACTTACGTGGACTGGGCTTAACGTGACTGATTTTACTTTTAGCAAAGATTTCTTAAGTATTGGGGAGAATGCAACATTCTACGTTAAGCTTGTGTGGGCTCACAATGGAAGCACGGTTATTGGAGGCCTAGTAAATGTGAGTGGGTCGATAGGAATTACTAATAGCAGTGGATGGGCCGTGGTAAATGTAACTAAGCTTATAGGAGGAGTCTATGAAGTCAAAGCAATTCCGTTAAGGGATTCGATGGGATGGGTCACGATGCCTTTGAAAATTGTTTCTCATAATGTCACTTGGACAGGACTCAGAATCTTAAACGTGCTTTGGGAACCTTCAAACGTAATTAACATTGGAGAGAACATAACAATTTATGCTCAATTGGTTTATGCTCATAATAACTCGCCTATTGCAATGGGAATAGTCGCTTTCAACAATACTCAGCTCGAAACCAACGAAACAGGTTGGGCATCCTACAAACTAAGTTACAGTAGACCAATTTCCATAACTGTTAGCATCTGGGGTATAAAAGATGCCGTTGGAGTCATAAGGGCCCATGAGGAACCTAAGAATTGCACGCTGACATGGACTGCCTTGGTACTGAACTTGATCACGGATAAATCGTTAGCAAATACAGGAGAAAATGTGACCTTATATGCAAGCCTTCGCTGGGTCCATAACTCATCAGCGATAAAGGCTGGGATCATAAGCCTTAATGGAATAGAGAAGGAGACAAATGAGACAGGGTGGGCTAGCTGGATCTTTTCCTATGATGATCCCAATACTTATCTCTTTAGGGCGGTTGCTGTAAGAGATCCAACTGGATATGTTACGGTGGGCATGCCTGGAAACATTAATATCACAGTAACGTGGACAGAGCTAAGGATTTCCTCCTACACTATTTCAAAGTATTTTGCTAATATAAACGAGTCTATTACCATAACAGGAACCCTCATATGGGCTCATAATGGTTCTCCTGTTATAGGGGGGCTCATCAGCCTAGGCAATTCCATATCTTACACTAATAAGAGTGGCGTAGCAATCTTCAACATTAGTCAGGACAAACCAGGAGAATATAAATATATAATGAACCCGGTGAGAGATTCAACTGGTCATATCACTAAGGGAAAATCTGTGCAATTGCCCTCTATTACTTGGACCGCACTTAAAATAGATCAAATGACTTGGGATAAAGACTTCGTGAATATTGGAGAAGTTGTTAGAATATATGCTCACTTAGCTTACGCACATAACCTTACTTCAATAGCAGGAGGAATTATTGCTTTTAATGGAACAATAGCAGTGACAAATAGTACTGGCTGGGCGATCTTTAACGTGTCGGTAAACTCGCCATCAAGTTACGTTTACTTTGCAAAGGGAGTTCGAGACGGAACTGGTATAGTAACCGTTGCAGCCAACAATGAGAGTCACAAGTTTACTTGGACGGCCATTAATATAAGTTATATAGCTTCAAACGCCACACTTTCAGAAGTTAATAAGACGGTTGAAATAACCGCTAAAGTTGTATGGGCTCATAATGGTTCAGCTATACCTGGTGCTTTAGTTACCCTAGCAGGCAATTCTACAATGCTTCAAGCTTACACGAATGGCTCAGGGTACGCTCGGTTTAACATTACTGTTAGTAAAGTTGGCGAGTACTTCTTCAACCTTACTGGAAAGGAGGCATATGGGATCAATAAAACGTTGGGATCAAAGTCCACTAGTATTAGGTTTGGGATTAAATGTTATATAACGTTACAACTTAGAAAAGGATACAACTTAATAGCTTTGCCATTGCTAAATGACAGCCTAACAGCGTCTTCTTTGCTAAGTCTCATTGGGGAGGTTTCTCAAAGTGTATTCATGTTTAATGCTTCAAGTCAAGCATGGGTTTCATACGATAAGAAATTAGTTGAATTTGGTATTCCTCAGCCTAACTTTAAAATTGAGCCCAATGTCGGTTATTTCGTTTATGTTAGTAACGACACAAATGTTACGTTTGTTGGAATAAGAAATGACTTTAAGAGAATTATACCTCTTAGAAAAGGATACAACTTAATTGGATGGACGTCCTTGAATAGAAGTACTGTAATCGAAAAGTTTATAAATTATAGTTCCTCGATAGACAGCGTATTCATGTTCAATGAGACAATACAAAGGTATGTTTCTTATGACAAGAAAGTTGCAGAGTTTGGAGTTGAACAACCAAACTTTGAAATCCTTCCAGGTCATGCATACTTTGTATATGCAAATAAAGATGATTATCTTTATTATGGAGGTGAGGTTTAAATGAGTAGGGTAAAAAGTCTGATTTCTCTTGCCTTATTTATAGTAATTCTAACATTTTTTACTCAGAGAGTTTTCGCTCCTGGTGTTCCATTCAACGTTTATGGTTACGTTAAAGATGACTTTGGAAACCCAATATCTGGAGCCTCAGTTACAGTTAAGTCTCCAATTGATCAAGTCTCAACTACAACGAACTCTGAGGGAAAATATGCAGTAACATTGTCTATAAACGGTCCTGGAGACCAGATACAGGTTACTGCAACCTATGGTGCTAGGTCAGGCTCAGCCTCTGGAACTGTTCCAAGTGGAACCTCAAGTATGCAGATAGACGTAGTTGTTCAAAGGATTTCAACAAGCATATCCTGTTCAGTTTCTCCAACAACTTTAACGATTGGAGGAAGCGTAAGTGTTTCAGGGGCGATTTCTCCAGCAGTTGGAGGAGCAACCGTGACATTAACTTATACAAAACCAGATGGCTCAACGTTTACTCACAGCGTAACAACCTCTTCCTCCGGCGCATACTCTGATACCTATACTCCGGATAAAATTGGAGTCTACTCTGTCCAGGCAAGTTGGTCTGGAAACAACGACTATAAAGGGGCGACGAGCAGCAAGATTTCCTTTACAGTAACAAAGAAATCAAGTTCAATTTCAATATCCTTATCTTCAAATAGCATAGTCATAGGAGAAAAGGTAGAGATAAGTGGCTCCATTTCCCCACCTATATCTGGAGCAAGCGTAACAATCTCTTATAGGTCAAGTGGAGGCTCCTGGTCAAGTATAACTACGGTTCCTACTGATTCAAGTGGAAGGTATTCTTATTCTTGGACTCCTTCTTCTCCAGGTAGCTATGAAGTAATGGCATCATGGCCTGGAAACGATGAGTATGAAGGAGCATCAGCTTCATCTTTACTTACCGTTATGAAACCTGACTTTAAAGTAAGCATAGATAAAAGTAGCATAGATTTAACTATTGGAGAAACTGCAGAAAATGTAACAATAACTTTAAGCTCAATTGGGGGATTATCTTCGAGTATAACGCTAAACTTAGAAAACGTCCCACCTGGAGTTCAAGCTACGCTACAGAAAGCTTCACTTGAATTGCCTTCAAATGGCCAAGTTAGCACGACTTTAAACTTGTATGCCAGCTGGAGTTCAACTCCTGGAAGCTACAGCATAACGGTGAAAGCTTCAGGAGGCGGGGCAATCCATGAAGCTACTTTAAACATCAACATAATTCTTCCACCACCGTCCTTCAACGTCATCTTGGATAAGAGTTCCCTTTCTCTACCAATAATAAAAGGTTATAATTCGACCCTTACCATTACGGTGAATTCTAAGACTAATTACTCACTAATCTGTGACCTATATGCTAGAGATACCCCAAGTGGTGTAAAGGTAACCTTAGAAATCAATAAGCTGAAAATAAATAGGCTGTCTCTGAACTCAACAAAGTTAAGTTTTACCGTTTTAGAACCTTTACCGGCAAAAGGAAACTACTCTCTTGTAATAATTGCAAGTTGTATGGGAATAGTAAGAAACGTAACGCTTAATATGCAACTGGTAGAGAAAATACCGTCTAAAATTACTGTTCCATTGAATAGAAGCAGTATAGTTTACGGGGAAGCTTTCAAGCTGGAAGGAAACATAAGTCCAGCACCACATAAGCTTACAAAGGCCTATGTTTATGTTTTGTTCGAGAACAATACGAAAGTAAAAGTTGGAGAGACTGATATTAACGAACAAGGTAAATTCAGTTTTGTCTATTCTCCTACGGAAGTTGGAGAATACATTATCTTAATTGAATGGCCAGGAACAGAGCTTTATCTTGATTCATCAACATCAGTTATGGTTTCTGTGAGCAAGGCCGCTACAAAAATTACATTAAAAACTAATGTGACTGAACTTCATTTAGGACAAACAGTCTTACTTAGTGGAAAAGTCACAACAGAAAAAGGTGAACCGATTTCAAATATGAATGTGAATATAACTATTCATTATAAAGGATTTACTTTCCATTCGATCGTAACTACAAATTCAACTGGAGATTATTCTCTGCCATTAAATCTAGCTGAAGGAAACTATGAAGTAAGCGCCTATACTGTAGGAAACAAGAACTATGCGCCTTCAAGTTCAGAAACTATAAAGCTTGCAGTAACTAAAGAGCCAGTAACTATGAGCGAGATATTATTCTTGGTTGTTGGATTCATTGTCGGAATAGCATTTGGAATCGCAATTAGCAGGCTTAGAAAAGTTAAATTTTAACTTAAAAGGGATTTTTCTTTCTCATTTTGTAACTTTCATGATTACCGCGCGCGCTATTAGGTGGACCTTGTGGCGAGTAAAGAGACTTATGGCGGGCATACGGTTGCTCTTGTTGGATGAAGAGGTGCCTGGAAGACTTCTCTAGGGTTAAAAGGTGGGGACTTTTCTATGTGTGTTGTGTTTTCTACTTGTGAAAAATATGTGCCGATTTGTCTCCTTTTTGTAGCCTAGCTTAACAGAATAATGGGTTAGTGGAGCATGGATAGGTTGCTTTATGCGTGTGGTGGTGCTCTGCAAGGCTTATAGCACACGTGTCACTAGGAATATAATAGGGGTTTTCTTTGATTGTTCTGCCTAAGCGCGCGCCTAAATATAGGTAAATTTTAAATCCGTCTTTGTGGTCGAATGTATTAAGCTAGACCTAGTGTTTTGGCGATTGGCCGTCTCTGGCTTTGAAATAGCGCGCTATAACTGACTAATGTTTCTCATGTTGGGGAAGGGCGCGTTCCTTATATATTTGTTTTGGGTGGACGGTTTTAGGAGCATAATGTCCGAGGTTGTGGAATTGTTGCAGGAAATAAGGTATGAGCTTAAAGAGCTGAGGCTCCTATATAAAAGGCTTGTTGATAGACTTGTACCAGGGGAGGAGCCTCTCGATGACGAGAAAGAGGCTATTGAGTCTAGTGATGAACTGGTAGGTGAGGATGAAGTTTTTAGGGTTTTTGGATAATGTTTCGGTTAGAGGCTGAGAGGAGGGTACTGGAATAAATTGAGATGCTTTATCCTTCGGTTAAAGCGAAGATCAAAGAGGTACTGCTGAGAATTACAAAACGACCCTGTGTCTCATAAGAGGTTTGATTTTTAGATTAGTTAACGAGAAGGGGTGCCGCTTATTCTTAACGGATATGAGGCATAAAATTAATTTTCCAATACGTGTTATCGCGTTAGGATTGCTGTTTCTTCGTGGCTAGAGGTAGCCGTGGGTGGGCGAGTATACGTGCAGTTCTTTTAGGCTGTATCTTGCAGATATTTGTCTCCATTTGTTCTTTATTTTCTCTCAGTCTTTTAGGTCTTGAGTGACTATGGTGTCGGCTACAGAAGATATGGCTAGGGCTGCGTGTAGGGAATCATATGTGACGCGCGCAGTGCGAGCTATTTCTCGGGCTAAATCTAGTGCTTCTAGGGAGGGTTCTATTAGCTTTATGGGGAGTGAAAGATATGCAAGTGAAGTTTTGTATGCTGCATCAACGCTATATTTGGAAAGAGCTCCAAATAACTCGAAGAGTACTAGTTTTGATCCGTAGGCTTCGAAATCTCCTGAGACGAGAGCTTCGAGTACATCGTGACACTTTTCGTAGTAGTCTGGGTGTCTTGTTGCAACATAAATGAAGATGTTTGTGTCAATGTATACCCGCTTCCCTGTCAAGGGACTCTTCGATTAGTCTTGCCGCGTCTATACTCCTCGGCCCGCCGAGGTAGCGGTCGGCTATGGTTTCGAGTATTTCTAGTGCTTCTTTGGGTCTGAGGGGCTGGAGGATTATTGCTCCTTTTTCTGTTTTTACTATGAAGCGGTCTCCAGGCTTGATACCTAGTTTCTTTCTCAGCTCCTCTGGTATCTCGACTTTGAAGTCGCTTGTCACGACAACTTCTTCCACAATTTGAAATTACTTTGTAAGTTTAATTAAGTTTTCTTGTAGCAGTTCAAAGCCGCGTTCAATATTCTGGTAAAGATTCGGTCAAGCTATAATATCGACTGGTTTAATTCGTTTTGACGTGGATCTGCCTAGGTAGCCTCGTTGTCTCCTTTTATTGATAAGCTTTATCACGACCGTGCGCGTTAAAGTAATGATTCTGTGCTGGATGTTGAGATGCGCGCTTCAATTGGTGTTTATAGGGATGGTTAATGTATAAGATAGGTAAATTTTAAAATTAAGTATGCATTTCATGGAAATGCGAAAAACAAGTATTTTGGTGATTTGCGTGTCACAGGCCTTGAAGATGATAATTCCATCTTCATTCATAAAAGTAGAGGGCTCTGAATCCACTTTATCCCGTCGTGTCAATGAGCATATTGAAAGATACATACGTCTCGTATTAGAAGATCCCTCAAATGTTGAAGCTGTGGCTGTGAAGCTCCTGAATGACGAGGAAGCGATGCTACTCTTTGCTTCAAAGATGATTGAGTCTATTAGGCGAGAGACAGAGGCTTCATGGCGTAGCTATCTGGGTTTCCTGAGAGCCGTTAAAGAGAAATTTAGGGATGCAGGAATAGACGTGAGCGAGGCTTTAGAAGTGGTTGTCGAGCATGACGAGTGGAAGCTCCGTTCATTGATGGAAGATTTGTCCAAGTATGTAGAGGTTATGGCGTCGTTTTTTGTTAACTATCAGGACGAGGCGGAGAGATACCTAGTTGTCTCGTTTGCCTTGCTTCTTCTCTTGGATTCATCGCTTAAGGCTGAGACGCCTCGTCAACTGCGTGCCATAGGTGAGAAGCTGGCTGGATTGGCTAGTGAACTTGAATCTTATCTTGTTACGTTTATGCTCATGGAAGAGAATTATAAGGTTGAAGGAGAATTTGAGGTCGCAAGATCGCCCGAAGAGTTGAGCAAGGTGCTAGGTCTTGAGTGAACAGTTTAAGCATGAAGCCCTGGTAGAAAATAGGTTTAAGAAGTCTTTTAGGAATATAGATTTAGAACATAGAGAACTTATATTTGAGAAGATGAAACGGTTTCTAAACAATGAAATTCAAGGTTAATATCTAAGGGGTTCATATAAAGGTTTGAAAAAGGTTAGAGTAGGAAAATACAGGATAATATACAGTGACCATGAGCTCTGTAGAGTTATTTTTTATGATGTGAGGCCTAGGGAATCTGCATATATTTGAATATTCTAGCTTAGACCTTTAGGTCAAGTTTCTAAGTGTAATTATGGTTTGTAGAGGAATGTATGGTTAAAGTGTTTTTTAAAGGATGCGCTTATTGAGTCAAACATATCATTATCTGTAGTTAACTTGCGCGAGGGCTTTCTCATGACAATAATGGTTCTTGTTCTTGACCGAGTATTTACTCTTTATTTTGTTCCTAGATGAGCATTAAACAAATAAGCTGTATTGGTGAAATTTTCGTCATGGATGGAAAGTTGAGGTTTACTATTATTTTGAGGAGGGAGGAGGAGGAGGGCGGGTATTTTGCTCAGTGTTTGGAGTTGCCTGGATGTATTAGTGAGGGTGAGACTAGGGAGGAGGCACTTGAAAACATAAAGGAGGCTATCAGGGGCTATCTTGAGGCTTTCCCCGAGGAGGCGGAGAAACTAAAAGATGAGGAGGAGCTGGTCGAGATAGTTGTCTAGTAGACTCCCTTTGTGTATGGGCTTGCTATAGAGAACTTGGCAAGATACCCTGCTTCTTCAGGTTCTCTATGGTCTCATCCAGAGGAACCGTTTGTTCATCTTTCCGCTCAGCGATGACAGCTAGGTCATGTAAATCCTCAACGAGCTTTTCATGCTCCTTAATCGGCACGTTGAATGCTTTCTTCTCCTCTTTCTCGTCGTTAACGTAGCGTTTGTCTGACATTCAATAAATATAATAGCTATTTTATTGTTAAATTTTACCCTGCCGAGCCATTGCGATCTAGTATCAGCGCCAAGCTTCCCGTAACTTATCCAGTTCCCTTAGGAGCTCCTTGTAGGCTTCTCGGCCTACCGGCTGGCCGGGCTCTGGGAGATCGATTTTCTCGAGAATTATTTTGCCGTCTTCTTCCCTGACTGTCAGGATGTCGCCCTCTTTTATTCCTAGGGCTTCGCGGATTGGCATGGGGATGGTGACTTGGCCCTTTCGTGTGACCTTCACGTGGGTCTTGGGTCTCATCTGAGGGAATAGCTCTTAGTGCTACTTTTTTAACTTTTTGTCATCTTGGTTGGGATATGGGTCTGCGGTGTTTCTGGGTTCTTCACTAGAGCGCTTAGGGAGCCGGCCCTGTCGTGTTGTCGGAGGAACTTGTGCTTCCCGTGATCGGGAAGAGGCTGTTTTTTGACCGCGGGTGTTCTGCGGGGCTTGATGAATATGTGGGGGTTGTGGAGGTTATAGGTAGGCAGTTTCCTACCCATGTGCTTGTTTATGACGAGCTAGATGTTGTGTTGATAGGTTTGACGGTCCTCGAGATCCTGAGTTTCGAAGTGGATCCGGTTACGGGGAAGCTTGTAGAAGGAAAGGTATACTTGCTCAGGGGCTGGATAGCTGGGGACCCGCTATTGTTATTGTGGGGCTTCTTGTTCCTTTGTGAGTAGTGTTCTCAGTTTTTCTATGAGTCTTAGGGTTTGCTGTCTGTGTGCTTCGAAGTTGAGTGGGGATAGGAAGTTGTGATAGTAGTTTGCGTGTAGGCGTTCAGTGTTTGCGAATAGTGGCCCGAGGGGCTCTTTTAGCTGTTCGGAGAGCTTCTCCACAATGTCTGCGTAGTCTCTGTGGCTGTAATGCGGCCATTTCCTTTTCTCGGCGATGGCGTTGAGGAGGGCTGCTGTGGCTCCCCAGTATTTTTCTCCTGACTGTGGGAGGTCGCCCTTTTTGTAGAGTTCCTCGGCTTCGGCGAGATATTTGTTGGAGAGTTCTAGATATTTTTTGGTTCTAGTTTTCGAAGAGGCTGTCTTGTCCTCCTTGCTCGATGTGTTCTTTTTAGTGTTTTCTCTAGCTTCTTGAGGACGAGAAATGTTCCCTTGTTTTTTAATTGTCCTAGTCTTGACAGCCATTTTTCGCTCTGTTTAATTTTGTTGCCTCCTCGAATAAAACCATATGTGTCATGTTTTGTATGTAAGACTTTTAAAGAGCTATCAGTTTTTAAAAAAGGAGTACACTGTGTCTGATGTCTGGACTTTGATTGATGAGCAAGATAAGAATTGGTCTTGGTTTATGGAGCACTATGAAGAGCTTGCCGAAAGGTTTGATGGAGAATTTGTTGCCATATACCAGCAAAGGGTTGTAGACCACGATGAGGATATAGCGTCTCTCATGAAGAGGATTAGGAAGAAGTGTCCTTTAAGCCAAGTCCTAGTGGAGTTTGTTAGTAAAGAAAAATTAGCCTTTATAATCTGAGGATTGTCTATAGTAGTGTTGCAGGATGAACCCATAGGCTCACATGGTGCAAGTTTCGGATTACAAAAGAGCTTACCGAGACATTTATTTGCTTCCTCCGAGTAAATATGCATGTGCGGAGGAAGATTAGTGTGTATGTGGATGTGGAGCTTTGGGAGAGGTTTAAGAAGCATGCTGTGGAGAGGGGTGTGGGGGCTAGTATGCTGTTGGAGGAGCTGATACGGGAGGAGCTCGGGGACTATGTTGACGAGGCTCTGGGCGAGCTGGCCGGCTCAGATAGCTACGAGCTAGGCTTTGAGCCTGTGGAGTCTAAGGGCTCAGTGAGCCAGTTTGTCAGGGAGATGAGGGATGAGAGAGAAAGTGGCCTGCTTGGACAATGATGATGCGCACGTCAAGTAGACAGTGTTTTGGGGTTCGGGTCTATTTAGCTGTGAAGGCGTTATTTGATTTAAGCCTGTTTTTGTTAATCTCTGTTTTGGGCTGTTGACTGTGATTCCACAAGTTTTATATGGGCTTGTGGATTTATATTCCACATGGGTTTCCTTAGGGAGATAACTGAGGAGTATCTGGGGGCGCTTAGGTATGTTAGGGAGGTTCCGAGGGACGTGGAGCTTCCCGTTGGTAGGGATATTGTTGCGCTTGTTGGGCCGAGGAGGGCTGGAAAGACGTTTTTGATGTTGAGGCATGCTAAAGGCTTGCTGGACTCTGGGAAGCAGGCCCTCTACGTTTCGTTTGACGAGTTTCAGTTTCGAGGGATTGATGCTAGGAAGCTTGCCGAGATGGCTAGAGAGGAGTATCCTAGTGGCGAGGTCTACCTGTTTCTTGACGAGGTTCAGGAGTGGGAGGGCTGGGACGTCAAGCTCCGCTGGCTGCATGACGTGAAGGATTTCTTCCTGTATGTTACTGGGTCTTCGTCTGTTCTTCAGTCTTCTGAGATTCCGAGCAGGCTTAGGGGTCGTTATGTTTCTGTTCCTCTATTGCCTTTTTCGTTTCGGGAGGTTTCTTGCCAGGAGAAAGTAGACGTGGTAACTTTCAGGGAGAGGGGTGCTATTAGGGCACTGCTTAACGATTACATGACGTGGGGAGGCTTTCCCGAGGTCTGGATTTATAGGAGTAGGGAGAAGCTAGTCTCCCTGCTGGAGACGATGTTCTATAGGGATGTGATGGAGAGGCATAGGGTAAGGGCTACCGCTGTTTTCTTGGAGGTTGCCCGTCTCGTTATCTCTAGCTATTCATGCCCTGTAACGTGGCACTCGATTCGCAGGGCTTTGAGGTCTTCCGGTGTAAGTGTCGATGTTAAGACTGTTATGAGCTATGTGGAGTACATGAGGCAGGCCTACCTGGTTTTTCTCGTCAAGAGGTTCACGTATTCCGACAAGGAGGCGTTGGCGGTGCCTAAAAAGATATACCTCGTGGATCCGGGCATAGCCACGCTCCTAGAGAAGCCAATGGACAAGGGGAGGAGGGCTGAGAACCTTGTCTTCCTGGAGCTGGTGAGGAGGGGATACGAGCCCTTCTACTATGTAACGAGGAGCGGCAAGGAGGTTGACTTCGTAACGAAAAAGGAAAAAATGATTGTCGAGGTTGCTCTAGAGGACTGGGAGAAACATGTCGGAAAGGTTGCCGAAGCCGCGAGGGAGCTGGGGGTCAACGAGGCCACCATTGTTACATGGGATGCAGAGGGAGAAGAAAAGGTTGGGAACCGCAGGGTAACAATAGTTCCTCTATGGAAGTGGTTGCTCCAAAAAACAACAAAAAACAAACCATAGTTCACAGAACGGTTCTCATTATAGCGCGCGGTTTTGCAAGTGTTTGACACACTAGCATGTAAGTACTGTGAAACTCTTGGATAATACTAGGTCGACAAGCTTTATAACGAAGGGGTGGTGGTATTGGAGCTGGAACTTGTTTTGTCCAGGGAGATTGAGAAAAAGGCTTGGGGAAGTGTCTGTGAAGATGGAGATCAGTATTGAGGGGCTCGCCTTGGATGCATTCAAGGGAATGAATGAAGGGATGGATCCTGCTGAGAGGGCAGAACTATATTTAAGGCTCTCTGGGAAGTATCTTAGAGACGCGGAGGAGCTGTTAGCTAAGGGGGGCTATCTTCAGGCTTCTGAGAAGCTTTGGGGCTCGGCGGTGCTTATGGTTAAGGCTGTTGCGGCTAGTAGGGGTGTCTCTGTCTCGTCTCACGGCGAGCTTTTAAGCTACGTAGGGAAGCTGGGCGAAGAACTGGGGGATCCCGAGCTCAGGAGGCTCTTCTCTGTGGCCAGCACGTTGCACAAGAATTTCTACGAGAATTGGCTGAGTGGGGACGTTGTAAGAGAGTACGCGGAGGACGTAAAGCAGTTGGTTGGAGAGCTCAAGAAGCTGGTAAGATTCTAGCGCTATTTATTCCCGCTAGAAGATGTCCTCCTAGCAGTCCTTCCCCATGACTTGATAATAGACTTTACCACGCTTTTAAACGTGAGTTGCCAATTGCCATGCATTCATTGAAAATGACTTTACTCTCTTTTGGCCCAAAACTTTTCCTCTTCTCTATCCAGTTCTTTCTCTGCTTCTTCGGCACTGCCTTGACAGCACTTCCACACCTTTTGCCAGAGGTCGAGGGGCTCAAGGAGGATTTTGCCGTTTTCGACTCTTAGTTCTAGGAGGGTTCCTTCATTGATGCTAAGCATTTCTCTTATTCTCTTCGGTACAACAATGATTCCCCCTTTTATGCACCTTGATTATCTCCTTCTGCATATTACATCACCTCGTTGCTTGGGCTGACTTATAGCTTTAACCCTAAGTTGGATATGCGAGTTACTGGAAAGGGTTCAAGCGCTGTCCTTAGATCAGAACTAAGTGGCTCAATTAGGGACGAAAAGTTGGACTCCTTCGGGTTTCCCTTCTCTATACAAAGAGACTTCTCGTAGCCCTTTTTGGTTTTTTCTAGGTTAAGCTTTTCGTCAGGAGGTAGTCGTGGTTCCCTAGGATTTATTTGCTTGAAGCTTTATAAGATAGAGTAATATTTCTATAACTGTGGAAAATGTAGTTTCGTTGGAGCTGTTTTTGCCTAAACGTATAGCTGAAAGGCTGAAAAAGGAGTCCGAGAGGGTGGGAGCGTCAGAGGAGGAGCTTATAGTTGAGGTTTTGTCGGAGAGGTTTGGTGAGGATATCGACCCAGCATCAGAAGTCGAGATGCATTTGAGGTTGTCAGAAAAGGAGCTCATGGAGGCGGAGGAGCTTCTGAGGAAAGGAGACTACTTACAGGCTTCCGAAAAGGCATGGGGAGCCGCGGCCCAAATGGTTAAAGCCGTGGCGGCAAGGGAGGGGAGGACGATCAGGAGCCACGGTGAACTGCACCGGGAGGTCGCGAGGATCGTCAAGGAGACGGGAGACGAGGAGCTGAGAAGGCTTTGGCAGTCCGCCGGGATGCTTCACCAGAACTTCTACGAGAACTGGCTTCCACAAGAAATGGTTGAAGGGAACATTA
>Ga0080005_126261_pt1 | contig 24521 bp, 22 predicted proteins | sample JossMetagenome_2_FD_69208 | JGI IMG/M metagenome (GOLD analysis project Ga0080005, IMG submission 69208) | Hot spring sediment microbial communities from Joseph's Coat, Yellowstone National Park, USA - JC3_ASED (SPADES assembly) (version 2) | ecosystem: Environmental > Aquatic > Thermal springs >...
TATCTAGTGGCTCAATTCCTATCACCGGCAACGAATAAGAGGCGTGATAAGTACGGTAATGGTGTCGTATTCCTAAGTGAGTTGTTAAAGGCCGTTAGGACCGCGGTCAGCATACCCGTGGGCCTAAGGATAAGTGCGACGGAGTTTGACCCAAGTGGTCTAACGCCTCAAAGGGTTCATGAAATAGTTAAGGAGGTAGAGCCATTACTTAGTTACGTGCATATATCAGCTGGTAGGGATGGACCGCTTGGTTCATCAATGCCGTTTTACTACAAGAGACCCGCCTTTATTGAGGAGGCCAGGATAGTACGTGAGGGCTTAAGGATACCCATGTTCCTAGTTGGCTCCGTAGTTACACTCGACGATGCAGAGAAGGTCCTCGATACCGCTGACGTGGTAGTTATAGGTCGCCAATTATTGGCAGACCCTGACTGGCCTATCAAGGTTAAGCTGGGCCTACCGATAAGGTCCTGCATAAGGTGTAACCAAAGCTGTAGAGGCTTCATGACTAGGGAAGTTAGGTGCGATGTTAATCCAGAGCTTGGTTGGAAAATATTGCCTCCATTACCCAGGGTTACAGGTCAGGTAAGAGTTATTGGTGGTGGAGTTATGGGTCTTGAGGCGGCCAGGGTATTAGCCAGTGCGGGCCTTGAGGTTGAACTTTATGAGAAGGAGGATAGACTTGGTGGTCAATTGAATTGGCTTTTTGATCCTTGGAAGAGGATGAAGTTTTTGCAATTGCTTAATTGTTATATTAATGAATTAAAGAGATTGAATGTAAAAATAAGACTCAATACCGAGGTTAAGGACTGCGACACCGATTGTATATGGGCAGTGCCTGAGGAGACACAACCGAGGTTTATTGAATATAGGGGATTGAAGATACTGATAGACTCGAACTTGTACGCCTATCAAGATTACGCTTTTGAGTGGGTAAGGCACAATGAGGTGTATATAACGGAACGAAGCCTTAGGGAGCTAGACCTAGCAAGAAGGTACCTATTAATCAGGGCTTATGAGGGCGTAGGTGTTAAGGTAATTAGTGATAAGGAGGCAGGGTCAATAAAGGCTAATATCACCATGAGGGAATTTAGGAGAGACCAGCCAAATCTTGGTAAATCAATAAGTAGAGGTTATTGGCTTGCACGCAATTACATACTTACGAAAATAACGCAATAAAAGACTTAAAACCTCCCCTTGGTGTTGGCGTTTTGGGCCGGTAGTCTAGCCTGGAAGGATGCCCAGGGACGGTAGTCCCGCACAAGCCTCGCATTACCCTTAACAGCACGGGATCGCGGGAGAACCCGGGTTCAAATCCCGGCCGGTCCACCAAGAACCTTGTTTCTATCTTTGTCCCCCATGGGTGTGGGTTTGTGGGGCCGCTTGGGTAGCACATCTATTGCATGGTACCTTTTTGGGTCGTCTTCGCCCCTGTACTTTTTTGTTCATAGAGTTCGGCAAATGTTTTATGGTCTATCTCGTTGTCATAAAGCATTAAAATCAACTAATTTATTGATCGGGTGGTGCAAATACAGCATGGTTAACCTAGCAACTTGTTTGCATTTTCCTCACAAACCACTAACCTGGCTAGATTAAGATTTGTAAAGTTTATTGGAGGAGAGCCATTTGTAAGAAAAGATGTTGTATTGCGTGCTACGGAGTTCTGCATTCATGAAGGCATATTGGTATCCTATAATACCAATTTAACGTTAATAGATGAAAACGATATTAAATTTTTACGAGAACTTGGCAATGTTAAAAGAGTTTCTGTAAGTCTAGACTATGCTAATGCTGATAGGATTGATGAATTCAGAAGGTATCCTGGTGCATATGATACGGTGGTAAAGAACATAAAACTTTTAAGAAAACATGATATAGATTTGCTTATTATGGCATCAATATATGTAGATAATCTTAATGAAATACCAGCGCTAGCGAAAATCGCAAAGGAGTTAGGTGTTCAAATAACATTATGTATCTTCGCTAAATATTGTGGAGGTTTCCGCATAGCTTACTCCTATGAAAAATATGGAGATTTTACGGTGTCAAATCCGATATACCAAACTTATTTTGAAATGGGACAATTTCCTGAAGAATTCTTAGTATGATGCCTTATGATAAACATGCATATCTAATATTATTACTGTCATTATTTATTATTTATTTTATTTCTAATTCGTTAAGTATTATTGTGCCACTATATCTTAATCATATAGGTCTTGAGCTCTATATAGTGGGCGTCTTAGTATCGATATCGCCGCTAGTTAGATTTCTCCTGCTTGTAACGCTTTACGGCGAGATAATAGAAAGAGTTCCTGCCGGCGTCTTGTACAGGTTATCGATTGCAGCTACTGCGGCTTCAGTCGCACTACTCCTTGTAAAGAACCCTCTCATCATCGCAGTTTCACGGATCTTGGCAGGGGTGTTCGGGACTTTTCTCGCGCCGTTGCTGTGGAATTCCATCGCTGGTGATGCGAAAATGATTTCTTACGCAAATAGTGTCACGGTCCTCGCGGGCATAGTAAGCTTCGTCGCGGCTGGCCTTATAGTAGGCGCCGTGGGGTTTAAGGCGGCCCTCCTCCTCTTTTCTCTCCTCCTCCTATCCACAGCCTTCGCAAGGGCTAGCGCTGGCGGTGGAGGCTTTAAACTCGGCGAGGTTTTACGCAGGTCATCGTCAACGCCTCTCCTGGCTATATTTCTCGAGTGGTATGTGCTGTATTCCTTGTTTTTGATTCTTCCGATCTTTCTCAACAGACAAGGTCTCTCTATTGAGCTCATAGGCTTGCTTTTTACAGTTGAGGCAGCTGTGTACGGCGCATTACAGCCGTTAGTAGGGCGGATTGTTGAGAGTCGCCGTAAGGATGTTGTTTCACTACTGGCACTGTATCCGCTACCTCTATTTCTAATCCCGCTGGCGCCGGGTCTCACGCTACCCCTCCTGGTTTTATTTGCGGTGGGTTCATCACCCATCTTTATCATAGAGACGTACTACTGGAGACGGAGAGGCTTCGACATGGGCATCCTTATGTCCTTCGGCTACTTGGGAAGCTTCATAGGGCCGCTCGTCTCTAGTCTCCTCGCCCAGGCGTCGTTCATATTAAGTTTTGTCCAGCTAGCCATGGTGGGCTGTGTATTGATAACCACCATTTCCATGTTACTTAAAAATTTATAGCATGGTGATTATGAGAAATGCCTTCCGTTGGCAATAAGGCCGTTACTAACAAGCATAAAGAGAGCAGCAAAAGTAAATAATGATAGCTAATCCTTATCCGTGCCTAATAACGTTAGGGTGAAGTACAGGGTCTGGGCGGAGGAAACGGCAATTGGGGCCGTTGTCTTCACCGCCATGATAGCCAGCTTAGCCATACCCACTATCTTCATCCTGGCTAGCTCGGCCTCGATATGTGTCGGTTTAGGATCTTGAATACGGACTCACTGTGCCGCCAAAGGCAGGCAATGATTACGAGGTACTTAGGAACATTGCTTATTCACACGCTATACACAAACTAATCGTTATTGATAGGCTGAAGGGCTGCTTTAGATTAGGCGCAAAGCAGCAATGCCAATTATGTATGCAATAACGGTAGGAACTAACCATAACAACAACAAAATTAAACAATACCACAGGAGACCCGGGTTCAAATCCCGTATTACTCACCAATTTCAATATTATCTTTAGTGCTAATGTTGAGCTAAAAACTTTGGCAAAACATCACGGTGATGATTCCATAGGCCAGAAGCGCTTCCGGCACTATGATAAACCCACAACCTCAACAACAATCAACCCAAGTAATAATTAACCGCATAAAAGGAACAGAAAAAGGGGAAGAAATCCTAGGTCTAAACCGTAGCAGGTCAACCAATAATCGTGAATGCATTCTGATTTGTGCCGTGGTTAGGCACAGGGTTTATTAATTGCGGGTTTTTGCGTAATTGCGTGAGTCAGCAGGATAGGCAGGTTCAACAACAGGTGTCGGTGGGTCAGGACATGATTGTAGCTAGCGCTTTAGCGTCAATAAAGCCGATAATACAAGTCGTGCTTAGTGACCTAGTTAACGATCCTAACCTCAGAAAGATTGTTATTTCCTCGATGGTTTCCGTGCTTAATGATAGGGAGTTTAGGTCCTCGTTGAAGTCCTTGATAATCGAGTTAATGCGCGATGAGAATGTGAGGCGTGAATTGAGGGATTTGGTTAGGGATGTAGGTAATCCGCTTAGGTTGTTGATGCCGCCGTGATGCAAAGTAAGGGCTATTTAAATTAATTCCCTAAGAATGACTAATAATAAGTTGATCTTTGCTGTCCCAATGAGTTCACAGGTAGATCCAATACAAATAGCCAGGCTTCCTGAAAACCAGAGGGAGGCGACAATAAGGAGCATTTTGCAGATGCTCTTCAGTCTACGGGAAGACCAGGCATTTCAAGCGCTCAGGGATGTCATATCAACACTCGCACAAAGGGCTACTGATGAGGAATACATCAATTGGTGCAAGACCACAATGAAGATACTTGCCTCATACCCAGACGATGTTGTTAAGGCAGGGCTTACCCTAAGGTCCAGGGTTGTGTCTAGTCTCGATAAGAGGTTGCAGGATAGGGATCAGGCGATAATTGGCAGGGTCTTAACGCTGCTTGATGAGAGTACGAGGCAGAAGCTCATGAGAAATATGAAGTGAGTTTCTTAGCATCGTCAAAGTATTTTTAAATTCATTGACCAACAATAAACCCAAGCCATGGAGTTACTCTGGTGCGATGACTTAAATGTACCATTGCTCGATAGGGAGGTTGGGGCTAGGAAGTGCGGTTCAATAAGTATCGCTAGGATCACGCGACCTGGCGACGTTAGACCGGCGTTTCCCGCAGATATTGAGATTACGAGGAAGGCTGTGATTAATGAGTTTAATGATGAGGATTTGGCAAAGAACCTAATCCCAAATAACGAGGTTGTTCTCCTTAACAAAATACCTGGCTATGCAGACCAGGCCGATGAGGTCATTGTTAGGGGTAGGATTGTTGGGCATAGGTTTTACGATATCAAGAAACGCATGTGGAGGTTTAGACCATTGTACGAGGGCGTCTCTGAAATACTAGCCCTGAAGCGTGGTTATTGGGCCATAATCAATCTCAACAACCTACCCGAGAGGTATAACGTGCATAGGGACCTAGTCCTAGAGGGTTCATTACCCAACACCAAGTATGTCCATGTTGCCGTAGCAACACGCGATGGTAGGTATCATGGTGTTGCGAAGGTTATGAGAAATGATAGACTAAGGGTTATTAAGAGTTGGAGGGCTAAGGACAGGCTACCAAGCCCTAAACCAAGTTCCCTAGAGGATTTCATAGAGTTGAATAGGGATTACCTGGAGAGGAAGGCTAGGAGGGCCGTGGATTTTCTAACGAAGGTATTTAATGAGTATAGGAAGCCCGTAGTAGTTAGTTACTCAGGCGGTAAGGACAGTCTCGTAGCCCTCGACCTGACCGCGCAGACTGGTGTTAAGTTCTACATAGTGTTTAACGACACTGGATTAGAGCCCTACGAGACTTATGAGAATGTTAAGGAGGTTTCTAGGAGGTATGGTGCAGAGTTAATAGTAGCCTCGGCTGGCGACTCCTATTGGCGGGCTATCAGGGAGTTCGGACCACCAGCTAGGGACTTCAGGTGGTGCTGCAAGGTTATCAAACTAGGTCCGATAACCAACACCCTACTTAATAGGTTCCCCCTTGGTTACATAAGTGTCGTTGGGCAGAGGGCCTATGAATCATTCCAAAGGGCAAGGATACCAAGGGTTTCGGTGAGTAGGTGGGTGACTAAGGATATTGTGGTTGCGCCAATCCAGGATTGGACAGCGTTGGAGGTTTGGGGCTATGTATTAATGAAGGGCTTGCCCTACAATAAGGCCTATGGGTACGGTTTCGATAGGCTTGGTTGTGTAATATGCCCAGCCAATGAACTCGCTGAGTTAGATGCGGTTAGTGAGAGGTATCCAAGTATTTACAAGCGCCTGGAGGAGATAATCAGGGAGTTCTCCGAATCACAGAAGCTGCCTAGGGAGTTCGTTGATTACGGCCTTTGGCGCTGGAGAAGGGAGTTACCTGGTGATATTGCCAGGTACGTTAAGGTTAAGTTTAGGGTTCAGTATCCAGTTGATATTAAGGATGATAATGAAACAACAACGGTAAGCGTTGATAGGTCAATAAGCCGGGGCACATTCCTGGAGTTTCTCAAGATGCTGGGTAAGGTTGAGCAGGGTGATGGTGCGTTTGTCGTTAAAGGTAAACTCGGTGATGCGGAGGTAAGGTTGGGATCCAACAATGAGGTAATTATTGCATCAAACAATAAATCATTAAGGGTCGAGATAGCGGGTTTAGTCGCCAGGTCGGCGATATGTGGAGAGTGTAATCTATGCATTAATTGGTGCCCAACAAAGGCCCTAAAGCGTGTTGGTCCAGGCCCCGCATTTATTGTTGATGAGAGTAGGTGCATAGGATGCATGCTTTGTTCGAGGGCATGCCCATCAGCGCAATACCTGGTTTTCAGGAGGTTTGATTCGATCAGTTAATCTTGTTGCCTTATTAATTATTTAGTAAAGTCTATTTATTGATGGAGAGGGAGGAGGTTGTTAAGGCAGTTTATCACATAATTGATTGGTTAATCGATCCAGCGCAGGATTTCGAATCAGTACTTCATTACCTGGATGAATTATGCAGGGAATTCGGTACGTGCGTTAAGGTCAGTGAACCAACCAGGTTGGCTGTTATGAAGGCTGTGGTGGAGCTCCTCATGGAAATACTCAATAAGTGCGCAGGGTAGGTTAATTCTTTAATTTTGTTACAGCATAATATGTTAATGAAGTGGCTGGAGGAGCTTAGGTCCCATATAGAGATTGTTGGTAAGAAAACGTACCTTGATAATGCGGGCGCGGGTCCTTTAACTAAGGATGCTGCCGATGCGGTTAGGAACTTTCTCGATTTATGGCAAAGTGAGGGTGAACCCTGGGAATTAGCTCTTGATCATATTGTTGAAGCTAAGAAGTATTTTGCTCGTCTGATCAATGCACAATCCTGGCAAAACATAGCCGCAGTGTCTGGAGCAACTCATGGTCTTAATTCCCTGTTATCCGCAATGGAATTTAAGTCTGGTAGTAATGTGGTTGTTAGTTCCCTCAATTTCCCAACAGGAATATTCTCATTTCACGCCCTCAAATCACGGGGATTAATAAGGGAAGTTAGGGTGGCTAAGTCCATTAATGGCTACGTACCCCTCAGCGAATACGAGAGGCTCATTGACGATAATACAGCGCTGGTCTTTGTGGATTACGTATCCTGGATAACAGGTTATAGGGAGAGGATTAGGGAGATAGCTGAAATAGCCCACTCAAGGGGTGCGTTCTTAATAACCGACGCATTCCATGCGGTTGGTGTTCTTCCAATCGATGTTAAGAGGGATGGTGTTGACGCGCTAATAACAGGCACGTATAAGTGGTTACTCGGTCCTCACGGTGCAGGATTCGTGTATGTCGGTGACGAATTGATGAGTAAGTTAAAACCAGCGTTCTCGGGCTGGATGGGTATTGAGGATAACCAAGTTAGCAGGAGGTTAAGGAATGAGAAGCTATTCGAGAGGCCAATAGACACGAACACGTTTAAGCATGCAAAGGATGCGTCAATGCTTGAGTGGGGCACATGGCCAATAATAGCCTTTGAGAGCGCCTTGGCGTCAATGAAGCTATTAACTACGTATGAGGTACCGTGGAGATTTGAGGATTATACCAAGGGGCTTGTTGAGAAGCTTGCCGATTCAATAGGTGAACTAGGCCTTAAGGTGACTACGCCACTAGATAGTCACGCGGCAATAATAACCTTTGAGTATAGGGACCCATATGGTCTCGCCGAATTTCTAGGTAGGAATAAGGTCGTCGTATCTCCACGCCCTGGAACAATAAGGGTCTCACCACATGCCTACAACACTATTGAAGAAATAGAGAGATTATTAGATTTGGTCAGGCGTTACATTAAGTCCTCTTAACGTTAATAATTAACTGGTAAGTTCGACCTATAGTGAGCCTCTAAGCTATGGAATACTTCAGGGTATTTATGGATTTAAGTAATGAACCTAGACTCGCTTATTAAGGGCATGGGAGTTCGCCTCATCGGCATGGAAGGATGAACCCCTACTTCTTAGAGTAATGAACTCGCCACCAATCCTTACCCTCCCTAATCACTCTCTCTAATGGGTCCTCAACGCCTAATTCCTCAAAAGCCCTCTTCCTGGCTATGCAGCCTGTACAACGACCACAGGGTTTATCGTAGTTGTTGTGGCAAGACCATGTGTACTCGAAGGGTACGCCCAATTTCAATCCTAGCTTGACCACCCCAGTCTTGCTTAGCCTGGAGAGCGGTGCGACTACCCTAAATCCCCTCGTTCTCCCGATATAGGTCCCTATTGACAAGGCCTTTGAGAATAATCGCCTAAACTCCCTAGTCGTGTCTGGGAAGTGCTTAACGTCATCGGCATTGTGCCCGGCAACCACGAGGTTTATGCCGAGCATCTCAGCAAAGTAGGCAGCCACCGAGTATATTATCGCGTTTCTTGCAGGTATTGTGCTTGGGTGGGCATTCCTAAGGTGTTGTGGTCTCTCATCCTCACTACCCCATAGTTCGACTACTTCCCTCACGAACGGTAAATCAACCTCTATCAACCTGGTATTGGTCATCTCAGCCAACCTCCTGGCCGACTCCCTCTCCCACTCGCCCCTACCTGGGTAATTAATCGATAGCGCAATCACATCATAACCCCGGGCCTTAAGTAAGTAAAGGGCCACGGCAGAATCTATGCCACCTGACAATAACAACAAGGCTTTCTTTCCATTAACCACGGTCTCCATCTTTTAGCATTTATTAATAAATAATTCGTCATTGCTCATGAGAGTTAATGCATTTATTTAGGTGGTGAGTTATGGATGTGTATGGTTAGGGATAGTCTTGGCGAGGCTATAGTTCATTACGCCCTTAACATTAGGTTTGAAGATCTAGATCAGCAAGTCATTAATGAGGTTAAGAGGAGGGTTTTAGATAGCCTAGGTGTCGCCCTTGCAGCATTTACGGCAGAGCCTGTCAAGATAGCGAGGGGCATAGCTAGGAATTACAAGTCTAGTATTGAGGCAACGTTGTGGGGCACACCAAATACTGCTGCGATTGATTGGGCCTCATTCACCAACGCCCTAATGGTCAGGTATTTGGATTATAATGACACGTACCTAGGCAAGGAACCCCTACACCCCAGCGACATGATTCCAACGCTCGTGGCAGCGGCCGAATACAGGAGGTTAGGTGGTAAGGACTTGACAACGGCGATAGTCGCATCCTACGAAGTAGGTGTTAGGCTTTGTGATGCAGGGAGTCTTAGGCTTCACGGTTGGGATCACGTCAACTACATAGGTATCGCCGTAACAGCAGGTTTGGCGAAGTTAATGGGGCTTGATGAGAATAAAGCCTTGAATGCTCTCTCGATAGCCACAGTGCCCCATGCAGCCATGAGGCAGTCAAGGGTTGGTGAACTGAGCCACTGGAAGGCAGCAGCCACAGCGAACTCCTCCAGGAATGCCGTATTCGCGACGCTGCTTGCCATGGAGGGCTTCACAGGACCTGATGCACCACTAAAGGGGGAGATGGGCTTCATACGGCAACTACTCGCCAACGAATTCAATGAAAAGATAATCCTCGAGTTGAGCTCCATACCAAGCCCGAAGAGAATACTCGACACATACATAAAGCCGTACCCAGTTGAGTACCATGCGCAATCTGCCGTTGATGCAGCAAGGGAGATTAGGAGGGAGTACGGTAAAGCCATAGAGCCTGATGATGCGGATTACATAGTGATAGACACATTCAAGGCAGCCTACGACATAATAGTTAAGGACCTAGAGAAGTGGGATCCAAAGACCAAGGAGACCGCGGATCACAGCCTAATGTGGGTTACAGCAGTAGCTCTAATGCACGGCACGGTGGAGCTACACCACTACAGGCCCGAGAACATACGTGATCCAAGGGTACTCTCACTAATTAGGAAGATGAAGGTCAATGTTGACCCTGAGCTCGATAAGTTATACCCATCAGCCATACCAAACAGGGTAACCGTGAAATTCAAGGATGGTAGGGAATTAACGGCACGCGTCGATTACCCAAGAGGTCACCCAAAGAACCCAATGACCGATGAGGAAGTTGAAAACAAGTTCAGAATGTTAACGGATGGAATATTAACGAGAGATCAAATAAGCACAGTAATAAGTCTTGTGAGAAATCTAGAGAACCTGGGCGATATTAAGCAGTTGGTTAAGGCTATAATAGTATAATTTGGTAAATATCTATAATTAATGATAAGATATGCCCACCATCAATGTTTTACTTATATAAAAATGAAATTAATTATAGCATTATTGGGATTGCGATTTAATACATTGTTTTTCGTATTTTTCTAATATTTTTCTTTTAATACGTTATTTAATTTGGATATTATTTCTTACTTCAACATGTGCCACATTCATTATTTATCTTCTTATAGTTGTTTTCACGTTCAATTCTTCGTATTTCATGGGTGAAAAGTTTAAATTGGCATTTAATTCATAGCTCCTGATCATGGGATCTAGCGACCTTGTTAAGTTTGAGGCATTATCTCCTGCGGAGTTCTTTAGACGTAATCGAGAAATCGCGGGTTTTAGTAACCCGACTAGGGCTGTTTATCAGACGATTAGGGAGTTGGTTGAAAATAGCCTTGATGCTACGGAGACCTTTAAGATACTGCCTAGCATAAAGATTTTCATTGATTATGCCGATCAATCTAGAAATTGGATTGGTATCTACGTTGAGGATAATGGCATCGGAATACCTGGCGATGAGATACCCAACGTGTTCGGCAGGGTTTTCTACAGTAGTAAGTATAGGATTAAGCAGCACAGGGGAATCTTCGGTCTTGGTGCGAAGATGGTGGTGCTTTATGCACAATCGACAACAAACACGCCAATACTTGTTAGGAGCGCACCGTTAAAGAGCGACGTGATTTATGAGTATCAGTTAATGATTGATATTACGAGAAATGAACCCGTCATAGTTTCCCAGAGGACTATGGAGAATAGGTATGGGTGGCATGGCACAGCTATAAAGGTTGTTCTTGAAGGTGATTGGCTCAAGGCTAAGCGGAGGGTTGAGGAGTACATTAGGAGGACTGCCATGGTTGCTCCCTATGCTGAGTTCATCATTAGGGGTCCTGACGAGGATTACGTGATAAAAATACCCAGGGTAACCACTAAAATGCCCGAACCACCAAAGGAGGGTTTGCCCCACCCCAAGAGCGTTGATGTGGAGTTGATTAAGCAATTAATACAGAAAAACCCAGAAGCGCCCCTCCTTGAATTCCTCGTTGAGAATTTCGATGGCGTCGGTGAAACAATAGCTAAGACGTTTCTGGACTTTGTGGGGCTTCAACCAGATATGCCCGTGGGTAAGTTGGTTAATGATGAGTTAGTGAATTTCGTAACAAAAATGAAGGAGTTTAATGGTTGGAGGAGGCCTAGGGCTGATTGGTTATCACCGATTGGTGAGGATATACTGGCGGAGGGTGTTAGGTTTGTACTAAGGCCTGAGGTGATTTTTACAGTGACCAGGAAACCAAGCTCCTACATGGGTAACCCATTCATTGTAGAGACTGCATTGGCGTGGGGAGGCAGTATTGAGCCCAGTGACAAGCCCATAGTATATAGGTTCGCGAATAAGGTACCGCTAATATACGATGAGGGTAACGATGTCGTTAGGAAGATCGTTGATGAGATCGATTGGTCACAGTATAAGGTTAAATTCCCAGCGCCCCTAGCCATCGTTGTGCACATATGCTCCACAAAGATACCCTACGCGAGCGCAGGTAAGGAGGCTATTGCGGAGGTGCCTGAGATAGAGAGTGAGGTTAGGAATGCCGTTAGGGAGGTGGCTAGGAAGTTGAGACTCTACATAACCAGGAAGGAGAAGGAGCAGGAGTTGCTGATGAAGTATGCAATATTCAGCATGTATGCTGAGGAAGTTGTCAACTCGTTGTCCTACGTGACCAAAGCCGATATAGAAGAACTAAGGAGTAGTATTACCGCCTTGATAAAGGCTAGGTTAAAGATAGAGAAATTCGAAGATCTAATAAACAATAACAATAAGGTTGAGAACACGAATGAGGATAATAAAGAAGAAACCCAATAAGGCGTTGAACAAACCCACACAATACACAACCCAAGCATCATAATTTCACCAAGACTTAGTGTATTTCAGAATCACGAGCCATCATCACGCGCTCAGTAGCACCAGCCTCTTCATTAAGTTCATGATGTGTATCATAAGCTATAAATCTTTTCCTGCGAGCTTTCGCTTAATTAACTTCCTTAGTAAAAGGAGGATTCTCATTGGATTCTCACTGGTCAATCCAACCCTGAAAAGATGCGTTCTATCCTCCCTCTTATCACTACTACCAAAGCCGGGGATACCCTCGTACTCACTAAGTAATGCCCTCGCGACGCAACCCTCACCGTAAGGTAGAACCATAACCGCTAACTCATCGCATAGGTCATGGAGGTAATCCACATGCCAGTACTTAGTACGAACATCACCTGCCAAGTGCCTCATAATACGTGCACCGCAGTGATTACCACAGGAACCAACATATGCATAAATTCCCTCATCTATCTTAAATACGGAGCCTCTAGTCCTTACGTAGCCATTCCTGCATCTAAACAATACAATATAACTAAGAGGTGATGGGTTCACCATACGTATGTTACATTCACCAGGGCATTCTCTGGTATGGTACCATTGATTAAACTGCCCGCGTTAGTTGGTGGGTAATAGGTTGCTACATAGCATACAAAGCCGAGGTTTATTGAGTATGTGGCGTTGGGTAGTACTGGAACTATTAATTGCCCGTATTGCCCAGCCTCGTAAGCATATGTCATGCTCTCATACGTATATGCAGCCGTCATCGGTATTGACGGCATCGCCTGAACCATTAAGTAAACATAGTATGAAAACTGCCCTGTGATGACCTGAGGATTGGATAGCCTATACGTTATTAATAGGTAACCGGGTCCCTTAGTTACCATGTTTACCTCCTTAACACCCTGTAATGTATAGCCGTTACACCCAGTTACGGATAATGAGGCATTAATTAATAAATTCTCAACAATTATTTCCTTATGGCTCAAGCCCTGATAATAGGGCGATTGAGTGTTAGCCGCGCATTCATTCAATTCCTGCTGTAATTCCACATACTTACTCAATAAGCTCGTGTAATTACTTAGTAGTTCGTTATATTTCATAAGTAACGTCGAATTTACAGCTTCATTATGAGGCATTGAGCATATTGAATGCACTACGTATATTACCATTAATGCGATTATTAACGACACCACCACGATAATGAATGTCCTGATACTAGGCACGGGTCATTAATTAACCCTACAGGTAAAATAAAAGTTTGCTTCACATGTCCATGAGTCGTCAATTACCGCAACAGCAGAGTCATCACCCATTTTTCAACCTGCAGTAGAAGTCACTAGGTAAGTCTTTTATATTTGCCATAACCACCATAATGATTGGCGTGTCATTACCAAATTACTGCAATGAGCCGGAGGTGTTAGTTAAGATTCCTAATGAGGAGACTAATAAGGAGTGGGGTTTACCGCCCGAAAATAGATCCATGGACCTATACCTCAGGTATGGCTTTATTGTGATTGATAAGCCAAGGGGCCCAACAAGCCATGAGGTGGCCGCGTGGGTTAAGAGGATCCTAAACCTAGACAGGGCTGGGCACTCGGGAACTCTCGATCCTGGAGTTTCGGGAGTCCTACCGGTGGCTCTTGGTGAGTCCACAAAGGCAATGCCCGCGATAAACACATTGGATAAGGAGTACATAATGGTCATGAAGCTCCATGGTGATGTCGATGATGATAAATTAAGGGCAATCCTTAAGGAGTTTACGGGAGCTATCTATCAAAGGCCACCATTGAGGAGTGCTGTGAAGAGGCAGGTAAGGGTTAAGCATGTTTACGAACTAGAGCTCCTCGAGAGGGATGGGAGGTACGTATTGATTAGGATGAATGTGGAGTCGGGAACCTACGCCAGGAAGTTGGCTTACGACATAGGCGAGGTTCTTGGTGTTGGGGCGAACATGAGGGAGCTTAGGAGGGTTAGGGTTGGATGCTTCACGGAGAAGGAGGCTGTCAAACTCCAGGACCTTAAGGATGCCTACACACTGTATAAGGAGTACGGTGTCGAGGACTTACTGAGGACATACGTCAAGCCCGTGGAGTACATGGTAAGGCACTTACCCAAGGTCTGGATAAGGGACTCAGCCGTAGACGCCATATGCCATGGTGCAGCATTGGCGGTTCCAGGAATCGTGAAATTAACAAACAACGTGAAGAAGGGCTCTCTAACAGCAATAATGACGTTAAAGAATGAGCTCGTGGCGCTCGGCTACGCTGAGATGAGCTCTGATGATATAATGAAGGCGCAGAAGGGCATTGCCGTGAGGACGACGAGGGTTGTCATGAGGAAGGGCACATACCCACCTATCTGGAAGGAATTGAAGGAGAAGAAGAAAGCCGAGCGGAAGTCCGAAACCTCTAATGGTAAAACTTCTTAATCCCTTAAAACACTAAAAATAAAATACCAAATAAGTGCTTGATGAGTATTGAGGGTCAGCTGATCGATGAGGAGAAGCGGATCTACTGAAATGAATGTAATTTAAGTCTCCAATATTCACTGATTCTGAGGTTGTGTGGTCGATGAAGCTCAGGTATTCCTTGAGGAATGCCCTGCATCACCCATAGGGCACATACTTGCATTAAGAAGTCATTTGGAGGGCGTTGGGGAGTCCATGCCGTATATAAGTATGGATTCCCTCAATAATGTCACCATTTACCTAACACATGCCTGTAACCTGAGATGCACTCATTGTTACCTATCGGCTGGTGAGCCATTGGGTAACGAGCTTAATGTCCGTGACTGGTTAATCATCCTCGATAAATTAAGGGAATTAGGTGTTAGGTTTGTTTACCTGTTGGGTGGGGAACCAATGTTATTAGTTAGGAGGGGCTTATTTGACATAATTAGGCATGCCAAGGACCTGGGTATATATGTATCAATGAGCACCAACGGTACATTGGTAACTAGGGATGTGGCTGTGAAGTTGAAGGAGGCTGGACTTGACCAGGTACAGGTTAGTGTTGATGGGCCAAATCCCGCAATTAATGATGTTATTAGGGGTATTGGATCGTTTGATTTAGCAATGAGGGCAATTAATATCCTCAAGGATGTGAGTATTGGTGTTTCCCTATCCTATACCGTCATGTCTAGCAATGCTTACTATATCGTGGACATGGTTAGGTTGGCGGAGAAACTTGGTATACCCGTACTCACCTTCATTAGGGTTCAGGAGTTTGGTAGGGCTTATGTCAATGGTATTGGGTTAAGTGATGATGATGCCGAGAGGGTTCTCTATGAATTGTTAAGCATCAAGGCTAATGTCAAATTAGTGCTTAATGGCTTCAGGTTCTACCTTAAGAACCTACGTAAGACCTATGAGGAGATTAAAGGGAGACTTAGTGATCTTGGTATTACTAACTATACAACGTGTCCAGCAGGTAAGAGTAGGTTCGTTATTGACTCCAATGGTGACATCTACGGTTGTGAACTACTGATGAGTGAGGAGTTTAAAGAGGGTAATGCCCTGAGAGACGACATTAGGCATGTTTGGCGTGATGAGTTTAAGGTATTTAGAAACAGGAAATATACCGAGATTAACCAATGCAGTAAATGCCCAATGGCTGACCTATGCAATGCGGGTTGTCCTGCTAGGGCATATAGGGCTTATGGGAGTATTAATGCACCAGATCCATATTGTCCATTGGCTAAAAGGTCCCGTAAAATTTAATAATATTTATTATTTATTCCAGTTATTAGGGCTATTATTTAATGAATCTTATGATTCGCGTAACCGATAAATTAGACATGGATCTCCTTGCATTAATAAGGAGGCACTACTTAAACGATCCAATAACCTTCGCGTACGTGTTCTACGACATCATGTATTACCCCGAGTTCACAGAGGTTTACCTAAACGTTGTTGGTAACGACATAATCGGTTTCACACTAATTTACAGGGGTTTTCGAAACTACACGGCCACTCACGTATTCGGTAATATTGAGGAGGGTGTGGATTACATACCCTGGGACTCACAACTCATACTGCACATAAACACGGAACCCAGGATAGTTGAACGCATAATACGTATTGCATCAAGGAAGGGTCAGGTTGAGATTAGGGGGAGTTTAACCATGGTTTGCGACAAATCCTCATTCAAAGCCTTTAATTTGGGTGGTGATTACGTGATCCGTAGATTGGCAATCAATGATCTAGATCAATTCATCGAGATAAAGAGCCTACAGGGAGTAAAAATATCGAAGGCTGAAGCCATTGCCAGGTTACTATCACCACACTGGCATTACTACGGCGCATTTCTCAACAACGAACTAGTGTCCATGGCAGGTACATACCTAAAGCTACCCGAGATCTGGGTTGTCGGTGATGTATTCACGCTACCACAGCACAGAAATAAGGGTTTAGCTAAGGCAGTGACCTCAGCAGTAACGAATGACTCGTTACTGAGTGGCGCGATGACCATGCTTCACGTTTTCGAAGGTAATTCACCAGCAATAAAGGCATATAAAAGACTCGGCTATAGAGTAATACAAACATTACTATGGATAAACTATAAGTCATAAGAATCGTATAAACAATTCTTGATACCTTATTGCAGTTACTCTTTACTATTCTCACAATTACTAATGAGGCAGTAAGAACAAGGACTAAGTAATAAACTGTATGCACGATCGCCCATGGTGGTATGCACGATGTGTTCAATCTTTGGTGCGGGGGGTGGGATTCGAACCCACGCAGGCCTTCGCCAGCGGATCTTGAGTACGGCCCCTCTTAACCTGGCTTGGGTGTCCGCCCCCTTTGACCTGGCTCGGGCACCCCCGCAAGTCTAATTATGAATATCTTGGATATTTAAGCCTTAATTAATGTGTTCTCGAACTACCTGGTCCTTGATAGTGGCTTTAGTATTTTCTTTGGGTTGTCACTGGCGATCTTTATTAAATCCTCCCTTGGGATTTGTATGTTTAGGAATTCCTTAAGGTTAGCCTTTATGTCATAAACTCCAGGCCATGGATAGTCACTTCCGTAGACAGACTTTTCGCTTATTTCAGTTAGTCTGGGTATGTATTCGAGCAATCTCTTCGGTGGTATACTCGATAGTTCAGCGTAAATATTGTGTCTTATCCTTACTAACTGAAATGCTGTTGGTATCCAGTTTGGTCTACCCACATGGGACATGAGTATCGTTAGCCTTGGGAAGTCCACTGCGACATCATCTACGAATATAGGATCTCCATACTTATTTCTAGCTTTTGAATACGCGCTCGTGCCCGTATGTATATAGACAGGTAATCCGTGATCTTCGGCAAATTGATAAACTAACTCTAACTGTTTTAACCCTCCCTCCTCAGGCCTATAGGCATTTGGTTTAAGCCACATGTGCGGTGGGTGGATCTTAATTGCACTAATACCTGCCTCATACTGCTTATCTAACCAGTACCTTACCTCCTCCACCGTCAGTTCGTTAGCCTCAACACCACCTATTACGGCGAACCTATCCGCATATTCCCTAACTGCATTAATCACTCTTAATGCGTAATCCTCCTTAGCAATACCGATTTTCCTGGATGGATATGCCATAATGCCTATGTAGTCAATTTCGGCATCGTCAAGGATCCTAACGAATTCTTTAATGCTCATCAATAACATTTCCAGAGGTACATGCCATTCACTTCTTACGAGATTAATTATCTCATTGGTTATTGTTTCCTTAAATACAACATGTGTGTGCGCATCAACGTAACCCATTATAATGCGTAGGCCGCGCACATTTTTTAGCTTTTAGTTTTAATTACATCTTTAATTACATTACAGAGTATATTTTTATACTTATAATGTTCTCATAACTAACTGAGTACTGACGTATGAATGAGGCATCACTAAGAAGGACGCTGGTGGAAATATTTAAACTCGCCTATATAAGGAAGCTTGTAGATTTACTTGGGGGTAACGTGAGCGCTAGGTTGGGTGGTGATGAGATTTTAATAACGCCCACATCCACACCAAAGGTGCTAATTAAACCACAAAGTATAGTTAAGATAAGACTTGACGGTACAGTAATATCCGGAGGAAAACCCAGCAGTGAGTGGAGGATGCATGTGGGTATATACAGGGTTAGGGGTGATGTCAAGTTCATACTCCATACACACCCACCGAACATACTAGCCCTAACCCAGGCAGGCCTTAAGGTGGATTTATCATTGAGTGAGGCGATTTCCTACATTGGCGAGGTCGCCGAGGTGCCCTACCTAAAGCCAGGTAGTGCGGAATTGGCTGAGGCTGTCAGTAGGGCTATGTCTAAGGAGGGTGTGACGGCTGTTATTCTCAAGAATCACGGCTTGGTAACGATAGGTTCAACGCCATACGAGGCACTCAATAGAGCCGAGGTCCTTGATGACCTAGCCTACATCACATTAATGACAACAATAGTCAAGTCTCGCCCCTTCTTGTCGTGAGTGGCTTTTAAGCCTGGTTGTTTATTTTTTCCTTATAAATGCTGCGTAGGGCTGTTGCTGTTGAGCTGGAAGTCACTAGGGAGCTCAATAAGTTGCTCTATTCCGTTGAGTCTGTGTACCTAGGCATTGTTCGTGAGGTCGTTGAGTACGCCGTTAAGAACAATGTCTTGAGTGCAACCCAGCTCCATAAGCTATTTTATCACAAATATAGGCTGGAGTATCCAGACTTGCACGCACACCTAATCATCCAGGCGATTAGGCAGGCATCGCAAATTGCGAAATCATTCCTTAGAAGAAAAAGAAAGGGCTTAGTGCAAAAACCATACCCTGAGGTTAAGGCTGTGTCCATTAGGTTCACCGAAATGGCTTGGAGTTATGGGAAGTTCATCAACTCAACAGCCCCAGTCAGGCTTGAGCTATCCTTACCCGGTGGTCGAACTGAGGTCTGGCTTAGACCACACAAGCGCTTCTGGCTTTACTGGTGGAGGGTACTAAACGGAGAGGCTAGATTGGCGAGCACATTAATCGTTAAGAGAAAGGTGAACAAGTGGTATGCAATATTCGTCTTTGAGCTGAAGCCCAGGGAGGAGGAGCCAAAATCGATTGTTGCCTTCGACATTAACGAGAACACCGTTGCCGTGAGTAGGGTTGATTTACCATCCACGGTGGATAAGGTGGCTAGTTGGAATAGGCGGTACACAACGCCAGAACTGTATACCATAAGGACAGACTTCGGAAGGCTAGCTAAGAGGTATGGGAGGATTAGGAATGCGATCATTGAGAAGTTGAAGCCTGGATTCGCATTACCGAGCGGTAAGTACGTGAATATAACAAACACAAGGGAGTTCAGGAAATGTGTGAAGCACCTAAGGGAGAGGGGTAGGAAGGTTGGTCGTGTCAGGCATGTGGCTAACGAGTTAACAAGGATACCAGCGATTATCGTAACCGAGGAGTTGGGCAGTAACCCGCAGGAATCAATGATTAATGGAATTGAGAAAGATGAGTTGAGGCATAGAATAAAGCAGACGCCGTTCAAGGCTTTGGAGAGAGCTGTTGAGGGTAAGGCTTTGGAGAGGGGTTCGAGGATATTCCGCGTACCGGCATATAGGAACAGCAAAACATGTCCAGTGCACTTTACGAAGCTTAAGAGTACCAATGATTGGCACACATTGCAATGCCCACTCGGACACTATGTAGATAGGGACTACGCATCGGTCATGAACATGGCTTGGAAAATAACTCCAGAATCCTGGACGAAGGGAGTATGGTGGGACTTGAGGAAAAACATGAACTGGAGAAAACACGAAAGCGAATCAAACCCACTAATACCACACCCCATCGTGAAGTATCTACACGTCACACTCAAGGAGTTCACGGCCAGCGAGGAATGGCCCGCGGTGCTGGCCCGGGGCGACCCCATGAACCCCACCGGAGAAGCCAATGAAGGTGGCGGCGAGGAAACCTCCCACGCCCTTTCAAGGCAGGGAGGAGGTCAGTAGGCTCCTCAATAGATAGTTTCCCTGTTCATAGATTAACGAGTATCTCAACCTCATCACCATCCCTGAGATTAAGGGCATCACGCAACTTATATGGTGATATGACCTCTATCGTGTCAGGTCCATGGTGTGTCCTCTCGATTATCAATACCGCAGCCGGTAGCCCGTGTACTGAGGCCTTGAAGCATTTAACGCCACCGTAGGTCCTTAACCCATTGCTAAATCCCTCAATGTATATACCAGGCAATGCGTCTAGGTATAGCCTGTATTTAACGTATTCAGGTCTTAACCTAACATTTAGTGTACCTGGGTACGGCTTAAAACCAAGCTTCTCAATGAATTGTTTAGCATAACCCTCAAGGCTCATATAGAAACCTCCCTCGCCAAGCCCTGAGGTTACCGTACCAACAAGCCTAACAACCAACTTCTCATCTAGGTAATACCTTATCGTATCGATAACGAAGCGGAGCGCTTCCGAAGCCTTTGGTGTGAACTTTATCATTAATTGCCCATTCACCGTGCTTTTCTGGATAAACCCATCATCAACCAACCTACCTATTATCTTAAAAACGTTTTGTGGTGTTGTGCCTATGTCATTTGCCATTCGTGTTAGGCTTATTGGTGAGAATTCCTTCTCGTTGATTCCATACTTAACAAGGAGTATTAGGTATGGTATCCTCCTAAGCGTCTTATAATCAAGCCCAAGCAATGCCCTACCCTCCATACGCTCACTAGCTTGTCGTTAATAACCCATTTATTAGTGCTTCGTTTGTTGGCAATGGATTAAGCCCAAGCATTTTATCTTTGTTGAATGAAGTATTGCTAGGGCTGGTGAAAAGGGGCCATAGGATCGTGTATCTAAGTCGTGTATTTTAATTCTTATTCAAGATCATGAGCACATCATTCAGTGTGAGACAGTCTCTTCATTTTTTAACGCACTAGGTCCGTTTCTGCCCGCATCATCATTCACTATAAGTGTGCAGAGCCGATTTTAAAGGCTTAGGTCTCTTCCTCTGTTGCCTCCTCACTGCCCATAACCTCCTCCTTTACCTCCTGCTCGAGGGTCTTTAAGGCCTCCTGTGCATTATCGCTGGCTTTCCAATAGGCCACCTTGCCCCTCTTTATCTCCCTGATCAACCCATCTCTCTGGAGTAGCTTCAACACGTAGAATACCTGGCTATGGCTTAGGTTTGTCTTCTTCACAATCTCATTCGTGGGCAACTCACCCTCCTTAATTAATAATTCTAGGACCTCCTTCTTCCTCTCAACAATCCTAATAGTTTGCTTGCGAGGCATTGCCTTTTCTTGGCTGTATTATTTTTAAAGATTAAGATATCGTTGAATCGGTATTATTGAATAATCCTAATTAGGTTCCTAAATCTAAGATAGAGTGCATAGTCGATGTACGACTTATTCCCAAGGTAATAACTCACTGTCCTAGCCCTCCCAACCCTTTCGGGCAATAAGTCAGTGGTTACCAAACTAAATGCATTAGAGCCTGCACCACTGCCGAAGGAGACCATTAGTATCCTGGAACCAGGCTTCGCATTCTCAAGTATGTTGGCGAGACCTATGAGCACAGCACCATTGTATGTATTACCAATCCTATCAACCACAATACCCAACTTAACCTTCTCAAGCGGTATACCAAGCATTTGGGCAGCCCTTATTGGGAACCTGGCATTTGGTTGGTGAAAGACCACATAATCAAAATCACTTGGCTTAAGCCCTGTGGCCTCCATAAGGGTCTTGGCTGCATTGATTATATGCCTGAAGTATGCAGGTTCGCCTGTGAAGGACTCGCCGTGCACCGCATACGGCATACCATCCCTACGCCAGAAGTCTGGTGTGTCGGAGTTATAGGCATAGATATGCTCTATCTCAGCAATAACATTGTCAGAGCCAATTATGTATGCGGCAGCACCACCCGACACTGTGTAGTCAAGGTGCTCACCAGGCTCTCCATGACTGTGGTCAACACCGACGGCTAACCCGTACTTGATTAACCCGCTCTTGACAAGCCCCGTGGCATTAACTATGGCGTCTGAACCAGCCTTACATGCAAACTCCATATCCACCGCAAAGGATTGCTTCTTCATGCCTAACGCATCAATTAGTATTGACGCAATTGGTTTCACGGCGTAGGGTTTCGACTCAGTGCCCACAAATACGGACCCCAACTCCCTAGCATCAATGCCAGCCCTCCTTAATGCATTCCTAGATGCCTCGACAGCCATGGTTACGGCATCCTCATCAGGTCCACCAACACTCCTCTCCTCAACCCAATAGAGGTCCTTTATCCTGAGCGGGTCATCACCCCATACACGGGCTATCTCCTTGGTGCTTATCCTAAACCTAGGTATGTACACACCCCACCCAACAATACCAACTTTAGGCACAACCCACCCAATTCTATGCCCTATTTAACTTTTAACGTTATGTTATTCGGCAACAAACGCATGTTATATCATAATTCATCATTATCATTTACCGAGGACCTAGGTTACGCATTATTCACATTCGCCATATTTAATTACTCATGGCTTATGAATAATGTTGGGGCGTTTATGTTTTCCATGAAAATGAATATGGGTGTTGGCTATAACGCATTAATGCAATCCCTACCCATCCCACTTAAATTATTGGATGAAGATAATTATATAAGCTGTTATTAGGGCTTGCTTCTGAGGGTTTATGGCATCTGGCGGTGAAGTTAGTCTTAGGGTTGCCGAGGCTAGGACAAGGGATGTCGGTAGATTGATCGTTAGGATCCCCCAGCGCTACATGAAGGTTTTGGGTATAGAGCCTGGTGAGTATGTTGAGGTTGTTGGTAATAGGCGTAGTGCCTATGCCCAGGTTTGGCCAGCGTACACCGATGACGAGGATAAGGATTACATAAGGATGGATGGTGTTTTGAGGCAAAACGCTGGTGTTAGCATTGGCGATGTTGTTAAGGTTAGGAGGGCAAACCTAAGGTCCGCCCAGAGGGTCACCATAGCACCCATTGGTGAGTACATCAGGGTTGACCCAGACTATCTGAAGAGGGCCTATTTGCTTGGTAAGCCTGTGTGGAAGGGCTCAATAATAGAGATACCGTACTACACGGGCTCTATTCGTTTCATGGTAACCAGTGTGACACCGGGACCTGCTGCGTACGTTGGTATAGATACCGAGGTCCAGGTTAGGGAGGAACCGGTTAGGGAGACTGAGTTGGCAATGCCCAGGGTCACGTGGGAGGATATTGGTGACCTGGAGGAGGCTAAGAGGAAGATTAGGGAACTGATAGAACTACCGCTCAGACACCCTGAAATATTCAAGCACCTTGGTATTGAGCCTCCCAAGGGTGTTTTGTTGATTGGACCGCCGGGCACCGGCAAGACATTGCTCGCTAAGGCTGTCGCCTCAGAGGCCAATGCATACTTCGTGTCAATTAACGGACCCGAGATCATGAGTAAGTATTATGGTGAGTCTGAGGCTAAGTTGAGGGAGATTTTTGAGGAGGCTAAGAAAAATGCGCCGGCGATAATATTCATCGACGAGATAGACGCAATAGCACCGAAGAGGGAGGAGGTAACCGGCGAGGTAGAGAAGCGTGTCGTTGCCCAACTACTAACACTCATGGACGGACTCCAAGAGAGGGGGCAAGTCATAATAATAGGAGCCACGAACAGGCCAGAGGCAGTAGACCCAGCGTTGAGGAGACCAGGCAGATTCGACAGGGAGATCTACATAGGGATGCCCGATAAGAATGCCAGAAAGGAGATTCTTCAGGTGCACACGAGAAGTGTGCCCCTATGTACTGAGGAGGATGTTAAGGAGAGGATTTGTGACCCAAATGATATTGTTAATATAGATGATATTGCCGAGATGACCCATGGGTATACGGGTGCTGACATAGCGGCGCTCGTTAAGGAGGCTGCCATGATAAGGCTTAGGGAGGCCATTGAGGTTAAGAAGGAGATAGACCTGGACCAACCACAAATACCGCCTGAGCAGTTGGCCAGGATTAGGATTAGGATGAGGGACTTCCTAGAGGCTATGAAGTATATACAACCGACAGTGCTTAGGGAGGTTATTGTGGAGGTTCCAGAGGTTCACTGGGACGATATTGGTGGTTATGATAATGTTAAGCAGGAGCTTAAGGAGATGGTTGAGTGGCCCCTTAAGTATCCGAGGTATTTTGAGGAGTTGGGAGTTGAGCCTCCTAAGGGTATTTTGTTGTTTGGTCCTCCTGGTACGGGTAAGACGCTTCTGGCTAAGGCTGTTGCTACTGAGTCTAATGCGAATTTTATTGCTGTTCGTGGTCCAGAGATACTGAGCA
>Ga0080005_133917_pt1 | contig 24520 bp, 31 predicted proteins | sample JossMetagenome_2_FD_69208 | JGI IMG/M metagenome (GOLD analysis project Ga0080005, IMG submission 69208) | Hot spring sediment microbial communities from Joseph's Coat, Yellowstone National Park, USA - JC3_ASED (SPADES assembly) (version 2) | ecosystem: Environmental > Aquatic > Thermal springs >...
TAAAAAAGAGGATTTAATGTACGACCCAATCCTCGACTCAACCGAGGTAATACCCTAAGTAAAAGCAAAAATAACACTAAAGCTCTAATAATACGGCCCCGTAGCTCAGCCAGGAAGAGCGGCGGCCTTCGGAGCCGTAGGTCGTGGGTTCAAATCCCACCGGGGCCGCCAGTTCTGCGTTCTATCTTTCCACACCGTGTTACATATCGATGTGTTTCCTGTTACAGAAGGTTTAAATACCCTGCTGTGGCAATGAGTACAGCAGGTGAAGCCCATGGTTGATTGCGAGCTCATTAACATCGAGAAAATCAGCAACGAGGAGAGAGTCAAAATTATCAACTACGTCATGGAGAGGAAGGGTGTCAGAGCTCGTGACTTGGGCGTAACCCTCAACCTAATCAGCATGATTAGGAGCGGTAAGAGGCGTGTCACTGAGGACCTGCTATGCCGTGCCCTCAAGTTCCTAAGCAATGAGGAGTTAGCCAAGCTCCTGGGTCAAATACCGGAGCTTGAGCCAGCAAGCATTGGTGACCTGGTTAGGGTGATTGCCAGGGCTAGGGCAGACCCCGAGTACCGAGACCTACTACTCTCGTACCTAGACAGGTACTTGGGTGATTACGTGAGGAGCGCCGGCACCAGGTGGGCTGTTACGGAGCAGGACATCGAGGAGTTCATAAAAGCCAAGAGGCTTGAGGGGGTTACCGAGAAGACCCTGAGGGATTACACCCACTACCTCCGTGAAATGCTCGCAGAGCTTGGCTGGACCCTAACGCCTGACGGTATACGTGAGTACTTAGCCGAGCTCAAGGAGGAGGGAGAGGAGCACGTGCTACACCACCTAACCACTGCCCTTAAGTCGTTCCTGAAGACTGTGCTGGAGCCAAAAGACCCATACCTGTTCGGCTTGCTCTACCATGCGTTCAAGACGTACAAGGCGAGGAGCAATAGCAAGGTCAGGCTACCCACCATTGACCAGCTACGCCAAATATGGCAACAACTACCAACAATAGAGAGCAGGTTCTACTTCGCCCTGCTCGCCGAGACTGGTTTACGCCCAGGCGAGCCTTTTCTCCTAACTATTGATGACCTGGACCTTGAGCACGGTGTGGTACACATAGGAAAAATCACCGAGACTAAGAGGGCATTTATTACATTCCTTAGGCCCGAGCTCCTGGACTGGGTTAAGTCCGTGTACCTCCCGCACAGGGAGGCGTGGGTCGTGAGGATGGCAAAGCTGTGGGAGTCGAGCAACCTGTTTACCCAAGAAGTCATTGAGAAAGCAAAACGAAAGCTGATACCCTTCGACCAATCCAGGCTTCGTAGGGAGATTAAGGACACGGCAAAGCAGGTGTTGGGTAGGGAGTTTGAGTTGTATGAGTTGCGTAAGTTCTTCGCCACGCACATGATTAGCCAGGGAGTGCCAGAGTCCATAGTCAATACCCTGCAGGGCAGGGCGCCACCCTCTGAATTCCGTGTATTGATTGAGCATTATTGGAGTCCTAGGCATGAGGAGCTTAGGCAATGGTACCTCAAATACGCGCCTAGGGTTTGCTGTGTTTAGTGTTGCCTTGACCGCTCCTCAAGCATTTCCCTGAGTAGTTTGGTCTCTCTATATATCCTGTAGAGCAGGTACATGATTATGACGAACCCGACTGGCTCAACAATATCCCAAAGCAGTACGGAGTAGAGTATGAAGGGGTCCATACGAACCACCCAGCCACTAAAACACAGCCCTTATTCTTAAATCCTACCAAGCCGTTAAACACGCTCGCTAAACTGCAACGCATTACTTATAAAATGGATGAAAATACTGTAATTAATAAAGTGATGTGAATGGCTTCAACTGGTGGTGGCTTCCTACTAGGCTTTGGGCTATGCTTACTATTAATGAGTTTAGTGTTGGTAAATTTTGTTACTTCAGTTTATGGGGAGCTTAGTGAGTATAAAAACGAAATTTCCATGCTCTATGACATTACACATTCACCAGGCTATCAAGACGTTATCAATGCCCTCAACGCATTGAGTAATGTCGCGCCTAGCATTAGGGATGCTCTCTGCAATCCACTAATCTCATGGATGAGTCTATGTGGTTATGGCGAAGAGCTTACAAAAACTATTAGCAAGGCAGCAAACTATATGATAGGGCTTCAACGCGCTAGCGAAGAGCTTTACTACACCTATGTAACAATGCCTATGGCTATAGAGTCTCTATGGATAATGGCACTCGTAGGATTAGCGATGATAGGAGCGGGCACAGCATTAATAATCAGAGCTAGACGGAAAGAAAGGAAGATGATAAAAATACGGTGATCGAGAAGGCACAGACTCTCTTCTCAAATATGACGTATTGTTTATAATCCAATGTTAAATGAATTGTGACAACAACGAGAACCCCCAGTCCTCCCTACTCTACCTCTTCCGTTTAACGGGCGTTAGTGAACGCGTCCCTTAGTGGTTTTGGTAGCATTTTCATGAGCTCGCTCTCGAACTCCTCAACGAGCTCCTGCCAAGTCCTCCCCCTCCTCAACTCCTTAGTCGGATCCCTACCAGTCTCGCAGTGGATAATCCTGAGGAGGAGTATGGCTGCTGTCTCATCGAGGGACAGGTCCTCACCGAGCCTCTCCGAGTACACCCTCCTCACGTACTCAAGGATCCTGAGGAGACTAACTACGGAACTATCCACTGACTTACTACTCTTCTCTAGTTTTTGCTGCTTAGTTTCTTCAAAAGGCTTTTCAACACCGTTGCTTTCAACACTGAGTTTTTCAATGCCTTCAACCCGTGCCTCCCCTGCCTGTTTACACCCATGTTTACACCTCAGTAACTCAGCAATTACATCACTGAACGATGACAAACCCCTCTCCTCCTTCATCCTCCTCAACTCCTCGTACTCCTCCTCACGCACCCTAACAAATTTCCAACCCACAAAAACATGTAAACAACGCCCATTAAAAACCTGTTTACACCACGGTGAAACACGTAAACAACCTTAGTTATTAATCCCCCACAAGGTTTACAACCTCTAGGTCCTCGACATACTCAATAACGCCAACTTTGACTAGGGCCTTGATGGTGATCCTTACCGCGGTAAGTAACCTGGTGAAGAGTGGGTCATTTATGTTCACCACTACATCAATGCTTGAGTTGATGCCCAGGGCACGCCTGAACCTCACAACCCTAGCATCGCCACTCCTCAACACATCAATCACGAGCCTAACCAAACCAACACTCGGGTACTTGACCAGGTAGTTATTGAGCAACCAACCCACGAAGCCCTCGACCACGCCGTCACCAACACCCAAGGACCTGCTTAACTCAACAACAACCTCACCCGGCACCCTCGCCACAGGAACCACCCCTAACCTCGAGTAGGTGCTTGACGTCCCTAACCACATCATTGTGGTACTCAAACACGTGAACAACGGCTTCAGGCGCACCATCAACCACAACCCCATCCAAAACACACCTAAGCCCACCGTCCCTAGCCTCCTCGAGGAGGCCGATTGCAACCAGGACGCCAACGAAGGCGTTGATTAACTTCTCAACAACCAACTCCCTAAGGGCAGGGTGGGCCTTAGGTTTGTCCTTCTTATCCAACTCCCTAACCACCAACTCCTCAACCCTGGCCTCAACATCCTCGACACCCCTCAACCCATGCCTAACCTGGAAATGCCTCACTAGTTTAACTATGAACACCGGTAACCCAACGGTTGTACTAAACGACTCACCACAAAGCCTACAACCGACCTCGAGGACGTCCTTATACCCAGCATGCCTCTCTGTTGGGTACTCAATGATTAAGCCCTGGACAACTAACCTAAGGAACTTCGCCAACTCAATGATGCCGTTAAAGCCCAGGGACTTGGCGATATTGTTAAGGTAGGACTCAACAACACCCTCACCCACACCACGCCCCCTGTAGTGAAACCAGAACCTAAGCCAACCCTCAACACCAAGCCTAACATACTCAGCACAAACAACATCGCTCGAGCACTCACGAAGCCTCTTAACAATGTAGGAACCCTTGTACTGAGCCTCCCTACTCAGTAGGCGCTCCCTCTCCTTAACCCTATTCAACCCACTCCCACGCCCAGAACTACCCACGCAAAACAGCTCGGGGTACATATTGAGCACCTCACACTCATAACGAAGACCCAACAACTCCTTAACCCTACGAACCAACCCAACAACACGCCTAGGCAACCTACGACCCACACGCCCACCACAACAACCACCACAATAACGACAATTCACAACAACGGTTTGTGATTCTGCCTCTTCTGGTTTGGTTTCCTGTTGCTTAGCTTCGCCAGAGGCACGTTGCTGAGCAACACCCAGAGGGCCCTCAAAGTGTTGCTCAGGCTCGGCAACTTGACGTGTCTGAGCAACACTAAACCCACCAGAAGCAGAACCAGCACTACCGCTTTGTTTGCTTAGTAGTGCTAGGAATTCGCGTGTTAGGTTTGTTACGTCTGTGTTGCATGTTTGCTGTGTTTGCTCTGTGTTTTGTGCGTCTTGAGTATCTTGAGTAATGCTTTTATTTTGGTGTTCCTCCTTATCCATGGGTGTGGTGTCCATGGGCTTTCCCGCGGGTGTGGGCGTCAACCCACACCCGTCGGGGCCGGGTGAGGTTTGAGTTTGATTTTGAGGTTGGGTGTTGTTGGTGTCAGGGTATGGCGCCTATTTCGAGGCGCTCTACGGCGTCTGCTACCTTGTTGCTGTCTATGTTGAGTGCGTTTGCTACGGTGTTCATCACGTAATCAAGTATGCCTTGAAGTGTGTTGTAGTAGCCTTTGCAACCGTGGTTGTGTATCACTTTGATTTTGGCGACGCCCGCGCCGTAAAACGATTCTTGAGCGACGTATATGGTCAATGAAATAATGCTGTTGCCACGGACCACGGTGCATTCCATTTCCATGCTCTCGGTGTTCTTGGACACGGTGGTGCCCATGTTCATAAACTCGCCAAGCACTGCCTTCTCGGCCTCTGCCAGCTTCTCCTCGCCCACCAGCTTCTTGAGGTTCACTAGGAGCATTACCACGAGGGGCATGTCCCTATCACCCCGTTGCTCCCTTCAGTCTCTCGTAGTCCTCGATGTGTACCCAAATAACGTTGTTCCTTGCCTTGGCGAGGCACCACGTCGGCACGAGTATTGTGAACTCGTTGCCGTCCTTGGCAACAATGCCGTTCTTGACTAGGTACTCCGCGAGCCTCTGTGGGTCCTCGTGCGGTTTCGTTACTAGGTTCAGCTCGTAGTCAACGCCGTCTATCGACACGAGGAGGCTCAGCACGAGTTTGCCGTCACGCGTTGTACCGGGCCTCTTCGCCAAGCCCCTGCCCTTAATCACTGCCTTAACGAAGAGGTTTAGTGGCGTGCTCATGGGTTGCCACCCTCCTCGGTTATTACTATTGTTACGTCGTGCTCCTCGGCTTTTTGCCTCAGTTTCTCCCACGTGGGCGTGAGTCTCCTTGGTAAAAACACGCCTACGTGCCAGGTGCTCCTCTGCCAAACCTTAACGAGCCTCGCCTCAATCGAAACGCCCGCAATCTCGACCTCGACCCTTTTGTCGAGGTACTGCTCGAGGACCTTCTTCGTTGCTTCGTCGGTGACCACGGCTATGTAGTTCCTACGCGATTTCCACAGCCTCACCCTCGCCGGAACCTTGATTTGACGTATTACCTGGCTCATATCTACGCCCAGAGGCGTTGTGCACTCACGTGCTTAAATAGATGCTGTCCAGAGACTTGGCGTGAGTACTCACGCCAGACTTAGCGTAAAGTGAGTTTACTGAAGTGAAAAGTATATAAATAATGCGTGTATTGCCGTGGTAATGGGTACGTGTAAGTACAACGAGAACCTGTTTCCGATGATGGAGTGCCTAATCGACCTCTACTCGGGGATGGGCAGGCCCGTGGGCTTCACGGCAATCCAGAAATGCATGGGTGAGAGGTACGGTAGGAGGCATCCAGAGCAGGTCAGGAGGGGCCTTAACTCGGCACATTGCCTCGGGTACCTAAGAGTTGTTGTGGGTAAGTACGGCAATAAGTACGTGCCAACCCTGAAGGGCGCGGTTGACACAGGCATTTACTGGAGCTTAAAGGCCGCGTTTAGGGAGTCAATAGATGAGCTGCCCCAGAGCATGCTCTCCTGCCTAATACTCCTCGCCAGACACTTCGCGCTCATGAGCAGGCTGTGGCTCTCAGTAATAACTCAATATTTACTAAAAGGTAGTGAAATAGAGGAGCTAAGTCTCATAACGCTTAAGGCGTTGCTGGGGGAGGAGGTTGAGGATCTCGAACCGAGGCATTACCGCGAGGTAATGCTGAATGTCGAGTTAGACCTGGCGAACATAAGGAGCCACTCCACCCAACTAGGGGTCAGTCCACCAACCCGGTTCCCGAGCCCACTGGAGTCAATCCTAACAAAGGCGTGCAGCAAAGTAAGTAGGTGCTCGGCGTGATTTTTATTTTTTGAAAAACAAAAACAAAAAATTTCAATTTTTCAAGGTCGTGCTTTTTTGGTTTGATATATAAACAGAAACGGTGTTTTAGTTGAAGAATTGAATGTAAAAGTTAACGAAAGATTAAAAATTACCTGCTGTAACGCTGTATCAATAAGTGCATGTTGTTGAACGTGAGTATGAGACGTGGGAAGCATTTGTTACGGTCTCTTCGTGTCAAGCTCGTGCCGTGTTTGTTACGTATTTGTGGCCTTCGGAGCCGTAGGTCGTGGGTTCAAATCCCACCGGGGCCGCTAAATTCTTGAAAAATTCTATTAGATTTTAATATAAATACTATTACCGTTACCGTTGAAGTAATTTATTTATGGTCTCTATTTACGGCCTCATTGACTAGTTTATAGCCGTATTCAACAGCCCTTTTCCATGTACTCTCTTATGAATATTAAGTATCCTGCCAGAAATAATGCCATAAAGAATACGGCGCTTGTGAATCCGATGAATAGTCCATACTTAATGAATAGGTAACTCACTATTATCGAGTTGAACGCACCCATTAGATTTAGTATACCGTTGTATATGCCATACACTGTTGCTGTTGTTCCCGGCGGTGCTATATCAGTAGCATTAACTGCGTATGAACCGACCGTAAGATTCAGAAGTCCCGCAGCCGTTGCTAATAATAACGCTGTTGGTAATAATTCATGAGCCGTACCTGTGAAGTACAATAAACCAACAAAAACGATCATCAATGCCATTGGTACGATAGAACCAAGTCTCCTACCCATAACCTTACCAAAGCGTGCAACTAACCAATCATTAAATGGCCCCGATGCTACGAAGCCCACGAAAAGTGCCGTATCAATTGCTGCTGAGTAATAACCGGATTTTGTGACAGAGTGGACAAAGGCACCATACATTAGTGGAGGTAGCCAGTACAAGAATGTGTAGAGTATGTATCCAAAGGAGATGAATGTTAAGAGAACGCCAATGCCTGCCTGGGTTGTGAACACAATACGTAATGCTATTTTCCAAGCATCGCCCGAGTTTAAAACAGGTTCTGTAGGTAAAACCTTACCTTCCTGAATGTATTTAAGTTCTGCCTCATTAACCTATGGATGCTTTTCTGGATTATCCCTAACCACAAAATACCACACAACAGCAAGTATTACACCTAAGACGCCAAAGAATATGAATATCCCTCTCCAACCTAATAGTGGATAAAGGGCTGCACCACCTGCTAAGCCTATTATTGGCCCTATGGCCTGGCCAGACCCAGCCCACGTAAATGCCTTTGAAGTATCCTTCACACTAGCCCAATTCTTACTAGTTTTTGAGTTTATGGGCCACACGGGACCCTCAGAAGCGCCCATTAGGCCTCTCACTATAGCCATTGATAAGAAGTTGAACGTAGCCGCCGTAAATGCCGTAAATGTGGACCACAATCCAAAGAATACAGCCATCGCCTTTCTAATACCCAATTTATCAGTAATCCACCCACCAGGAAAGTTAAAGATTGCATAGGATAAAGACCATATAAATAATATCAGACCTATATTAGCCAATGCAAGATGTGATAAGGGAGCACCTGGTCTTGACCATCCAAATGACACTGAAAATGCAGGTTCCGTCAGTACCCAGATCTCCCTATCTGCATAGTTGAACGTTATCGCGAGGAACAATAAACCAACCACAAGCCATCTAATATTGCTTCTCCTAAGTACACGACCCTGCTCCTTCCTCATAGTAAACAAATATTTCGACCCCTTCTTTTTAAGTATTATATTTTTATCTACATAGTTTCAAATCAATATTTATTATTGATTCTACGAGATTGGTGGATTTTGCAATTCTTACAACCATGGTTCTCGAACTCTCGCTGAGGATATTGGGATCTTTACAATCACTTAGATATACATAAACCCTGTTTTCACTAGGGCTATTAATACCATGCACCACGGCTATACAACATGGCACACCTGTCTCCTCTGCAATTATTATAATGTCCCCACTCTCTATTCCAGGATTTAAACTTAGCATTAATGGATGCTGACTTGAGCAACGGCAGGGTTCTGCACAGTCCCTGGTTATACTAAGCCAACAATTCATAGTTACTAATGAGGTAGTGACGATGTTAGTATTAATACTTTATTTTGCCTAAGGGTGCTGAAATAAAATAAAGGGATTGTTTTTAATTTTGATTTTTAGTTTGTTTTGTTTAGGTTATTATGTTTCCTTGTTCGTCTACCTTTGCTATTACCTTCCTAACAGTCTTACCATCTGGCGTCTTGAACAACGCCATCACAAAACCCTTCCTACCCTTAGGCTGCACCTTCCAAACCTTCGTAGGCTTCAACTTGTGTCCTTCAACTTCGTATTCCTTCTTAGCCAGATCCTCTAGCTTTACCATACATAAACATCTTCGGAACGCATATTTATAAATATATCGCTTTGGAAAGAGCCGTGGGGAAATAAGGGTAAAGATATGAGAAACAAGTACATCAATTAATACATAGTTAAAATGTTTCGTTTATTGGAAGCAACGTATACTTTTTCATTGATTATATTGCACCTTGCTTAGTGATTATGTAATACCTATCTCAATACAGTATTGCATTATGGATTATCTATTTATATTGTAGTTTAGTCGTGAGATTGATGATATTTAAATTCTTTAATTCTCCGAAATCAGTAGAGAAGAGGTTTAAGAGGTACGTGGGTAAACCAGTTACTCTAGGTGACGGTAGAGTCATCGGTACGGTTGACGGTATAAAGCTTAGTAAGAATGACCTTAAGCCCATATCCATAATAGTGAGAATGGGCGATGGCAGTACTAAGGAATTTAACGTTAATGAGGTTGGTGCCGTGTTTATGGCCGATAAGGTGGTTTTCCAGAGGTTTAATGACGAATATGCAAGTATTGTGAGTACCCTTAGGAATGAGGTTGCCAGTATTAAGGAGAGGCTTAGGGACATAGTGGACAAATTGAATAGACTCAGCGACTTGCTTCTCCAGGGTGGTATTAAGGAGGACTTGTATAGGGACATTAGGGAGAGGCTCGAGAGGGAGAGGGTTAAGTGGATAAGGCAGTGTAACGACAAGGTTGGCTCTATAAACGACCTAATCGCGGAGTTGGATAGGAAGATAGGCGATGCCGAGAAGAGGAAGGGTGAGTTAATGATTAAGCAGGTGGTTGGCGATCTCGGCGATGATGAGAAGAGGGAATTATCTGGTATTGAGGAGCTACTTAACCAATTGAGGAAGACCAGGTCTGAATTGCTTTCCCTAAGGATGGAGCTCGAGAAAGATTGCTACTAACTATAACGACTTATACTTAATTGATAGTGCCTTCTCGAAGGGCGTGAACTCGCCGGTGTCGTCATCGTAATAACCAAGCACGGTATGCTCAGTATTCCTCCTGCAATGCTCACAGTATATGTACAGCTTACTGCCTAGGTTCGTTAGGTCGAAGCCTACGTTTAGTGTGGATTCCGTACCGCACCTATCACAACGAATTAACCACCTAGTCACTGCAGAATTATCGAATTAGGTAGTAAAATAAACCTTACGCGATTAAGATTTCAATCTCTTAATCATCGAGGCAACAAGGGCCTTTGCTGGGTTTCTACCGGTCACTGCGGTTAACTCTGCCCAGTCAGGTGAACCGTTGACCTCGAATATCACGTAACCGTCCTTACCCTCGCCAATGTCAACACCACCGTAAATTAGGCCGAGGGATTCTACGGATTTTATTGCAAGTTCCATGACCGCCCTATCAATATTAACACATGGCTTACCCACCGCACCCTGGGCAACATTGGTCTTCCACTGACCATTCGGCGCAACCCTCACCATGCATCCAAAGACTTCCCCGTCAATGACCATTACTCTTATGTCGCGGTTTGGCTTCTCAATATACCTTTGTAGATATATCGGCTTCTTAAACGTGAGCAATGTCCTCATTATTTGGAACGCAACATCGGCATCATCAACCTTAACTGCACCATAACCTCTTGATCCCTGTAATGGCTTAATCACGACCTCCTTCATGCTTTTGGCAACATCGTAGGCGTACAATATGTCCTCAGTACCTACGGTATCGGGTACGGGTAACCCCCTGTTCTTGAGTATAACCGTGGTCTCCAGTTTGTTCCTAGTCTTTAATAATCCATCTAGTGGGTTTATCACGATTGTACCACCACCCTCAAGCATCCTGATTGTTATGGCTCTCCTGAAGAATGTCTCAACGTCGATAAGTACGCCCAGGCTCCTAAGGAAAACCCCATCGACCTTAAACGGCTTATCTCTAATTACGGTGAATGACCCCTCCTTGACAACCTTGACCGATATTCGCGAGATCGGCATATAGGTTGCATTTAAACCAGCGTCTCTTGCGTAAATAACCAAGTCCCTGCTCGGCCTATCTGGTATTGGCGAATCACCTATTACAACTACGGATTTCGGCATACACCGTGCCCAATTTAAATTGATATATAAATCTTTTAACGTCGGAGTACGTACGCAATACTTTACTAAATTATTACTTGATATTGATATAGGGATAAGTTAGGTTGGAGGTGGTGGAGGTGGTGGGCGTTGTCTCCTAACCCCACGTGGTTTATACCTCCTTCCTAACTCCTTGGACATCGTTAATGATAAGTACGTCAGTACTAATGATGTGGCTAGTAGTATTATTGATGTGAATAGCGATGAGGTACCTAGTAGTAATGGTCCTAGCATCACAGGTGAACCTACGTAGTACTGATAAACAAAGTAAATGCCGACTAACGAGAGAAGCGCTATCGCCAGGAAGATAAGTCCAGTGGTTATTATCGATACTAAACCTCTGAACTCCCTCCTATTCAGGCTTGACCTTGCCATGTAAACCACGAACCCGCCAATCACGGCCATTATTGAGGATAGGGCTATGAGACCCGTCACCGCATTCAACCCGGGGAATGAGAGTATTTGGAAGTACTTAACGGCTATTGATGGTGGTAATTCATTTGATAGGAAATTTGCCGCCGTAACCACTAGTATTACCGATACTAAGGCCGTCATGGCTGATATGAACATGTACAACGAGGCCCTATCCATTAATCGTTGTATCTCGTCGGGGTACATAGGGGCGTGCCCTCGTTACTGTAGGTACACGTATTGCCTTATCCTAACCTTGCAGTTTGGGCATGTTAGCGACCTCTCAATAAGCTTAACCCTGTGCCTATTATCCTCCCTAACCCACTCGCCGTCAATTAGCATTATTGATCCACAACTAGGGCACTTATTTATGTAGGGATTTAGGCTATAATGGGGTACCGATAATAATACATCCCTAACATCCCTCTGGCTAACCATCTAGGTCATCACATCATTAAGTAACTAATTAATAAATGTTTAACTAACAACGCACGATAACCAATCACGTACATCACATCATTAAAGGCGTGTAAAGCTGTAAATACCGAGACACACCATTTATAAGTAGGTTCTAAATCGTAATTATTCAGGTTAGTATGAGTGGTACATTCCCAGAAATACCTGGAGATTTAAGGTCTGTTCTTGAGATTGTGTATGAGGGCGAAGCTGCACATATAAGGTGTAAGTATAGGGGTAAGGATGGTAAGGAGTGCGGCGCCCTATTCTTTAGTTTGGAGGATGCGATTAGGCATTTGGCAACTCATGACAGTAGGTATAAGCGCTACTTATCGTTGATTAAGTCGGAGTAGGTTAATGAAATGCATATAAACCCTGTCACCTCCCCGTAATAATAATGACTAGGCAAGTGTCTATTAATGAGTTGATAAGTATGGTTAATAATGTAGAGAATTTCGAGGTTGTTGATTATCAGGGCGATTACATACTAGTTGATGATGTTAAAGGTATCGTGAAAATTAAGGATGAGGAGACTAAGAAGGAGCTCAGCGAGCTACGCAAAAGAAGCCCTAAGGGTAAACCAACGCCTAAGCAGTTATCCGTGACCGCGGATGCCGTGAGGAGATTTGTTGAGAATAGGGTCAAGTTTAAGGTGGTCTTTGGGCCCAGGGAGGTCATAATTAGGTTTGACCTTGATCATTACATTAGATTGAGTGATAAGGACGTTAGGGTGGTGGGTTTTTCCAGCAGGAGTGATGGTTACCTCGGTCTAATAGCTGATATCCTCGAGAGGTATGGATCATTAGTTTTTCTTAAGCGGGTCACGTAATTGATAACCCAGGACTTATACTCCATGGCCAATAACCATCGCTTAAATTATCGACCTCTCCACCGTCTCTACGCGAGTGGCTAATTCCTTAGATTATAAGTATTAAGTATTTATTTATCGTATAGATGATGATACGTGCTACCTAAGTTATTGCTAACAAGGAGGCATCCATTATTGACTCTTAGGTTGGGTAATGATGCTTTATGTATTGTACATAGGGGTAAGTATTTGGATTTTTTAACGTCTTGCGAGGGCGGGAATAATTACGTAATTATTCTCCCCCACCAAGGTGCTTATGTGAGTGACAAGCCCATTGAACCAATAACCTGGGGCGGTACCTTGAGCATGGACGTATATGCCCTACTTGGTGATGAGTTGGCACTTTATGAATTAAGTATTAGGGATGGTAGGGCATCGTATGTTAGGTATCGTGTTAATGAGGAATTCCTGAGAGGCATAAGTCTTTCTGGTAATGGGATTAGCGACGTGTTGAGTGCGGCTGAGTCTGTGTTGAGGAATTACATTAGATCAAGCTTCATGATCTATACTGCATATCTAAAGCTTGTGGTTAGTGGTAATATCAGGTTACCCGGGTATAGGGAGTACGTTAGAGGTAGGGTAAGAGTCTATGTTAGGGATGGTATTGTAATTATTAGGGAGACTAGCGGTGATGAGGTTAGGATTTCCCTAATCTCGACCATAGAGGCCGTTGAGCAGTTCGTTGGGATGATGATGTCATTATTGAGGATGTCGAGGATTATAAATGATGTTAGGCTAGGTAGAATTGGTCATTCTGTGAAGACCATACTCGATATCTTCATACCAAGCAACCTAGCATTAGGTGTAAAGAATAGCCACATCTAACGCTGTGCGTTAGGGCTTCATCAATATTAATGCTTATTAATATAGTGCTGTAATCGTAATGTGCTTGGCGTCATTGGGCATGTGGCGATCGATTTGATAAGGAAGGGTTTAAAGTCCTGGCGATCGCCAGGCGGAGCTCCGACATACTGCTCATTTTATTTAAGGCAGGTGGGTATTGATGTGCTGCCCATAACCGTTGCTGGCATGGACTTCAATGAGTACATAAACCAGTATATCGAGAGGGAAATACCTACCCATAGAATTCGCATTATCAATGACTGCAATACTACCTCGTATGAAATAACGTATCTCGATGATGGTAAGAGAGTATTGAGGTTATTATCCAGGTGTAGGGATTTCACGCTTGAGGATTTGGATGATTTACCCAGCATTGTGACTGTGAATCCGATTGCCAGGGAGGTTAGTATTGACATGCTTAGACATATCAGGGAGCACGTGGACACTCTGGGTGTTGATTTACAGGGTTTTACTAGGGTGTTTGATAGTGATGGTTATGTAAGTACGGCAATAAACATGGATGATTTAATTAGAATACTCGAAAATGCCGACCTACTTAAAATCAGTATTGACGATGCAGACCTTCAGGTACTTAACTCCATAGTTAGTAAATTTCCAAATAAGGTGATTATACTGTCGATGGGTCACCGTGGCTCAATAATGATGCATAGCGGTAAAAGGATCCAGGTTCTAACTAGTGGCATTGTTGATGCTAAGGATCCCACCGGCGCTGGTGATGTGCTTACATGCACAATGACACATCTAATGGGTAAGGGGGATGATTTAACCTGGTCCTTTATTTACTCTAACGCTGTTGCTGTGGCAAAGACCATGGGTGAAGGACCTTATGGCTCCATAAGTAGGGATGTTGTCGACAATATCGTTGATAGACTACGCTCAAGATTGATCGTAACGTAGTTTACTGACTATGTCATTTACATAATCCATGTCCGTAACCTGGACATAACTAAACCTACTAACCCTCCTAACCGTGATCAAGCCCTTCTCGTAAAGTCTCCTAATTATCCTAGAGACCGTGCTCTTAGGAAGCCCAAGCTCCCTAGCGATCTCCGCCTGATACGCCTCACCACCCTTACTTAGTAAGAATGATAATACCTTAACCTCGTCTTCATTTATGTTCTTTATTGATGTATTAACGTCTATGATCCTTTGTAGTTTATTATTGGGTGTATCAAATTCTAATTGTCTCACGGATGATGACCCAGGGCTTTTAGGGTATTCCTGCTCCTTCTCCATATGTTTTCTCGATTCGCTGAATATTTGATAAATCAATGATGCCAGCACTGTTAATTGGATGAAGGCTATCGCGATCACCACGTAGTAATCATAGGAACCTGCAAAAACCATACTTAACAGTAATGAACCCAGACTATTTATAAGTTACACTGCACATAATACCTAGCCATATAATATAGATCCTGGTTACTCATTGAGAGCAGGATTTAACAACGTCATTGATTATACCGTCAATCTTATCGGCTATCAGGGTTAATATACCAAGGCTTGGAAACTCCCCGATAAGGTGCGCGATACCGAGATCATCGTAAATTATAGATTCAGTAAACCCCTTACTAGCTAGGGAATTAACTATACAGTTCAACGCCGTTATTGCTCTGATTAGTATATCCACCTTGACCTTGCCAAGCTCTAATTGGTGATGCTCAAGTTCAACATTAACCCTCATTATCCCAACCTTAGTATCATAGACCTTAAACATGCTCGTTGCCGATTCGCCTAGGTCAAGTATCCAACCCCTCGATAGTAATTCATAGTTAATTTCTGATTTTAATAATGGATTACTTGAGTAACTCAGTACCTCGATTATCAGCGCTATTAACGAATCAATATACGTGCTTATCGACCTAAGATCATCAAATAGCTCGGTCTCTGGGCTTGGATATATCATTACGATTTTATCACTGGGTATGTAATCTATCGTGAACCTAAAGTGTGGTGTGAGTATTGTGAGTAGCGATACCTCATTCTCATCCGATGGCTTTATTGATACGAACCTCAACTTAAATTTATTAATTGCCTTATCAAGAACCGCCCGAACCTCTATAGTCTTACCAAGCACTGAGTACCTATATACATACGTGCTTAATACAGCATCCTCAGACTCAAGGCTCCAGTTAATCATTGGTTTTAAGTTTAAGGAAGCAATTTAAAAATGTGTAACTTTTAATTATGCCGTGGGCTTGATCAACAATAGGGTTAGAAAAATAGCAAATTTATTTGACGAGTTAAGTCTGGACATCATCGTAGTACTAGACGGAACCAATATTTCGTACTTCACAGGGATTGATAGTGGATTGATGCTTGTGATTGATAGATCGCTGGATACAACATTGATAGTTCCAAGGCTCGATTTCCAAAGGGTTCAGGATATCGTGGGTAATGAGGCTAGACTTATTGGTTACTCGACTGTTGAAGTGCCACAGAGAAGGAGTGATGAGGTGTTGTTTGTATCGAAGGGGTTAGGTGATTACTTGCTTAAGGAGCTTGGACTTAAGCCTAATAATATTGTTGGTATTGACAATACCGACTCGCCCGTGGCTAAGGAGCTTGGGTCCGTTGGCATTAAGACCATCAATATTAATGATAGGGTTTTGGGTGTTAGGGAGGTCAAGGATGAGGATGAGGTAAGGCTTATTGAGGAGGCGAGCAAAATAACCGAGGACTCCCTCGATAAGGTCCTTAAGGTCGGCCTTGAGGGAAGGAGAGAGAATGAGATTGCGGCTATGCTCTACAGGGAAATGATAGATGGTGGTGCTGATGATGTCGCCTTTAAACCCATAGTGGCCTCAGGACCTAATGGGGCCTACCCGCATCACGTGTTTACGAATAGGGTCATTAGGAGGGGTGAATTGGTGACAATAGATGTTGGCGCCAGGTACCACCTGTACTGTACTGACATGACTCGAACAATAGCTGTTGGTCAGGTTAGTAAGGAATTGAGAGACATGGCCCTCGCGGTACTTGAGGCCTATAGGAAGGCTGTTAATTATGTGAAACCTGGCGTTAAGGCCAGCGAGGTTGATTCAGTAGCTAGGAAGGTACTTTCTGAGTATGGGTATAGCTCGTATTATATACATAGTACGGGGCATGGAGTTGGTATCGAAGTTCATGAGAAACCTGTCATAGGACCATCTAGTAATGAAGAGTTAAGAACCAATTTTGTAATAACGATAGAGCCTGGTGTTTACATTAAGGGTGTTGGTGGTGTTAGGATTGAAGACACGATATTGGTCACGGAGAGCGGTCCAAGGCTAATTAGTAAGTATCCAGTATATCTATTTTAATTAAATGAAAGTTTTGGCTAATACTAGTTCACTTACTTAATCATTAGCTTAATAAGCAGGTTACCGTGATCTACTAATGATGAGCCTAGACAACGTACCCAGCCTATTTATTCTCAAGGCCATGATCGCAAAAGAGCTCCAAAGGACTGGAGGCATCAACGTAATGGAATTTCCCAACTTAATCACTAAGGTTATGCAATACACACATGCCGTTAATTACCCCAACAACGCAAACAACTACATGATTTACTTACTTGACATAGTAGCTATTGACGGAGATAAGATAACCTTAAGTGAGGATGGTATTCGCTACCTGAGAGCCTTCGAGATACTTATTAACGACATCACCAAGCTCCCTTAACGATTCATTAAGTGAGACAATGACTATACTCTTAATGCTATCAAAGACCGTGCTATCATAACTATTGATGCAATTTCTCATCCTTGTTACATCAATGAACGCGAATATGTGTGGCGATCTCTTCCATGCTTCTGTAACGGATGCGGCCAATGGCGATAACTTATTTATATCAACCAATTTATTACCATGCATTATGTGCAACCTGGTTTCTGGTTCGAAGGTTCTATAGCCTATTATTATTGAGGAGGTTAGATCATCATTGATGAACCCGCTTAAGCAGGGTATTGACGCTTCGCGCAATTTTTCACGTAGCTTTTCATAAAATGCCTGAAGAACCTTATCCCTGGCCTCACCCTTACTTAGTAGGTAGGGAAGGGCATCGTTTATTAACTCGAGATTAATACCTTGCCTACTGACTAGGTCTATGAACTCGAAGTCCCTCTTCCACAATGCCTTATAAACGGTGCTCCTAGTAACCAGGGGCTCTAGGTACTTGGAAATACCCCTTATCTTATTAGTCAGGTACTCCCTATTCCTCAGTAATAACGATATTAGGTAATCATCTATTATGTACATAACGTCGTAACCCTTCAATAGCCCTACGGAGAAACGGTAGAGGAGGCATAGGTAGTTTTTGATTTCATCATTAAGCTCCTCATAATGCCTCAGAAGCTCACTCATTAAATTCCTAGCCAGCGTATTAAAGAGTACAACCTTATGATGCAGGTAAACGAGCTTGTACGTGTTGAACCTAGCTATTACGAAACCTTCAAGGTTAGCCCTAGCCTTCTCATCGAATGCTATTGTGTAATTACCGTCATTAGTCATAATCTTCATATTATCGAATATCCTCTCCACATCACCAATACTAATTGTTGAACCAACACTTGCCCCTGTCATGTATGAATCCCTGAGTATGTACTCAATCCTATCGGCATCTAAGTCACCTGAGACTAGGCTCTTTAGTATGTTAAGTGGCTTTAACGTATCCTCACCCAGTGATTTAAGAAATTCCCTATCCTCCTGACCAATTACCTCTACGTATTGGGGCATCACCTTCATCAATTTACTCACAATATCCATATGTAGTAACGCCTTCACGATGCGCAGGTCTATATGGGGCATTATCTCCTTAGTTACCTTCCTAAACTCGTCATTATTCGTGAGTATGAAGTAAGTTATAACCTCATGCTCCTTAAAGGGACCCTTAAGGACCATACCCAGGGATGCCTCGTGAGCATCCCCACTGCAATTGCATATTAATGGGTCAATGCCCTGCCCAAACACGCCCTCGAACACGTGTGAGAATGGTAGATGACCGAGGTCATGGAGTAGTGCCGTGATCCTCATGTGAAGTAATAACTCATCCTCTGTGTCAAGACCCACGCGCTTACCAAGATCCATCAATATTCCACGAACATTTTCCTGCCTCATCAACCTCTCAAACATGAGTGTAACAACCTGCAGGGCACCGAGTGAGTGCTCAAACCTGCTATAACGCGCTGATGGGTATACCATGTACGTAAACCCGAGTTGATGCACGTACCTTAATCGTTGTATGTACTTGCAGGAGTCCACAAACCTAGCCTCATCATCAGTAAGCCTAATCCACCCAAGCACCGGGTCCGCAATGGCCTTTGTATAGTTGAGGGTCATTTTGAGATTAAAGGCTAAACTATTATTAAATTGTTAATTCTTAGGCAAAGCCCAGTGAGCATAAGCGACGCAATCATAATCGGTGCAGGACCTAGCGGCCTCTACCTAGCCCGTGAATTAAGTAGGGTAATTAACGTGACGGTTTTTGAGGAGGATAAGGCGCTCGGATTACCGCCGCACTGCACAGGCCTCGTTAATGCTGATTCGCTAAAGGTGCTTAATGTTTCGCCGCCAGTCATAAATACCTATAGGTACGTGAGAATAACGGATCTTGAGAACCATAGCATAACCTTTGATTTTAAGAGGAGGGTGATAGCCATGGTCGATAGACCCGGTCTTGAGTATAACCTTGCCGATGAGTTGGGTAGTTCATCATTAGTACTTGGTGAAGGTGTTGTTGAAATTAATTCGAAGAATATAAGGACCAAATCGAGGCAGTTACCCTATGAACTCGCCGTGATCGCAGAGGGAGCCAGTGGTAGATTAGGTAGAGGGTTAATTCCATGGAATCCCAGCTATGTTTATGGTGTGCAAACCGACACTAAATCATACATTACGAGTGACCTGATGCCTAGGGGTGATGATGAGATCGTGGTTATTTTTGATAGGAAGTTGAGTGAGCATTTCTTTGCGTGGATAGTACCGAGGGATTACCACGAGTTCAGGGTAGGCATTGCAGATAGCTCAAACACGTGGGTTAAGTTCACAGAGCTACTAAAAATGGTTGGTGCAGAGTACTATAAACCATTTGGGGGCAGGATAATAATTGGCGGCTCCCCCGAACATGTTGTTACAGGTAATGTAGCAATGATCGGTGACGCGGCGGGTTTTGTGAAACCAATGACAGGTGGTGGGATAGTAATGGGCATGCTTAGCGCAAAAATGCTTTCGGAGAGCATATACGAAGCAATTAGGGAGGGCTTAACAATAAGTGATGCTTTACTGATTTACGACGAAGCATATAGAAGGTACGTTAAAGGTAAGGTTAAGGCCTTGAGTGCTGCATCGCACATTCTACACATGATGATCGACAAAAGCCTAGATTACGCATTAAATCTATTAGGTGGGTTAGGTGTTACTGTGAACGATTATGATAACCATATAGACGCCATAATGACCGCAGCCCTTAAGAGACCAGGGGCCTTCGTTAAGGCCGTGATTGGTATTGCGCAGGAGTTATCCTTGATAGAGCCTGGTAGAATTAATGAGTTGCTTAAGTCGTTAATGAAATAAGGTTACCTTGTGATCCTCATAATGTTACTCATATCCTCTAGTAGGCGAGTTCCTGGACCTCCATGAAACCACCTAATTATTGGGTCTAGGTAGTTAATCACCTCCTCAGCAACCGCATTCTTCAAGTCCAGTGGGTGAACCTTACCTTCGCTATAGGCTTTCGTTAGCTCCTCAAAGGTCCAGAACTCCATGCGACCACCACCGTACTGCTGCGGTCTCTCTATCACAAACGGTTTACTCCTGCGCTCCCTAAATACGAATAGGTGGGCTAACTCCATGACTGGGTTTATGGTGACCTCCCTTGGTGGGCAGTAGGCCTTCAGTATCTTTTGCCTGATCTCCTCCGCCGCATCGTGTAGGAAAATTGCCGTGTCAGGTAAGGACTTGCTCATCTTTATCTCACTCAATTCCTCCTTGGACTCCCTGCCGGTTATGTTGAGCGCTGGGATTAGGCTGTGGAATAGGGCTATTGGCTTCACCCTCTCACCATTAAGCATCAATGGGTAAAACTTAGTCTTTAGCGCAACCTCCCTAGCCAACACATAGGCCTTCCTTTGATCGATACCTCCATGGGCTATGTGGGACCCTATCACGAACACATCAGCAACCTGAAGCAGCGGGTACACAAGCCAGGACATCGGCACCGACTCACCCATCTTTCTACCCAGTATGGTTAGGCTATGCCTAATATCTGACAGGTTCGTAATCCTGGCCAGGTCGAGTATTAAGTACCAATACTCATCATTATTATGGTATAAGTCGCTAGCCATTAGGAACCTAACACTGCCTGGATCTCCACCAAGTAATTCGATGACCCTCTTGAAGGTCTCTACATAGTATGTGTTGGCGACCTTCCTTATCGTGTCCAAATCACCACCAAGCTTATTATTCAGCCAGGAGTGAATGTCGGCAAGGAGTATTGATACTTCCACACCAGCCCTTTGTAGGTCAACAACCTTGGATAAACTCACTATGCCAGTACCAATGTGTATATAACCACTTATTTCGAAGCCAATGTAATGCCTCAACTTAGCCCCGCTCTCCAGGTACTGCCTCAGCTCATCAACCGTGAGGACCTCCTCCGTGGGATACCTCATTATTAACGATAGCCTCTCCTCAACATCCATCACCAACACTATTAGGGTTAAAATAATAAGTTTTATTGTGATGCAGACCATGAATTTATCGAAACAACGTGCTTCGGTAAGTAACGTAATAAGGTTTAATTTATTTTACATTAAGCAGGCAGTGATGGTTAATGTCGCCGTGGATTTAATAAAGGCATGGGGTCATGCTAATGTCAGGGCTACGCATAAGACTACGATTGAGGTAACTAAGGATGAGTACCTAACGCCGAGGGGTGATTGTATCGTAGGTATTAGAGCCGACAAGGCATTGTCAGAACTCGATCCTGGACTTAGAAGTATTATCAGTAAGGATGGGTCTATTGTGATTGTGATTTTCTCTGTTGGTGATTACTTCGACTATGTTGTTGGCATGGGTTCTTCAAGGTTGACGTTGAGTAGCGATGAGAAGTTGATAATTAGGAGGAGTGAGTATGTTGATGATGCAACACTGATGATAAGGGCCAGTAAGGCTGCCGCGGGCTTAAGTAGAGAGCTCGTAGATAGGTTAAAGAGGGGGGAACCTTTACTAGTTTATATCGTAGGTGTTGACCTTGAGCAGGATAGAGGCACTTAAGGCTATGGCCCTTAGGAAGTTAATCCACGTGGTATTATCCGTATTCCTAGTAATACCATTCATAATTAACCTAAGCACATACGGATTAACAAACACGCTGTACTTCACAATAATAACCCTGGGAGTTTCGGTAATATATGTAATCCAGGTCAAAAGACCCATAATAACAATAATGCTCCTTGACGCACTCACCAGCGCAAGGAGATCAATACTCCAACAAATGATGAAGTCACCAATCAGTTCCGCAATACCCTTCGAAATACTGGATGATGGATTAATAAGGCTTGAGAGGACGGTTAAGGACCTACTCGAGAGTGTGGAGAGGGATTACGAGAGGAGGGGCGGTTACTTAGGCATACTCATGGGAGCCCTGGGCGTGTTAATAAGCCAATTATTGACTGGTAATTACGTCGTATATGGCATAATATCGATAATAGTGTACGACACAATGAGCGCACTTGGTGGTGTACTGGTAGGTAAGGTTAGGTTGCCATTTACCAATGCAACCATGGAGGGAACACTTATTGGCATGTTGTCACTAGCCTTGGTATTGTATGTAATCACGGGACAATTAATAGGCACCTTAGCAATAACAGCAACCGCCGCATTAGCCGAAGCCTATGGCCTAGAGGATAACCTGGCAATACCAATCGCCACATCATTAATAGCCATGGCACTGAGAATGCCGATAATCACATGAAACTAGCGATCACTTACGCCTGCCTAACAATTTATAAAGTCTATCCTCATCCTGCCAGGCCCTACTCTTCATGACCTCATCCCATAGCCTATTGAACACGGGATAACCAAGCATTTTCTCAAGAGCCCACTCTCTTGCAAATTCGCCATTCTTAATCTGCCTAATTGCCTCCCTCATTAACCTCTTAACCTCATCTGTAACATAATGAGGACCCCACGTTAAGTGACCGTACTGGCTTGTTGTCGAATGCCCCCTCAATTGTGCAAAGAGGCCTTTTTCGGCTATTGCCTTAGTTATTGCCACTAACTCGCCTGAGGCCCATAGCTCAAACATTGCGGCTTCTGGTGATACGCCGTTTTCAATAAGCACGTTATAACCCTCAGCTAGTAGGAATAGGAATGCACCTGCCCATGTGTGCTCGCTAAACAAGTCCGTAATTGTTTCCTCCTCAAAACTTGACTCAACAGCCACACCACCAGGTCTACCAATGGCCCCTATCGCCTTTGAGTAGGCCAGTGCGTAATCCCAGGCCTTACCGCTATAGTCGTTAGAGACCCCTATAAGAACTGGAAAGCCCTTATTGTTCAGGAAGTTTTCCCTAACACCCTCACCAATCATTCTCGGCGCGACCATTATTACATCAACGTCTCTAGGTGGCTTTATGAAGCCGTAAAAGACATTGTAACCACTTAGGAATATCACTATTTTACCTGGGGATAAATTCGGTTGAATATCCTTAACCCACACCTCAGGTTGTACCTCATCTGGTATTGCCATAACTATCACATTACCTAGTTTCACGGCTTCGGGTATTGAATGTACGGTAAAACCAAGGTCTCTAGCTCTCTTAGCGTACTCATCCTCGATATTTCCAATCAATACCCTAAACCCACCATCCCTTAAATTAAGCGCTTGGGCACTGCCTTGGTTTCCAAAACCAATTATTGATATCACCATATTCCTGATTAATTCCATATTTCCATCAAAGTACAACTTGGCCACAGGTAAGTAATCTTCTATCTTGTATAAATTACTTATATGAAACCTGTATGAAAAGTATTAACAACAGGACAGTAAACTTGCCCTTTAAGAGTAAGATAAAGTAAAATAGATACAATCTCGATAAAAGGGTGAAGGTAACATTCGAGATTCTTACGAAACCCATTAAAGGCGAGGGGTATTACTGATCTCCTTTCCGTCCTGAAGGGCGAGACCCGTTATTTCTTTTTGTCACCTACTCCACCCTGCCAATAATTCGTTAGCTGCCTTAATCCCCACATTCTCTGGATTATCTGGTGAACCTAAGACCCTTATTATCCTCTTTCTACGTCCATCGATATCCGCGATGCCGGCTATGAACTCGAGGTTATGACCATCGTGCACCGCAATGCCGCCAATGGGTACGTGGCAGCCACCACCCACGTTCCTTAGGAAAGCCCTTTCAGCGAGCGCCTCACTTCTAGACTTGGGATCGCTTGCCTTAGTGAGTAAATCCACGAGGTCTGTGTCCTTCTCGCGCGCAACGATGGCTACTATGCCCTGCCCAGGCGCTGGAGGTAATACGTCGAGCGGTATTCGCCAGTACTTAATACCTACTTTACTAGGGTCTTCAAATAATCTAGTAAGACCTGCCTCGGCCACGATTATTGCATCGTATTGGCCATTGATTAATTTATTCACCCTTGTATCCACATTGCCCCTAATAACGTCTATCGCTAAGTCACGTCTCACATTAAGTAGGAACGCCCTACGTCTAACACTTGATGTGCCAACCCTGGCACCGCTGGGTAATGATGCTAAGTCGTTTGGGCCGTCATTCCTTGTGACCAATACGTCATAGGGTGGATCCCTAGGTGAGAACCCAGCCAGTACTAGGCCGGGGCTTATTTCGCTGGGTAGGTCCTTAAGGCTGTGTACAGCAATGTCGGCCTCATTCCTTAGTAATGCCAGGTTAACCTCCTTTTCGAAAATCCCCTTAACACCGATTGCGTAGAGCGGTTTGTC
>Ga0080005_149678_pt1 | contig 24485 bp, 19 predicted proteins | sample JossMetagenome_2_FD_69208 | JGI IMG/M metagenome (GOLD analysis project Ga0080005, IMG submission 69208) | Hot spring sediment microbial communities from Joseph's Coat, Yellowstone National Park, USA - JC3_ASED (SPADES assembly) (version 2) | ecosystem: Environmental > Aquatic > Thermal springs >...
CGGGAACCGATGATATCGAAGCTCGATGGCGCGTATTTCACGTCCTCGCCGAGCGCCTCCTTAAGAAGCTCCTTCAGGCGCACGTTTACCCCCGCTCGGAGCTGCACCCCAGCCTGCTGCGCGCACGTTTTTTAAACCCGCGCGCCCCTACCCGCGGGGCGGTGACCGGGATGAGCCTTCCTGCAGGGTAGGAGCGAGGAGCGGAGCGAGCTGGGGATCACCGTAAAGAAGGAGGAGAACTTCAGCGAGTGGTTCACCCAAGTGCTAACCAAGGCGGAGCTCGTTGACGTGAGGTACGGAGTCCAAGGTTTCGTCGTGCACAGGCCGTGGGCAATGAAAATGATAAGGCAGATATACAAGATGTTCGAGGAGGAGCTCGAAAAGACCGGCCACGAGCCGGTCCTCTTCCCCTTGGTTATACCCGAAGAGTACTTAGAAAGGGAGAAAGAGCACGTAGAGGGGTTCAAGCCGGAAGTCTTCTGGGTCACTGAGGCTGGGGGGGAGAAGCTCGAGAGGAGGCTGGCTCTGCGGCCGACTTCGGAGACCGCGTTCTACTCCATGTACTCGCTGTGGATCCAGAGCTGGAGGGACCTGCCGCTCAAGCTCTACCAGAGCGTCGCCGTGTACAGGTACGAGAAGGCCACGAGGCCTTTCATCCGCGGCCGGGAGTTCCTGTGGATCGAGGCGCACTGCGCTTTCGCCACGAGGGAGGAGGCGCTGAAGCAGATAAGGGAGGACATGGAGAACACTCGGAAGGTGGTGTGGGATAGGCTGGCGATCCCCTTCCTCTTCCTCCGGAGACCCCCCTGGGACAAGTTCGCCGGCGCCGAGGATACGTACGCCGCTGACACGATACTGCCGGACGGCAGGGTCCTCCAGATCTCCTCGACCCACGATCTGGGCCAGCGCTTCGCGAGGGCCTTCAACATCACGTTCGTGGACAGCAAGGGGCAGCGCCACTACGTTTGGCAGACGTGCTACGGGCCCGGGATATGGCGGATCGTCGCCGCCCTGGTAGCGATCCACGGGGACGATAAGGGGTTGGTCCTCCCCTTCGACGTGGCGCCGGTGCAGGTGGTGATCGTGCCCATCTACTACGGGGAAGAGCGGGAAGCCGTCGTGAGGAAGAGCGAGCGCGTCAAGGAGCTGCTGGCGGGGGCCGGCTACCGGGTGCTTGTGGACGCTAGGGAGGACCGGACGCCCGGCTGGAAGTTCAACGATTGGGAGCTGAGAGGGGTCCCGCTGCGGGTGGAAGTGGGGAAGAGAGAGGTCGAGGGCGGCTTCGTAACGGTCTTCAGGAGGGATCTCAGGAGGAGGATGACCGTTAAGGATGAGGAGCTGCTCGGCACGGTGGCTAAGCTGAGGGAGGACATCCTGGAGACGCTGAAGAGGAGGGCTAGGGAGTACTTCGAGTCGCGGCTCGCGAAGGCCACAAGCAAGGAGGAGGTCGTAGAGGCGGTGAAGAGCGGTAAAATCGTCTACATGCCCTTCTGCGGCCGCGAGGAGTGCGCGGAGAGCATGAAAGCCGAGATCGAGGGGTTGCGCGTCAGGGGTACGGAGCTGGACCACGCGGAAGGCGATTACGGCCGTTGCGCGTGGTGCGGGGAGAAAGCGCGCTTCATGGTCTACGTGGCCCGCGCGTACTAGGGCCGCGCTAGAGGATCGTATCGTAAGCTAGGAGCGCCATGTCCTTTGCTGCTTCAGCCGCCAGCTTGGTGTACACGGCTCTGGCAGCTTCCACGATCTTCTCCCTCTCGGAGCGGGGAGCACGCTCGTACTCCTCGATCACTTCCCGCATCTTGGGGTAGACGGGTAAGGCTAGCCTCAGCGCGGCGTCAACTTCTCTCTTGCTCAACAGCTTGAACACGGAGCGGGAGCGCGAGAGCGCCTCCTCGATGGTGCCGGCGGCAACGATTTCGTAAACCTTCGCCACCTTGCCCGGCGTCCAGCGCAGGACCCTCCCGATCCTCTGCACCATCTGCCTAACCTGCCCAGAGCCCGAGAGTATGACCGCGACGTCCGCGTCCGGCACGTCGATACCCTCGTCGAGCACAGTCGTCGAAACTATGACGCGGAGGAGACCGCGCCGGAACATCTCGAAGGCTCTCAACCGCTCGCCCCTCGGGGTATCCCCCGTGATGAGCGCGCACCTGCTCTCCACCTCCTTCACGGCGCTGTAGGCGGCCTCTGCCTGGTCGATGTACTGGCAGAAGACCAGGATGTTCCCCTTCTCGGACCTCACGATATCCTTCAGCGCTTGCAGCTTGGCCTTCGCCTTGGCCGCGACCCTTATCAGCTCGGAGGTCTGGCGAGGGCCTCCCGCGCCCGAGGCGATCCTCGAGTACTCCTCGGCCTCCTCCGGGTCGAGCTCGACGAGAACTTTCTCCAGCTGCAGGGGCGCTAGGAGACCTCTGAGCACCAGCCTAAAGTAGGACGTCGTGTAAACCGGGTTGCCGCCGACCTTGTAGATGAGGGACTCGTTCTTATCCGCCCTCTCGGGTGTCGCGGAGAGGACCAGGCTGTACCTGGCCTTGATCCTCAAAGCGATCTCCTTGAACGTTTCAGCGGGGAGGTGGTGGCCCTCATCGTAGATCACGAAACCGAACTTGCCGTAGATCTCCGCTACGTTCTTCGCCGCGCTGTGGTACGTTGCCACAGTAACCGGCCCCAGCTCCTTTTCCCCTCCGGCTATCAAGCCGGCTCTCAAGCCCAAGCACTCCGAGATCCTCCTCGCCCACTGCTTAGCAAGCTCCACGGTGGTCACGCATACCAGAGTCGGCACCTTCAGCTCTGCGATCGCCGCTAACCCGACGTAGGTCTTCCCGGCGCCAGTAGGCATCACGACGGCGCCCCGCCGCCCGGCCCTCCTCCAGGCGTCCAGCGCTTCCTCTTGGAACGAGTAGAGAGAGAACGCGACCTTGGGGATCTCCAGCTTCTCGAGGGGCCACCGCACCTCGTCCACCACCCGGAAGCCCATACCCTCGGCTAAGCTCCCGAGAAGGGGGACGAGAGAGTACGGGACCCTGACCGCTCGGTCCGAGAGCACTCTCACCATGCGGAGCCTCCTCGCCACGAGCTCCACCCCGCTTTCGGCAACCCTCTGCTTGTAGTACTCAACCGAAAGCGCTTCCTGCAGCTTCTCGAGCTCGGCGCCGCTCAACCGGCGGGGGAAGATGGCCAGCGCCCCCCGAAGGCCGCGCTCCTTTACGACCACAGCTCCAGGGGGCGCGCTGAGAGACCCAGAGAACCTCCTGACGAGCTCCACCTGCTTCTCGCTCAAAAGGGGGTCTAGCTGGAGGAGAGCGTCGAGCAGCGCCTCAGGAGCCCTTTCTGGCTCCGCACCCCACTCGAGCATGAGGTCCAGCGCCGCCTCCACATCCAGCGCGACGTAGTTCACGCGCTCCCCCCTCACGGTCCGGGGGTCCGGTTTCGCGCACAACCGCACGAGCTCTTTGCAGAGAGCATCGCGACCGCTGGGCAACACGAGCAGAACTCCCCTTTCTGCCTCCTGGTCCCTCAGCGCCCTGTCCTCCCCCAGGATCTCGTCGACGAGCTTCGAGCCGGCGGCGCCGAAAGCCTTCGGGAGCAGATCCCTCGCCACCGCCGGCTTCTTCAACAGGTTCTCGACGGTAACCACCCACTGCCTCTCCTGAGGATCCCACCGACCGACCCCCTTCGCCAACTCCTTCAACTCCAAGATCTCATCCCACGTTCGCTCGCTGGCCAATAGGTTGCTTCCCACGCGCACCTTGAAGCGAATCCTTCGATCAATCACTCCCCCCATTTCGCCGCCCCCTCTGCTCGGTGGACCGCTAAAGCCTAGCGCGGAGAAAACGCGGTCGCGATACGTTTATCGGCGATGAAGAGCTGCACCCCTCGTGGGCCCGCTGGAGCTGTGACCGGCGGGCCAATTAAGTAGAAAAGCGGGAAACCGCGCTGGAGCGCGGGTGATGAGGGTAGAGACGGTCGAGCCTGCGGCGATGAGATGAAACCCGCGGGGCTGACGCGCAAAAAATAATTCTACCTTAAAGCCGAGAGCCCCGTGACCCCCGTGAGCGGCGACCGGTGGAAGCTCGAGGTGATGAAGGGCATCGGGCTACCGGCTATGCGCCTAAAGCCGCGCGAATGGGCGCTCCTCCTGTTGTACGCCGACGGGCAGAGCCCCGTGAGAGGTGAGGAGTGCTTCCACATGACCTTCTTCATGATGCAAGTTCCGCCGGTATCCTTCAAGCCCCTCTTCTTGTCGTTCTTCTCACCGGAGTTGCACAGCGCGATCAGAGAGCTCGTTGAAGAGGGGCTTGTGAAGGCTGTAGCCGACGAGAGCGCAGGAACCGAGCTCTATAAGCTGACTGAGAGAGGGCTCGCTGAAGCGGCGAAGCTGGTTGAGGAAGTGAAGCACTCGTGGGTTTTCGTCGGAAGCGTGCTAGCGCGCGAGGGCAGCAAAGTCTTAGGCGAGCTCGACGCGCTGAAGAAAACCTATAACGGAAAGGATTTAGCGGAGTGGGTGGACATACTGATCAAAAAGATAGATTCTCAGGAAAACATTTTGGAAAGAGTTTTCGATGGAGACGAAATATCGTACTTAAAGAAAATCTATAAGCAATACTACAAGGCGAGGCATACAGCGCAGGTACTCGGCTCGCCGAAGTCCAGGTTTTAACCGCCGCCGAGAGCTTCCTCCAGAACCTCCTCGAGAGGCTCCAGCGACCAAGCCCCATCGCGCAAACCGAGGTGGGCGGTTAAGCCGTGGAAGACCCCTTCCGAGGGGTCGACAAACGCCAGCAGCTCGGCTTTGCGCACGCCTTCCACGGAGAGCAGGCCGGCGTGCATCTTCGGTAGCTCTTCCGGCCGCACGTCGAGGAGCATCACGAGTGTGCGCTCGCTTCCCTGCAGCGCTAGCGCGTTTACCAGCGAGGGAACCCTCGAAAGGACCGAGAGCAGAGACAGCGCCAGCCTAACGCTGTCGGTTTCAACCCTGTAGATTATCGGGAACTCCAACCTCTTCGGCTCCACGCAGTTGGCCACCCAAAGCGGTTTAACATGGTTCCTAAAATGGTACGACACCAGCTGCTGGGAAGCCCTGATCCTCTCGCCCACCTTGCTTAGGCTGAGGAAGCAGTCCTTCTCCTTCTCCCTCAGTATCAGGAGGTCTAGAGCGTCTACCGCCTGCATGCTGCGCGCCTTCGCGCCGGGCGCGGGCTGAGCTTCGCGCAGAGCTGCCGGAAGCTCGCTCCACCTCACTTCGACGCTAGAGCCCGCGTGCGCTACAAGCCGGCTCTCGCCCGGCACGTACCTCGCTTCCCACTCGGCAACCCACACCTCTTCGACCGTTACCGGCAGGAGGTAGGCGAAACGCCGCTCGAGCCCCAGCGGCGGGGTAGCTTCCACAAGCAGCTTCACGCCATCGGAGCTCCAGACCTTCCTCGCACTTCGCACGTAGGGAATCTGGACACGCGAGAGGATGCTCAGGAAGCTCGGGGAGTACTTGCACAGCAGATAGGTTGGAGACAAACTCATCGCCTTGTAGTCGGCCCAGAACCTCAGCCAAGCGCTCGCCCCCAGCTTGCGAACCTTGAGGCTTGCGTAAGAGGGGGAAACTCCAGCAGCTTTCGCCACATCGGAATAGCTGAGGGATCGCGCTACGGCTAGAAGGACCCTGTACTCGGTCTGCGAGAGCTTCCTCCAAAACAAAGCTCGCTCCAAAAATGTTTCACAAAGGCTCATTTTATACTTTTCCCTAGCCATACAGCTTCGCTGAGCAAGCACGGACAGCTGTGTTACGCGCGCTAAAGCATTTAAACCCCCGTGCACAACCTCCAACCGACAAGCCATGAAAAAGAGACTAGAGGAATTCGAGGAAGAGGAGGAGTGGGAAGAGGAGGAAGAAGAGGAAGAGGAGTTTGAGGAGGAATGGGAGGAGGAGGAAGAGGAGGAAGAAGAGGAGTGGGGAGAGGAAGAGGAGGAAGAAGAGTGGTAAACCGCTGACATCGGGTTCTTCTCCCAAACTTTTGTTTGATTAAGGTTGTCTGCCCTTAGCCGCCTTTATGTCAGCTCAGCCAGGTCAGATACGAGGCTCCTGATCCTAAGCAAACTCGTCCATCCTCCAGCTCCGGGGCTACCAGCCGGCTCCAGCGGGGGCGCACGCTCAACATAGCATCGGCCGCGCAGGAAGCTCGCTACCACACTTTCCTGGTACTCCGCGACCTTCCTCGCCGCGTCAACCAGCCCTTTAGCCGGCTCCGAATAGGTCATGCGCTCAGCTTCGTCGCCTACCTCCTCCAAGATCTTCGCCGCTAGCCTGGCGTCCACCAGGAACAAGCGCGATTGGGCGCCGATCTCGGGCGATTGAATGGAGCTCCGTATCAAGCGCACAGCGAGGAAGTAGAGCCTATCCAGCTTGTCATCGCGAGCCCTCACAGACTCGAGAGCGGCCGCATCGCCCGACTCTAAGGCGGCGGCCGCGTCGACGTACATGCTCCTGGAGAGAGAGTCCATCCTCGAGAGTACCCCTTTTACGTCGTACTCGCCTTTGATGAAGCACTGCAGCACCAGCTTGCTACCGCTCTCTTCGACGACCTCGAGGCCCACTAGGAGCTTAAGCAGCTTTTCGAGCCCACCCTTCAGCAGGTCGTCCGTCGGCTTCTCCACCTCTATCACGTCGTAACCAGCCAAGTACGCTTTCACGACATCGCGAACCCCGCCCCCTTCAATCCTCCTGACCTTCGCCTCCTCCTCCCTGTCCCCTAAGGGCCTGAGGAGCAAGCCTCCCTCCACCGTCTCCGCCACAAGCACGCTTCCCGAACCCAACCCCCTGCTCTCCACCCAGCCACGCGGTAGGGACACATAGATGCTTCTACCTATCTTCACAAGCCGCCTCAGCTCACCTTTGGATGCGCGAAGCACGAGAGAATGCTGCAGAGGGCAGTAAAAGAGGTTTTGAAGCTGGCGAGCCCCGCCCCCTTTCGAACCGGGGGCCTGCCGGTTCCCGCCGGCTGCCGCAGCTTCATCCCCCGCGCGACGCGCCGGTCGCTGCGGGCGCCAGGCTACAGCCGGCCGCTCTACCGCTGAGCTACGCGGGGCATGCACGTGGTCCCCGCGCCCGGAGGCCCGGGGGGCGGGGCTCCGGAGGGCTCCTAGGGCGCAAGCTTTTAAGCTTAGCGCCAGCGCGCCGCTCGCCGCGAATCAACTCGCCACGCGACTGCCCCGCGCGCCAGTGCCGCTGGAGCCCGGGTGCTGACCAGCTACTCCTCATCGCCCTCTAGCTCCAGCACTTCGACCTCAGAACCCTTTCTACGAGAGACGGCGATCGCCAGCGCGGCTACGGCCAGCGCTCCTGCCGCGATCAAGTAAGCCCTGCGGGGCACGTAGACCAGCGTAGTCTGCGCCCCGCCGCTCTTGACCTCAAGCGAAGTTCGAAGCCCTAGCTCCGGCACCGCCACCTCGTAAACGCCCGGCTTCAGGTCCAGGGCGGCGGTTCCACCGCTGTCTGTCGTAGCCGTGGCCGAAACAGGCCCCTTAACTTCGATGCGGGCGTTGGGGACGGGCCTCCCTAGGAGGTCCACCACTTTTACGAAGACCTTGGACACGTCCGCCACGATCACGTAGCCGCTGCGGCTTGCTTCAACGCCGATGATTCCCTCGGCGAGCGTGACGTCGCCTTTGCGCACTACGTAGCTGTAGCGCCCCGCCGGCACATCCTCAAAGATTGCTCTCCCCCCGACTTCGCTGGACACGTACTGCGCCCCGCCACCCCTCAGCGTTATCGTAAACCCTGCCACCTTGCCTCCGTTAGGGTACGTTACAGTGATCTCGAAGTCCACGAGCGAGGTGTTCAGCTCCACGTACGCGTCTCCCCGCTCGACCTTCGCGCTGGCGCGCCCCACCTCCCTCTCCCCCACGACGGCGCTGACCACGTACTCGCCGGGGGGGATGTCGCTGAAAACGCAAGCGCCGTTTACCGCGGCGGCAAGCTCCCTGAGCGCGTTCCCCGCTCCAGCCAGCAGGATCGTGGCGTTGCGAACCGGCTCGCCCCTAGCGTCGACGACGCTCACGTACACGCTGTAGCTGTAGGCTAGGAGCCTGAGCTTCGGCGCGTACCCGTACAAACTCAGGTTGTAGGCCAAAACACCCTTCCTGTACGCGAGCGCCGCGACAGCGCCGCTCGAGTGGGGGATCGAGATGGCGGCGCTGCTGCCCGCAGCGATCCGCCAACCCCCAACCACGTAATCGTAGGGTCCGGGGTTCTCGACTTCGAGGCTGCAGGCTCCGAGCGCGGCCCCGAAGCCGGGTAGCGGGCGGAGTAGCGTCGGGTTATTGGGGAAAGCGCGGCCCAGCGCGTCCTCGGCCTTAGCGTAGCCGCCGAGCTCCACCCGGCAGCCGGCTGGCCTGTTCGCGTAGACGTACGCGGCTCCCGGGGCCTTCCTGAGCTCCGAGTAGTAGAGGGCTGTGACCTTAAGCTCCACCGCCACCCCCCGCAACCGATCCAGCAGGGGCTGGAGGGGGTCGGCCGCCAAGATCGCGACGCTGTAGAGCGTCACGTTCCCAGCCGCAAGCGGTATCGTGAGCGCCTCCTCGGCTAGAACCGTGAGCTTCAGCCCGGTTAAGGAGTCGACGCAGCTCGCGTTCCTCACCAGCGCGCTGACGACGTAGCCCCACACGCGCTCACCCCCTCGCTCGCTGAGGGCGTAAACGGAGGGCTTCGCTGGGTACTCCGCGAACGTGACGGCAACGGCTTTGGGCACGAAACCCAGCTTGGTGAAGTTCAGCCAGGCGAAATCCTCGACGAGCACGACCCCCTCGCTCGCCCGCGGCACGATGCTGGTGCCGTCGATCGCGAGAGCGTAAGGCTTGAACGGGGTGGACGAGTCGACCCTAACAAGGAGGGCGACCGAGTCCTCGGGAGGCTTGAGCTCCAACCTGCAGCCGCCCCTCCACTCCAGTAGGAGGAACTGGCTGGTGGGCGCCCCTCCAGCCCTCCACACGACAACCTCGGCTACGAACAGCTTCGGGGGCTCCGCCAGCGCCAAAGCCCCCATCGCCAGCAAGGCCAGTAGCAGCAGCGCGAGCTTCACGAGGGAGGGGGAAGCCCGCAAGGCCTGTTTGGGAAGCCCGCCGCCGCCCCCGCTATGACCGGGGTATTCCCCGCGTACGCGCGCCGAAAGGCGCTCCCAAGCCGGCGTTTTAGCTCGATGAGCGATACCGCTTTAAGGGCGCGGCGCGAGAAGCGCACGATATGCTAGGCAGAAGGAGGGAAGTAGATGCCGCCGAGCTCCTGAACAGGCTGGAGCAGCTGCGAGGGGAGATAAGCTCCCTGATCGCCAAGCAGAGCGACGCGGTAGGCGCTAGGGTTGCGGAGTCGCTCAGGTCCCTGCAGGCTCAGGTAGTCGCGCTGCTGGACGAGCAGCGCGCTATACTGGCCGACCTGGTGGACCTGCTGCAGAGGCAGAGGGGGGAGCTGGAGGGGGCGCGAGCCAAGCTGGAGGAGGGAGCCGCTAAGCTGGCTGACGCGAGCTCTAAGCTGGAGGCCGGGGTCGCGGAGCTAGGCCGCGTGTCGGGGAACCTCGCGAAAAGCTTGGAGGTGTTGAACGAGCGCTTGGCGCCGGCGCTCCAAGCCAGCGCCGAGACGCTGGGCGAGCTTAAGAAGACGCTCGAGGAGATCAGGGAGACGTCCGCGAAGAGGGAGGAGGAGCTGGCGGTAAGCGTTAGAGCCCTCGTGGAAGCAGCCGAGAGGTACACGAAGGCGGTTGACGAGTACGCGAGCTCGGCAGCCAAGGTGCGCGCGATCGAGGAGAGGGAGAGGGAGCTCGCTGAGCGCGAAGCGAAGGTAAAGGAGCTGGAGGAGCAGTTGAGGAAGCAAAGCGAAAGCTTGGCGGATCGAGAAGCTGGCTTGATGAAGGTAATCGAGGACCTGGTGAAAACCGCAAACGAGCTGAACGCTAAAACGGAGGCGGTATACGAGCTGAAAGACGTAGCTTCCGCGCTTTCTACAGCGCGAGACGAGTTCGCAAAAATAATTGATGAAACACGAGAAAATTACACGAAGCTGCTGCAGAGTTTGGAAGGAAACGTTTCAAATATATTATCTAGCATGCGAGACGAGTTCGCAAAAATAATTGAAAACGTCCATATAAGTTATGTAGAAATGATGAAACAACTAGAAAAAGAAATAAAAGAATATGCAGAGAAAAAAGCCGAGTTCGAAAGCTTTAAAGCTTCATTGGTAACCGAGAATGAACGCATGCGGATGCAGCGGGCAGAACTCGCTGAGCGTGAAGCTAAACTGAAAGAACTAGAAATTCAACTGAAAAATTTGGAGGAAAAACTTAGGAATTGGGAGGACGCCCTCAAGAGAAGGGAGGAGGATGTAAATAAGAGGATGGAGAAAGTCGCAGAGTGGGAAAGAGAGTTGAGCGAGAGGGAAAGCAGGTTGAATAAGTTACTTTCTAGGTACGAAGTTTTAAGGAGAGAGATCGATGAAAGGGAAAGGAGGTTGAAGGAGATGGAGGAGGCGATCGCTAGGGAGAAGGCGAGCATTGAGGAGAAGCTGAAGCCGCTCAACGAGCTGCGGCAGCTGGAGGAACGGTTGAGAGAATGGGAGAGGAGGTTGATGGAGAAGGAGAAGGAGCTGATGGGGTACCAGCGTTCTCTCCTCACCAAGGAGAACCTGTTAAACGAGCTGAGAGATAGGTTGCAAGCTAAGGAGCTGGAGCTCAAGAGCAGGGAGGAGGAGCTAGCTAAAAACCTGAAGCGGTTGGGCGAGCTCGAGGCGAGAGTGAAGGAGCTGGAGAGCGAGAACAAACGCCTAAAGGAGGAGCTCGCAAAGAAAGAGGAGGAGTTGAAAGCTCTTAGAAGCCTGCTAGAGTAAAAGCTACTGTTTCAATAATCTTAAATTTTAACAAAGTATGTGAATAATATCATAGCAACGAAAATCGCTGCTAGCAGGATATACCCCAGGGATATGCCCTCGATTAGCTTGAAAACCAATCCCCCTCCCCACTCGGGCTCCTCGTCCCTAGCCGCGTTGTAGGCGAAGAGCGCGAGGATAGCTGACACCAGCGAAAGCAGCAGCGGTAGGATTTTGGAGAAGAAGGGGGGTAGCGACGGGTTCGTGTTAAACCCCTCGGTCAGAGCCCACGCGGCGAGCAAGGGTACGAGGGGGACTACCGATAGCGCTGTTAGCACCTTGCTCGGCAGCTGCGTCTCCACCACCTAGAGGAAGGCTCTTAGTCTCAGAGTTTAAAGGTTGCTGCCTTAGCGCACGCTGACGCGCTGCTGTGGGTCTCTACTGCGCTCTGCTTTCGCGCTCCTTGGAGATCATCAGCAGTAGTTTTATCTCTGTTAATTCATTAAATAACTTTTCTTCTAACTCTCTCATTTTCATTTCAATAGAATATATTAATAAATTCATTTCATTTATTTTCGATCTAAGCTCTGCCACTTCTTCCTTCAAAGTTTTTACCTCCTCCATCGTGCTGAGGAGCCTCTCCCTCTCTTCCATCCTGAACGCCTGCAAGTCCTTAGCCACGCCGTCCACGCTGTTCGCGAGCGCGGCTAGCCTGGAACCCAGATCGCCCAGCTCGAGGTCAAGAAGCGCTTTCACGTTCGCCTGCAGCTTCCCGAGCAGCTCGCCCGCTGTTTTTGTGAACTCCTCATAGCGCTCCAGCACCGCGCGCCTCTCTTCGTCGAGCAAGCGCTTGTTAGCTTCGAGCAGTTGAGCGAGCTTTGCGCTCTCCTCCTTGAGTGCTGCGACCTGCTTGCTCAGAGTCTCCACCTGGAGCTTGAGCCCGCGGACTCCATCGCTAAGCCTTCGTACGCCAACGGCTAGCGCTGGGAGTATCTCTTCCTCCAACTCCACGTACTCGATCTCGCTCATTACGAGGGAGATGGCCGAGTGGGAAATATATCTTAAGCGCCCAAAAAGCTGCAGGTTTTTCCGCCTCGAGCCTTGCACCCGCAGCGCGCGCCCACATCTCGCCTCTCCCTGGTTGGCGAGGGGGAGGCTCCCCTTCATCGCCGCCGCGGCGTCGCCGACCGCGGCGCTCCAGAGCGTCATGGGGTCGTCCGCCGCCCGCGGCTTCACCCTCATCTTCCCCTCTTCAGGCCCCGCGCGCTGGGGCCCCCGGGAGAGCCCTTGGCGGTCCCGGGGGAACGGGGGCAGGTTGAAGCGCGTGCCGCGCTAGCTCAAGAGCGCTCTGGGGTGCTCGTTGAGCCACTCCAGCAGCGCTTTGCGGAGCGCCTCGTTCTCCGTGAGCTTGGCGTAGTTTAATGCCAGCGTGAAGGTCGCCATCCTGTCCCTGTGCCACTCCAGACCGCAGCGGGGGCACTTGAAGATCCGGCGGGCCACCTCCACGCCCATCGCGTTGCATCTCGGGCAGTACCTCCCCGATGCGCGCAGCGGCACGTATTCTGCGCCTTCGTAGAGACACAGGTTCCTAAGTCTCTCTGACCCCCTCCTCAGCATGCCGCTTTGCGCGGTCTCCGCGATCACTTCGTCCACCAGCACCACGGCGCGCGCGTCCGCGTTAGCGCGCACCACACTCCTGACCCATGAGACCACCCCATTTCTCCACTCTTCGTTCAACCTGCGCTCCCTGGCGCCAATTCTCCGCTTCAGCTCGCGCAGGCGGTCTGGAGTAGCGTAGAGCTCCCAGCCCTCCACCTCGCGCCCCTCGCCCAGCTCCTCGTAGGCTCTCTCAATTAGAGCGCGCAGCTCGACCGTCGTACCTGTATCGGCAGCGCTCTGGAGCTGAGCAGCGATCCTGCGCAGGAGCGCGGCGTTCGGCGGCTTGAACGTTGGCCCTCTCGTCACCCTCACCTTCTCGCCGCCGAAGCGGATCAGCGTCGCGTACAAGCCGTGCCCGAGGTTCTCGTCCATACATATCAACTGTAGTGCGCTTGCGTCCTTCCTCGGCGGCGCGCGGGAAGCGATCAAGCGCAGGAAGCCCCTCCTCGTTACCATCAAAACGAAGTCCGGCCTCGGCTCGAGGCTGTTCTCCTCAACCAGCGCCCTCACGAGGCTCCTCCGCAGCTTTTGCGCAATTCCGTAGCTCGGGATGCGCAGCTCGCCCCTCCTCAAGTCGATGATACAGGCAGCGTCCTTCTTACCGCGCACGGAGCCGTCCGGCATCACGAACTTCACGAGCAGGAGTAGCGGCGGAGTCTTCGGCAGCGTCCGCTTCCCAGCCTCCTCCCGCATCCTCTTTGTGTTCTCGTACATTTCCCTCCACTCATCGGCGTAGTATAGCAAACCCTTCGGAATGCTCCCATTTCTTTTATGTATTACATCTTCATACATTACTTTCAGTATTTCTCTGTTAACCTTATTGACTCGGATCTTCCAAACCCGCCTGCCCAGCCCGGCCCGGTTGCTTGGGGCTTCCCCACCTCCGTAGGCACCGCCCCTCGCCTGGGGGCGGCCGCCCTGCTGGGGCGGGCTCGCGCGCGCTACCCCAGCGCCCATTGGGCGGGGGATCTCGAGCTCGGGGACCCGGGGCTCCGACCCCTTCACCGCGTTCGCTCCAGCCGCGCTGTTCCCGCGGCTCACGTGCAGAAAATGAAGGCGGGGGTTTATAAATTCGATGTTAAGAAGCATTAAAGTGAATTTTTCTAATCAAAAAGTTAAAGAAAAGAATATAGAATGCTCCAGCATGCTATAAAGAATACACTAGCAAAGCTAGACAGGGTGAAGATACGAGGAACGGTAGAGAGAGCGCACGTCGTGGGACCGGACGAGGAGGCGGAGCGGTGGGCTAGGGTGATGGCGGAGGAGCTGGGGACCGAGTACGCGGTCCTGGAGAAGAAGAGACTGTCAGCCGCTTTCCCCGCGCTGCTCCAGCTGCTCAGGTTTCCCACTCGTCCCCTTCGAGATCTCTGCCGAATTTCACAGCGAGAACCGCTAAAACCGCTGCAAGCACTGTGAGGGCTATTCCGATGTTGATGAAGACGCTGCGCGCTTGAGGCGTTGGCGCCTGCCAGGGGTAGCCTCCTATGATGATCCTGGTGTCGCCTAAGGGTATTGAGATTGGGGTCCAGTACAGCACCAGCGCTAGGGCTAGCAAGACGATTACGAGGATCGTGGTCGCGCGCACGCAACCACCCCTTCGGGGTCCGCTCGTCGCGAGCCGTTCACCGCTCACGCACCCTGGGACGGCTTCTTCATCCCCTTGTCCGGGAGGACCCGCTCTCTTAAGGGTTACCGCGCGCGGGAATACTTTCGCTGAAGTCTATATTTCGGTGAGCCTTTTCTCCCTCTCGAGCTCATGCCAGCGCGTGGGCTCGCTGCTCGTCGACGGGGAGAAGCTGTCGAGCAGGTACGTGCCGCCGAAGCTACCCTACCGGGACCAGCAGCTGGCTCTGCTGAGAGGCTTCCTCGGCAGCGTGGTGCGGGGGGAGGCGGTGAGCCCACGCGTCGCTCTCCTGATCGGCCCCACGGGCACGGGCAAAACCTCGAGCGTTCTGCTCCTCCACAAGGCCCTCGCGAACGAGGGGTGGGCTCACGCGTTCGCGCACGTCAACATGAGGATCGCCGGCGACACGCCCTTCCAGCTCTTCGCCGCACTCTACGAGAGCGTCGCGGGCGTCCCCGCTTCGCGGAGCATGAGCGCTTACGAGCTGCTGAGGGAGACGGTCGCCACGCTGAGGCGGGAGGGGCTCCCAGCTTTGCTCGTCTTCGACGAGGTCGAATTCCACGCGAGGACCGCTCTCCGCAGCGCCATCTACGCGCTGACGAGGCTGCACGAGCTTCAGGCGGCGCAAGTCGCTATGCTGTTCATCGCCAGGAACCTGGACTGGCTGAAGCTCCTGGACCCCGCCGAGCGGAGCACGCTGGGGAACGTGGTCGTGAGGTACCCGCCTTACACGAGGGAGCAGCTCCTGGGCATTCTCGCGTACAGGGCTCAGGAGGCTTTCCGCGCGGGGGCTGTGGGGGAGGACGTTCTGAGCTGGCTCGCCGACTACGCGCACACGTACATGCAGAGCGACGTGCGCAGGGCCCTCGACACCCTTTTGCTGGCCGCGCTGATCGCGGAGCAAGAGGGGGCTTCGAAGGTGGAGATCAGGCACGTCGTAGCCGCGCTCAAGCAGACGGAGGTCTTCGTCGCGCCGGCGGAGGTCGAGCAGCTGACGTTGTACGAGCAGCTGGCGCTGTACGCCGCCCTGCGCGCTTCCAGGGCGAAGCCCTACGCCAGGTTGAGCGAGGTTTGGGAGGAGATGCTTTCGCTGGCCGAGCAGCTGGCGCTGGAACCCCCCAAGCCCGAGGACTTCGAGGACATCGTGCAGCGGTTAGTGGATCTGGGAGCCCTCCTTTCGGAGGGACCGGCGAGGATCGCTCCAGCTCCAACCCTCAACGTCGAAGCGGTAACATCGGTGCTCAGGGACGCGCTTAAAGCGCGCGTTAAAGCTGTATAGTAGCGCGCGGGAGACCTGCTGTGATAGTCGTCGACTACAGGGAGAAAAACAGCGGTGTGGTGGGGGAGCTTGCCAAGCTGGGTGCTCCCCTGCGCTTCGACAAGCTGGATGTGGGAGACTACCTGGTCGCGGGGGAAGTAGTGGTCGAGAGGAAGAGCTGCAACGACTTCGTTTCATCGATCATCGACAAGCGCTTGTTCGAGCAAGCCCGCTACATGCTTCAGGCGCAGCGCAAAGCGGTAGTCATCGTGGAGGGGGACTTCGCGGAAGTGCTGGCCTACAGGAAGATCGGCTACCCCCAGATTTACGGCGCAATAGCGGCGCTGGTGGACATCGGCGTCTCGGTGCTGCGCACGGGCAGCGCGGTTGAAACCGCTTACGCGATCTTCTACCTTTACAAGCGCTACGCGGACTCGACGAAGAAGGGGTACCTTCAGCCGGTTAAAATAAAGGTCGTGAAGAGCAACAAGAGCATCGAGAACGTGCAGCTGAACATGATAGCCGCGATACCCGGCATAAGCCGGGAGCTCGCCCACAGGATCCTGCTGCACTTCAAGACGCCCCGCAGGTTCTTCAAAGCTTCCCCCGCCGAGCTCAGGAGGGTGGAGGGTCTCGGCGAAGCTAGGATCGCGAAGATAATAGAGGCGCTGGACACCGTCTACCCCCCGGTCTTCCTGAGCGACAGCGGCTCGGGTGCCGGTGACCGCTAACGTGTACCGCGCCGGAGAGGACACCCTCCTCCTCGCCGAAACCCTCGAGCGCTTAGGCCCCTTCCGCGGGCTAGCTGGGGAAATAGGCTGCGGAAGCGGGCTCGTCACCGAGGTGCTCGCTTCGCTGGCGGAGGAAGTTGTAGCCTCCGACGTGATGATCGAAGCGGTTCGAGCCACGTGGTTCAGGGTTAAGAGGAAGAAACTGGACTGGAAGGTGCACGCTGTGTGCTGCGACAGGTTCGAGGCGCTGAGGGAGGGGGAGGTTTTCGGGCTGATCGCCTTCAACCCTCCCTACCTTCCCGTCGAGGGGGAAGACGTAACGTACAGCGGGGGGCCTACGGGCGTCGAAGTCCCCCTTTCCTTCGCCGAGTCCGCGGCGAGGAGACTGAGCGAAAGGGGTTTCATCGTGTTGTTACTAAGCTCGCTGTCCGACTGGCGCAGGGCCTTGGAGGCGCTCGCCGGAGCGGGCTTCCGCGTCAGCGTGCTGTGCTCGAGGGGTGTAGGGCTCTTCGAAGAGCTTCTCGTGATCCTGGCCTCGCGCTCAGCCCCCAGCTCCGCTCGCGCGCGAGATCCCGATCCTGACGGCGAGACCGTCGAGGTCCCAGTCTCGCACTAGCTCGCCCGCCACCTCCTCGGCCGCTTTCGCGAGCTTCAGCCTAGTGGCCCTCACTTCCCTGACGATGTAGTCGATCTTCCCCTCTATGGTCGCGGCCACCTCCTCCGGCGCGTGCACGGTCACCTCGATGAAGGCGTCCACGGGCAGCCTCAGCTCCTTCCGCATGAACTGGATCCTCCTAACGATGTCGCGCGCCAGGCCCTCAGCCGCTTCCTCAGCGCCGAGCCGAAGCTCCAGCGCTACGACCGCTTCCTCCAGCGCTTCCGCCACGAAGCCCTCCTTGACCACCTCCTCGAACTTCACCATGTCCCTCGTGACCGTGTACTCCTTGCCGTCCAGGGTCCTCACGACCGCGAACCCCCTGCTCTCGAGCTCGAGCTTCAGCTGGAGCGCGTCGACGCTCCTCAAGGCTTCAACGACGCGCGGCGTCTCCGAGCGGAATACCGGCCCCAGGGCGCCGTACGCGGGCTTCACCTCGAGCCTGGAGAGAGCTCGCGCTTCGGACAAGGGCAGGGTGACGACCTTTCTGACGTTCGCCTGAGCCTCGATGACCGGGCGCAGCGCCTCCACCGCGACCCTCAGGTTCTCGCTGTCGGTGAAGACGTACATGCACGGTAGCGGCACCCTCAGCTTGATCCCCGCCTTCATGCGCGCAGCCCACGCCCGCTCAACGAGCCGCCTCGCAAGCGCCATGCGCCGCTCGAGCTCCTCATCGATGAAGCGCTCGTTGGGCTGCGGCCACTCGAGCATGTGGACGCTCTCCGGGTCCCCCTCGACCCTGAAGGAGCTCCTGTATATCCATTCCGCCGCGAAGGGTATGAACGGCGCCGCTAGCACGAGGAACCTCCTCAACGCGTAGTAGAGCACCGAGTAGGCCGCGAGCTTGTCCGGTACGTTCTCCTCGACCCAAACCCTGGGTCTCACCAGCCTGATGTACCACCGGCTCACGTCCTCCACGATGAAGTCCCTCAGCGCCCTAGCCGCCCTGTGCACCTCGTAGCTCTCCAGGTACTTCGTAACCTCGAGCGTGAGCTTCTCGATCCGGGAGAGGAGCCACCTGTCCTCGGGGCGCAGGGCGTCGAGGTACTTTTCCACCGGGTGCTCCTTCGGGTTGAAGCGGTCGACGCCCATGTACGTGGAGGCGAAGACGTACACGTTCCACAGCACGTTGAGGTCGTCGTAGACCTCCTCGAGCCCCTTCCACGAGAACCGCAGGTCCTCCCACACCGTGTTCCGCAGCACGTACCAGCGCAGCACGTCCCTCCCGCCCTTCTCGAACTCGAGGACCTGGTCGGGCGCCACGTAGTTGCCGAGCGACTTGTGCATCTCCCTCCCCTTCTCGTCCAGCACGAAGCCGTGCATCACGACGCGGACGTACGGTGAGGAGCCGAAGGCCAGCAGGCCGCACCTCATCAGCGAGAAGAACCATCCGGCTATCTGGTCGTGGCCCTCCACGATCACGTCCACCGGCTTCAGCCTCTCGTACAGCTCCCCGTCCAGGGGGTAGCCGAGCGACGCGTAGAAAGCCACGCCCGAGTCCAGCCACACGTCGAGGACGTCCTCCACCCTCCTCATGGTCCCCCCGCACTGGGGGCACCTCAGCGTCACGCCATCGATCCAGGGCCTGTGCAGGTCGGGGAGCTCGAGCTTCCTCCCAGCGAGCTCCTCCAGCTCCCTTAGAGACCCGACGACGACCCTCCTTCCGCACCGCTCGCAGACCCATATGGGAGCCGGGGTGCCCCAGAACCTCTGCCTTGAGATCACCCAATCCCTCAACCCCTTGATCCACTCCCGGAAGCGCGCGCTCCCCGCCCACTCCGGCACCCAGACCACCCGCTGAGCCTCCTCCAGGAACCGCTCCTTCAGGTGCGTCACGCGGATGTACCACTGGGGCGTCGCCCTGAGCAGCAGGGGTGTCTTACACCTCCAGCAAACCGGGTAGCGGTGGCTGACCCTCCCCTCGTGGAAGAGCGCACCCTTCGCCCTCAGGTCGGCGATGATCTCCGCGTTCGCCTCCCACACGCGCTTCCCGGCGTACTTGCCGGCCTCCCTGGTGAAGAAGCCCCTGTCGTCTACTGGGGACAGCACCGGTAAGCCGTACTTCAACCCGACCTCGAAGTCCTCCTCGCCGTGGCCCGGCGCGCAGTGGACGAGACCGGTCCCCTCCTCGGCGCTCACGTACTTGTCGGAGAGGACCACAACGTGGGTTACGCCCCTCTGCGCCTCCACCTCCTCCTCGAGCGGGTGCCTGTACCTCAAGCCCTCGAGCTCCCTGCCCATTACGCTGCCGACGACCTTGTACTCGGTAACCCCAGCCTCCCTCATCACGGCTTCGAGCCTCGACCTAGCCAGGAGGAGCCTCTCGCCGTTCACCTCAACCCACACGTACTCGAAGTCGGGGTGGGCCATCACCGCCGCGTTCGCCGGCAGCGTCCAGGGGGTTGTCGTCCAGATCAGCAGGTAGTGCCCCGGCTTGCCTTCCACGGGGAACTTGACGTAGATCGAGGGGTCGGTGAGCACCCTGTACTCGGTCACCTCGTAGTCGGCCAGCGCGGTCTCGCAGCGCGGGCACCAGTGGACGACCTTGAGACCCCGCTCGAGGAGCCCCTGCTCGTCAGCGCGCTTAACCAGCCACCAGGCGGCCTGGATGTATTCCGGTGATAGCGTCATGTACGGCCTGCTCCAATCCAGCGAGACGCCGAACTCCTCGAACCACCTCGTCATCGAGCTCGCGTTCCTGATGGCGAACTCCTTGCACCTCTCCACGAATTTATCTATCCCGAATTTTTCTATGTCTTTTTTTGTTTTGAACGCCAGCTCCTGCTCGATCTTCACCTCTATCGGAAGCCCGTGGCAGTCGTAACCAGGCTTGTCCAAAACCCAGTAGCCGCGCGCCCTCCTGTAGCGCACGATGACGTCCTTCAGGATCTTGTTCCACAGAGTGCCTATGTGCGGCGTGTCGGATGATGGGTAGGGCGGTCCGTCGAGGAAGTAGAACTTCGCCCTCCCTTTCAGCGACTCCCTTATCCTCTCGTACAGCCCGCTCTTCCTCCAGTAGTCGAGAACCTCTCTCTCTAGGATCTTGGGCTTGTACTCCTGCTGAAGGGGGCGCACCCAAAGTTGAGCCTCCTCCACGGTGGAGACGGGCTCGCTCCCGTTTTTAACCCGTTCGCGAGACCCGACGGATAATGGTGTTCACCGCGACCCTCGCGCTTTGCGCGAAATAAACCTTGCGCGCTAGCTCCTGGAAGGGAAACCGCGCGAAGATCGACGCTTAGCCGCGTAAAGCTTCGCACCGGGCGAGGGTTCGCGAAGAAAAGTATTTACCCCCCTTTGCCCCGCTCCCTCACGGGCCGGTAGCTCAGCCTGGGAGAGCGCCCGCTTCGCAAGCTCCCACCGAGGCAGCCGAGAGCGCGGGAGGACCCGGGTTCAAGTCCCGGCCGGTCCACCACCCTTCTTCAACACCAGCGGTGAAGCTGCGCAACCGTTTTTACCCAGCTGGCAGCGTGCACCGCGTGGACGTTAGGAGCCTGAAGGAGGACCCGGGGTTGGCCGGGGCTATCAGGGAGCTGCTCAACCTAACTCTGCACAAAGACTTCGTGGACCGCAGGTTCTTCAGGAGGATCACTGTGGAGGACCCGAACTTCGACCCAAAGCTCGCTCTCGCCTGCGTCGCGGGGGGCAGGGTTGTCGCGGCCGCAATAGGGGTGGTAAGGACCAGGGCTCCGGAGCAGACCGTGGAGCAGCACAAGCACGTTGCGTGGATCAAGGCCCTAGCCGCGGACCCCGGGGCGAGGGAGGCGCTGCGGGACCTCGTGGGAGTGCTCGAGGGCGAGCTCGCCCGTGAGGGGAGGAGGCACGTGAGGGTTTCAGACTACGCGAGCTGGTACCTGGCTCCGGGCGTCGACCTGGAGTACGATTGGTTGCTCGCGCTGCTCGCGCAAGCCGGCTACAGGAAGGTGGGGGAAGCGGTCAACTACGAGGTCGACATGAGCGCGTTCTACTACCCGGAGAGGGTGAGGAGCTTGGCGGCGGAGCTGGAGAGGCGCGGCGTCGAGGTTAGGAAGGCTGGGCCGGAGGACCGCGAGAGGGTCGGGAAGTGGGTTGAAGAGAAGTTCTCGCCCTTCTGGCGCATGGAGGTTGAAATGGCGCTCGCCGCCGAGGACGGCGGAGTGCTGGTGGCGGAGTCGGGCGGAGCGATCCTCGGCTTCTCCGCCTGCGGCGCGCTGCGCCCCGACTTCTTCGGCCCCATCGGCGTCGACCCGAGCGCGAGGGGTGGGGGTATCGGAACAGTGCTGTTATTCGAGACGCTGAAGCTGATGAGGGCTGAAGGGGTTCGCGTGGCGGCGATCCCCTGGACGACGCACCTGTCTTTCTACGCGCAGGTGCCCGGCGTATGCCGGGTGAGACCCTTCGCTATCATGGCGAAGGACCTGGCGTGAGCGAAGCCGGCGTGGACGAGGCGGGTAGGGGGCCGGCGATAGGCCCGCTCGTGGTAGCCTGCGTCGCCCTCGACAGCGCGGGCTTAGCCTTCCTCCGGGGCTACGTGAAGGATTCGAAGCTGCTCACCCCGCGCGCCCGCTCGCGGATCTACCGGCTGATAGAGGCGGCAGCCGAGGAGATCAAGCTGAAGGTTCTGGAGCCGCGCGAGGTGGATTGGGCTGTCGAAAACCTCCCCCGCGGGTTGAACGAGCTGGAAGCCGCTGCGACAGCCGAGCTGATCGACTCCCTCGAAAACCCCGTCGAGGTGGTTTACGTGGATTCGCCCGACCCCTTGCCGGGCAGGTACGCGGAGATGATCAAGTCGCGCCTGCGCCGAGCCGGCGTAGAGGTGGTTGCGGCGAACCGCGCCGAGACGCTGTACCCGCACGTGGCAGCCGCGTCGATCGTGGCCAAGGTCGTGAGAGATGGAATCATCGAGGGGCTCAAAAGGGAGTACGGCGACTTCGGCTCGGGCTACCCCTCCGACCCGAAGACGAGGAGCTTCATCGAGAGGTTCCTCAGGGAGGGTGCCGAGCTCCCACCCATCGTGAGGAGGAGCTGGAAGACCCTCGACCGGCTCAAGCTGGGCTAGCCAGCCGGGCGAAGGAGCTTGTCCACGCTCGCCTCCTCGACGCGCCCGTCCCTCAGGACGGAGACCCTCTTGCCCTCGAGCGCTGCGGCTAGCGCGAGCGCAGCGCTCAGGAGGCCGTCGTCGGAGTCGAGGGCGACGATGTCAGCTCTGGAAATCGCGGCCCTGACTTCGCTCACGAGCTCGTCGAGCGACGCGCCCTTGAAGGTGACGACCTCTATGGCTGGCGGCCTGAGACCGAGGCTCCTAAGCCTGCTCCTGATCTCCCTGACCAAGCCGCCGTCCCCCCTCCTGCTGACGAGGATCACCAGCTGGGGGTGGTAGTGGCGCACTAGCTCGATCACGCTGCTCACGTCCGCTTTCACGGGAGCCAGCAGCCTGACGCGCGTCGACGCCCACTCGAGCACGATCCCCCTCACGAACGCCGCCACCTCCTGGACGTAGCTCTGCGAGAAGCGCGCGTAGACGGAAAGGGGTTTCACGAGCAGAGTGATGCCGTAGAATTCGCGGTCCACGGGCCTCAGCAGCAGGCGGGTTTGGGCGTTGAAGGGCCTCCCCCCTCCCTTGCTGTACGTGAAGCGTACCTCGTAGACCCGCGCCCCTCCTTCCGCGAGCTCGATCAGCGTTGCGCCGGTCAGAGCCCTCTCGATGCCGTGCTCCTCCTCCCGCAGCCTCTCCACCAGGTACTCCGCGAAGTGGAGCGCCTTATCGGCCGGCACTCTGGCGGGGACCTCGACCTTCCACTCGCCGCCCACGACCTCCGCCTCAAGCCTCCACCTCCTGCTCAGCGACGGCGTCGCGTAGGCGGAAGCCCTCAGGGCCGGCGCAACCGCCGCTGCCACAGCCGAGAGCGTGGAGAGCGAGACGACGACCGCGAGATCCGCAACCCCGGTCTTCACGTCCACCGGAACCCGCGCGCCGGCGAGCTGAAGCGCTCGGAACGCCGCGACCCCCGCTAGGTAGCCGAGGGATCCGCCGACGAAGCCCAGCAGGAAGGCCTCGGAGAGGAAGACCAGGAAGATGTGCGTGGGGTTCATCCCCACCGACGCCATCGTGAAGATCTCCCTCCTCCTCTCGTAGACCGACGCCAGCACGACCGACGCCACGTTGAAGAACGCTAGAGCGATCGGGAGCAGCGCCTCCCAACCCCTGAACTCGACCCTCGATCCCACGAAGTAGACCCGCAGGAAATCGCCGGCCGGCCTCGCTGCTACCACGTACCCCGCCTGGAGCACCAGCCTCCTCGCCAAGCTCAGCAGGCTAGCGGGGCTCTCGGTTTTCGCGTAGACCCTCGTCACCCTCCCGCCCAGCTTCAGCGCCGCGCTGACAGGCAAGAGCAGGATCTCGTCCGGGTGGGCGGGGCCCGAGCTCCCGTCCGGGTACAAGGCTTGAGGCAGGAAGTCGTAGCCGCCGATATCCCTCAGCCGCCCCAGCGCTGCCGGGTCGAAGAAGCCGGCGACCTCCAGCTTGACGCCGGACACCTCGATCGTGTCGCCCAGGCTGACGCCCGCGCTCTTCCACGAGGCGCTCACTATCGCGACGTCGCTCCGGCTCGCCAGCGCTTCTAGAGCGCCTTCCGGCTCCACCGCTCCCGAGAGGTCCACGGGGAGGTAGCCGCCGACCGCCAGGAAGGCTCGAACCGCCCTGCCGGCGACGTAGGCGTAAGGTTCGCTGCGCGGCTGGCTTTCCACCCTCAACCCGAGCGCCTTCACTTCCGGCTGCGAGGACACGAAGAGCGCGTCGGCCAGCCCCATCCCCCTCTGGCTGAACGCTACGAGGGCGTTGTCGACGTTGGGAGGACTCCTAGCCGCTGTCACGAGCTCGCGCGCGGAGACCACGTAGCTCAGCGATGAGAGGCTGGTGACCGCCGCCGCCATTGCGGCGATCGAGAGGAGGACCAAGCCGGTGCGGAAGCCCCGCCTCCTGAGGTTCCTCGCGGCTATCGACAGCGCCGACGCAGCGGCGGCGAACACGGGGAGCCCCTTCTCGCTCCTCACCCCCTCGAGCAGGTGCGGGAGGAGGAGCAGCGCGACGAGAGCGAAGAAGCTCACGTATATGCTGAAGAACAGCTCCATCGCCCCGACCTCCGAGATCCCCGGGTACGTCAGGTAGATTAGGACCCCCAGCGCGACCAGGAGCGCGGCACCCACCGCCGGCCGCTTAGCGTCATCCTCGACGACGAGCGCCGTCAAGCCCAGGGACGAGAGGAGCACGAGGAGGAACAGGGCTGGGAGGCTGGCGGCTGCGCCCGCGTAGAGCTCGTTCAGCCGGGCTAGGGCGCTCTGCAGCAGGGAAACGGCTTCCTGCGAAAGGGCGGCGGCGAGCTCAGGCTGGCTGCTCTCAGCGGCGCTCGCGCTGTCCAGGAGCGCGCGCGCTTCCTCGATAAACTGCCTCGTCAAGCCGGCGTAGAAGCCCCTCCTCTCCACCCACGACAGCCTCGCCCTAGCTTGGGACAGCGCTCTCAAGCCGGCCTCCAGCGAGCTCGCCGCAGCTCGCGATGCTAGCTCGGAGTCCACGTACACCCGGTCGGGGCTGGCGTTCAAGAGGCGCTCCAGCTGGAGGCTCCCGTCAACGTAGCACCTCAGGACGAGGGGGACGCCCGCCGGCACGACGAGCTCGTTCCCCTTCAAGCCGAGAGCGAGCAGGGGCTCGGGATCGTTCCACGAGTACCTCAGCACGTAGG
>Ga0080005_138966_pt1 | contig 24446 bp, 33 predicted proteins | sample JossMetagenome_2_FD_69208 | JGI IMG/M metagenome (GOLD analysis project Ga0080005, IMG submission 69208) | Hot spring sediment microbial communities from Joseph's Coat, Yellowstone National Park, USA - JC3_ASED (SPADES assembly) (version 2) | ecosystem: Environmental > Aquatic > Thermal springs >...
CTCTCCGACAGGGCGGTCAGGCCGTACAGGGACAGGGAGGAGTTCGTGCTCAACGACATAGTCTTGGAGGGCCTGAGGCTCGTCCCGCCCGAGGTCAGGGAGTACACGGTCAAGCTGTACAGGGAGCTCTTCGGGCGGAGCTGACCGCTCCTCTACGCCTCTACGTAAGCGCTTTCGCAAGCTGTGCAAGCGCTTTCTCTTGTAGAACAATAGTCAATAACGTTATCGTTAGAAAAAACGTTATCATATAGCATTAGCGATAACGCTATCGATAACGTTAGCGATAACATTAGCGATAACATTATCGCTAACGTGTCAGCAATAGTCAATAACGTTATCGAGCGATGTTATTGAACGCTTCGTCGGCAGTAGTCAATAACGTTATCGATAATGTTATTGACTATCAGCTAATGCTAACAATGCTAATGCTAACAATAACGTTATCGGTAGGCGTTATCGCTAATTCTATATGATAACGTTATCGGTGATGTTATCGATATCTTTATAAACTAACGCTAACGATAACGTTATCGGTGGTATTATGCCGCAGTTGAACGTGTACTTGGACAGGGAGACCTACGAGGCCCTCTCCCGGGTCGCTAAGGAGAGGGGGATGGCCCTCTACGATATGGTCAAGGAGGTGCTGAGGGACTTCGCGAGGAGGGCGGTCTTCCCCCCGACGCTGGAGGAGAGGATCGCGCGCTTGGAGGCCGCCCTCGCGGAGCTCAAGAACGACGTGGACTTCCTCATGGACATACACATGGAGGAGAGGCAGGCTCAACCACAACAGCCCCCTCAGCCTCCGCCCGCTCAAGCCCAGCCCCCGCAACAGCCTCAAGAGCCGGAGCCCAAGCTGACCCCGGCCTCCGAGCTCCCGGAGGCGAAGAAGGCCTTGGAGGAGGCGGAGAGGGTCGAGGCGAGGACAGAGCTACGCCCCTTCGTGATATTCTGGAGCCCTAAGGACTTGGAGAAGGCCAAGAGGTGGCTGGAGGCCAACGGGAGGCCCGTGACTGGCGAGGTGGAGGTGCTGAGGAAGGGGAAGCTGGTTAAGGTCGTCTTCGGGACGACGCCGGAGGTCGTGGACAAGTACTGCGAGAAGCTCACGGAGCTCAAGGTGCCCACGGGCGCTCTCGACGACAAGGCCGAGAGGGCCAAGCTGGACGCGATGTTCGCCGAGGAGCCGTTCGTGGAGTTCGGGACTAGGGCCTACCTCTTGAACAGGGCTGGCCTGATCTACAGGGACAGGGACGGCGCGTGGAGGAAGGCCTAAGGCGAGGCGAGCGCCATGAGGATCGTCGGGCGAAAATCGATAGAGCTCGGCCGGATAAAGCCCCTCTTCGTCAGGGACGTGGGGGAGGGGGAGCTTGAGGAGCTGGCGAAGAGCATAGAGGCCGTCGGCGGGATCGTGGAGCCCGTCGTCGTCCGCCCCTCGAAGGAGGGGGATGCGTACGAGCTGATCTGCGGCTACAGGCGATTCCTCGCGCACAAGAGGCTGGGGCTGAGCGTGATAGAGGCTGTCGTGGTCGAGTGCGACGACAAGGAGGCCTACCAGCTCTTCCTCATCGAGAACCTGCAACGCGTGAACCTGAGCGACTACGAGGTGGCCAAGAGGCTGAAGGAGCTGAGGGACAGGTTCAACCTCACGCCCACGCAGATCGCCCAGCTCCTAGGCAAGAGCAGGGCTTGGGTCGAGAACCACCTGAGGATGCTGGAGCTGGAGAAGGAGGTCGCAAAGGCCTTGGAGTCTCGGCCAACAGTTTCCCGGGAAACTGTTGGCCGAGTAATGGACAAGCTGACCGAGAAGCATGCTAGGGCGATCCTAGAACAGCCTGAGCCCGTGAGAGGGCGACTCGTCGAGAAGGTAGTCGAGAAGATAATCGAGGGGGAGGGGCCCCCGTCCGCAAGATCCTTGGAGAGGAGGGTTAAGGAGCTTGCAAAGCCCGAGGAGGAGAAGGCAGTTGTCGAAGCCGTCCAAGCTCCCCGACCGACGCCTCCACCGACAAAAGTCGAAGTGCTCGTTAAGCCGAAGGTCGAGGAGAGGCCGACCGGGGTTACGAGGGAGGAGCTGAGGCAACTCTCGCAGTACTACCCGCCCCCCATCTTGGACTACGTCTACCACGACTACAAGGGCCCCTACCTCAAGGACGTCATGATAGCCCTCTTCTGGATAATCTGGTGGGAGGTCCTGAAGGAGGAGCAGAGGGAGGCCTGCGTCAAGGAGGCGATAAGGAGGGCTGGGGAGCGTGGCTTCAAGCCACCAATCATCGGATGACCTCGGGAGGTTGGCGGGGAGGCTTTTTAAGCTCTTCGTAGCTCGCACGGACGTCTACGGCGTTGAGGACGAAAGGGGCTGGAGGACCGAGAAGGGCGAGTTGACTAGGGAGCTCGTCGTCAAGCACCTGAAGGGGGAGTTGACCTTAGGAGCCCTCCCCTTCAACGAGAAGGGCGTCTGTAAGTGGATTTGCGCTGACGTGGATCAGCCCAAGGGAGACTACGTCTACGAGATGGTCGTGGAGAGGTTCGGGGAGAGGAGCGTCCTCCTCGAGCACACGGGCGGTAGGGGCTCTCACGTATGGGTTCTCCTAGAGCCCACGCCCCTCTGGCAGATAGTCCCCGTCCTCGACGAGCTCGAAAAAGAGCTGTGGGTGCGCTTCTTCCCTAAACAGCGCTCCATAAAAGCCGAGACGGTAGGTAATTTCGTTAGACTGCCATTAGGACTTCATCACAAGACTGGGCGGTGGAGCAGAATCGTCAAGGGCGACATATGGTCCGTAAGGCCGTATTGTACGTGTCGCTATAGGACTTTCGATCAACTTGGCGAGCCCATCTGCACGTACAGCGAGGGCGCCCCGGCTGTGTGCGAGCCATCGAACTGTCCGTACGTTCCTATCGAAAGGCCCGAGCTTAAGGCGCTTAAGGAAGGCGACGCTCTGATCGAGCCGAAGGAGGAGAGGGTGAGCGCCGAAGAGGTCGAGGCCCTGCTCAAGGAGTGCTTCCCGGTCGATTACACCAACGGGTTCTGGGCGTTCGGAAGGGAGGAGTTCATAAGGGCCGAGGAGTGCGAGGTCAAGCCCGTGAGGAGGAGGGACGGGAAGGAAGTGCCCATGCTCTTCTTGAAGGGCGTTGTCACGACGCTCTACAGGAAGGGCAAGCCGGTAAAAGAAATAAAGAGCGGTGAAAGATACGTCTGGCTCGTTTCCGTGGACAAGGACTGCCTACAAGGGAAGTGGCGCGAGCTGGCCGAGAGACTGAGAGAGCGAGCTAAGGTTTAAGGGCTCGCGCTCGCCTTTTTTGTCGGGTGTTTCTTTTGGCCGAAGAGCTCGATAAGAAGATCGACGCCTTGATCCACGAGATCGCGGACGAGCTCCACGAGCTCAAGGCCACCGAGAAGCGCTACTTGTGGAGGGCCTTGGGCGGCCTGACCGACGCGGGGCTCTCCTACTTCTTCGTGAAGGAGGGTTGCGCGCCGGACGACATCATTAACGTGGGCCGACACCTCCAGTCCGCCAAGGATTGGTTCGAAGAAGCCGCTCGGTCCGGCGAGATACCGGAGGAGAAAGAGGAGGAGTACAGGCGCCTCCTCGAGAAGCTCGACGATCTGGAGAGGTTGATGCGCGAGGCGATAAGGGAGATCTGCTCTTGCCGCCCCTTCAAGCCGAGGAGATGACGGGATCCTAGGCCCTAGGCTCGGCGGAGGGAACCCTTAAATCTTCTCTCCCCCTTCCCTATCGCGAGCGGTCGTGCCCGAGGAGGACGAGGTCGAGAAGCTCTACGAGGCGGAGAGGGCCCTCGAGGTAGCGGAGAAGGCCTCGCTGATAGTCGCCAACGCGCTCTCCCTCTTCCTGATATTCTCCATGCTCGGCGACCTCTTGGGGGTCAGCATACCCGAGCTCATGTGGAGGGCGATCACGACCCCTTGGGTCATACCTGTCGAGATAATAACGGCCTACTACCCGCTCTGGTACGGCATGTACTGGTGCCTCTTCGCCCTCATGGTCGTTGACTACGCCGTCTACTTCAGGTACTCGACCATGAAGAGGATGCCGCCGCCCTCGTACGCCAAGTACCTCTCCCTAGCCGCCTTCCTCCTCTCGTTCTGGCTGGCCCTCCTCTTCAGGACGGCGACCCTGACACTCATAGCCGTCTTCAGCGCGATATCCCTGATCTACACCCTGCGCAGGGGCTGAGTGCAAACCTCGCACTTTGAAGAGGGCTCGAGTACGAATTCCCGGGCTCCGAGTGCGATCTTCAAACCTTTTTTAACGTGAGAGGTGCGGAATTCGCACAAAGCGCCACCTCGTGGACTGGTCCGTTTAAAACCGTGTTGACGCGATTGTGCGCACAGCTGTGGGAATGAAGAGCGGAGGTGAGAGACTATGTGAGGGCGACGTGGAGGTCGCGATCAAGGTATAAAAGGCGAGCTCGCACAAGCTTTCTGCTACCCTTCATCGCTTCGAGCTCTGGGCCGGGGAGGCAGGATGGAACCGGAGGATGGAGCCGTGACTGAGGTAGAGGGCTCCGCCTATAAACCTTCTCGTGGGTCTGGAGACCTTCAGAAGGCAAGGAGGCGCAGGTGTATCAGGATAGGCCAGTTGCAGGCTGTTACAAGGGTAGCAATACATTTAAATACTTACAAATATTTGTAAGTACTTGAAGAAGATGAACCAGTGCTACCTAGGCACTAGAGAATTTGCAGAGTTGCTCGGAGTCTCTAGAATCGCTGTAATCAAGTGGATTAAGAAGGGAAAGATAGTCGCCTAAAACGTCCACGGTAGGTGGAGGATCCCATACAGCGAGGTCGAGAAGATCCTAAGAGGAGTTCAGAGGATAAGGCGCCTAGCGATATACGCCAGAGTCTCTTCGAACGCTCAAAAAGACGACTTGGAGAGGCAAGTAGAAGCGCTGAAGCTTTGGACGGCCAAGAACTTCCCCCAAGCAGAGTACGTGGTCGTGACGGACATAGCTAGTGGCCTGAACGAGGAGAGGAGGGGCTTGAAAAGGCTCATCGAGATGGCGAGGAGGAGGGAGGTGAACGCCATCGTCGTGGCGCATAAGGACAGATTGACGAGGTTCGGCTTCGAGTACTTGAAGACGCTCTTCAACGTCTTGGGAGTAGAGCTCTTCGTCGCATTTGAGGAGGAGCCCAAAGACTACAGGCAAGAATTGGTGGAGGACTTCGTTGAGATAGTGACCTCCTTCGCGGCTAGGATCTACGGCAAGAGGTCAAGGAAGTACGAGAAGGTGGTGTCTTTTATTGGAGAGCTCGTCAAAGGAGGTTAAGAGGACAGTCGTAGTGGAGTGCTACGCGAACAAGAGGGCTAGGAAGGCTCTCAGGGAGATCGAGGACGCCTACAAAGAGATGCTTGAAGAGATGGTCGAGTACGCTTTAAAACACGGCGCTTCACAGAGCACTCTACACAAGGTCTTCTACGAGAGATTTAGAGAACGCTTCCCTTGGCTTCCCACGAGGGTGGTCAAGGGCGCCTATAGGGACGCCGTTAGGAGGGCCAAGTCCTTCAGAGAGCTCAAGAAGAGGGGGAGGGCGTACACTGAAAGGCCAGAGGTCAGGAGGGTAACCATAACATACTCGGACTCTCAGGACTGGAGGTTGGAGAACGGAGTCGTAAAGTTGAGGACTCACGAAGGCTGGGTCCAACTACATTACAAGAGCTACAAGCTATTGCGCAAGTACGTCTACGGTGGTTGGAGGCTTGCTAGCGAGCTGGGGCTGAGGACCGCTGGGAGGAGGATCATCGCCTACCTGACCTTCACAAAGGTCTTCGAAGTCGCCTACGAGCCTCAGAACATCGTCGCCGTAGACGTTAACGAGAACAACGCCACGATAGCCGTGTTCAATTATGGCGTTTTGAGCGAGGTCTATAGAGTGGAGACGGGCCTCGGGAGAATCGTCGTAGCCTACGCTGAGAGGAGGAAGCGCATCACGAGGGGCAACTCGACGAAGACTAGGGAGGTCAGGAAGAAGTTGAAGAAGTTGAGGGAGGGTGAGAGGAAGCTCGACGTATTGAGGAAGACAGCGAAGCTCGTAGAGCGACTAGCCATAGAGAACAGGGCAGTTGTGGTGGTTGGCAATATTAATAGAAAGGCGAAGGAGAGGATGGAGGAGAACGCTAACAATAAGTTGCGACATAGAATCCACCAGTGGAGTGTCTCGACGTTAATAAAGCTACTCGACGAGAAGCCGATACGCGTTGAGAAGGTCTCTGAGAGTGGAACCTCTTCTAGAGACCCATTCACGGGCACTCTCATTAAGGACTACGAGCCCTTGGTGATCCGCAATGCGGTGAGGGGGCTCAAGAGGGTGAGGGTCGTGAAGACGACTTTGAGGGTGGCGAGAGTTTGTGGTAGGGTCGTCGAGAGGGACGTGGCTGGGGCGATAAACATCGGGCTGAGGTATCTATCCTCAGATGGGAGGCCCGTGGCGTTGGCCTCGACCGGCGCTCATGACGTGCGGGTGATGCTGGTGACCCCGCACGGAGGTGCAACTCCGCTAACGGTCTTACAAGTATTTACAGATACCGTTAAGTACCGTTAGTGGGGAAACGCCTCCTAGGAAGTCTTAAATTTTCACCGCTCGCATTATGTCAGAGGGATCCTTCGTGAACCTCGCCGCCGACTTCGCCAGCACCCTCTACGCGGTGCTCTACTACCTCGTCTACTTCCTGCCCGGCTACCTCGGCCTCGTCTTGGTCCCGGCGATAATCAGGAACTTGGTCGAGAGGGCCTTGGGGATCGCGCCGGAGCTGTACGGTCGCGTCGTGAGGAGCGCGGGGAGCTCGCACCTTGCCCACAGCTGTGGGAATGGTGGAAATGGTCGTCGCGGTGATCGCGGTGGTGGTCGTGGTGGTCGCGCTCGCTACCGCCGCTACGCCCACCAGATCGACGAGGAGGGCCTCTTCACGAGGGTCGCCATCGACGTGCTCTACTACCCCTTCTTCGAGGAGGTCTTCTTCAGGGGCGTGCCCCTCCTCATCATGGGCCTCCCCGGCCTCGTCGTTGGCTCGGTCGTCTGGATCGTCCTCCACCCGGTCTGGCAGGTCAAGCTCGTCGAGCACCTCCCCCCGAGGAAGAAGGCCCTCTTCCTCCTCACCTGCTCGTCCTACTACGCGTCCTGCGCGGCCTTCTACTCCATGGTCTGGCTGGCCTCCCCGCCGCTCACGGGCGTCGTCGCCTTCATCTACCACTCCCTCCACAACGCCTTGGTGACCCTCTCCGCCTACCTGAGGGAGCTCCCGCCCCCTTGGAGGAAGAGCGAGTTCGTGAGGCCGAGGACCGTGGCGGGCGGGGGGCTGAGGATCAGGAGGGGCAAGAGGGGCGGGGGTGAGAGCGAGGGCGAGGGGGAGGAGAGGGGGGAGAGAGAGGGGGCCGAGGAGATAGAGTTCGAGACCTTCATGTTCGTGAGGCCGAGGCGCTCCCTCAGGTCCCTCCGCGAGGAGGAAGAGCTCGGTGAACTGCTCTTCGTGAAGAGGAGGAGGGATTGATCGCGCCCTCACTAGTCTGTGCTATAAACTGATTATTGCAGTATCCCGCGAGAGTTTTGAAGGTCTTTAATGCGAGCTTCCGAGCGAGAACGCAAAGGTTTTTAGTCGTGCCCGCCCTCATATGATCGAGGCCTGAGTCCGGCGAGAAGGTGGTGAGGATGGCGGAGAGGGCGAGGGGTCTGGAGATAGGGGCTAGGGAGGCCCTGATCGCGCTTATCTTCGCGTTCGCCGTCCTAGGGGCCATAGTCGCCGCGGCCTCGGGGCTCTTCAGTCCCATGCTCGTAGGGGTCGCGCTGACGCTGACGATACTGCTGGTCTTCATAGGCAACTACCTCGTCAAGGCCGGAGTGATGTCGCCCAGCGCGAAGCCGCTCTGGTACGTCTTCGTCTTGGGCTTGGTGCTGGTCTTCTACGGCTTGGCGCAGAAGGGAGCGATACCGCTGGCCGTGGCCGGCGCTGGCCTCTCGGTGCTCGAGCTGGAGCTCACGACCGCCTTCCTCTACACGCTCTTCATCATGGCTCTGGTCGGCTTGGCGGTGGCCCTCTACCACTTCACGACCAAGAAGTGAGAGGCCCCTAAGGGGCGCCCTCCACCATGCGCACAGCTGTGCGAACCGCGCGGACCGCGCGGTGGCGTGCGGTGAGCTGAGGGCGGGCGAAGCGCTTTTTACTTCAACCCCTCCTTTTTCTTTCGGTGGTCGATGTGTACAGGATCCTCAGGGTAGTGATCAACAGCTTCGCGTTCGTGCTCTGCCTACTGCTCGCGATCACGACCTTCGAGGCCAACCCTTGGCTCGCCCTCCTCTTCCTCGCCGCCTCGTTCGACCAGCTGGAGGACGTCTACTACTACGTCTACGGCAGGAGGCTGATGCCCAGAGCCCTCATGCCCCTAGATCTGGTCTTCGAGGGCGTCATGTTCATGGTCGGGCTCGCCATGTTCATGCTCTCCGTCTCGTACTACGCGTACTTCTCGACTTGGCTCTTCAGGGGCCTCCTCTTCCTCTCCATAATGATCATGTGGTCCTCCGTGGAGGACGTCATAGAGTGGGCGCGAGCTCCAAAGGTCGCGGCGCCCCCACCCCCTCCACCCCTGCCCTCCCCCTCCGCCCCGAGCCCGGCCGTCCACGCCCACTCCGCGCTCCCCCCTGAGGGCTTCGCCTTCGTGAGGCGCAAGAGCGACGACAGGAGCGGCGGCTTCCTCTTCGTGAGGAGGAAGGAGGACTGAGGAATTGCCGTTCGTGGAGAGAAAGAGGTTCGTGAGGAGGAAGGACGAGGAGCGGCGCGGGTGGGGCTCCTATGGTGGTCACGGCTACAGCACTCTGGAGCACAGGGTCAGGAGGCTGGCCCACGCCGTCTCGTTGCCCTTGGTCGTCGCGATAGTGGTGGTCTTCGCGCTGGCCGCCCTCGGGGCCTTCGCCGTCGTGAAGCCCTACGTCTCCGTGAGGGTCGATCCGGACGTCTACTCCCTCCTCTCCGAGAGGGGCTCGGCGGAGGTGTACGTGTCGAGCGAGGCCCCCCTCCCCATCGGGGCCGAGAAGGTCTGGCGCTTCGGGAGCCTCTACGTCTACAAGGCCGTCGTCCGCTCGACGGGGGAGGTCGAGGCCCTCCTGAACACCCCGGGCGTGAGGAGCGTCTACGCGGAGAAGAAGCTGAGGCCGGCCGTCGTGAGCTACTCGGCCTCGGGCTACGACCTGAGCAGGGACGTTGACAACGAGTTCCACGAGGCCGTGGGGGCTTGGACGGGGAGGGGGGTCGTGGTCGCGATAGTGGACACGGGCATAGACTACACCCACCCGGACTTCTTCGACGAGAGGAACAACAGCGTGGTCAAGCTCCTCGTGAGCGTCCTGTACAAGAAGGGCTCCCAGCCCTACGTGATCTGGGACTTCTCCAAGAACGGCTCCGTCAGCTCCCTCCTCGCCTTCGACAAGAGGTACTGGGGCGAGTACGGGGAGCCGGCCTTCTTGGACGCCAACGGGCACGGAACCCACGTGGCGGGGATAGTCGCGGGGAGGGGCTGGGCCTCCAACGGGAAGTACAGGGGCATAGCGCCGGGCGCCAGCTTGGTGATCGTCAAGGCCTTCGACAAGACGGGCTCCTCCTCGATAGACCTCTGCCTCACGGCTCTGGAGTGGGTGCACGACAACGCCCGACCCCTCGGGATAAGGATACTCTCCCTCTCTTGGGGGGCCTACTTCGCGAGCGACGGCTCGGACCCCCTCTCCCTAGCCGTGGACTCGATAGTGGACGAGGGGGTGTGGGTCTTCGTGGCGGCTGGCAACGCTGGCAACGCCCCGAACACGATAGCCGTCCCCGGCGTCTCGAGGAAGGCGGTGACCGTCGGGGCTTGGGACGCCTACCGCGACAGGCTCGCCCCCTTCAGCAGTCTGGGCCCCACGGTCGATGGAAGGATGAAGCCGGACTTCGCGGGGGCCGGGGTCATGACGGTCGCCCCCAAGAGCGCCTACGCCCAGCTCCCGCAGGTCCCCACCTTAGGCGACCTCGGGGACCGCTACATACCCATGAGCGGGACGAGCATGAGCACCCCCTGCGTCGCGGGCGTGGCGGCCAACTTCATAGAGTACTACGAGCGCTGTTGCGGGAGGAGCCCGACCCTCCAAGACTTCGTGAACTGGATGATCACGAACGGGAGGAGGGTGAACGTCTTCTACAAGGACTTCATAACCGGCTGGGGCATCCCCCTTTCCCCCCGCTGAGCGAGCACGGCGACAACGAATACAGCGACCGTGCGCACAGCTGTGCGCATGATGCGAGCGAAAAATGGGCGCCAAGGAGCTCCACGGGCTTGGAGCGTGCACGCCCATAGTAAAGTTTATCTCTTTTGGCTCGCTTTCTCTCTAACGTAGGTGGGCAAGGATATGAAGAAGGGCATGTTAGCGGTATTGGTGCTGGCAGTACTGTTGCTGGCGCCCGCGGGCTTCGCGTTCGCGCAGGCCCCAGACCCGACGGTGACCCTCACGATCATCGCTCCGGACAATACGGCTCTGGCCAACGCCCCCGTCTACCTCTACGACTCCGCGGGCAAGAAGTACAACGCCACCACCGACGCCTCCGGCGAGGCGAGCGCCACCGTGAGCGCCACGGGCCTCCACGACGTGCTGGCCGTCGGTAGCGGCTACTACATACTCTCGGTAATCAACGTGACCGGCACAACCGTGAGCGCCACCGTGAACGCCACCACCATGAAGAAGGTGGCCGTCGGCGCCCCCTTCGCGGTCGAGTTCAACATCGCTAGGGGCGAGCTGAGCGCCGTGAAGATACCGCTCAAGGCCAACGCCACGGTCTACACGGACCCCGGCACGGTCGTGGTGCTGGAGTTCCCGGCGACCGTGTGGGGCTTCCCGTACGCTTGGAAGCTCGAGAAGGTGAAGTACGACACGATCGAGACGACCAACAGCACGCTCAAGATAACCGTGACCGCCGACACGACCGTCAGCGCCCAGTACTCCAAGGTGCTGGTCTTCCAAGTCCTGCCGACTTGGGCTCTCATAGCGATGATATCGGTGATAGCGGTCGCCTGCGTCATAGTGGTCGCCGCGCCCAAGGCCGCGAAGCACGCGATCGAGGCCTACAGGGACGCGACTAGGCGCTTCGTGAAGCACAAGCACACGATCGACCACTCGGGCCAGAGCTCTCAAGCTCAGACTTGGTTCGTCAGGCGCAAGGAGTTCGTGAGGAGGTCGGACAGAGAGGACTGGTGAGCGGGTGAGCTACGTTGCCGGACAAGGGCGACAAGGACTTCGTGGACAAGCTGATGAAGGAGCTGAGCGAGTACACCATAGGGGACGAGGAGCTGAGCAAGCTCTTCGAGCCCCTCTTGGAGAGGTGCGCGAAGCTCTCGAAGACGGCCGACGAGTTCAAGAGGTGCGTCACCGAGGCGGTCACCACCCTCAAGTCCGCGCTCGGGAAGGTCAAGTAGCGGGCCCCCAATCCTCCCCTCCTTTTTTCTCCGCCCTCTTCGCGTCTGGACCCAGACCCGAGCCTCGGAGCTGGAGGTGGCGTCGTGAGCTCCCCGAGCAGGGCCGGGCGCCTCGCCAGTCTGGCGGACGACCTCGCCTTCTCGGAGCAGGCCAACCTCTACCTCTTCCTCTCGATAATGATCCTCGCCCTCCTCGTGAGGATAACGGGCCTCTCCGAGCTCTCCACGATAGCCCTCCTCTCCACCATAACCCTCCCCGTCACCTACGCCCTCTCCTACTACTACGAGAGGGGGCCTCGGGAGTTCATCTTTGTCAGGCGCAGGGGAGGGGGGCCCGCGAGGCCGACGACGGGCCTCGGGAGGCTCGAGAGGAGCCTCGCCGCCGTGATCTCCGGGTACGCGACCGGCTTCGTGGTCTTCGCCGCCCTCTCCGGCTCCCTAGACCTCCTGACCTACACACTCGCGTACACGGTCGCGATGCTCATGAGGGTCGTGATAGCCCACTCCCTCCCCGTGGTCGCTAGGTTCTTGGACGTGGAGAGCCCGGCGGCCCTCATGCTCGTCTCCCTCTTCACAGCCCTCCTAGCGTACATGATAATAGCCGTCTTCGCCTACTTCTTCTGAAAGAACTTGTGCAACACTGCAATATTCAGCATATAGCGCAGACAAAAAAGGTAAAGGGCTTCGGGGAGGGCCCGCCGCCGCGAACGGACGAGGCAGGACCTCTCGTTCCCTGCATTCAGACCCCGGAGAAGAAAAAGGAGAGGAGAGAGGGCAGGTCAACACCGAGGAGCAGGACGATCAAGTTGTTGACCGGCGCGACGGCGACGATTGCTAGGAAGGCGTACTCGCACCTCCTCCTCAGCCCCAGCCTGACCCTCAGCCTCCCTATCACTCGAAGGATCGAGTACATGAGCAAAGCCTCCACGGGGGCGTAGAGGGCTAGGGACTGGAGGCCGAGCGCCGAGACCAAGAAGCCGACCACGACGCCGCGCTCGAAGCCCATCCTCGACGAGAGGAGGGCGTACGTCGTGAGCATGTCGGCGAGGGCTACGAGAGAGCAGGCGGCCAGCCCCACCGCGTCGGATCTGAGGAAGGCGAGGAGGGGGCGCGTCGCGTCGGCGATGGCGAGGGTGGCCTTGCGCACAGCTGTGCGAATCATGAACTTCAACTTCCACCCCTCCTCTGCTCGCGGCAGTAAGGGCAGTTGAAGTAGCCGGAATACCCGTGCGGGTAGTCCTCGAAGAGCCTCTTGCAGTCCGGGCACCTCACGAGGTATATCGGCAGGTAGTCCCTCCAACCGGGCCTCTTCTCCCACCTCAAGAAGCAGTAGCCCCTCAACCTCAGCGCGACCCTCTGGCGAAAGGTGAGCTTGTATTGTTTTTGCTGTGGTCGTGAGGGTCCCTCCCTCACTTGCCTCGCCCCCCTCCCCCTTCCCTCTTTTCAACCTTGACGGCCCCCTCTAGGAGTTGTTGAAGTCGCAGGCTCGTCGTCACCTTGTGGTATAAAGTGATGTGCCTTTGCGCGTCGTTGGCCGAGACGGAGAGACAGCCGCACAGCTTGCACTCGAACACGTCTCCTAGGCCGGGCACGGACTTGACTTTGAAGGCCTCCGCGACGAGGTCGGCCAATCACGACACCTCCATTATCGCGTCCTCCTTGCTGAGGGCGTCGTGTATCGCGCGCCAGCTCCTGAAGCCCCCTCCGAGGGCGTGGGGGAGGGGCACCGGCGCCTTCTCCAGAACCCTCTTCTCCACGAGGGCCACGTAGTCCTCGTAGGGGAGGACGACCCTCACCTTCCCCCTGTAGTCCATCAGGTGGCCGCAGTCGTGGCACACGATCTTCCACCCGCCCTTCCTCCCGCACCTGTGCCCCTTGTTGTTGACCACGTACCTCCACCTCCTGCAGTTCTCACAGAAGTAGACGTAGATCAGGACCGCATACGTCACACGCCACCACCCCGAGGGCAAAGAAAGCAGGGGACTTCGTGTATGCGAAGGTGCGCACAGCTGTGAGCATCATGAGCCCGCGGTGCCCGCGCGCTCCGCGCGCTCAGGAGGTGCCTCCGACGGCGTCGATGTCGCCGTCGCCTCCGCAGACGGTGCCGACGTCGATGCGCTCTGGGGGACTTCCTTCTTTCCGAGGAGGCGCTCGAGCTCCTCTACGCTCTCCACGAAGACGGTCATCTTCCTCAGCTCCTCGATGATGTCTCTGTGGTAGTCGAGGATGCCGAAGAGGGTCCTCGAGGGGTAGAGGCGGTACAGCCCGCTCAGCCAATCCACGTAGGCGCAGAGCACGAACTTCGCCAAGAGGTCCTCTACCTTGAACTTCTCCATCAGGTGCTTGACCACGCCCTCGGGGTCGTTGCACGTCACGAAGGGGTACTCGGAGTCCTTCCGGCGCAGGCAGATTATCCTCGGTATCCTCGGCTCGCGCAAGGCCTCCACCCCCGGGGCCCCCGCTTCGACCCTCGGCTCGACCCTCGACGGCGTGGACGAAGGCGGGGGCGGTAGCGGTAGCGGGAGGAGCGAGGGCGGAGCTCGGTAGTAGCCCCTCCCCACCCTCTCCACGAGCCCCTTCTTCACGAGCTCCCTCAGCACGTTCGCGAGGAGCCTAGAGGCCTTCTTCTTCTCCAGCCCGTACTCGAAGCGGAGGAGCTCGACGAGGGCCTTGGCGGGTGTGGGGACCACGCCGCGCCTGTAGATCTCCTCCACGATCCTGTGCGCGTACCTAGTCATCTCGTTCACCCCGCCCTTCATTTATCCTACCTCTTCCCATCAATTTAAACCATTCCTCAACGTCGTCGCACAGCTGTGCGCACGACGAACGACGAGTCCACGAGGATCGCTCGCTCGCAAGGCAAGCTTTTTAACGACCGAGGACGGGTATTTAGTGGTGGTCTTCGTGGCCGAAGAATGGGGAAGAAGGGAGGTTCGAAGAGAGAGAAGAGGGAGGTTCGATTGGGAGAGCTTCGGCTGGGACATCGTCGGCAAGGTTCTTAGCGCGCTCGACTACTGGTGCCATCGAGTGAGCGGCGACACCCTCTTGGAGTGCTACTCAGCCCACATGGACATGGGCCTCTACGAGCTTGCGGACATGTTTGCCGACTGGTCCGCCAGCCAGATAACCCGGAGGGATCTCGAGCTCCTCAAGAAGATGCCCGAGAAGTACTACAAGAAGTTCGACTCCCACGTCAGAAAGAGGATAGAGGAAGTCGTCGAGGAGCTCCGCAAAGAAGAGGAAGAGCTCAGAGAAGAGCTCGAGTGAGCTCGTAGGCTCGCCTTAGCCCAGACAGCGCAGACGACAAACATCCCTCTTTTTTGCTCCTCACTCGCGACCCCGTGTAAAAAAATGGGGCATGGTGACTCACAGCTGTGAGCATGTCGCATTAAAACTGTCGCATTAAAACGGCTCGGTCACGAGCTCCACCCTCAAAAGCCTCTCGAAGCGCTCGAATTCGAAGACCCTTGCGGTCCCGTTCGCGTGGGCGGCTACGGTCCTCCTGTCCGGCCTCTCCCCCACGACCCTCTCCGCCTCGCTCAAGTCCTTCACGACCGCCACGCTCCTCATCCTCGCAATTAGAACCTCGAAGCCCTTCGCCTTGGCCAATTCCACGAGCCTAGCCGTGAAGGAGAGCGGGAGGACGGGGACCACGTACTTGGCGCCCAGCCCCTCGGCGCGCTCGGCCACGAACTCCGCCGAGGGTATCACTCCCGAGAGCTGGTAGACGACGATGGGCCCCAGCCTCCTCTCGAGCTCGTCTATCTGCGCCTTGAGGGGCCTGTGCCTCGAGACCCACAGGATCACGGTTCTAGAGTCCTTGACGGGCGTCTCGTAGACCTTCTCCAAGGAGACCGTCATTCCGACCCCTCCTCCCCTTCCTCTACTTCCCTCTCCGCCAAGTACTCCATCAGCTCCCTCCTGTGCCTCCTCATGAACCTCTGCACGGCGGCGAAGCGGATGAACTTGATGTTCTCGCATATCCCAAGGACTTGGGCGAAGGACAGGCCGAGCTCGCTGAATATCATGTCAACGAGCTGGTGGGCAAGCGACTCCTTGATGTAGTGGGGGAGATCTTTTGCTTCTCGCAGGACGATCCATATCGGCTTTCGCTCGGTCTCCTCGATCAATTTTCTGGTGAAGGCGTAGGCCTCGTAGAACTTCCTCATCCCCTCCTCCACTTCATTCATTTCATCTTCCCCATCCGATTTCACGACCATCACCCCGAGGTAAAAAAGAGAGGAAATCTAGGAGATCAGCTTCAAGGCCTCGTCTATCGCCCTGAGCTCCGCCCTCGCCGCCTCGACCCTGTACTCGCACCAAGCCCTCGCCGATGGGGAGAGGCCGCCCCTCCTCAACTTCTCGCTGTAGTGCTCGAGGATGTGGGCGGCGTAGACCTTCTTCAGCTCGAGGGCCGCTAGGACCTTCTTCCTCAGCCCCTCGTCCTCCTTCACGATCTGCGGTAGTACTCTGGCGAAGGAGGCGTTCGGGGGCGCCCTGACCTTCAGCTTGAGCCTCGAGACGACTTGGAGCAACGCGCTCTCGCCGGGGCTCAGGCTCAAGAACCACACCCCCTAGGGGATCTCTAGGGGAGCTCGCCCTTTTCGTAGCGCAGGACGAGCTCTATTGCGTCGAGGATGTCGAGGGCCTTCCTCGGCGTGAGCCCTGTCGCCAAGTCGCCGACGATCCACCCCTTCTCGTCGAGGACCTTGATGTCCACGGTCTGCCTGACGCCCAGCCTGATGAACGCCTTCAACTTTATCCTCTTCAGCAGGCCGTTCACGCGCTCCTCCTTAGCCCTAATCGACTCTTCGGTCACCTTCACGGCCACCACCCCGGGTAAAGAAACGGTTTATCGGTACTTTACCGTCGCAAGCCATGCCTCGCACTCCGCGCAGTAGAACTTCATGGCCCTGACCTCCGGCCGCCTCGGTCGAAATGGTACAAACTCTCCATTAGGCCCGAGCTCTCTCAAATCGTAGACATCGAATTCCCCTTCCACCGACCATTCTTGACATATTTCTTTGCCATTCACAACCTCGCAGGCAAGGACATATCTGAGCTCTCTACCGCACTTCGGACATCTCTTCACTTCACATCACCTCCTACCCCGAAGGTAAAGAAGGTGCGCTTAGCGTTTAAGGTGCTCACAGCTGTGCGCATGTTCCAGAACGGCGGATCTCAAAACTTCAGGAGGGTTATTGCCTCCACAAAGTTCAAAGGCATGACCTTGTTATAGTGGAGCGAGGCCCTCGTGCTCACGACATCGCCGAACACCGCCCCTCCACTCATGTCAAATGCCCTCATGACCGCCCTGAGGATCCTCGGGCGCTCCACGAGCTTCGCCTCGAAGAGCTTGCGAGCCTCGTACATGGCCTGATCCTTGACTTCGTGCGGACACCTCACGCCCTCTATAATGAAGAGCCTAGTAATGCCCCTCCTCACCTCGAAGCAGACGTCCAAGACCTCGGGCAACGCCTTCTCCACGTCCTCGCGGTCGTGATCTTGCGCGAAGAGGAATGCGAAGAGGAGCGTCCGCGACTGCGCGGTCAGGCCAACGGTCGGATCCTCCCACACAAGATCCCACATGAGGCCCTCGAACCTGAGGAAGCCGGTTGCGAGCAGGCGGTCGAGGATGACGCGGGGGACGGCCCTGAGACGACGGGGCCCTAAGACAAAGAACTCCTTGAGGAGCTGTTCGTTCGATCTCCAAGCCTCCACGGCGAGCCTCCTCAGCTCGCCCACGGGGTCGTCGCTCTCGGCGACTTCCCTCAGCGTGGCTTGCACGTACTTCAGAGGAGCCATGGGGACGTAGTGGTGCTCGACCATCAAGGCCCTCGCGAACCTTCCGAGCTTCCCCCTCATTTCGGACACCCCGAGGTAAAGAAGAAGAGAGCGAGGTCGTTACGGCCTCAGCTGGAAGCCCGCCCTCTTCACCGCCCTCGCGATCTTCCTCGTGATGTTCAGGGCCTTCCTGCGCTCCCGCACGGGGATGGTCAGGTAGAAGGTTATGTAGGCGCTCTTCGTGTCGATGGCGAGCTCTAGGACGCCGGCGTGATCCTTCTCCTTGCCGAGGACTTGGGCTCCGAGGCGGACGAAGTACTGGTCGTTGCGCGTGGACGCCGCGAGCCCCTCCGCCTCGAGGGGGTTGGCCTCGGCTATCGCGTCCACCCTAGCCAAGGCCTTGGAGACGGCCCTCCTCACGTCCCTGACGGCCTTCAGGACGGCCTCGGGGGTGACCTCGCCCTCGAGCCGCTTGACTATTCCGGTGCTGGACGCGTAGACGTCGCAGACCTCCTTGGTCTTGGAGTCGTCAAAGCGGTACTCGACCCAGATCACGACGTCGCGACCGCGTACGTTCACGAGCTTGTCGGCCACGATCTCCTCGAACAGTCGGATGGAGGGCCTAGGCCTGACCCTCCGCACGTAGAAGCCCTTCTCTTTGAGGGCCCTAGCCACCTCCTTCCCATGCTTTAGCCGAAAGGCCGAGACGGTCTTAGACATGTTCCCACCCCGAGGGCAAAGAAGGTATCACAACTGGAGTTGGGCGAGCTCTAGGCCAGCGCTCTTCAACGCCTCAACAACCTTCCTCACGACCTCCAAGCCCTTCGCTGGGCCTAGCTCCCATAGCTGGACGTGAACTGCAACTCCGTTATGGTCTGCGAGCATTCTGATGTACCCGTGGTACCTACCCCCTTCCTTAACATCTACGCTCGTCTCGACACGATCCTTCATCAATATTGACGGCTTGAACCCCATCTCCTCGATGGCTTTCCCGAAGGTCGAAACACCGCCAAACCACTCCTTGACCTTCGCTTCCACCTTCTCCGACACCTCCTTTATGGCCTTTGACAACCCCTCGATGCCCTCGGCGTCTAGATCGACGTTGAGAGCAGTAATGCAGAAGCCCCTCCCCCCTTCAACCGTACACTTCTCGGAATCGGGATAGACCTCGTACAGGATCTCTAGGTGATAGTCGCCACAGTTCTTGAAGGCCGTGAGCTTCTCGAAGACCCCCACGATCCCCTCGTCCAGCTCCTCCTCTTCGTGCTCGACCCTCACTTCGAAGCCTTGGCTCTTCAGAAACTCCTCCACCTCGTCCTTGTTCTTCAATTTGAACATCTTCTTCTTGACCTTCTTGGCCATAATCCCACCCCGAAGGGAAAAAATCAGGAGGTTATCGCGCTCACGGCGGCCTTCTTGAAGCTTGCCACGCTAGTGATGTCGTCGCTGACGTACTTGATGTTCTTGTAGGCCATGAGAAGGTTCGTCCAGTTGAACCTCGTAGAGCACGGTGGTACGGCGATCAGTTTGGTTCGCTTCGCGAGCCCTGAGGCCTCGAACTTCCTCAGGACGCTCTCGGAGGCCTCGGTTATTCCGTCGCTGACGATGATATAGGTGTACTCTTTCTTGCCGAGGCGCATTATCTCCTCGAGGACTGGATCGATGTCTGTCCCGCCGTCGGCCGCGATCTTCAGCAGGGTCTCAACGACCTTCGCCGGAGAGACGGGCTCGCACTCCGTGTCGAAGAGGTAGACGTCGGCGTTGAGCTTGCGATGCAAGGCTAAGGCGAAGCCAGCGGCAACGGAGATCTTCGGGACATCGTTATATGGGAAGTTCCCAGCCATACTACCGCTCTTGTCAACGAAGATTACTGGCTTGATGGCGGCGGCCCTCTGGTACGTCATCAGCTGTTTTTGAGCGATCTTCACGGCGAGGAGCGCTCGGCCAACATCTCCCAGCTGTGCGACCGCGAGCTCGCTGGGGAGGATGTCGGGCAACTGCTTCTCGCTCAACATCCTCGTCACGCCGTTGGTGCCGCCGTAAAAGCTGACGAGCTGTTGATGGACAAGCGAGGTCGGCGTGATCGCCATGAATCTAGAGAAGTAGTCCCTCGCCAGTCTTAGGATCTTGACTCTCTTCCGGAACTCGTCTGGGTTCTTGAGGAAGGACCAGACTGATAGTGCCTCCTTGGTGTACCACGAGCCACCGGGGCCTCCGAGGGTCATCGCGGCCTCCTCGGCGGCCTCAGCGTTCTCCATGTAGCCCTGCACGGCCTCGAGGGCCTCGTTGACCGCGTCGATGGCGAACCTCGCGTCTTGTTCTTCGACCTTCTCTTCGAGCTCTTCGATCTGCTTTTTGATCTCTTGCGCTTGTTGGCTATTGGGGTCGAGGCCTTGAAGGGACTTCTGCAACTTCTGATAGAGCTCTTGCTTGTCCTCGAAGTTGCGGAAGTGCTCTCTGTTGACGAAGAACTTCGACAGGAACTTCGCGGCGGCGACTATGGACAGCTCTGACGATTGTCTGGTGATCTGGTTCAGGTCTAGGAACTTCGGGTCGCTGACGGCCTTGGTCATGATCTTGTGCCATAACGGAGCGGCCTTGTTCGACTTCTTTAACGAAGAATACACTAATTGATAGGGCTGGTAAAAGGCAAGATAAGCATCGTGGGCGTGGTAGAGTCTCACAAAGACGTTGATCAGCTCCTTGGTCAGGTTCCTCGTAGAATGAATCTGAGGGAGGTAGTAGTCGAGCGGCATGTCGGAGTATATGGTGTTGCGGAAGGCGGACTTCGCGAGGCCTGAACGGAAGAAGGCCTCGCTGTCAGGCCTCAAGAAGTAAGACATGATCCCACCCCGAGGTAAAGAAGTTCGGAGGTTTGCGATCAGTACTGCGCTAGGCGCGCTATCTGTTCCTCGATCTGCTCGATTGTCTCTAGATACTGTCGAGCGCTGGCAAGGATCGCCTCGACCCTCGGCTTAAGCCATGGAGTCTTTTCAAGCTTCACGACGTCGTAATTGAGGACATCGAGTATCGCTGACTTGGCGCCCTGTATGTTGCCGGAGCGCAGGAGTTCCTTGGCCTTCTCTAACTTTTTCGCCAACTCTGCGATCTCGCCGAGGAGCTCGTCGATTGCCTTTTTGATCTCTCTGAGCTCCTCTCTGGTTCTCGCTAGGTAGCACATAAGGTCGTAGGGGGCGTTCATCACGTTGTCGATGGTGACTCCGTAGAGGGCGAGGTACGCGACGAACAGCTTCGGGAGCTTCTCGATGATCGTCCTGTCGCTGACGAGGACTCCCTTCTCCCTCAGCTTCTTCATCATCGGGACGACATTAATGTGGTAGATCTTCCAGACGTCGCCGAGATCCTTAATCTTGCCCCTGAAGAGGTTGAGGGCGAAGTTGTTTAAAGTCTTGATGTCGTCCATGGAGGCCACGGGCTTGGGATTCTGGGCAGAGAGCCAGCGCGCTTGAATGGCCCTCAGGAGGGCCGCGTCGTCGTTGAGGTAGTCGATGAAGACTTTGATAGCGAAACGGTCGTATAAGGCCACGAGCTCGGGGTCTTCGGGGGTCTCGTTCGAAGCACCGACGGCGGTCCACAGCTGTGCTGGCATCGCTTGACCAGTCATCGGGTCGTAGATTATGCGCTCTTGCAACAGTGACAGAAGCGCGTTGAGGATGGCGGAGTTCGCCTTGAAGATCTCGTCGAGGAAGACGAAGTCGCTGGAAACGATCTTGCTCCAGTTCCTTCGAAACTCTCCCTTCGCTAGGGCAGTTACATCAACTGTCCCGAACAACTCATCGTACGATGAGAACTTCGTGAGGAGGTACGAATAGAACTTTGCGTTTAATAGTTGCGCGAAGGTTCTGACAGCATAAGACTTCGCCGTACCGGGAGGACCGATGACGACGATGTGCTCTCCTGCAACTGTGGAGAGCATAAGTGCCTTAACGAAGTCCTCGTGGCCAACGACGATGCTGTTGAGTGCGTTTTCGACGGACTTCAATCTCTCTCTTGCAATTTCAATCGGGTTTTGAATCTGTTTTTGATCCGACATCATCCCACCCCGAGGTAAAGAAAGAGCGAAGGTTCGCACAGCTGTGGTCATGTGAGATCATGCGAGGCTCTGGAGGAAGCGCTTGAAGGCGTTCAAGAGCTCCTGCTTGTACTTGAGAGAGCTCTCGAGTCGCTTCAGCGCTTCCTTCTTCTGCTCCTTCTCCGCCTCGATGATCTTGGCTTCGAGTTCTTCGACATCGGCGCTCAGGTGCTGGATCGCGGCGTTCAAGATCTCTTTGGCGTCCTCGGGCTCGAGGTATATGGGTATGGCCTTCACGGAGTACGCGTTGAGGTCAACTTTCTTCACTTGGTCGATCTGCAACTTCGAGAGCTCAGACTTTATGAAGTCGCTGACCTTCTTGGCCTCCTCGACGGCTTCGTCAGTAATGGCAATCCACGTCCCAAAGTCTTCGATGTGGGCGAAGATCCTCGAAATTTTGTCGTAGCACTTCCTCCTGAGGCCCTCGAGGTGCGATGCTATCTCTGCACGAACATCCTCCCACCTCCTCACTTCCACGTTCTTGTCTACTTTCACCTCTTGGACGAGGTACTTTGACGGTAGTCTCATGCTCAAGAGGTACACTTTGACAAGCGACGGCCTTGAAGGTGCTGGCGGTACTTGTGGTTGCACAGCTGTGGGCATGGTCGGGACTTCGAGCTCTACTTCGAGCTCCTTGGGCTTTATCTCAGGGACTTGGACTTGAATAGGGGCTCGAGCTTGGGCTTCTTCAGCTTCGCCCTCCTCGGCCTCGGGGGCTTGAGCTTGGACCTCCTCGACGCCTTGGAGCCACTTCTTGACGTCCTCGAAGGCTTTGACAAGCTCTGGATTTGGCAAGCAGAACTTGATCTTTATGAATGGCAAAGTCCCAGACCTTCGCCCAGTAACCTTGTCAACGTAAGCGATCTTCTGGATTACTGTCGCGAGGTCTGGCGGTAGCTTGCTAACTAGGCGCTTTAAGGTCGAGTAAGTGATCGCGAACCTCTGGCTCTCGAACTTGTCGGCGTAGGGAGGCTCTAGAATGACGGCAAGGACTGTGGCAGGGACCTCGGCGACGAGCTCCTCGTAATCACGTTTGTAGACTTCGTAGCTCAGCTTGAGCTCTCTGACGTACACCTTGCACTTCAGGTCGCTTGCGACGTTGAATATCGTCTGCAACGGCAGTTGAGGATATGCCTTCACGTAGTCGTTGAGATCCTTGACCTCCTTCTCCGGGCCTGCCCTCGGAAGGAGGGCAGGAAGGCCGCGGTAGACGTAGCGCTCGGCATCGTAGTGGCTGGCGACCTCGACTGACTTCAAGTGGAAAGTCGCGTAGCGCTCGACGTCCTCGGGCTTCTTCTTTATCTTCACCTCGAGGGACGGTGTGAGGTAGATCGGATAGTCGCTTTGGTCTGTATCTGTATAAAATACTAGCTCATCGGGCGACTTAGCAAAACGAGGGGGGAACTTCTTCTCATTAGAAGAGTTCGAGCTTGACATGATCCCACCCCGAGCGGAAAGGTGCTTGATGGCCCGGCCGGGATTCGAACCCGGGCCTCCGGCTCGAGAGACCGGCATACTTGACCGCTATACGACGGGAGCACCACAATCACAAACCCCGAGGGCAAAGAAAAGGAAAGAAGGAGAGAAGTTCATGCGGTCGGCCAGACGCGCTTGGACTCTATGATCACTTTAACCTCATTCACGGCAGTAAACTCTAGGACTCTGACGGGTTCGCTGGGCCTTCCGGGAAGGTAAGTGCGCCTCTCTGGAGCTTCATTAACGAACTTCTCGGCTTCAGCGACGGTAGGGACAGTTGAACTCTTCATCTCGAAAACGTAGACTTTGAACTTTGAACTTAGCGCGGCGAGTAGATGCGGTGGCAAAGCGATAGTCACGACGGCCTCGACTCCTTGGCTCTTGAGCTCGTTCAGCAGAGCGTTGAGTTGCTGGGGGTCAGTCGGCAAGTTCTCTATGGTTTTCACTACCTCTAGCCCGAGCTCTCCAAGAGCTCGGGCCTGAAGAGGTAGCAATTTATGTCTGCCAACGTAAACCACTTTCATCGTTCTCACCCCGAGGGCAAAGAAGGGAAGGAAGATTGTTCATTACTCAACGGGGAGCTTGAACTCGAATCCGTCACCCTTTACGACGACGTACTTCTCTTTCGCAAACTCAAACAATAGCACATCGAAAGCTCCCTTCCAGATTACCCATGACTTTGGTTTCCAAGGCTTTATCTCCTCCGCGTAACGCTGTTGCACCCGCTGGAGGAAGGCCCTCGACACGGGCCTTCCTTCGCGGTGAAGGGCCTCGAGACACTTCAGCAACTCGTTCTCAAATTCGATTACGTTAGAGAAGTGCTTCCAGAACTCTGGATCTCTCTCCATCGAGAGGCTGATGGCAGTAGCGACGAATAACTGATCGCCTCGAAGACTCTTCTCCAGCTCGACAAGTTTCCTTACCACCTTGGGGGCCACATCATCAGAAAGGAAAAGTGACATCATGTCATTCTCATGAGTCGGCCTCTTGGTCTTGGTCATATTCCCACCCCGGAGGCAAAGAAAGAGCGAAGGTGCGCACAGCTGTGCGCTTGTTCACTCAAAGAGAGCGACGCAAGTCAGTCGTGAAATGGGGTTCTTGAACAATAGCACCTTGCCGTTGATCGCTTTGATCTCGCTTCTTGGCACTCGCAAGTAAACGTTGGGCAGAATTTCAATCTTCGCACGCTTTTCAGTCAATTCAACAACCTTCGGCTTCACGTCCTTCACCCCGGGGTCGTCGGGCCGGGTGGCCGCCCCGCCCGCCCATCCCCACGAGGGGGTGGCTCTGACTCGTGGGGAATAGCGGGCCAAGACCGGGCCTCATCCCTCATCCGCGGAGCTCATGAATCGCTCCGCGTCGCCCGCGGGCCTCCGGGGCGTGGCCGCGCGGGCCTCGGCCCGTTCGGCTCTTACCCCCCACGGCCGGGACCCGTGGGAAGGCGGGCCCCCTTGGGGCAGGGCCCCTCCCCCTCAGCAGAGGGGGTCATCGAGCAGACCACTCCGGCCCCCATCGGCGCTGTACTCTGTACAGCGTACGGCAGAACTCGGCGGCGGGCCCTTCCCCGAACCCCATGCGCTTGCGGGCCCCACCCCCTTGGGGCGACCTTCGGGGCCCCGCACCCCGAGGCCCCCAAGGGGTTAGGGGCCGCTCA
>Ga0080005_159249_pt1 | contig 24380 bp, 23 predicted proteins | sample JossMetagenome_2_FD_69208 | JGI IMG/M metagenome (GOLD analysis project Ga0080005, IMG submission 69208) | Hot spring sediment microbial communities from Joseph's Coat, Yellowstone National Park, USA - JC3_ASED (SPADES assembly) (version 2) | ecosystem: Environmental > Aquatic > Thermal springs >...
GGTCAACTTTTTTTATTGACGGGTATTTTTCTCTCAGCGTGGACTCTATAAGGCTCCAGGGCTTTTTGTCCTCCACCAGTGCCCTGTAATCATAGATTATCTGCTCTATTTGGGAAATGTTCTCTTCTAGAAGTTTCACTTTTCGCAAATAGTCTTCCAATGTTTTTTCAAGTATAGATGAGACTGTTTGTTCCCTTGGCGTAATATCAGCGAATATGCGCTTTAGTAATTCTTCTGGAAATGCTTTCTGGAATTCAACCTCAACAAAATCTGTAGTTACATGTGTCGGTTTAAACGAATAGACCCAGCCTCCGGCAAGGTAACCCCTAGAAGGGTCCTTTAGGGACTCCAAAAAAATTTCGATTCCCTTCGTAGCTACTGATCTAAACTGGCTAAATGATAGAGAGCCGGCCTTCGCGTCGAGGCTTATTCCCTCCCTATACATGGCCTCAGCAACAAGATCTGGGGGGAGCGAGGTCACCAAGGAAAAGGCGACTATTGCTCCTCGTTTAGGCATAGACCTGAAAGACTCGTATAGCTTCTCAATGTCTCCAGAAAATATATCTCCAAGCCTAGGTGGAGGCCTATACGTTTCACCTGGCTTCAGTGTCCTGTCACGCATCTCCTTGGGCTCCAATGCATATACGATTTTTGATTCGCCGTCGAGTAGGACCAAGTTTCCCTCCCGGACCCACTCAAGGACAACTTTTTCTTTCCCAAAGTCTAGACATACAACCCTGTCCCCCGCTATCTGGGCAACGCTCTCAAGCCTCTTGCCTTCTATCCTAGAAGACCACTTGGTTTTTCCAAACTCGACTGGAAAAACTGAGTCACTTTCTGCGGGCACAAGACCCCGCCTAGGTGAAAAAACAATTCCACCCTCGCGGAACCTGAAATAGAAGACGTTGCCGCGCTCCGACACCTTTTGAAGCCTGGCGCCCTCGAACTCTCTTATAAGAGGCCAGATCTTAGCAAGATCAAGGATGCTCATAGACTTGTCGCTGACAGCGCTAAAAACGGACATATGTTAACTCCTCCTCGAACGGATATATTAGTTTAGCCCTGACTCCTTCACTGTCTTCCTCGAGTGTAACCCTGTGAGTAAAATAGCTGGCAAAAATGTTTTCTCCAAAGCTTCGACCCCTCGAAGCATAATTTATCGCTATGAAGCCTCCACCCTCCCTCGCAAACCTGAGCCCCAAAGCGAGCAACGAGGCAACTATGCCCCAGTTTTCCCTATATGTTTTCCCAAACCTCATAAAGACCCTTGGGATACTATCCAAAACAACGAAGTCATGCTTCCCAGCCAAGAGTTTAACAGCATCATCAACAGCTGTAGGCATGGTAAAAACAACTTTGTCCAAGAAGTTTTCTTTGCGAGGTAACTTGGAGGCCCTCCAAAAGGTCGACGCGTAGTCCATGTATACAGTATTGCTACCTTCTTTCACCAGCTTCGACAGGAGACTGAAAACATATACTCGTCTACCTGTCCCAGTCCTGCCAGAAACTTCTAAGGCAAACCCCCCGCGAAGCAAATCTACAAGGTCAGACATCTACGGCCCCCTCCTCAGAGATCCTGTAATATGCAGTTCTACGGCTCCATGGACTACTTAGAGCCCTCGCTTGCCAAACGTCGCCCTTCTTAGACAGGAACAATGATAGATGTGCAAAACCGTCGAAAACAACGGCCGAGGCTGGAATAATCCCATCGCTGTAAACAACTTGGCGAGTATAGACAACCGACATGCTGGATCTGGAAAACTCTTCGAGAAATGAGAGAAGCCTCGAGTATGCGAGAATCCTTTCTCCTGTCCTTAGGAATTCTGTCCTGAAGAGACGTGTGGCCTCATCAAGGATAATGAGGCCTATATCTCTCTTTACAGCTTCTAGCTTAGCTCTCTCGAGAACCCTAAAAATATCTTCCACGCTGTATGCTCTTGCGTATATTATGTTTTCTAGTGTTTTTTCTGGGTCTAGCTGTTTTGCCCTTGCTATCTGTATTATTCTCTCCGGCCTGAATGTGCCCTCTGTGTCTATGTATAGTGCCCTAGCGTTGAGGCCTCCCTTCTCCTTCGGTAGCTGGACCATGACAGCAAGCTGGTGGCAAATCTGAGTCTTACCAGCACCAAACTCACCAATCAGCTCAGTAATACTACCAACCTCAACACCACCCTCCAACAAATAATCCAAACTACGAACACCAGTACTTAACCTTGTTACAGAAGACATAACAAGGGAGGGAACTATACCGGGACTTATTTTAGAGAAGCCCAAGACTCCTAAGAGATATTCAAGACTCAGCATCTGGCTTCAAAAAGGAAATATAGAAAGAGAAATATAAAGATGTGTAAAGAGAAGAAATACAAAAAAATATTATTTTTTGGCTTTTAGGCTTAATGTTCTCTGTTTATTTTACCTGTGTTCCTTCAGCTGGAGCAATGACTTTTGCGAGGCGGCGGCGTCTGTAGACAGCGTATTCGTGGGCGATGATGAAGAGGACGAGGACGAGTAGGACGAGGAGCAGTATGAGTCCGAGGAACTCATTGCTACTCATCTCCCAGCCTGCAAGTGTCAGGAATATGTCGAGCTTTAGCTCTGTCACGGTTTCTTTGCCGTCTGTTACAGTTGCAGTAGCGCTGGCTGTTCTTCCGCCCTTGCTTGCAGTTACGCCGTAGCTTCCGCTTGGTAGCTCGAGGCTTACTACGCCGCTAGCATCAGTAGTGAATGTGCCGACCTTTTCGACTGCAACTGTTGCGCCGTCAATGCCTTGTCCTCTTGCGCCAAGCACTTTAACAGTTAGTTTGCCTATCTTCGTGACTGTTACTCCGATTTCGCCTGCACGTGCAACGCTACCGCTGAACTGGACTGGTAGACCGTTCCATTCTGCTACAGTGTACTGTAGGTTGCCTGGTGGCACTTCTTTTACAACTATGCTACCGCTTGCGTCGAGAGTGTCAGAGACAGTGGTCCCGTCTGGCTTAGTGATTGTGACTTTTGCGTTGGCGAGTGGCGTGCCGAATGGAGACACGAAGGTCAGCTTGACGTCGAAGATGTCGAGCCTTACTTCGAATATCTGTGTGCTGGTCTCGAACCTGCCCCTCTCAATCTTTATTGTTTGCTGCGCAAGTGTTCCTACACCAGCAAGGTTAACTGTTACCTTGTAGGCGCCTAGAGGTGCTTGGCTCATGTCTCTTGGGTCTGTGTCTGGGCTCCTGTTTGCGCTTGCGTCGAGTGGCCATGACTTGGCGGTGTTCTTGTTGAGTATTATTGGTACTCTGCCGTCGTTTTCTGGCTTGTGGGTTGTTACTACCTGGTCTGGCCACTGTATCTCTACAGTTATCTTGTTAAGTATGTCTGGTGAAAGGGCTTGTCCCTGGGCATTCTTGAGCATCACTATGCCTACGTAGACGAAGGTATCAAGTGTTGTGCCGCTTCCAGGCTCGTTGAGCCTTGGCGTGTCGTAGTCAGTTACAGTGTCAACGATCACGATTTCTCTCGGTATCTTGCCGGCGAGCCTGAGCAAGTAGCTGTCACGCCAGTAGACGAGGAGCTGGTATCTAGTATTTCCACTCGGATCAGGCGGCACATAAAGTAGTGCTTTTCCGCTTTCGTCAGTAAATGTATAGAAGCTAGAATTGAGAGTGCCTCGTGAACCATATGGCAATGCAACAACCATCATGTTCTTTAGTGGTTTGCCACCCCGGTCGAAAACAGTTACGCTAATCGGGTAAAACATATTTTGTTTAGCATTGTTTGCTATGCTTTGTGCTTGTTTTTCTAGCTCTTTGGGATTATTTTTGGCTAATTCAGGAGCTTTTGCAGAAAGATCGATTGTTTCGCTAATAAGTTCTAGCGTTCGATGTGTTACATTTCTATATGGTTCTTGGGCACTTCTCTGCATCATTTCAATGAGTGATTCCAGTTGTTGCAGATTGTTCTTAGACTTTATAAGTTCATCTGTATTTCCTGTAATAAAAACGAGGTATTCTAGAGTTTTATTTAAAATGTAAGATTCCAACTGATTTCTACGCAAGGCATCTAAAAAGTAAGGTAGTTCTTTCTTATTTATCATAAGTCCATGACTTTTATAGTGAGAAATGGCTCTTGTTGCTCCAGCATCAGCCAGCATTGAACTTGCCTGTGTGAGCAATCTTTTAGCTTCAGCAAGCTTCTTTGCTGACTCAGACGCATGGCAGTTTAATGTTAAATTTTTTGCATCTATCAGTAATTGCTTAGCTTGATTTAATAAGGGCATTACATTGGACACATTGTTCTCATTTCTAGCAACATTTAATGCTATGTTTTCCATCTCGCCAAGTCTCCGTAAAGACTCATTAATTTCAACAAATATATAGTATGAGTCTATTGTCCATTCGCATGTTCTACTTGTACCTATACTTTCACGAAGCAGAGCGGACAGATTTGCATGCTCTAACGCTAGGACAGCTTTACATTGTATAAATGAAAGATTGAATTGCTTTCCCAATTTTTCTTGTTCTTCAAGGGCCAAACCATAGGTTCTGAGTGCAAGAATAGCATTAAGCAATGCACCGGAGTAATTCTTGTCGTTCATGTAAGTCGATACAGATGCCAAATAACTGTCTGCAGATGATGTTAAATCTAGAAGCGTAAGGAGTGCCGAATTGCTACTTGTAATATTTTTTATGACTTGGTTACGGCAGTGAACAAGTGATTGAATACGTTCAGCTGACTGCGCAAGTGTTATAGTAGATGTGTAAAGTGAGGGTGCAGTTGATAATTGGAACGCGACTAAGGTAAAAACTAAGATTACAAGTAATTTAGCACGTTTAGAACGAAGACGTATGATAAGCGTAGCTATCACTAAAATAAGTACTAAAAGTGGTAATATCCACCAGAAGTTTTCGGCTCGCTCTTGTGAAGTCTGAACTGATGTTGCTTGCTGAAAGGAACTAGTCGGGTAAATTAATGTATACATTAGCGATAAGTTTCCACGAGAATATTCCATGATAATATTATTTCTCTCAGTATAAACATTGATAGGTATTAAGTTCATGTCTAGGGGTGTCGCGTTTATCGGCAGGAACACTTTTACCTCGTATGGGGCTTCAACATTTAGCACCCAAAAAGGCTCTCTTTTACTTGTTAGGCTTTGAGTATAATAAGAAACATATACATAGCTAGAGTTTAAGGTCGCTATGCTGAGATAACTACCATCTTGAGATATTTGGAAAGGCAACGGTAATCCCTTCTCGTCTACCACTAATATTCCAAGTGTAGGATCAGGAGTTCCAATCAATTGGACTAAAAAAGAGAGGTTTCCCTTTACTGGAAAGTCATAATTGACTTTTGCAAGACCAAATTCATTAATCTTAATTGTTGCATAAGGTTCAGCTAAAACTGTTCGGGTGAAAAATAGGAGTGCAAAAGTAACAGTAAAAATAATCCTCAAAAGGATGTAGTAAATCTTTGCTTTGAAAAATGTTCTTAACACATAAAAAATAGCTATATTTAGTTCTATTAAAGTTTTTTTTAAAACTTTAAAATTAGCGAGCGCGCGCTAGATTTTTCAAATATTGATGTTCATGGCATGATATTAATGATTTTTAAGAAAAAAATTAAAAAAATAAATATTTTTGAAAAATTTGTCTTATTCTTCCTTGGAATATTTTTCTTTTAAGGCTTGATATGTTCTCTCTGAGATTTTTCCCTCTTTGAATAAAGCCTCCAATTTCCGTAATTTTTCTTCTTTAGTCCCAGCTCCGACTAAGGCAGCTATTGGGACTATTGATACAAGTCCCGTATCTTTATCTATCTGAATAGAATATTCACCTTGCACGCTAATTTTAGCCAGTATGCCTTCTACATCGTTTTCTCGCAACCCAATCTTTTGAGATATTTCTTTTAATGTCAGCTTATTATTATAGTTAATAATCAACCCCAATAGTTTATCCTTTGCAGAATTTTGCATGCCAACAAGAATATTCTGAATGTAAACAGCAACAATATCGATTGCGATGAAGGTTGTTGCAAATAAAATCAAAATATAAAATAGTGAGCTTTCAAAAAAGTTTATTATATTCCAATGAGCAGTTTGAAGAAATAACAATATTTGAGAAATAAGGTAGACAAAGTAAATCAAAAAGATTCCTCGAATGATATATCTTAGAGATTCAATGACCGTTGTGTCAATTTTATAGATAATGGTAGACATACTTTTCATTACTATAATTGTGTCCTTGCCTTTAAATTTTTCTAATTTTTTTCTCTTTATTTTTGCTTAATTTATGCTTTATTACTAGTGCTTTAGTACAATCTTCTCTAAGTATTTTAGAAAGATTTAAATTCTAGGACTAAGCTAATTAATAATATGGAAATCTCTGCTCAAATTTTTCTTCATCTTATAATTATTTTTGTGGCTGGTTTAGCTGTGACATATTTCATACATCAGATTATAGTAATTCGTGAGACAACTACTTTGTATTCTGTTAATTATACAGCCTATAAAATAACTGAGTCGATTCTTGAAGTTGCTAGAAAGGCTTCCGCAACGAAAGCCAGCACAATGTTAATTGTCGAGTTAAACATGCCATATGACTTTGAAATATTAAATGACTTTGGAAATTATAAGCTACGTATAAAAGGTTTTTCTATATATACCAGTGGAGGGTCAAAGATTACCTCGTTAGATTTCAATCTTCCAAGAGCGAGTATGCTTCGCTATGAAGAGTCTAGTGGAAAATGTAATGTTCTAAGGATTTTGGCCTCATATGATTCAGATAATAACTTAGTTCTGATAAAGGTATCAGCAGGATGATGAGTTTCCTTAACCAGATGATGATATAACAATGGTAACATTGTTAAAGTTCCTACAAACAAGGGTGATACTCCACAGCCCTCCAGGAACAACTCTCTTTTCAAAAGTTATTGCTCTAGGTTTTTCTTTTTTAGATGACTCCACGAAATATTTTATTTTAATGGTGTTTTCATATGAACTTACATCGAAGGAAAGGGGTTCAGAGGAAAAAGCGCTCAAAAGAATTTTTATTCCAGTTGCTTCAGCAGGCTTAATATCCACTCCTTCCAAAGTAATGCCATCGTTGTCAAATAACACGCGTGAATTTGGCGGAATAAAAATTTCTAGTTGGATGCTTCCGTAGCTATTTGAACAAGCCTCTATGACTCCTCTATGAAGCAAGATAACATTGTCTATCGATAATTTTTCTTGCATATAGAGTTTTCCAAAATATCTGAAGGTTGTTATGCTGGCTAAGATTATAGCTAAGGTCAAAACACTATACAGGAATGCTGTTGAGGGTGTTATTGTTCCTCTCCCGGGCTTATGTTTCCTTCTTCCCATACGCATGCACCAATATCATCTGAAACTTTAACAACATAATCAATAGATCCAGAACTGGCCAGGTATTTGAGCTCTACTGGAACAATGACAGTATACTTCTGTTGGTTTTGCTCAATTAAAATTGGGGAAAGGAGTCCTTCAAAAACTTTTCTTAAAACGACTCCATCTTTGTTTGCATCTAGGATGTATATCTCTACATTAACATAAGGAAGTTGAAATCCCTTAAGAGTAAAGTTAATTTCTAAGAATTTATTGGGTATCTCGCCCTCTATTTTACATTCACTTTGAATAATGCTTATTTCTTGACTTTTCTCCCATGGAAAATTAAAGTTTACATCTTTTTTTGAAATAGCAAAATTGACTTTAGATGCTACCATGCTCCCTGAGTGAGAAAAATCTGGAGGCGTATTTTCTTGAATAGTCCAATTGTTGTATATCTCGAGCAATTGTAAATTCTTCTGCAAACATTCCAAAAAACGGTCTCGAGCGTCCGGTGAAGGACTTGTTCCTTCTGCGCCGCTAATTTTTGAGCTATAGAAATTCTTCCAGGCTTCAACAGAGGCATATGCATAACATCCCCTCAATGTTTCGTTAAGTGATATGATAGTAGATTCGGCCTTATCGCTAGCAACAGAAAAAGGGGCCATGGAAGGTAGAGTGTTAATAGTTACTACAAAAATAGTAAAAATTCCAAGCATTGCAATAATATATGTTTCAGCTTGGCGTATCATTCCTAATCGCCCCTTGAAATAGTTAAAACGACAATTCTAGGCTCATAAAATCCATTACATCCCGAAAGAATAACATAGCTAGATGATGCTTTTTCTAGCTTGAAATTACCACTTTCATAGGCAAAAATTTCGATTATTTTGCCAGAATCATCTATTCGGCTAACTGATATTCTAAAACCATATTCTGAAGGTAAAGATCCCTCAACAAAAGTAACCAAGAGATTTCCATTAATGGAACCATCTAAGCCATAGACTGCTTGACAAAAAATGTTTTTTTCAGCGAGAACTCTAAGAACATTATCTGCTACGAAAGAATGAGTAGAATAACTTGCATAAATTACACGAGGATACGCTACCCATGAAACAACTCGTAACAAAAGAAGAGCAATTATTCCTGCTATTGCAACTTCAATTATTCTAATCTGACCGCTTCTCAAACCCATATGCTCACCTTTATTAAAACAACGCATCCATCTATATTCGCTAGTGTGCTTGCTTCTTCGATGATAACTCCCCTTGGAATAGATTTCCTATATAAAGTGAGAGAGCCACCCGAAATAGGATATATATAATAGCATCCAAGGTTAGGACACCAAATAGCATAAGGTGCTTTTATAATTTCATGAGCCTTTAACCAATTAATAGTGTCCGGAAAAGTGTTTTGGTTTATCTCGAGGGAATTCGCAAGCGATGGGTAACAACTATCATTATACTTATATTCGACGTTGCCTTTATCATTACTTGCAGTTAACAACATTGAGATACATGGTTTTCCACCTTTGAGGTGTATGATGTAGCAATATGAATTTTTTTCAATACTTTGAGGCAACGAATTGCATTCTTTTAAGCTACTTGAAATCACATAAATAGCATTACTTGCTACGACTACTTCTGCAGAGCCTGTTGTTCCAGTCATAGTAAAAACGCCATCACTAACGCTCTCTATAGCATATCTTTCATTACCTATGAACCTAATTAGATAAATGTTTACAGGAGGGTTCACCTTGTATGTGTCGCCATATTTTTCTAAAATGACTGGGAATGTTATATTAACTTGCATTTGAGGTACCAAGCCTTTATTTAGTGAAACTTCATGGATATATCCGTTTAGGAAAGTAGTTAATTCTTCTTCTAATTTATTCCTATTTTCTAATAGATCAGGGTGAACCTCGATGAAAAAAGCAACTGCCTGCGCAATTGCCTCAGCTTTGTTTTTAAGCATTATACGTTGTACTTGGGAAATTTTGTTATAAAGAATGTAACTCACTCCTCCAACGACAGTTGCAAGTAGCACCAGAAAAATTGCTGTTGCCAGGAAACCCTCAAAGGTTGAACTCATATCATCACCTATATAAGGAAAAGAGCAAGGATCATAATTATGCCTATAGCCAACATAATTATCGCATATTGGAAGCCAGCAGCAAGTGTACCATCACTCATTTTTCCCGTAAGCATTCCCATCATAAAAAGTGTAAGAATGCTCCCAGTCATTATTGAATCAACAAGAGAAGGAAGCATAGGAGGAGTAATAAATCTGATTCCAATTATACCTATAAAAGTGCTGGCCGAAGCCATAGCAGTTTGAAAGCTTTCAGCCATCGAAGCTATAGGCTCTAATACGTATCTTATGAGCATAGCAGTTATCCCAACTATTAATGCTGCTGTTACCATACCGAAAATCCTAAGCGGCGTTACTGAAGATTTGGCAATCTTAACGGAGTCTATAATCTCTCTGGTAACCTCTGCCACTTCATCAAACACCTCAGGCTTAGCTCCCATTACAGTAGCTTCCAACATTAATGCGAAGCTCATCTTGCCATACCACGATAAATCTTGCATCACCGATTTTCCAGCTTCAATAAATGTCCTGCCAGCTTCAATAACTGAGTTCATCTTTTTTATTATTTTATCTAGTTCTCCTCCATAGCTTCTAGTCTTACAGAGCGTAAGAATTGCCAAGTCAGGAGTATTACCTTTTTTTATCTCTTCTGCAATATCTCTTACAAAGCTCGGTAATGCATAGTCTATACTAGTTAATTTTCTTGTTTCAGCAATATATCGTAAGGCTATAGGTACAGAAACTGCGATAAGAGCCATAGCTAAAGCAACACTCGTCCAGGGAAGTCCACTAAGTACTTCAGGCTTGGGTTTTATATACCCGAGAAGCCAAGGTAGATAAATAACGGTAAACGTAATAACTCCCAAAGGAGTCATATATAACGCCATCTTGTAATACTTCGTATACTTTACTGGTGTCCTAGGATATAATGTATCTACAAGTAAGATAAGCACGATTCCCATCAATGGATTGACTATATAGGAGTACAGCATAGACTGAAAAGCCGAGTCTTCTGAAGCATACATTGCAAACATTGTATACAGGGTGAGAGGCAATACCCCATAAACAATAAGTATAACATCTCCGATGAGTTGCATCTTGTCGGCAAGAGTCTTGTAACTTTCTCTTACAGCATTAAAGATACTTTTCATCTTGTCTCTTAACACGGAATAGATATCTCCCCCCCTTCTCTCAATGCTGGCAGAAGAAAGAAGTAAGTCTGATATTAACGAGGAGGTAACTTTTCTTCCCTCAAATTCCATTGCTTCTAGGTCATCTACTACATATAACATCTTAATTTTCTCTATTCTTTTTATAATTTTTGTCGTCTCCGGAAAAAGTTCATGATAGTCTTTTAGTCTCTCTAAGGCGACATGCGGTGGCACTCCATTTGCTGCATAAGTTGTAAGCAATGACATCACGTAGAGCATTTCTCTCTCGGCCCCGCTCATATGCTTCCTTGCTTGAAGGTATGGTTCTAATAAGAGGAAGATAGCAGCAACTAATGGTAAAGGAGATAGGAGTAAAAATAGATAAGCCTGCTCTGGAGCAACTGATATGGGAAGAAGCTCCAGAAGAAGCAAGATTCCCGATCCTAACAAAATGACTGTAGCCATACTCAGAATGAAAAGATTCCGAAGAAATTCGTCAACATATGCTTTAGGAGTCTTTTTTATCCCAGATAAATAAATATAATTTTCTAGAAACCTTTCCAACTTTGCTCTCATAATGATCTCCCTAGCTATTTCCCATATCCAATTTTCTTCCTTTTTTCTTAGCTTTTCTTGCTGATGTTTTTATAACATTTACTTTCCCGCCTTCCCCCTTTTTTATGTTTATTACTTTTACCCAACCCTTAAATTCTGGTCTCTTTAATCTTAAGAGTTTGACTGAATTTGATGAAAATAGCTTTGGACTTGGGATACTTTCTTGGGATAGAATTGTTGATTGTTCTGGTGGATTTATAGATTCAAAGTAAGTTGGATCAGCATAGAACTTCTCAAACTCTTCTACGAGAATTTCAGACTGCAAGTAGCGTGGGTCAGCCTTGGCCATGTTATATAGCCATTCAAGGTATCTTCGTCTTAAATTGAATTCATGTAGCAATTGCTCTGGAGTATGAATCTTATCACTATAGCTGAGGATTTTTTTGGCAGACCTCAACTTAACTATATCTTGGATTTGTATTGATGTATAAGTGTCATTTGCAGGGTCATATTTGAATACATTTTGAAACCGTGGTTGACCATTTTCAATGTAAAAATCTGCTACTTCTCGTACCCGACGAACACGCCTACCATTAACTGTATAAACGCCAATATATACTAAACCATGTAATCCATTCAAAAAAGCAATGTCTAAGCCTAAATCTCTTAGTCTTGCTATAGCTGACTCAAAGTCGTCTGCGTGTATAGTGGTTATTCCTCCATGCCCGGAAGACACCTGCTGGAACCAGACTTTTGCCTCTTCTCCACGTATCTCATTTACAATTAAAAATTCAACCTGGTACCTTAACATCTCCTTAACTAATTGGAAAAGATCAATAGTGCCCTGTCCATCCAAAGTGTATGTCTCCCGTGTAAACATCCGTTGCCAGTTATGTTTCTTAATGGGAAGATTAAACTCTGGAACGTCCTCCACGGTTCCTACACGTTTATCCGGAGGGATGAAACCGCACAATGCATTAGCAAAACTTGTTTTTCCAGCCCCCATGCCACCAACCACGAGAACAGGAAGCTTATGCTCTATTAGAAGCCAAAGCCATGCACCTATTTCTGGCGTCAAGCTTCCTCTAATCATTTGCTTAGTAATAGTCCAAGGCTCTTTCGGGAACTTCCGGATTACAAAGCTACTACTCTCACTAATCTCTCTCATAAATGTGCAAGCTAACCTGTGACCACCAGGTAAACGAGCATTATCTATCTTGGGATTAGCTTTACTAACACTTTTACCAGCCTTATTAGCTAACTTCATTACAAGTTTATCCAAGTCTACCTCTTCAAAAACTAAATTCGTTTCTAACCTTCCATACTCATTATGAGTCACGGTTACAGGTTTACGAGGACCTGTACACTCGATGTTTTCTAGACTTGGATCTTTCAAAAGGGGATCGAGTGGTCCAAATCTATCCTTAGCTAGTTCCCTCATAATAAGATACTGAAGTTCAGGCCTGGTAATACCTCTCTCTTTAAGCATATCTATCAATTCTTTTTCGTCAGGGACTTCTTCTAATAGATATACTAGCTCGCCGGCGACTTCTTCTAGCCTCGAGAGCTCCGAATCCAACACAGGAGGGTCTAAAACTAGATACAGTTTTCGGGGGGTATTAAGTAATTCGCCAATTATAATCCTTGAATAATCAATCGTATAAGATGTAATTTCTTTAACTAAGTTTAAATCTTTATATCTCCATAACTGAATCTTAATCTTGGGAAAAGGTTCTTGAAGTGAATCTTTAGAAGAAGACTTAAAACGTTTAAAGCTTACAGGTAATTTCATCAGCTAATATTTATCATGGCATTTTCTTAAATTTTTCGCAAAGATTCCTAAGAGATTTAGACGAAATATTTTTATAAAAGGTTTACAATAAAGTTAGTATATGAAACGGAAAGGCATAAGTGGGGTAGTAGTAGCGGTTCTTTTAACTGTCATTGGCATTGCCGCCGTTCTTTTATTTTGGGGAACAATTAGTTCTCTTATAGGTGGAAAACGACTCCAAGGAAACATAGACTCGGCGACAATAATTGTGGTTGAGGGTCAAGCCAAGCTAGCTATTACGATATCTAATGCAGGTACAGTGGACTTCAAGGTAACAAGCATAAAAGTAGGCAACAATGATGTTACAAGGTGTGACCCAGGCTTTGACCTTATACCTTCTGGTGGTAGTGTAACTTACTCTTGTGATGTGTCTGGTGTTAGTGCGGGACAAACATATATCCTAACGGTTGCATTGCAAGGGGGAGGAAAACAGAGCACTTTGACTACTTCCGTGTATGCAAGGCAAGGATAATTTTTCTACAGGATTTATTTGTATTTATGAACTCTTTCTTTTAAGCTAAAAAATAATCTAGAATCTGAATGCCCAAAAGTCAAAATTTATATACCCAATTTGGATTTATAATATTATGTCATATCTCCGTGCAACAATTGTTCTTTTCTTTGTATTTTTAATCACTATGCCAAATTTCATGGTACCTATAGTTGTATCCACACCTCTCAATAAACCCCAACTAACCTCTGACTATCTGAAAAAGCTGTCCTTAAGCTATACATATAATCTATCATCAATCAGAAATAATTTTCCACTTCTCATACCAGCATTAGGTGGTAAACAAGATGCTGAGATAGGTAATGGAGACTTGAAGGCTGACATATTTGTGCTCGTATTTCCTGCAGCACCTGGCAAAGAGATATCTGCAACAGAAATAATCTCAAGTGCTGCAACCGAATTCTTTACTAATGTTAAATCAATATTAAACCCTCCAGAACTCGTAAAAGACCTCTACATTACGGTATATAAAAAACTTTTAGAAGCAGGTGCACAACCAGCATTTATTCCATACGAGAATGTATCTTTCATTGTTTTAACAATTATATGGATAAAACCTAAAAACATGGAAGAAGGTCTTACCGACATCGTTACCGGTCTGGGTCTTTCCGCAGTAAAATCTATGTCGGATGGCCTCATAATCGTGACCCTAGGACTAATGGGCGACACTTTAGATAATATTGGGACAAGTGCCAAGGAAGAAGCGAAAAATATAATTGATCCTACAATTAATAATGCAAAAACTAATGTTATAAATGTATTTGAAGGGCTTTCTCAGGATGTAAGTAATATAAAATGTTCTTGTATGCATACAATTATTAAAGATAACGTTACTATATGTGATTCCTTTAAAGCTGAGTTAAACATTGAGCAAAGTCTTTCTGATCTTAGTAAACAATTACATATAGATGTAGACTCCTCTATTTCATCCATTGCCAGGCAAACAACTCATCAATTTACAATTAAAGCAAATGAGAAAACAAATGATGTTCTTAAGGTTACCACTGCTTCTCAGTCAAATAAAGGGATATTTTCAAATGATGCCGGCATAAAAGCTAATCAAATCATTTCGCAGTTTGGAAACATAATATATTCTAATATAAAACAAGATTTAACCCCAAAATTCGGTAATTCTGTTAAAAGTATATTTAATAACCTTAATAAAATTATTTCAGGCACAGGTGGAAGCTGTGACGACGCCAAACAAATAGCATTATCTAATCTTAACAATCTTAAAAAACGTATATTGAACAGTCTTGATAACCTTAAATACGAGCTATCTAAAACGGCAAACGAAACAATTGACAGTGAAATAAATGAAATAAAAAAAGCAGCAATGAGAATAGGGTCTAATATAAAAAAGGTTATTAATGATGCCATTTCTCAGGCAGAGGAACCTGTTAAGGAAACAATTGGCAACGCTGTGCAAACGGCAATTAGTGGTACTATTGCCACTACAAGTGCTCCAGTTTTTATTGTTTATGCTGTAGGCCAAGGTCTCTTTCAAGCATTACAAACCTGGATCAACAGCGTAGATGTCACATGTCTCCTAGATGCTTCATCCATCAGCAATAGTCCCCTTGATAATGATGGAAAGCTCATTCTCATAGAGAGACAGCAGAGCGACCAGAAGTTAAATGTAAGATTCCCCGAGAAAGGGGAGACAGTTACTGCTACCGGAAACCCACCTCCATATGATAAAATATCTTCAGCTGCTAAAGGTTTTTTACGAGGTCTGTTTGGAACAGTTGCCAGCTTATTTGGAGCAGGTGAAAGCATTCAGAAAGCTTTCGACGCGGTTCCAGCCTTTGTCTTAGTTAACATCAAAATAGAGAAAAATTCTAAATATGTTGTTGCCCAGCCTAAACCAGGAATATATGCAATAGAGATGAAGTTGAACGTAGAGACTGGAGCTGATATGGTATCCCATTTTGCAGATGGGATAAAAAATGCTATTTTTGGTAGTAACTCATATAAAGAAAACGCATATCTCGAAACCATGGAAAATTCTCTGGACAACAGCATAAAAGAAAGCTCTGGGAAAGGAAACAGTCAGCTACACTTAGAAAAAGGTATTAATATTGTTGTTCCATATCTTGTACTGCCACCTTATTTCGTGACTGAGAGCGTAGATACGGTTGATGGCGCTGTTACAATTAGGCTCAGAGCTGTATACGATTTTTCAGCCCTGTTCAGAGATGACATAGAAAAGCTGAGGAAAAAGCTTTATAAGGTAAGATATCAGACCTCGCTCCTCAAGAATGATTTGCAAAAACTTGAAGAAGAAATAAACGACATTTTCGAGAACATGATAGGAGAAGTAATTGAAAAAGTCTACACGTGGATTATCAACAATAAAATTACACAAGATGACACAGGTAGTGAGATGATAAGAGCCATTTTAGTGGCTCTTAAAGATTGGATAAAGGAGCAAATAAAGCAAATAATCTATGAGGCTATTAAGAACTACTTAAGCGAAATTTTAAACACTGCCAAAATGCTACTTGAGGAAGCTACCGATTTGCTGGATCAAGGGATAGATGCCCTTTATATGGTTGATCAGCTTTTAGCGATTTCTTTTACAATCTTTAAAGTCAATGTTACCAACTGTGGAAAAATGGGAATTGTTGCAGTTTTTCCACAACTTGGTCTCGTAAGTACTCCAATAACGGACACAGGGGAAGCAACAGTGTTCATTAGGTTAGAGATTCTCCGTCCAGCAGGTCTATCATCGATGGGTGCTATGGCTGCATTTCAGCGTTTGGATGAGGACGGAAGAGTCAGCTATGTTTACGTTCCTGGTGCGATTGCTAGTCTGGAACCTATTGTTGTTCCACTATTGCCTTCATCTTTCATAATGAATGGGAAGCTGTATTTGGGTTTTGTCAATTCATTTTGTAGTAATCCGCTAACTCCACGCGCTGGGATATCAATAAGACTTGAGTTTATTGCAGATCAAAAAGTTATCGAGGCAGGTTGGTATAATGGGACGAGCTACAGCATAGATCTTGGAAAGATTCAAAATGTAGCTGTAGTTAGCATTAGGCTTAAAGAGATTTATTCAGTGAAAGGATGTAGATCAATTAGGGCAGCGCCAGTGGTTTTTGTCCCCATAGCGGACGAAATCCCAATCCTCGTAAACCCACAAGCATTTTTAGAGCGATTTTAATAGTATTTCATCAAACCTTCGCCACAATCTCATCAAACGTATATTGAATTAGGAAAACTCCATAGGTGTCCTGGTCTATTTTGATCTCCCGTCTTAAAGGTATATCTAGGACGTTCATTATATTTCCATTGGTATCTAGAATCTCGAAAATTATGGAAATATTTTTTCCATAATTAATCTCGACGGGAAGCTGGTAAGTATTATTGAGGAAAAAGTCCACTGTGGAGCCCTGAGTTGCGGTAAAGTTTTCAAGGATTTTATTAGCATGTTCAATGGTTAGTTTTGTGAATGTAATTTTTATAAACTTGCCGTTGAATCCATAGAAATTGCAGTCCTCTATCTGGATTACAGGACGCGCTATTGTCTCTACGACATTGCCATTAGTCGTTACGAGAGCTAGCTTAGTCAAGTTTGTATAAGGAGAGGGATCGCCTCGCAAAATTAAGGTTTTAACCCCACTGATATGGGTCTTTATTACAGGCAAAGAGATTGTATAAACCTTTGCTTCTTTCGAAGGGAAAACAGTGATATTTATACGAAGAAGTGAACCATTAGACTGCAACACATACGTACTCTTTGAGTAAAACTTGCCACCACCTTTATCTAGTATTTGGGCCAAATTTATTATGTTATCTCCAATAAGCTGGAGCTCCAATCCTTTTTCAGGAAATAAATATGGTCTGAGAAACATGAATACTAAAATGGTTAATGCTATTCCAATTGCTGTCAGAAGCATAGCTTCAACTGCTCTCCCTGGCATGTCTTTCCCCTTGAATGTTTGAACTACTATTTGAGGTTTTAAGGCCAGAGCATATTGGGCAACTGAGGTTTTTTTCGAGGTGGAAAACTTCGTAGATGTTCAGACGCATGTTTATGTAGAGACGTCTGCCTGCTAGAGGTATTCCCGTCTCTTTTGGCCACACTCCCTCTTTGACAAATCGTTCGTAGCCGAAAAGTATTTTTAAGACCTCTTGAGCCATGACAGCTCCTATTACAGACGTTACAGTAGGAAGAGCCGGAATTTTTGGACCTGAAAATTCAAGTGGAGAGCCAGAGCAAGAAAGCCTATTGTAAATGGACTTTAGTTCCATCTCACCGATATCGCACTGTAGGCATGCAGTATTTCCTGGGATAACAACTTGAACGTGACCAATATAGCCACTCATCCCTCCATCGACTAAGGGTTTATTGTTAGCTATGGCAGCAGCATTTAGCTCAAGCCTTGCTGCTAGATTGTCAAGGCATGAAACATATACTTGACTTTGGGTATATATCTCGTGATCATGCGGTAAGGAGTGGATGTTGGCTTCAACAGGGATTATTTTTGTGTAATCATAAGGAGAGAGCTCGGTTGCTCTGGTAGCTATTGCTCTTACCTTGCTGACCCCTTTTTTCGCATCATCTTTTCTAAAGAATATACATCTATTCAGATTAGAACTGACTATGATATCAAAATCAACAATATAAATTGTTCCTACGCCAACCATTACGAGATTTTTAACAACTTCGTTTCCTAAGGCGCCAGCTCCCACCACAAGTACTTTGCTTTTTTTTAAAATTTCTTGGTGCCATCCTTGAAGTATTCTTTGTCTGCTTGAAGGGTCTTCATCAAATTTCTCGAGTTTAAACACTTTCAATATTTGTTTCACCATTTCTGGAGCTGTTTTAGTGGAACTTTTCCACACTGTAGACAGTTCATTTCGCCCATAAGTTCTGCCGCACAGTGAACATGGTAAAGAGCTCCGCAATTGGGACATATTAATAGATTATCAGTATATGAAAGTTCGCCCTGACACACTAAGCATTTCCTTGGCAACTTAAGTAGTTTCAATTCAATATAATCTTCTTCTTTCATTTTTTAATCGTAATATATATTTAGAACTATTCTAATAAATTTTTTGTGAACGTTAAGGTCGTATCTCTTAGGAAGTTTCAAGTCTCTAGAGAACCTGTAATTATAGATGTTAGAGCATATCCTATTGCTTTAGCAGAAATTCAGGAAATCCTTGGATCGGAAGACTACTTGAGAAATATAAGGCTACTTAATAGAAGATACAGGGAAATGATTTCAAGAGTCTTGGATGGTAAAAGTAACGTATACGAGTTGAAAAAGATGCTTGTCAGATTAAATGAGGAATTTGAAAGCGAGGAGGAGAAAACAATATTCTCAAAAAATATATTATTTTTTGTATTTGAGGTAGAGGAAGATATTAAGCTTTTAGAAAAAATATTACAAAATCTGGAAAAATTTTATTCAACAGATGTTTTTACAAGGAAAATTATACAAGAGATCGTGAAAAATAGTGTTAAGGAAGTAAGACAATCTCGAAAAGTATCTAGAATGTTCTCTAATATGCTTCAGAATAGGCTTGATGAACTATTATTTGCTATGGAGGCATGGAGAAAAATTTACACTGAGAATATTCATATGAGAATGTATGCATCAAAAAAATTGATCGGTTTATCAAAAGAATATACGAAGACATATCGGGCTTACAAAGAATTACAGGTTTTGAAATTGTCCGCCAACCTAGGTTTAACGAGAACAAGAAGCATACTCTTGCGCTTAGTTCAATATTTAGAGAGATTAAAAGAACTTAAAACTCGGCTATTAATTGGTGAAATAACTGAAGAGGAGTTCTCAAAGAATTATGGTCAACTTACTTCAGAAATATATATGCTACAAAACCATTTATCTGAAGAGTTAAAATCTTTACAAATTTTCGAGAAATATTTTACAGAAAAAGGATCTCTAATTACAAAGATACTTGGAGAAGAAATTTTTGAAAACATTCAATCTATTTTTATATTCTCAAGGAAAAGTGCCAAAATTATTTCGAATTATTATCTATCCCAAGATTTTTCTGTGTGATCTGTATTGAGAGGTTATGTAGATTAGTCATTCTTGGGATATTTTTCTTCGATTTTTTTAATTATATTATGAAGTATTTTTATTAATTCTATCTCATCTGTTAATAAAGTCCTTATTTTATCTCCATCAGGGTGATGTATATTTTTTAAAAACTCGTCCATACTTCTTAGAAATGTTTCTTTAGTGGTAATGGCTTCCTGTAACTTGGATAGGTCGTGTTTTTCGATGAAAAAAACTTCTTGTTCATTTTGCGAGGATGCAAGTTTTGATAATTCTTCAATTTCGTTCTTAAGCTGGTTTTTTAGTTCAATAAGTTCTGGAAGAGGACCCTCTATCATTATCTGTGCCTCTATCTCTTCTAAGCTCTGTTCTAGCTCTCTTAAACTTTGCATAGTCTGCAAAGTAGCAGTTGTCTTAAGAGCTTTGCGCCTAATGGGAATTTCTAGAAAGATTGAAAGAACGGCAGATAAAGAAGCAATATCTTCATCATTTAATTCTCTAAGAGATTCAACAGTTTTAACTAATCTTTTTGAATACTTTATTGAATTAATCATCCTTAAGGAGGAATACGAATCAACCATGGTTTTTATCTCAACAAACGTCGAGAATAGATTTTTAAAGGATTGGTTAACTTTTTCTAACTCCTCTATGACGTCAATTATGTCAACTTCAAGAATATCTTGAAATTCTGTGCCCTCGAAGAGTTTAATAGCAAAAGTCTTTTCTTTCTCGATAAGTTTTCGGCTTACTTCAATAGGAATTTTTTTTACACCCCGGAAACTTTCTATATATTCTCTCTCTTTATTAATAATGTTGCGAGCAATTTGAGGAAACAATTTCTCTAGGCTCTCTAAAGGATGGATAATTTGAATATAATTCTCCTCTTCAAGGAGTGAAAGAGCTCTTAAGACTTCTTTTCCGCTTAAACCTGTTACCCTAGCTATTTCAGAAAAACTGTCTTTATAAATGTTATTGGTAGAGTGAGTCGCTAAGTATTTATAAACTCGTATAGAGGCAGGGTCCAACATTAAAGCCGCCTCAATTTAAGAAAAGCATATGCCCCTAGAGAGATTTGAAATAAGTACAGGATGAGGAATAGAAGAAGGGGAAGCAGATCTACTTGTTCAAATTTAAGATTTGTGATGGGAGGCACAACAATTAGAAATGTAGGATTGTTTATTTTTAGATTAGATGAGATAGTAATGTTGCATGCAATTATGGTTAGATTTGCATCCATAACTGGTAGAGCATCGGTTACATATGACTCATTTTCCTTTTCTACCGCCATTTTTATGCTATTCACCAGAACTTGAGGCTCAAAGTTACATCCTTTAACCAAAACCCTAATCCGTGAAAAATTGAGAAGAAGAGGTATTTTCATTGAAGAGTTTACTGTAAAATTTTTATTTAAAATAGTCACATTTTTACCGCTGAAATTATATTGCAAAAGTAAATTATGTGTACCTTTCCATAAGCATATTGTAGGATGTTGCAAATCTATCTCCATATTGTCTATCTCTATTTTTACACGGGCTACATTAAGTGCATTTGGCTTGCCTTCCTGCAAAATACCAAAAGCAATTTCTACAGGAAAAATTTCAGGCACACATTTATACAGCTCCATCAGTTTACTCTTGCATGTTTCTTCTTTATCCTGATAGTAAAAATGAACATCACAATTCAGGAAAATTGGATAAAACGACTCATGTTGATTAATAATTGATGAGGATGTATAGTTCTTAAGTATTTCATTTCCACATTTTAACGATGCGCGGATTTGAGTTCCTGGGCACGTGGTATTTATCCAGGTCAAATTCAAATTCTCAGGAATTTTTGCTAATGGTAGGTATATTTCACTTTTTTCCCAGAGCTCTGTTAAACTTTCATTAAGCAAGGTAATATTATAAAATTTTGCGATGAATCTCCAGTTATAGGTTTCATTATTTACATTCGCCAGCGGGAGGTATATTTCAGATGTAGATTCTTTAAGAAAAATCGAGGTATTAGTATTTTGAATAAAAGTAACAAGTTCGGGAATTTTTCTTGATGAAACTACGTCTTTTAGTGGAAGTGTCATAATGCTCCACTTATTGTTGTTATCTAAAAAGTAGACACTAAGGTTAAGCTCTCTTAATGGTCTAATATACAAAATTATCGAGGAATTATCTTCAAATATATATTTGATACTATAGTTTAAACCGAAGAAATTGTAATATATTGTTGCCTTTGAAGTATTGATGAATGTTTTTTCAAAATATGTCCTTAGCTCGGAAAAGGTATATGTATGATTGTCTATAGAAATATAGATATGCTCTTCTAGCTCAGGCGGTATGGTGTTTCCCGTAATATCCAAAAGTTTGATCTCCGGACGACCAAGCGTCGGCTCAGTAATCAGAAGATTTACAAATAGGAAAATCATTATTGCTAAATTAGGCTTGTTATACATAAATGGTAACATAGGCTTTTCTCACCCATATAAAAAAGTCAAGAATTTTATTCTTTGTGGAAAAAGTTAATTCAATTATTTTTACCTTTCCCACGTCGTATATAACTTTGGCTGTCACAAAGTGTGAAATATTATCTTGCAGGAGCATAGAAGTGGCGGTCTGTGCAGAAGTTAAGCTATAAATTGCCACTATATTTAAAAGAAGAATGGAAATAAGAATAAGATTTGAAAAAATATACAAAAAAATAAAGATGTCATATATCTTTCGTTCCTTTAAAAATTTAAGTGCTAATGAAACAACGGGCTGTCTTCCGTCGCCAGGAAAATACTCAGCTACAATTTGATAATTATAATCACAGTCCGGTGGAACGCGCTCTTTGACTTCAAATTTTTTCACTTTATATCTCAGCATATTTATGCTCCTTTTTTTATTATTTCTTTAAAGTGAGGACGTTGATAACTGAGATCTTTCAAAACAAAGAGGTCATACTCTCCAGTGTAAGGATCCATAACTAATGCAACTTGATGGCTCAATGAAAAATACTTTCGCTGAGTGGTTAAGTCTATATCAGAAAGGAAACAACCGAATCCTGGGTGACTATGTGCCCATCCAACAATTAAAGCTTTCTTTTTTTGTAGTAATTTTCCAACTTTTTTTAGGCTTCCCTCTAGTGGAACTACTCTTGTTTCGCTCGCCTCAGCCTTTAATGGAACAAAATCCGAAATCTCTACCCATATTTTCCCCTCATACCTATATACATTGCCTATAAGAAAACCCATTGCTTCTTTTGGTAACTTTTTGACGAAATATTTGTAAGCTTTAAAAATTACCTGTATATTTATGTAAAAATCTGCAGTTTCTTGAGGGTTCATCATATCAAACCTTCTGAATCGACTTTCCGCTTAGCGACTACTTTGGGAGTGGTTTTACGTTTAAAGAATTCTGCAGCTTCTAAGCAAATAGAAGGATTACGGATTGGGTCATTAGGCTCAGGGTTCTCGACAAGTTGTTTTATAGCTTCAACAATATTTAACATATTTAATATAGGCGTCCACTTTGTAAACGCGCGCCAACATACAACTCCCGTTCCTCCATAGTTAATACCTGGTGCAATATTTGGATGAAAGATAGACGTTACCCAGACAATTCTTATGGGAGCCCCCAACCTACTCGTTGCCAAAGGAAAAGGATAACTTCTTAGAATATAAAGATCAAAAATATGCTCCCATGATTGCTCAATTTTTCCACTTAAATTTTTTACATAACCTTGAGCATTAATATTATATCTGTAACGTACAACAGCAGGAACCTCTTCAATGCCGTAAACCGTAGGAACAGGAATTATTTCAGCCTCTATTCTTTTCTTTATATCAAAGTATTCTTGTCGATTAATAATAGTATATCCAGCTTTTTTCACTTCTTCTTCTTCATTTTTTAATCTTTCAAGAAGCTTCTGAAGAGTTAGCATCCGCCTCCCTCAGGTCTTGCAATTAGTTGTAGGTGATCGCCATCTCTTATTCCGAGTTCAGCCAAAGTTTTGCTGAAATGCTCAATACTATACTCTTTAGCTCCGCCAGGATGTACAAGTCTATAGCCCATCCCGACATCGTCCATGTTAAGTTTCAATACATTTGCTATAGTTTTAAAAACTTCTTCTAATCGAGTCATGGGCGAAACCTCTAATTCCACCTCATCGCCAGTTAGCGTTGAAAGTATTGAGATGTGCCATTTTGGTTCGGACATCAAGGAAATTTTTTGTGTTTCAATTATATAAGTTTTTTCTAAGAATTAACAAATTATCTAGGTAAGCTCTACACCTTTTATTATTTTTAAAAAATACACTATCCTTTTTTCATATTTTTCATGAAGGATAAAATATACTTGCGGCTCTATCTTGCCTCTTAAAAATAATTCTTCAAGCCTTGTTAAGTAGTCTACGTATCTATTTATCATTTTCTCATAATTTCTCAGAGCATTTTTTTCTACTTTTGTTATTTTAGGAATGTATGTCGAGTTTCTATATAATTCACAATTCCAAAATTCTATACAAGAGTTAGAGTCGAGGGAAGCTAAGGGAGAAAGAGAACATATATTTTTAAAATTTTTTCTTCTCAAGAATGGGCACTTCATATTGTTCATGAATTAATTTATGGTACGACACTATTAAATTTACTTTAAAATTTTTATACGATCTCTTCTTTTTCAGGCTAACAAAAATAGAATAATTTAATATTGTAAGTATTATTGGGCTTTAATTAAGCCTTTAATTAAGTTAAAATACTGTTATTAAAAATTACTTTAACTTATTTTCATTTTTAAATCTTATTCTCGTAGAAAATTAGAGAAAACTCAGTAGCAGGTAGTCCTCATCACTTTTCAGCTCGTCTCTTCGTCAGCACAAGGATATAGACCCATGCATCAATATATTTTTGTTC
>Ga0080005_143634_pt1 | contig 24299 bp, 27 predicted proteins | sample JossMetagenome_2_FD_69208 | JGI IMG/M metagenome (GOLD analysis project Ga0080005, IMG submission 69208) | Hot spring sediment microbial communities from Joseph's Coat, Yellowstone National Park, USA - JC3_ASED (SPADES assembly) (version 2) | ecosystem: Environmental > Aquatic > Thermal springs >...
GTGAAAATTATAAAATTGCTAATAAAATTGAGGTTGAATATGATGAGAGGGCAAAGAATATATTGGAAGAAATATTAATTGAGCATAAATTGGAAAATAATAAGATTATAATTGGATATCCAAATTCAGCAGCATTATATATACAATTAGGATATTTTGAAAAAGTTCCAGAAATAAATAATGAAAAAAATGGATATGAATTAATAAATAAAATATCAAAAGTTATTATTAGAGATAAGGTTGGAACCTATATTGGAGTTAGAATGGGAAGACCTGAAAAAGCAAAGATTAGAGAATTAAAAGGTTCAATAATGGTTCTATTTCCTGTAGGAGAAGAAGGAGGAAGGATGAGAAATCTTTTAGAATCAATGAAATATCAGAAAATTGTTTCAGATTTAAAAACATATTATTGTCCAAATTGTAAAATATATGTTCCATATAAAAAATGTATATTTTGTAATTCAGAAACAAAGTTATTAAAGACAGAAGATGGAAAAGAGCATAGAAAATATGCAATACAGATCTCAAAATATATAGAAGCAGCATTAAAAAATCTTGGATTAGATCCTTCTCAATTGCCAAAAATAGTAAAGGGGCCAGAAGGCTTGAGTTCAAGAAATAAACAACCAGAAAGGTTAGAAAAAGGAATATTAAGGGCAAAATATGGTATATTTGTATTTAGGGATGGAACAGTAAGATTTGATGCTATAGAAGCACCAATTACATATTTTAAACCAAAAGATTTAGTATATACTCCAATAGAAAAATTAAAGGAATTAGGATATACTCATGATATTTATGGAAATCCATTAGAAAGTGAAGATCAAATATTAGAATTAAAACCCCAAGATATTATATTACCAACAATTGGTCCGTCAAAGAAAGGTGGTAAATTAAAGAAAGATGGATTTTTAATTTCTTTAATGAATACTGCTAGATTTATCGATGAAGAATTGGAAAGACTGTATAAAATGGATAGATATTATAATGTAAAGAAACCAGAAGATTTATTAGGACATTTGTTAATTGTTTTAGCTCCCCATACATCTGCAGGTACTGTTGGAAGAATAATTGGATTTTCAAGAACTCAGGCATTACTTATGCATCCAATGATGCATGCTGCAATTAGGAGGAATTGTGATGGAGATGAAGGAACAGTATTATTATTATTAGATGCTCTATTAAATTTCTCTAGAGAATATTTACCAGATAAAAGAGGAGGAACTATGGATGCTCCATTAACAATTACAATAAAAGTTAAGGGAATGGAAATAGATGATGAGGTACAAAAGTTTGATACTGTTTGGAATTATCCATTAGAATTATATGAAGCAGCATTGCAATATAAACCCCCAGAATCCGTAAAAATACAAATATTTAAAGAAAGAATTGATACATCAGAAGAATATACAAATTGGGGATTTATGCATGATATAAATTCTATTAGTGAAAATGGAAATAAAGTTTCTGCATATAAATCTCTAGGAGAGATGTTAGAAAAATTGAATTTTGAATTAAAATTGGCAAAATTATTAAGATCTGTAGATCCAAGTACTGTTGCAAGTTTAGTAATAAATTTACATTTTGCAAGAGATATTAAAGGTAATTTGAGAAAGTTTTCTGAACAAGAATTTAGATGCATAAAATGTAATAAAAGATTTAGAAGACCTCCTTTATCTGGAAAATGTGATAGATGTGGAGGAAGAATTGTAATGACAGTTCATTATGGTAGTGTTGTAAAATATTTAGAACCAAGTTTATGGTTAGCTGAAAAATTAAAATTGGATGAATATACAAGTTCTAGTTTAAAAGCATTAAAAATGAAAATAGATCAGACATTTGGAAATCAATCTAAAGAAAGGCAGATTAAAGATTTCTTTAATTTATAAAATGTTTATATTATCTGGAATTGGACAAAATAAGGATGAAATACCATATGGACTAATAGAAGAAATAAAGGTTGCAGATTTAGTATTTTTAGAGTATTATACAAACTTTATTGATGAAGAAACAAAAGAATTTTTATTAAATATAAGGAAAGATATAAAGATTGTCGATAGAAATTTTGTAGAATTGGAATTAGAAAAAATAATATTAAATAATAAAGATAAGAAAATAATTTTGATAACATCTGGAAATCCATTATTTGCTACTACCCATACGTATTTTATTGAACTTTGTAAGAAAAACAATATAGAATATAAAATAATAAATTCTCCATCAATATTTGATGAAATTGGAAAAATAGGTTTATTTTTATATAAGTTTGGAAGAACAGTTTCAATATCATTTCATGAATCTACAGAATTTTACGATTATATTGTAAGGAATTATAAAAATAATTTACATACATTAGTATTATTAGATCTAGATCCAATAAATAATAAATATTTGGATCATAAAGAAGCAATAAAAAGATTATTAGAAATAGATAGTAAAAGAGAAAAAATTTTTAATGATAATTTTAAGCTAATTGTATGTTCTAACATAAATAGAAAAAATGAGAAGATATATTATAAGGAAATAAGGGAATTACTAAATATAAATTTAGATCCTCCAATATGTATTATAATACCGTCAAATTTAAATAAAATAGAATCAGAATTTTTATTATGTATGATATCCTGATAGAAAAGATAAGGTATAATTACTTTATATTGTTCTTTCTAAGTATATTGATAATAGTATTTTCTACATTATTGTCACTTAAATCTGGATCATATGGTGGAATATTAATAATTGCAATATCTTTGGTTCCATTTGTTCAAATATACAATAAATTAATAGAAAAAGATGAAAAAATATCTGAAAAGATAAAATCAAAGAAAAATATGTTTTTAAGATATAAAGAATATTTTATAATGTCATTTGTAATATTTTTTGCATCAATAATTGGATTTTATATAGGTTATCTAATAGATTATAATCTATTTTATCCTCAAATACAAGCAATAGAAGATATAAGAGAACATGTTATTGCTCTAAGTTATGGACATGCAATATATTCAAATAGTTTCTTTACATATATATTATATAATAATATGACAGTATTATTATTATTTTTTGCATTTTCAATAATATTTGGTGCTGGATCTATATATTTATTATTATGGAATGCTTCAATTATTGGAGTATTCCTTGGTTTAAGAGCATCAGAATATATTTCAAACAATATTATATATAAATTTATTTTAATTCCAATTATTAGTCTATTAGAAATCTTACCACATGGAATATTAGAATTTTTAGGATATTTCTTAGCAGCACTGGCAGGTAATATTCTATCAATAGCATTTATAAAAAACTTAGATAAAGAAACTTTAGAAACTATACTTTCAGATTCTTTAGCCCTATTTGTTTTATCTATATTATTTATATTTATAGCAGCATTAATAGAAGCTTATATTATTTAAATGAAAATATCTTATATGTATGAGTCATTTGATTATATAAAAGAAGGAATAATATATGGAAAAATAAAAAATATAATGAAGGAAAAAGTAATAATAGAAATAAATGGAAAAGATTATTCATTTGATAAATCTATAGATATGAATAATTTAAATTCTGGAGATTATGTAAGGTTTTATATAAAAAATAATAATATAATTTATATTGAAAAAATAAGCCAGAAATTATATGAAAATATTAAGAAAATTTTAGAAAGTTTAAACGAATAATTCTTTTTTATTTTTTATTAAGAATATTAGCCAAAAAATAATTAAAAATAATGTTGTAAATATTTCCCATAAAAAATTGTGTAAAAAATAAGGATTAATATTAAAGATATAATAAAAATAAAAGACAGACCATAATCTAAATATATTTAAAATAAATAATATTGGGGAAAAAATAATGAAATAATATAATTTTTTCTTTATATTTAATATTGGTGTAGAAAATATGAGTGCAAATATACCAAATACTGATTTAAAGCCTGTGCATTCCTGATCAATTATAAAGCTTATGTTTTTTATATATATTACATTATTTTTTAATATGAAATTTAAATGTGAATAATATAATATCTTTGATATAAATTTAGAATAACTTATTAAAAAATTATATGGTAAGACAATATAATAATAGCTAAATAAAAATAATGGTATTGAATATATTAGCATATTTGCAAAAAATATAGATAAGATTAATTCTTTTCTTAATCTATTATCTTTTTTTGCATAATCTATTAACTTATTATAATATTTTTTTATTATATATTCAAACATTCTTTATTTTTGCAGCAACTCCAATTTTAAAATCCTTAATTTCTTTTCCAGATAATAAGCTTTCCCCTATTGCTAATAGATTATCATTTTTATCCACTATTAATACAATATCTCTTGGTAATATATTTTCATCTAAGTTTTCAACAAATTTATTAAATACAGATTTTCCTTCTTTTATAAATTTTGTTGCCTCGTCTTTTACAACAATCCTATATTTTGGAAATTTTAGAAATTCTTTTACTATTAGTCCTCCATAAAATGTTAATATAACAAATCCCGTTGTTGGTTCTATTGTCCCGAATAATTTATCATCTATATATATTCTTCTTATCCTTCCTGTTTTCTTACTTTTTTCAATTTTTATTTTTTCTTTATACTTTTTAATTATCTTATCTCCTATATTATCTCCAAATTGATAATTCAATATTCCTCTAACTATTGATAATTCCATAATAATATAATATGAACTTTTCAGCCATTTCTTCAGCAATTATGCTATTATTATTGTATATAATTACTGTATTGTTCTGATTATTGAATATTATTCCATAAGAATTGTTTGTAGGAATTATATATATTAATAATGTTTCATTTCTTGGTAATATATATGTAAGGTTTGCATATTGATTATAATATGAATATAAATAAATGCTATTATTTGTTATACTATTATTTTCAAAGAAATATTTGCAACTATTATAATAATATAAACATACAGGAACTAAATTTCTAGCATAGATCAATATATATAATATCTCTGCATTGTAATAACCTGATAATTCCGGATCGAAGATAAATAGTTGATATTTATAATTATTTAATTCATTGTATAAGCTAATATTTGAATATATTGGAATAAAACTTAATTGCTCAATACTATAAGGTCCAGCAATTGTTATGTTGTTTGCATTTTTATATATATATGTTCGATTATTATTATTGATATTTGTATAATTTATTATTTTTGATTTAACAGCTATTATTAATATTAAAATTATAAAAGCTATGACTAAAACCAATAAATTAATAATTTTTTCTTTTTTCATATATTAATCTTTTGATAAATATATATAAATTTTCTAATTCTAAAAAATATTAATGAGTACTAATGATGTTGATGAGAAATTATTGGAGGTTCTTAAACAGAATGCTTATGGATTAACTATCTCTGAACTATCAAAGATCTTAAATATTAATAGAATTACATTATCTAAACACTTGGAAATATTAAAGGAAAGGGGTTATTTAAATTATAGAGTTGTTGGAAAAGCAAAAATATGGTATATAAATGAAGATGTAAACTTTTTGGAGATGATTCATGGAAATACACCAATAATAAGGTTAATTAGAAAAGATAAAAATGAATTTTATAGCATTTCTGATATAAAATTTTTAATAATTCCTTCTGAAATATTTCAGGTTTTATATTTACAAGCTATGGAAATGAATAATTTAAATTTCATTAGGGATTCTGGAAAAAGATTTGGTATTATAATTTCTACTACATATAAAATGTATTCTGGAATGGAAAGAGTTTTAAATGAAGATTATCTAAAAGAAATAATTAAATTAGTTGAGAAATTTGGTTTTGGAAAAATAGAAGATATATTTATTGATATTAAAACATTAGATTTCTTGATTACATTAAGTTCTTCAATTGAATCATTAGTTTTAAAAGATATAGAAGATATATTGAAGGAAAAAAATATAGAAATAAAGGAATATTTTATGGAAGGATATTTTGAGGGATTATTAAGTACTTTGTTTGGAATACCTATGATAGCAATAAATAAATCTACATTATATAAAGATCAAAAAACAGAATTTGTAATAAGAAAGAAATGATTATTTGTATAACAGGAGTACCTGGTGTTGGAAAAAGTACAATAGCAAAGAAACTAGCCGAGCAAATAGGTGCTGTTTTAATTGATATATCAGATTTTGCAATTAAAAATAAATTATATGAAGAATATGACGAAGCTGAACAAACATATATAGTGGATGAAAATAAATTATTTCAAGAAATTGATAATTATATAAGAAATTTAAATAGTAAATATATTATTATAGAGGGAAATTTTGCTCATTTATATGATAAATGTGATCTATATATTGTTATAAAAACTGACCCAAATATATTATATGAAAGATTATCTAAAGAAAGAAATTATCCATATAATAAAATTTTTACAAATATATGGGCAATGAACCTTGAAGTTATAGAAGATGAATTAGAAGAAATGAAAAAAGAATATTATGTTTTTTATAGCAATAAAGAAGATGATATTGATAATATAGTAAGGGAAATAAAAAGATTAATAGAAAATAAGGAAAAATCAAATTAATAAAAAATTTTTTAGTCTAAAATTTATAAGTCTTATACATATAATATATATATGGCAGAAGATAAAAAAGGATTATACCCAATTGTATTATCTCCAGAAAAATATGCAAGAACAATAGGTAGAGAAGCAATGAGATCAAATATAATGGCAGCTGTATTAGTATCAGAAATATTAAAAACATCTTTGGGTCCAAGGGGAATGGATAAAATGTTAGTAGATGAATTGGGAGATGTAACTGTTACAAATGATGGAGCAACAATATTAGATCAAATGCATGTTGAGCATCCAGCTGCTAAGTTAATAATAGAAATAGCAAAAACACAAGATAAGGAAGTAGGTGACGGTACTAAAAGATCTACAGTTTTAGCAGGTGAATTATTAAAGAGGGCAGATGAGTTATTAGATAAAAATATACATCCAACAGTTATTATAGAAGGATATAATAAGGCAGCAATTATCGCTGAAGAATTAGTAAATAAATTGGCTCAAAAAGTATCAATGGATGATGAAGAAATATTAATTAAAGTTGCAAAGTCTGCATTATCATCAAAATTAGCATCAATATATTCAGATAAGTTAGCAAAAATAATTGTTGATGCTGTTAAAAAAGTAACGGATATTGTAGAATTATCAGATGGAGAAAAGAAAATAATTGTAGATCTAGATTCATTAAAGATTGAAAAGAAAATTGGTGGTGGAGTAGAAGAAACATCATTAATTGATGGAATAGTAATAGATAAAGAAAAAATACATGGAGAAATGCCAAAAGTTGTTTCAAAAGCAAAGATAGCATTAATAGGTGATGCTATTGAAATTAAAGAAACAGAAACAGATGCAAGGATAAACATATCTTCTCCAGATCAACTAGAACAGTTCTTGAGTAAAGAAAGGGAAATGCTAAAGAAAATGGTAGAAAAAATAAAAGAAGTAGGAGCAAATGTTGTATTTGTACAAAAAGGAGTTGATGACTTAGCTGCATATTATCTAGCAAAATATGGAATATTGGCAGTAAGAAGAGTTAAGAAGTCGGATATGGAAAAAATAGCAAAGGCAACTGGTGGAAAAATTGTAAATTCTATTGATGAATTATCGGAAAATGATTTGGGATATGCAGAATTAGTTGAAGAGAAAAAGGTTGCAGATGAAAATATGATATTTATAACAGGATGTAAGAATCCAAAAGCTGTTACAATATTAATAAGAGCAGGATCTGAGCATGTTGCAGATGAAGTTGAAAGATCTATAAATGATGCAATTAGGGATGTTGCAACAGTAATTAAATATGGAAAAGTAATTGCTGGAGGTGGTGCATTGGAAATGGAATTGGCAGAAGGAATAAGAAAAGAGGCTAAGAAAGAGTCATCAAAAATACAAATGGCAATGCTAGCATTTGCAGATGCATTAGAGTCAATACCATCAGCATTGGCAGAAAATGCTGGTATGGATACTATAGAAGCAATGACACAATTAAGAGCATTACATGAACAGGGTAAAAAATGGGCTGGAATAGATGCAATTGAAGGTAAAATTGCAGATATGTGGGAGAAAAATGTAATTGAGCCAGCAAATATAACTATACAAGCTATAAAGTCTGCAGTGGAAGCTGCTATAATGGTATTGAAAATAGATGATGTTATTGCTGCAATAGGAAAATCAACAGAAGGAGGAGAATCTTCTAGTAAGTCAGGAGAAGAGGGAGAAGTTGAAGAATAGTTTTTAAAAGATTTATAAATATCAAAATTTTTTATTTTTTTATGCCATCCTCTGAGTATGAACTTATGCCAGCAGATCCTATAGAAAAATTGGTTGAAGAAATAGAAAATTTAAAGAACGATTTAGCTACATTAAAAAATGAATTAAAAGATAATATTGAAGAAATAAAAAGACAGATTTCAATACCTTCTGAAACAAATCCAATAGCTAAAAAAGAAGCTCAAGCCCAATTGTATTATGCTCAATCATATATAGATACATCATTTTATAAGGAAATTGTAAATTCATTAATAAAGAGTAATATAGATCTACAGGCAAAGATATCCGAATTGATAGTTGTTACAAATAATTTATATAAAGAAATAAAGAATTTGTTTGATATATTTAAAGAAGCTGCTTTATTAAGGCCAAAAGAAAAAGAAACAAATGAAAATAATATTGAATTATTAAAGAGAATAGAAAACTTAGAAAAAGCTAATCTAAAAATAGCAGAATTATTAGATAATCTTAAGAAACAAATAGAAAGTATAAAAAGTAATCAGAGTCCAAGTTATGTAAGTTCAGTGGCACAAAGTTATAATAAAAGGATATAAAATTAATAAATTTTTTTAACATCTTTATAAAATGAAATTACAATCTCAGCTCATTAGTTATTTGTTGTTGGGGCTTATTGTAGTAGGCTTGTCAGTGGGGATATATGAATGGGGTCTGCCATTAATACAAAAATCTCAGCTTGGATCTACAGTAAATAATATTCAGAGTCAATTAACTTCTTTAGCAGAAGCTATACAATCTGTTGCCCAGAGTAGAGGATCTCAGACTATTACATTGAATTTACCAAAAGGATCTTTAAATATATATAATAATTTAATTCAATATTCATTTCAAGCACCAATAATTTATTATAATCCATCTATTTCTGTAGTTCCAATAAATTACAATATATATATTCCATGTAATGTAAATAATACAATTTCAGTACCATCATCTGGTTATAATTCTATTCAATTATGTGGAATTCCAAATCTTATAGTTAAAGTAAATTCTTCTAATATAATAATACAAGATGTAAATAATAATACTTTAATATTGCCTTTAGTAAATACTAATAATGTTATAACTCAATATTTTGATTTTAATATAAATGTTCAGAACAATAATGTATCATTTATTCCCCAATATAATACAGGAATAGCCGGTTTATCATATTACCCAGAATGCCTACTTTCAGCATCCCAATTAAGTGGAATTATACAATATCAGGTAGCATGTAGACCAATGTATAATCCCCAAACTGGACAATGTGAATGGATAATAATAGAACCAGCTGGTCAAACTTCTACTATTACAAATGGAAATTCTGTTAATATTAACCTACAATATAAAGGATTAAATGTAATTAATAATCCAAATTCCACTGTTTGTAATCAGTTAGTATACTATTATGTACAAGCTTCTGTTGTATAATGCCTGTAAATGCAATAGAAATCGTATTAATAACTTTAATATTATTTTTTATTTCTCAATCAATGATTTTATATTTCAATCAAATAACAAATCCATCAAATTATAATAAAGTAGTTTTAAATTATATAAAATCAAATGTTGAGTTTTGTATATATTATTCTTACTTATATAATGCAAATCTCTATTGTCAGCCTTCACAGAATTATAGATTTTCAATAGATGCAGTTAATAATGTTGTATATTTATCCTATAGTGGAAATTCTTTATCTATAAATTTAAATAATAATTCATATTTTCATCCTATCTATGGTGTAGCTTTGAACTCTTTCTTTTTGCAATATAAAAATTATTCTTTAAATTCTATTTTATATTTAAGTTAAATTTATATTTTTCCAAGTTTTCATTAAATATATGAACAACATTTATGATTTTATTGATAATGTTGTAGATGTAATAAGAAAAAAAATTGAAATAAAAAGAAAATTAAATGAAAAAAATGAAAAAATAAATATTATGGTAAGTCCAAATAATGTATCTCAACCAATTTATATACCATTAATTAATAATAAATATGAAAAAAGAAAAAATAAAAAAGCAGGTAAGAAAGCCTATAATATAACTTTAATTAATATACCTTCACAAAATAGAAAAATTACTGAAAAGGATAAACTTAGATTTTTTGTAGAATTATATGGAAGGAACGAAAGTATAAGTCAATTTAGGTATCCACTAACTAAGATGAATATTCTAGGTAGAGAATATATATTTGCATATGCCGATATATCTTGGGATAATGAATATGGTGAACTTATATATCATGTAATAGAACCAAGTATAGATGAAAAAGACAGAAAAATTATAAATGAAATAATTGATGATTTAACTAGAACATCAGAACTTCCCTTAGGAATGGAAAAAAATGAAGAATATATGAGAAATTATATAATAAAGGAATCTTTGAATATAATAAAAGAAAAAGGATATCCAATAGATAAAAATAAGCTACCATATATATTATATTATATTATAAGGGATACAATTGGCTATGGAATAATAGATCCATTAATGAGGGATCCATTAATTGAAGATATATCTTGTACAGGTATAAATTATCCAATATTTATATTCCATAGAAATCCATTAATAGGTGAAATAAAAACAAATTTACAATTTAATTCTGATGAAGAATTAGATAATTTTGTAATAAAATTATCTGTAAGAACTGGAAGAATTGTATCTGTTGCAAATCCTTTGTTAGATGCAGCTTTACCTGATGGATCAAGAATTCAGATAACTTTTGGAAAAGATATTTCTAGAAGGGGTTCTTCATTTACAATTAGAAAATTTACAGAAGATCCATTCACTCCAGTTGATCTATTATTATATGGAACTGTAGACTTTAATATATTAGCATATTTATGGACATTAATAGAAGAGGGAAGATCATTATTAATATCTGGAGGAACTGCTACAGGTAAAACATCATTCCTAAATGCAGTATCTTTATTTATAAAACCTGAGAAAAAGATAATTTCAATAGAAGATACTGCAGAATTAAAGTTACCGCATCCAAACTGGATATCTGAGGTTGCAAGACCAGGATATGGTCCGAATAGATATGGTGAAGTTACTATGTTTGATCTATTAAAGGCTGCTTTAAGACAAAGACCAGATTATATAATTGTAGGTGAAGTAAGAGGTGAGGAAGCTTATATATTGTTCCAAGCAATGGCAACAGGTCATGCTGGCTTAGGTACTATACATGCAGAAAGTTTTGAAGCATTAATGGATAGATTATTATCTCCTCCAATTAATTTACCTCCATCTTTATTAGAAGTATTGGATGGAGTTGTGTTTCTTAAAAGATTGAGATATCAAGGAAAATATGTAAGAAGAGTAGATAAGATATATGAAATAATTGGATTTAATAAAGAAAAGAAAGATGTTGATAGAATAATTTCTTTTAAATGGGATCCAAGAGATGATTCTTATATACCAGGTGAAAGTTATATATTAAATAAAATTGCTGAAATTAGAAATTGGAATAAAAGCGATATAGAAACTAACTTTGAATTTAAAACAAGGATATTAGAATATATGTTAAGAAATAACATAAGAAATTATAGAAAGATTGCAGAAATTATGAATATGTATTATAATAATCCAGATAAATTAATGAGTTTAATAGGATTTTAGTTCAATAATTTCTATAGGTCTTTTATTATAAAATTTTATTGTATAAGTTTTATTATAATCTAATTGAATATTTTTTTCTAAATATAATATATTAAAATTATCTGCTAATACTATATAGTAGTTATCTTTTTCTTTTAGCAATCTTATATATCTATATGATATATAATTTTGATTTAGATTTATGTTTTCATCTATTTTTTCTATTAAGTCTATATTATTTATGAATATTGATAGAACAAAGTCATTTAGAACAACTCCATTTTTTGCTTTTATATTATTATTTTCTTTTAATATATCTTCTTTTCTTTTCCATCTGTAATCTTTAATTATTAACTTAATTAATCCAGTTTCATCTCCAGCTTCTAGAATTATTAAATTATCTTTTTTTATTAATATTTTATTTATCTTTAATTTTATTTCTTTTATCTTTAATCCAGGATATAAATTTTTTACTTTTATATTATACAAATCTTCTAATGTTAATCCTTTTTCTTTCAATATCAATAAAATAGCTGTTTCTTCATCAATTAAATTTTTATATTGCTTTATTTTTTCATTTATCAATTCTTGTAATTTTGTTTTTGATATACCTAAAATTGATGAAACATAATTCTTATCTATCATAAAAAATATTTAGTAATAAAAAATAAATCTTTATTTAAGTTGGCAACCGGGTATACAATCTGGAGGTTGGCAGGAAGAACAAGAGTTAGAGCTAGAGCCAGAGGAGAGGATTATACACTGGCTTGAACCAAGTCCACATACAACTTCAGAACCATTATATAAGGTAAATGAATATTGAAAATAAACGCTACAGTTAGAAGATACATATTGAGAATTTGCTAGCATTTGTAGTTGAATGGATGGATTTGTGGAAGTTCCTATTTGGGTCTGTATTGATGATGCATATTCTGAACATTGTGCACTACCTGTTTGATTGGATGAAGGAGCTATCTGACTAGTCTGTCCAACAAATTTTCCGATTCCACCAGTGAATATTAATACAAGAAATACTAATACAACTATTGCAATAATTGCTAGAACTATAGTATTTATAGGTAAACCCTGTGTTCTTTTTACCATTTTAAATATAAATTTTTTTATAAATATAAACTTTTCTGCTTATTTATATACATGAAAATTTCTTTTGTACTATTAAGGGTGAATATACATGAATGGGATGATAAAAATAGAATATTAAATGCAATTGATTTATTATTAAAGGATATTGATAGAAAGAAAATAGAAATAAATAATTATAAGGATAGAGGGTTAATAAGCAATATAATTGAAGTATATGAAATAAAAATTAACAATAAAAATAATATAGATATATTTTTTAGAAATCTAATTTCTTTAGGATTAAAATTTGAAGATATAAAAAATAATTGCAACTTTGATGAGAATTATAATATTTATATAAGAATTGATAAAGATGAACTGGCATTAAATAAAATTATTAAATTACACTATACCGAAGATTCTTTTTTATTAAAAATAAGTTTTGATTATTATAAAAAGGATAAAGAAATAGTTTTAAATTATTTAAAAGAATACCTAGAAAATATAAATAAAAAATTTTTATACAATAATATTTAATGAAATTTGTTCATGTTTCTGATACCCATTTAGGATGTCAAATTCCAGTAGAATATAGTGAGATTAGAAAATATGATTTTTTAAATTCATTTAAACAAGTTATAGATTTTGCAATTAGAGAAAAAGTTGACTTTATAATTCATTCTGGAGATTTTTTTGATGATTATTTTAGAATAGATTCAAAATATTTATTGGAAATATTAGATATATTATTTAAATTAAAGGATAATAAAATACCATTAATATTTATTAAGGGAAATCATGATACAAAAGGACAAAGGCAAAATATTTTGGAAATATTAAAAAAATTGGATTTAATATATGAGGCAAATATAAAAGAACCATTTATATATAAAGATATATACATTTATGGAATATCTGAACCTTCAAATTTATCATATGAGCAATTGAGAACGTACTATAAAAAGAATCTATCAAATTTGAAATTTGAAAATAATGGTTATACAATATTTATGTTTCATGGTGCAGTAAATATATTTCCAGAAAATATATTGGAAGGCTATGGAAAAGAACCAAGGATTTTATCTCCAGAAGATTTTCCTAAAGCAGATTATTATGCATTTGGACATTTTCATAAAAAACATTTAGAAAAACATGATAATAGAATATTTGCTTTACCAGGTTCTACTGAAAGGACTGAAATATCAAAAGATGAAGAAAATATAAAGAAAGGATATTTTTATGTAAGAGATGAGGATATAGAATTTAAAGAATTAAATGTTAGGCCAATATATATTTATGAAGATATAATAAACAATGATGATGGATTAAATAAATTAAAAAATGATATTTATAGTAAATCTAAGGAAACAATCATAAAAATTAAAGTTAGATATAAAAAAGATTATTATATTAATATAAAAAATTTATTGGAAAATTTAATAGAATCTGGCTATTTAATTTTAGATGATTCTTATTCTTTAGATGAAGAAATAAAATTAAATAATGAGGTAATTACAATAGATAATATAATGGATAGTTCTTTTTTTGTAAATGATAAGCAAGAAATAATAAAGATGCTTAATTATATAAAAGAATTATTTGAGGAAATGTATTCTGGTAAGAATTCTGATTTGGATAGAATAAGAGAAGCTTTATTTAAACAATTAATAAAATGAAGATTAATAGAATAAAATTGGAGAATTTTAAAATACATAAAAATTTAGAGATTAATTTTGATGAAAAAAATATAATAATAGGAGAAAATGGAGTTGGAAAAACTTCTATATTTCATGCAATATTATTTGGATTGTTTGGAAAAGATTCTTTACCCAGTATAGATATATCAAATATTTCATCTTTAATAAGAACTGGTGCATATAATTTAAGTGTAGAATTGGAAATATCTGAAGGAAATACTTTATATAAAATAATAAGATCTTCAAATAATAATGGAGAATCTAAGGCAATATTATATGAAGGGAGTAGGGTTATAGCTTCTGGACCTGATATTGTTAATAAAAAAATAAAGGAGATATTGAATATAAATAGGGTTGAGAAATTTACAGATGTATTATATATAAAACAAGGAGATTTGGGAAGATATATTAATTTATCTGGAAAAATTGAATTAACAAAATTATTAGAAAAAATATTTGATATAGAATATTATTCTTTAATATTAAAAATAGTTGAAGGATTAATAAAAGACTTAGAAAAGGAAAAAGAATATGAGGAAAAAGAAAAGAACCTATTATTAAAAGATATAGAATTATATAAAAATATCTTTGGTGATAGAGATATTGAAAAATTATTGGAAGAAATTAATAAATATTTGGAATTAAAGAAAGTAAGGGATAATATATATAAAGATTATTTAGAGTTAAAAACATTGGAAAGCAGCATAGATTATAATTTATTAACTCAGGAAAATTATTTAAATCAAAAGTTAAAAGAATATGAAGAAAAAGAAAAGGAATTATATGATAATATATTAAATCTTGAATCTGAAAGAAAAAATCTTAAATATGAAAATTATTCAAAAGATTTATTGAATAGTTCTTTAGAATATTTAGAAAGTAGAAAAAAGGAATTAGAATATTTGGAAAATGTTGATGAAAAAGAATTAGAATATAAATTAAAAGAATTAAAGGAAATTTATTCAAATATAGAAAAATATATAGAATATAAAAATATAGAAAATGAAATAAAAAATATAGAAAATAAAAGGAAGGAATTGGAAAATAATATAATAATTTTAGAAAATAAAATAAAAGAGGAAGAAGAATATTTAAATATATTAAATAGAGAAATATCTGAATGCCCAGTATGTAAAAGAGCTCTGGATGAAGATTTGCATAAAAAATTATTAAATCAATATAAAGAAAGTTTGGAAAAAGATAAAGAAAATTTAATTAAATTAAAAAATGAAAAAAATAATTTAGATAAATTATATCAGGAAATAGAAAATAAATATAAATATTTTTTATATGTTCAGGGAAAAATTAAAGATAAAGTAAATTTATTAGATATTGAAAATGAAAAAGTAAGAATTGAAAAAGAAATCAATGAAATAAATTATAAAGTAAATCAAATAAATGAATATAAGATAATAAAGGATACAATAAATTATATAAAGAAAAATGAATTGGATAAAGTAATAGATAATTTAAGAAAAGAATACCAAAATATAAAAAATGAGATAAATAATATCAAATATTCTTTAATGAAGATAGATAATATGAAAAGGAATTTAGAAAAAATAAAAGATATATATAAAAGGAATAATTTAAATTCAATAAATGAGTTTGAAAATAAATTAAATGAACTTGATAAAGAAATAAAGAAATATGAAAATCTAAAACCAGAATTGGTAAAAAATTATAAAGAAAAATTAAATATGTATAATAATATAAATGAAAAATTAAAGAATATAAGTAAAAATATAAATAATTTAAGGTCTTTATATAATGTTCTATTAAAATATATAGAAGTTAATAGAGAGAAACTATCTAAAAATCTAGAAAATGCATTTAAATTCTATTTTAAGAAATTATATAGATATCAAGATATTATAGATGTTGGGATAGATATAAAGGAAAGTAAAGTAAAGGATGAGAAATTATTTTATATTTATGTAATTAAAAATATTGATGGAAAGAGTATTAAAAAGTATATTGATGAGGCTGGATTAAGCGGAGGGCAGATAAAAATATTGGATTTGGCATTAAGATTAGCAATTGCTTCTATACTAAATCTAAACATTAATGTATTATTATTGGATGAGCCTACGGAATCTTTAGATGAAAATATAAGATTATCTTTAGCTCAATTAATATCAAGTTTAGATAATTATCAGGTAATATTATGTACACATGATGATTTGTTTAAAGATAATGTTGAAGGAAAAATAATTGAAATTAAAAGGTAATTATTGCATATCTCTGATCTACTAATTTATTAAATTCTTCATATGAAAATATTTATCTTTATATATTAATTTTCTTCTGGTATATTAAATTTCATCATACATTTTTCGCATGCATATATTTTTATATCTAAATTTTTTATATCCTCCAAATGTTTAGATATAATTAAATTATTTTCTTTATTTAATGCTTTAATTCCTTCTAAAGTAAAACAAATTTTTATATCTTCCGTGCTCATTTTTAATACTTTTGAAAATTCTAATGCCATTTCTACTGTACTTTTATCTTCTTTTGTCAATAATATTAAATATTTGCCATAGGAATATAACAATGTTATTATTTATAATTGTTTAAGCGTTTATTTCAAAATATTATAATGATATATAAAGTTAGAACATATGTACCAGGATTTGATGAAATATTATATGGAGGAATACCAGATAGAAATGTAGTATTATTAAGTGGAGGACCTGGTACGGGAAAATCTATTTTAGGTAAGCAATTTCTATATAATGGATTAAAAAATAATGAAAATGGAGTATTTGTTGCATTGGAAGAGCATCCAGTAACTGTTAGAAGAAGTTTTAAGAATTTTGGATGGGACATATCAAAATATGAGGAAGAAGGAAAAATAGCAATTGTAGATGCATTTACTGGTGGAACTGGTACTGCAGCTCAAAGAGAAAAATATCTAGTAAAAGATTTAGATAATATACATGAATTATTAGATGTAGTAAGACAAGCAATAAAGGATACAAATGCTAGAAGAGTTGTTGTAGATTCTATTTCTACATTATATTTAACAAAACCAGCAATGGCAAGATCTATAGTAATGTTATTAAAAAGATTAATTGCAGGTTTAGGATGTACTGCAATATTTGTTTCACAAATTTCTGTTGGTGAAAGAGGATTTGGTGGACCTGGAGTTGAACATGCAGTAGATGGAATTGTAAGAATGGATTTAGATGAAGTAGATGGAAGATTATATAGATCAATTATTGTATGGAAGATGAGAGATACAAAGCATAGTTTATTAAGACATCCAATGCAAATAGATGAAAATGGAATAAAAATTGAATGGGATAAATATATTAGAATAGGAATCAATAATGTAAAAATAGATAATATACCTCAAGAAATGATTGAAGAAATAAATAAAGCCATGCAAGAAGTTGAAAAATATTCTGAATATAAAAGGAGTAATGCTCAGGATTTTGAAGAAGAATGATTAAAAAAGTTAAGTATACTTTTTTGATTTTCTCCTCTTATTTTTTTAATTGTCATCCATGATTCTCTAATATAATCTTTTAATATTTCATAATTTTCTTTTATTGCTTTAATTGTTCTTTCATCAGCTGGATATCCAGATCCAAAATCAATATGTATTTTTTCTTTAATCTTATCAATTTCTTTATCTCTTATAACCTTTGCAATAATTGAAGCTGCAGATACTATAGGATAATTTTTGTCTGCCCTATTTTCTGCAATTATTTCAACATTTATTTTTAAATTATTTTTTATATATTCTATTACTTTTTTTGTATTAACTATTGGGGAATCAATTATTACTTTATCTGGTTTTATTTCTTTAATTATCTTTATCATATTTTCAAATTCTAAATAATTTAATCTATTTTTATATACATAATAGTCTATTGTTTTTGGACCTACTATTATATATTTATATTTATCTGTTAACTTTATTATTTCATTATATATTTCTTCTCTTTGTTTTCTTGTTAATTCTTTAGAATCTCTAACACCTAAAGATTTTAATAATTCAATTTTTTCTTCTTCAATACAATAACCAGCAATTACCATTGGTCCAATTACAGGCCCCCTTCCAGCTTCATCAATTCCCAATATTAATTTCATTGTGTACTAGATTTTTTCCATACTCTTGGATATAAACCTCTTTTTATAATAACCCTATCAATATCAACTGCAATACCTTTTTCAGAATTTAAAATTTTTTCAGAATCCATTAATGCAGTTCCATATGCAACTAATTCCCCCTTTAATGTAAATATTGTTACTAAATCACCTTCTTTTATATTTGAGTATAATTTTGATATTCCTTTTACTGTTAGGTTTGCACCGTGTGCAATTGCATCTACTGCAGTATCTAATATCCAAATTTTCTTTGTATGTTCTGCTGCAACTTCTGCTGGTAGAAAAACTCTTCTTATATATTTTTCATTATTTTCATTTCTCCAAAACCATATTGAATCAACTATATCTTGTAAGGTAGATAAAGGATATTTTTCAGAATCTTCTTTTAATTCTCCAACTCTAATTCTTCTTAATTGCTGCATATGTGCTTTTGTTCCTAAAGCCTTTCCTATGTCATCTATTAATTTTCTTATATATACTCCAGCCTCCGTTGCAATTTGTAATAACCAATCCCTACCATCAACTTCTAATACTTTTATACAATAAACATTTTTTTCTCTAGGAACTTTTTTTACTGCAGATTTTAATGGAGGTTTTTGAATAATCTTTCCTTGGAATTTATTTAATACTTCATATACTTTATTCTCATCAATATCACTATGTATATGCATCCATGCCACATATTCTTTTCCGGCAGTTAACAATAATTTTAATACTTTTGTTCCTCTTCCAATTCCTATTGGTAGTACTCCAGTTACTTTTGGATCTAATGTACCTGCGTGTCCTGCTTTTTTATTTAAAATATTTTTTATCCATCCAGAAACCTGATGAGATGTAGGACCTTTTGGTTTATCTAAATTAATAATTGAAAAATCTAGTAATTCATTTATTGATCTTTTCCATGGATCATAACCATATTTTTCATTTGTTTCTTCTTCTCTTTTAATAAGAATTTCATATTTTTCATTTTCATATGGTAATTTACAATATTCTACCATAAAATTTTGATAATGAAAATTCATATATATGCAACTTTGAAATTTTAAGTATTTATTAATAAATTTTTCTACTATTAGTAATGGGTTATAATATACAAGCTTATTAAAGAATAAAAAAGAACTATTGAGAAGGTTGATTAACTTCTTGTGCAGTTTCTTCTTTATTTATATTTTGACCAAATAATTTTTCTTTATTTATATTTGAATAAGGATTATAACCTATTTTATCTTCTTCATCAACTTTAACTAAATAACCTGGAGAAGATATTACCTTATCGCCTATAACAATATGTCTATGTACAATTAATTGTCTTGCTTGTTTTATTGTTTTTGCTAAACCCTTTCTAAATACAATTGTTTGTAGTCTTCTTTCCAATATTTCTCTTACTGTTATATTTAAAGCTTCACTTATATCAGAATTTTTATTTAATAATCCAAATTTAACTAATCTATTCTTTAATTTTTCTTCTTCTTTTGATACATCTACTCCAGCAGCTTTTTTAGCATTTAAATATCTAACATAAAATCTTATTTTTCTAGCAATTGTAGCAGCCTTCCATATTTCTCTCTTATTTTTTAATCCATATTGTTTTAATAATTGCTTTTCTTCTTCTATTCTATCCTTTTGCCAAGGATGTCCCGGACTTTCCCAGGTTTTTCTATTTCTCCACATTTTATTCTTTATTTTCAGATTTTTGTTGGGCCCTTAATTCTTTACTCTTTATTACACCAACAGTAGATCCTTTTCTATGATGAGATCTTGTTTTTTGTCCTCTAACAGGTAATCTATATTGATGTCTATTTCCTTTCCATGTTTTTAGTTCAATTTCTCTCTTTATATCCATTTTTACTTGAATTTCCCAATCAGGACCTATTAAATGTTTGTCTTGTCCATCTCTTGGATCTCTTCTTCTATTTAGCATCCAGTAAGGTATACCATAATTTTGTGGTCTTTTTAAACAATCTTCCAATTTTTCCAATTCTTCATCTGTTAAAGATCCTAAAGCTTGCCATTTATTTATTTTTAATACACTACATACAGCATTAGCAAATCTCCAATTTACTCCAGGTATTTTTCTTAATTCTACAATTATTGGTTTATGTCCATTTAATTCTATTCCTGCAATACGTATAACATCTTTTAATGCTCTTCCTTCAGGTATTATTACTTTAAGTGCACCAGGCATTAAAATATTTAGATAAAAAATGTTTAAAAGTATATTATAAATATACATCTATGAAAGTTGGATATGTTATAAAAGAAGCAACATCTGAATATTTTTATTTTGTTGTTGATCCAAAGGAAAGATATTCAGTAGGTATTGGAAGTATAGTTAAAGTAAAAATTGGTGATTTCTTTTATTTTGGAATAATTGAAGATTTAAAGTCTGAAGCTATTGAAGAAGAAAGATTATTTGATTTTGAAGCAATAGAATTATTATATGGACAGATGAAAAAATTGCAATATTTAATAATTGGAAAAGCAATATTTATTGGAGTAATAAAGGATGGAAAAATATTACAAGAAAAACCAAAAACACCTCCAGTTCCTGGGGATGAAGTATATTTACCAGAAGAAGAAGAAGTAAGTAAAATATATTCATTTGAAGAAAAAGAATTATCAATACCATTAGGAAAAATAAATTTACAAAACAAAGAATTTGTTGTAGATTTGAATATAAAGAATTTAATTATAAGACATACTGGTATATTTGGAATAACAGGTTCTGGAAAAAGTACAACAGTTGCTCATATAGTATATGAATTATCAAATAAAAATATACCAATATTGTTATTTGATATTCATAGAGATTATATTTTATCATTTGAAAATTCTATAATAATAACATTTGGTAAAAGGGAAAAAGAATTTATTGAAAAATTAATAAGTGAAAGAAATAAGAAAAATGTAATAGTATATAATGCAAAATTACCATTAAAATATATAAAAGATTATATGGAAAGTTTCTTAGGAATATCTGGAAAACAGGCTCCTCATGTATATTCTCTATTATATAGAATTTTATCATTAGAAGAAGGAAAAGCACCAAAATTTATGGATAAATTATTAGAAATGGTAAATAAAAGAGATCCTCCTCAAGTATTTGAAAAATATAAAAATAGAGAAGATGTAATAAGATCTTTACAATCAAGATTATTAAGAATAAAGGATTGGATGCTATTTCCAAAAAATGTAGATGATATAGGCGAAAATGTAGATGAGTTATTTAATAAATTGCTAGAAGATATAAGGAATTTTAATATTTCGGATTATAATATAGTTAAGGAAGAAAATGGGGAAGTATATTTAGAAGAATCTAATAAATTTATTCCAAGGGTAATTATATTTGATTTATATCCTTTATCAATAGAAGAACAAAGAATATTAATAGATATATTATTAGAAATTGTTTATGAAAAATATAAATCCTGGAAATTTAATAATAAAACAGATATATTGGGAATTGTAATTGAGGAAGCACATAGATTTGCATCAAAAAATAGTGAAGTTTCTTCAAAAATATCTTTAATTGCAAGAGAAGGAAGAAAATTTGGTTTAGGATTAATTTTAGTATCTCAAGTACCTTCTAGTATTATAGAAGATATTACATCTCAATTAAATACATTTATTTTATTAAAAATTATTAATCCAAAAGATTTAGAATTTATAAGAAAAACATGTCCATATTTATCTAGAGAATATTTTGAAGCATTAACAAAATTAGAAACTGGTTCATGTTTAGCAGTTGGATTAGCATTAAAAAATCCTGCAATATTAAAGGTAATAAAATCTGTAGAAGTTGGTGGAACAGAGGAAGATATAGACAATATAATAAAAGAGAGAGTATTGTATGGAAGTAAAACTAATTTTTAATGGGATAGGAAATAATTTTTTATTTTCCGAGCAAGATATATATAAATTTTTTGATTATTTGATTGATAAATATAAATTAGTAATAAATAATAAAAAGATAATAATATCAGATAAAGAGAGATTTTCATCATTTTTATTTGATACAAATAAATTTACTATTGCATTAAATTATTGGGAGAGAATTGATTATTGCTTTATATATATTTCCTCAAATAATTTTGATATATCTAATCTTGTTCATGATTTATTAGAATATTTAAAACCCAAATATTTTAAAATTGTATAGAGTCAAATTATTTATATGCCGCGGTGCCCGAGTGGTCCAAGGGGTATGGCTTGAGACCATATCCCCGAAAGGGGGCGTGGGTTCAAATCCCACCCGCGGCGTTTATATAAGTTTTTTATAAATATAATTAATGGAATTTAATGAATATCAGGAAAGAGCAAAAGAAACTGCAATATATCCAAATAAATTGGATGGAGGATTTTTCTATACTGCATTAGCATTGGCTGGAGAAGTTGGAGAATTATTAAATAAAATAAAGAAAATTGCTAGGGATAATATTCAAATACCAAGAGAAGAAATTATATCTGAACTTGGGGATATTCTATGGTATCTTTCAGAAACTGCAAGAAACTTTAATATTTCTTTAGAAGAAGTTGCAGAATATAATTTGAAAAAAATTAGAAGTAGAAAAGAAAGAGGAACCTTACAAGGTAGTGGGGATAATAGATAGAAATAAAGGATTTTTGTCTGTTATTCTTTTAAATAATAAAGGGGTTTTTATAGTATGAATGATAATGTAGATTTATCACAGGTTCTTCAAGAATTAAATTCGGATTTAAATTATGGTTTAACAAAGGAAGAAGTTGATAAAAGATTAAAGGAATATGGATATAATTTGGTAGAGGAAAAGAAAGAAAGTAAATTGATTAAATTTTTGAAAAAATTTATTTCATTTTCTTCAATAATGCTAGAAATTATTATAGTGCTATATTTTATATTTGGAAGATATATAGATGCATCTTTAGTCTTATCTTTATTATTTATTAATGTATTAATATCTTTTATACATGAAGAAAAAGCAAATAAAGCATTAGAATTGTTAAAAGAAAAATTACAAATACAAGCAAGGGTATTAAGAGAAGGACAATGGAAATTAATTGAATCAAAATATCTGGTTCCTGGAGATATAATAAGATTAAGAGCTGGAGATATATCCCCTGCAGATTGTATAATTGTTAGTGATGATATATTAGAAGTAGATCAGTCAATATTAACTGGAGAATCTTTAACAGTTGAAAAGAAAAAAGGGCAGATTGTATATTCAGGATCAATTATAAGAAGAGGAGAAGCAAATTGTATTGTATATAAAACTGGAAGAAATACATACTTTGGAAGAACAGTAGAATTGGTATCTACAGCAAGACCAAAATTACATATTGAAGAAATAACAAATAAAGTTATTTTTGTATTATTAATAATTGTATTAATATTTGGAGGATTAACATTACTATTTTCATTTTTATATGTTCATAATTTAGAATTTATACTTTCTACAGTATTGCCTTTAATTATATCTTTATTACTTTTT
>Ga0080005_128148_pt1 | contig 24159 bp, 24 predicted proteins | sample JossMetagenome_2_FD_69208 | JGI IMG/M metagenome (GOLD analysis project Ga0080005, IMG submission 69208) | Hot spring sediment microbial communities from Joseph's Coat, Yellowstone National Park, USA - JC3_ASED (SPADES assembly) (version 2) | ecosystem: Environmental > Aquatic > Thermal springs >...
CCATGGACGGCGGGTTTGAGGCGGCTAGAGTCGCCGTGTTGGAGAAGCTGGCCTCTATGGGCAGGCGGGGCTCTGTGGGCATCGTCAGGTGGATCGGCGAGGGCTATTACGTCTCTGTGGGGAACTGGCAGATCCGGGAAACCCTGAGGCGAGTTGCGTTGAGGCCCATCGACGAGGGGTATAGGCTATACGTCGAGAGGGTGGGTGCAGACCCCTTGAGACTCCTCGGCAGGTCGGCAAAACCGCTGACGGAGTTTTTCTAAATAGTTAAAAGTATCCTATATATCAGACACATGAGCGTGCCGAGTAGGTACAAGGGTAGGCCTATTGAGGAGCTTATTTCGGCCGGCTTCTACGACCCTGAGACACGTGCCGTCAGAGCAATAAAGGGGTACGAGTTCTACGTGTGGAGCCGAGACTGGCAGATAGAAGGCGTCTTGAGGATGCTGTTTCACGTTTTGGATCCGGAGGTTGCCAAGGATCCTAGGAACCTCGTGGTATATGGAGGCAGCGGGAAGGCGGCGAGGTCTTGGGACGACTTCGAAGCGATAGTGGACACGTTAATCTCCATGGAGAGAGACGACACGCTTGTGATACAGTCGGGGCAACCGGTGGCTGTGTTTAAGACCGACCTGAGGGCGCCGCGCGTGTTGATGAGCAACGCGGTGTTGGTGCCTAAATGGGCTGACTGGAAGTATTTCTGGGAGCTAGAAGCGCGGGGGTTGATCTCCTACCACCAGATGACCGCCGGTTGCTGGGCGTATATAGGGACGCAGGGCATTCTGCAGGGGACTTATGAGACTATCGGCTTTGCGGCTGAGCGGCACTTCGGCGGGTCTCTCGAGGGCAGACTGGTGGTGAGCGCGGGCCTCGGGGAGATGGGGGGCGCCCAACCGCTTGCGATAAAGATGCTGGGCGGCGTGGCTTTGATAGCAGATGTCGACAGGAAGATGATCGAGAGGAGGATAGCGACTGGGTATCTGGACACATGGACCGACGACCTGGACAAGGCTGTGGACATGGCCTTAAGGGCGAGGGAGAGGAGGGAAGCCGTGAGCATAGGCGTGTTGGCTAACGCCGTTGAGCTCCACGAGAAGCTGGTGAGGGAGAACGTGATACCTGACCTCGTGACCGACCAGACGCCGGCTCATGACCCTCTGGCGTATGTGCCTATGGGGTTCACCGTGGAGGAGGCGGCGAAGCTGAGGCAGACCGACCCCGAGAGGTATATGCAACTTGCCAAGCGTTCCATGGCGAGACATGTGGAGCTCCTTCTCACACATCAACTGAGAGGAGCCGTGGTTTTTGAATACGGCAACAATCTGCGGAAGCAGGCGTACGACGCCGGCGTTGAGCAGGCCTTTAAAATTCCTGGACAGATGGAGTTTCTCAGGCCTATGTTTGAGGAGGGGAGAGGGCCTTTTAGGTGGACGAGCCTGGTGGGAGAACCCAAGGACATCTATAAACTCGACGACGTGATTCTGTCCGTATACAGCCGCAACTGGAGGCTTGTTAGGTGGATTCAAAACGCCAAGAAGCATGTAAAGTTCCAAGGCCTACCTGCCAGGGTCGTGTACCTCGGCTACGGCGAGAGGGCTGAGTTCGGCAAGCTCGTCAGTGAGATGGTGAGGAGGGGCGAGCTCTCGGGGCCGATCTGGTTCGCGAGAGATCACCTAGACACCGGTTCGGTCGCGTCGCCCTATAGGGAGACTGAGGCCTTGCTTGATGGGAGCGATGCAGTGGGCGACTGGCCTGTGCTGAACTACGCCCTCAACACTGCAGTGGGCGCGACGTGGACGTGTTTCCACCACGGCGGCGGCGTTGGGATAGGCTACTCGCTCCACGCGGGGTTTGGCATGGTCGTAGACGGGACGCAACTGGCTGAGGAGAAGGCACTTAGGGTGTTCACGGTGGATCCAGGCATAGGCGTCGTGAGGCACGCCCACGCCGGGTACCCAAGGGCTTTGAAGACCGCGTTGACAAAGGGGATAAGGATACCCATCCACAGAAGGCTTGAGGAGAAGTCTCTCAGAGTGATGGAGGAGGCCTGGAGGGAGGGGCGCATAAGCGAGTACACATATAAGAGGGTGAAGGAGGAGTGGAAGGAGTATGAGGAGGTTAAAAAGAACTTAGGTAGATAGGAGCCCCCCTCTTTATAACTACCTTGGTTTTGTTTCTTCCGATTTCATACGCCAGCCAGTGGTAGCTAGGTACGTCCCACACCACGAGATCCGCCACCTTGCCTGGCGCTATTACGCCCCGGTCTGTCAGACGGAGGCTATACGCCGCGTTTGCGGTCGCCCCCATCAGCGCCTCGAGGGGGGTGAGCCCCAGGAGGTACACTGCGAGCTCCATCGCGGTCTGCATGTTGAGACACCAGCTGTTGGGGCTGAAGTCGGTCCCGATCGCCATGGGTACTTTGTATCTTCTTAACGCGTCTACCGGCGGCTTCTTCTGGGTTCTTAAGGCGAGGATTGTGACTGGGAGCAACGTGGCCACAACGCCCCTCTTCGCCATCTTCTCGGCGTTTTCAGGCGGCGTGTGGAGGAGGTGGTCTAGGGAGTCTATGGGGAGCTCCTCCGCCAGGTCGCTACAGCCTATATAAGCCAGCTCGTCGGCGTGTAGCCTAAGCCTGTAGCCCAACGCGTTGGCGGCTTTTAGAACAGTTTTTGTCTCCTCCACGTTGAACGCCACCGTGTCGCAGAAGACGTCGACGTATTTCGTGCCGGCCCGCGGCAACGCGCCTATTATCTGCTTAAGATACGTCTCCCGGCCGTGTTGAGGCGGTATGTGGACGAGAAACGTGGAGACCACGTCTACGTAGCTTCTGACGCCGCGTATCACCTGGGCCAGCCTCAGCTCCTCCTCAGGGTCTAGGCCATAGCCCGTCTTAACCTCTACCGTTGTTGTGCCGAATTTAGCCACGGATTGTAGCCTCTTTTCTAGGATTTTCTTTAGTTGCTCTGTCGACGCGTTTCTTGTCTCCCGCGTCGTCTTGTAAATGCCGCCGCCTTTTCTTGTTATCTCCTCATAGCTCTCACCCATTAATTTTCTCTCTAACTCCTCCTCGCGAGAGCCTGCAAATAGAAGGTGGGTGTGGGGGTCTACGAGCCCGGGGGTTAGCAGACTATCGCCGAAGTCCCACACCTCCTCCGTGGCGTATCTCCTCTTGAGGTCTTCCCAATAGCCCACGTCTGCCACAACGCCGTTTTTCACCGCCACGGCTGCGTCTTGTAAGATGTATACGGGGTCGCCGGCTGTCCACGGCGTTTTTTCTGCAGATACCAACTGTTTGACCTTTATTAACACCATATCTCGCCTGCGGCCTCGATTCTCTCGCTGGGGATTTTGCTACGCGTCAGGCTTTTAAGCCTCTGATACAGCTCCGCCGTCTTCGGGGGGCAGTCGGCGCAGTTTGTCGCGTCGAGAGACACCACAAGGTGTATCGAGAGGAGGTGTCTTAAGAGGTCGAGCATGTCGTGTAGTCTCACGGCCGCGTTGAGGCTCATAGAGTTTACGTCCTCCTGTAGCCCACTTGTAGGTATGTTATGTATCGAGTGAGGTGATGCCAACGCTCTTATCTTAGCCGCGAGAGATGCCGCGGTGTATTGATATATCATGTCGCCCACGCTTCCCGGCTCCGTGGCCAAAAAGTCAGGTTTTCCTGTGACTTCACCACGTAGAAGCTGTGCAGTTTGGCGCTCTGCTAGATTTGCCCAAGCGGCTAGCGCTATCGCTAATAAGTCTGCGGCTATTGCTATGTGTTGCCCATGGAAATGGCACGTCGGCCTGGAACCGGAGGGTAAAATGATTGGGTTGTCGCTAGGCGAGTTTATTTCGTCCTCTACTATCTTTCTTACCCACCCCACTGAGTCGTAGACGGCGCCCATTATTTGCGGTATGCATCTTATCGAGTAGGGGTCGCTTAGGCGTTTTCCACCGCCGACACACTCCAGCATACCAGCCACTTTCTCAATGCCGGGGTGTCTCTTAACTTGAGTCTCTTTTGCCAACGCCTTCCAGTTGGCCCCAACTGCGTAGAGGAACAACGCCGACGTCTCCAAGTATTTTTCTATCAACCGCTCTGTGCGCCATACGGCCAATGCCAACACCGCTGTGGAGAACGAGGTCCCGTTAATCAACGCCAACGCCTCTCTTGGGTCTAGATCAAGAGTCTCTATGCCTCTTCTTTTCAACGCCTCTTCTGCCGGTAGTAGGACGCCGTCCATAAGTACGTAGCCTCGGCCGATTAACGTCAACGCTATGTGAGAGAGCTGGGCTAGATCTCCGCTTGCCCCCACACTGCCATATCTAGGTACCGCGGGCGTTATATCTTTGTTTAACAACTCGACAAGAGTCTTGACGACCTTCGTCCGGACGCCGCTGTAGCCCAACGCCAGTTGATGAGCACGAATAAGTAGGGCCGCCCTCACCCACTCCCTGGGCGCGACTTCGCCAACGCCTGCGGCGTGTTCCAACAAGATTCTCTCGCCGCTAGGGGTTGTCTTTACCTTCACTAACTCGCCGAGGCTTGTGGTCACGCCGTAAATCTGCTCCCCCCTCCTTAGCGCCTCTAGGTAAAGTCTTCGGCTTGTCTCAATCTTTTCCTCTACGTCAGGCGGCACCGTGACCTCTGTGTTAAATAAAGCCACCTGGACCACTTGGCCTATTTCTAATCTTTTACCTATTTCTACTGCCATACCGACACGTAAAGAAGCACAGCCGCTAGGTTCGATGTGACGTTGCCAACATCGTATGGAGGCGACACCTCCACCGTATCAACTGCTATCGGTCTAAGCGCCTTTGAAAGACTAGCCACGAGTTTTATTGTCTCTCTGGTGGACAACCCCCCAGGGCTCGGCGCATTTACACCTGGCGCAAACGCGGGATCTACTACATCTAGATCTATACTTATGTAGTTCTGTACGTCTTTGTGGCACGAAACAACTCGGTCTACTACTTCATCTAGGCCAAGTCTCTCTAAGTCGTCCATTGTGTAGTAGTCTACGTCTAGCTTCTCGGATAGGTTAAACATGTACTGTGGATTTGCCCACGGCCTAACTCCGATTACGGTAATCGGCGCCTCTTTTGCATATTCGCGGATTAATCTTGTTGTTAACCCGCTTGTCAAACCTTCGGAGGTTGTACGTAAATCTAGGTGAGCATCTAGCACAATGTAGCCGAGGCGCCTCCCCTCCGCCAGGCCTTGATATGTAAAGGCCGACACAGGGTGGTCGCCGCCAGCTATGAGGAGTTGGCGCCGGTTGTTCAAGGCCTTGGCGGTCTCTTTAATTCTTTTCCAAGTCTCCTCCGCGTCTCCTATCACGACGTCTATATCCCCCATGTCTTCCAAGTCGAAGCGTTTGGGGAGGCTACATAAGGCAGTTCTTATGTGCGCCGGCGCATATCGTGCGCCTGGTCTACCGGCAACTGCGCCGTCCCAGGGCACGCCAAAGAAAACTATAGAAGATTCGCCGGACATGTCGCAAGTTCTCACGTCTAGTGGATCTTTTAAAAATCGGAGCCGCTTCGTCAGATACGCATTGTGCATGTTTAACATTATGTATCACTATTTAACGTATATAGAGCTTTCCCTCCGCCGTGCTTCCAATTATCATGTACCCCTGGGTCTTCTCAATTGTTAACACTTGGTCTTTAGGCACCCACAGCCCACAGGTTATGTAGAGGCGGTCTGTGTAGTTTCTTATTTCAAACCTTCCGTAGATGCGAAGCTCCGAGCCTGGATTCTCCAACACTAGCTTAACTGCTTGACATACAGAAGGTGTAGAAATATATTGGACGCCGAAGATTAGGGAAAGCGCCGTGGCGGCCATCAACATCACCGCCACGAGGTCGAGGTATTCCTCTATCATGGCTTAAAACGGCAGTAAAGACTTAACACCTTATAGGCCAGGCCTGGATATGCTTCTATCCGACCTGAAGCGGTACATATGACGAAGCCGACCACTCTGTAGATCACAGACGGGTCTCCCACCTCTGCGTATTTATACGCCTCCGGCCAGTAGAGAAAAACTGCAGACAAGTCAGTCTTACGCACCTCAACCGGCTTGATAAACAGCACAGCCGCCACCGCCAGCGCAAATATCACCGGTATAAACACAATTTCTAGTCTCATACCAGCTTGAACACGAGCCAGGAAAAACCTTAACAGTTTACAACCACCAGCCTCACCTTGACTCCAGACGCTTCGACCTCAGCCGTCTCGGGCTTGAAGTCTGTCCCGGAGCGGCAGGTAGCGGCGTAGTGGGTGATGGCGTTTTCCTGCACCCACGGCATGACCAGCACGCAGTTGGTCAAGACAACTGTGGCGTTGCTCTGCGTGTAGGTCTTGTCGAGCAGATCTCTAGGCGACTGGGGGCACTGGCCCAGGCCCAAGACGTATACAGGTATGGATGATGCCTCTACGCCGGTTGTGTTGGTGAGCACCCACCTGCCGGCTATGTAGCTGTAGTAGGCGAGGTACTGTCTCACAGCCACTGGCGTGTCTAGGTGGGCTGTCTTTCCCGCCGCTATAGACGCCGCCGTCGACGCGAGGAGCGGCGTGTTCGACATAAACACGCCTGATACAGCCACCGCCGCGGTTACTGTGGCGGCAACGGCCGCCGCCAAGGCGAGGAGGTATCTAAAGGTCAGCATGACCGCACGACAACCAAGACGCTTCTGGCGCCCTTGGGGTAGCCCACCAAGTCGGCCCAGGTCTTGAACAAAAGCGCAGTCTCGGGGCGCCAGATCGTGACCATATCGCCAGGCCTTGCGGCCAATTCTTGACCCACATGCGGCAGGACGAGGATTGGATCCCAGGGGAATACCCTGGAGGCGTTGACTAAGATACATCTTCCGCCGGCCTCACCTATCTTGACCCACGCCCCGTCGCGCTGGGCGTAGAAGGCGAAGCCAGCCACGGAGCCATCCGCCGAAATCTTCACGAGGCCTTTGAGGGGGTCGACCAGCTCAATTCTTGGTTTGGTGAAGCTGCTCATAAAATTGAGCCTTGCCCACAGCTCAGCCTCACCCCAGTAGTCCATGGTGGCTGAAAGTTGCGACACGTAGTCCGCCTCCCCCAGCAACGACCTCGCCTTCACGGACGCAGGTATGCACGAGAACTGCGTCTGTCTTCCCCCCTCGCCGAAGGCGTTCACGCCGTGGAAGTACGGAACGCCGCTGAGGTAGAAGAATATTGTGAGATTGAGACGTGGAGTCTTGAGGAACGGCGGCACCTCTGTCATGGTCTTGATTCTGTACGAGACGTCGTTGGATACAAAGAAGACGAAGTGGTGATGTCCCTTGTCGTCCTCCACGACCACTTGTATAGGCCCGGTCCAGTTCGCCGGCGTGACGTAAACCCCGTCGGCATCTACATAAAGCGGCTGACAAGGCGGAAGTGGCGTGTAGTTGCGGTGCCAGCCGGGCCCTATGTAGACTGCGTCGAGGAAGTCCCACCTCTTCGCAACTTCGTGGAGCTTGTAGTCCCGAACCCATCTATACTCCACGCCGCTTCTGCCTCTGCTCACCACGTATCCCATCTCCACGTAAATCCTAACCGTCGAGACCTTGGGCTCGCCTAGGTACACCAAGAGGAACGAGTAGCCGGCGCCCGGCAACGCCAAGTCGACGGCAGGGCCAGGCGCCGGGCCCCAAAGCGCCGGCCTAAAGTCAGCACATATCAACGAGTTACACACCGTAGTCGGCACTATGTACAAAGCCCAAGCTGTGGAGTTAGACACCATAGAAGCCACGCCGAGAGGCAGGGCGTCGGTAAAGCCGGGCGGCCTACCGTCCCCGTTCACCACGTCAAGCACATAGTTGTAGAAGTCCCCCTGCGCGGTTTGGTGGTAAAGCTGTGTGAAGTCAGTCTTAGTGGTGTTTCTGTAGTCCGGACCTCCATATATAGACCCCAGCATTGACACGTAATGAGGCACCTCAGTAATGCAGTCAACCTCTATATCCCAGTCGCCGGTCTGAGGATTAAACGCCCAGAGCTTGAGGTGGTATTGATACCAGTAGTAGAGCACTGGGTCGCGGGCGACTATGTTCATGAAGTCTTTAAAGCCCCCACACGGGCCATAATGATTAACTACCATCCAGTCCACCAGCGGTACTCTATTCACAGGCCACTGCCGTCCCGGCTTGCCTATGCGTGAGTAGCCCATCCACGTTCCGTTTACCTTGGTAACGACGTGTTGTGAGTAGGTGCAGTGAAGGAGCTGGCTCGGCCACTGTCTGCAGGGGTCTGGCGGCGCGTACCAAGCCGTTGTTACGGCTCTAAATCCCTCATCTACGGCGACAGCGAAGCCCGCCCACTTGACACCTGCTATAGGCCATTCTCTTTTCTGAGCGTCGTATCTCAGCTTAGCCTTTCCGCCGGCTTCTTCGTAGTGATCTGCCATAAGCCTCCCCTCTTGGTCTACGGCGCGTAGATACGTACCTGGGTAGGAGTTTATCCAGACGCCGCGTGCGTCGAAACGCCACAACACGGCGGCGTAGAGAGACGCGACAGAGCCCAGAGGCATGTGAACTTCGACGGGCGTTCTGCCTATCAGCGCGACTCCGCCCCCTCCCAGCGACGCGAGCGGATCCAGCGCCAACGCGACATACGGCGTTAGGACAAACGGCGTCTTGTAGGCAACTGCCGCAAGCGTCCAGTTCCACACCCACCTATCGCCAACCCACGTGGCGTTGCCCACCTGGCTCATGATAAACCCCTCGGGAGGTCTCACGTTGGTGCTAGAAACTCCGACAACACGAGATATGTACAGCGGCACCAACTTCGGCGGTCTGGCTTCCACATACCCCCACTTGGTGGGGACGGCAAGCACGTCAACCTTAATCCACGTCCCAAATGATAAACCCCCCGACGGTATGTCGTATATGCTCCACGAGCCCGCCTCGTCTGTAGACACGACGGCAGTGTCTACGGGGTAGTCTCCATGGAGCCGCCTATCTGTGTAATACAGCGGAGAGGGCACCTCGGCCTCTACTCCATATCCCGCGATCTTGTCGCCTGACCTCTTCCCGTTTATCATAAGAGCTCTCCAAAGTTCTGGAGACGATGTCTGCGTCACCTTGTTCCCGCCCTCGAAAGGCGTGCAACTTGGCCACGTAGATGTGGTCGGCAGATGCGTACAGAGCGGCTTGTAGCCGCGTTTATCCGGTCTCAGAGAGACGTATAGAGTTTTGGTTTCTGAGTGTGAGACCGCGTTGGAGGTGACTGTAAACGTGATGGTGGAGGTCTCGCGGGCAGGCGCGGCGTCGACGAGCCAATAATAATTTATTTCAGTCCACGTCCAATTCCCGTATCTAAGCTTGGCGGTGCACTCGTACTGCGTCAGCGTCCACGGCTCCGGCTTCCAGTGCTCCACCGTGACACTGTAGCTTAGGTTTCTGTCCCACTCTCCGCTAAATACGTGCTGTGCCATGTATATCCGCGTGGCGTTGTAAAACGGCGTATCCCAAACCGTGACCTTCGGGGTATCTGTAAAGAAGGCGTAAAATCGGCCGAGCGCGTCGGCGACTAGCGGGCCAACCGCGCCGAAGCTGAACGAAATAGAAACGCTTTGGGTTGTGTACACGTTGCCTCCCCATGTCTTTGTGCACTGCACGTTTTCGACGGTGATCTGCGCCCACACAAGCACCGTCAATGCTAGGACTAGGATTAGGCGCCGCATGGGAAAAAGGATGACCGCCTATGGAAAAACCTTAACGTGACGAAGGAGGACCAATTACGGCGTGTCGCTTCTTTGTGCCTCGGATGATGCAGAAGCGATCTGCTCTGGACAGATAAGCGGTAGTTTTAATGGGTAGTCCACGAGCAGTACATAAAGCGCCGCCGCCGGCGCGGCGACGTACAGCTTGGCGGTGTCGCTGTTGGCGTTGTAGACGAGGACGTGCTCGGCCTTGACGTAGTCCACAAACCCCGTGTCAACATCTGCGCCCACCATGGGGGTCAAACCCACAGCGGGCGTCTTGCGCGACGCCGTGTAGTGGCCGTAGAGCCAGCTGTAGTACTGGGTGACGTTCCGCGGCACTGCGGCGTAGACTTCGAGCCAGGGCAGTTGGTCGAGGGAATGCTTAAGTTCGACCTCGTAGAGCATGGCAGGCTCGCCCCGAGGAAGCGTTGCGTTTCTACATCTCGTCACGTTTAGATAGGCTTGGTAAACTACGTTCTCCCCGACCCTCTCAAGCCTATATCCCATTGGCAGATACACCGGGAACGTTGTCCACTGCTTCGTGCGGTAGTCGTACGCCGTAGCGTTGGCCTTCACCACTCTCACCACGTTGACGAAGACGCGGAAGCGCGACGTAGCGTCCACCTTGGGGAATGAGGGGAGGTTGCCAGCTATCCACGCCTTGGCGCCGTAGAGCTGGTCTGCCAGGTTCACAGTCTTGAAGTTCGGCGCATGTGCCGCGGCATATAGTACCACAAAGGCAACGACGGCCAAAGCAATTAGGCCGTACGCCAGCGACCACATATCAGCCCCAGTAGCACTCCTTCGAGAAGGTCGCCCTGGCGTTCATGGTGGAATCTGGCGACTCAAGCCACACGGTGGTTGAAATCCAGTGCACCGTGTAGCTGCTGAGCTTAGGCCCTTCTTTGTTCCACGTCCATATCAACGTCTTGCTACCGGGCTGATTGGGACCATTCCAAACGAGCACATACACCTCGTGCCAATAGCCTCCGCTACTGTGGATGCGGGTGAGGACGATGAACATCTGGGTGAAGGTGAGGCGCCAAACCTCGTCCACGTACGAAGCGCCGTTTGTCGGGTCGCAGTTGTGGCAGTCTTGCCAGGCCAGGAGGAAGTCGGCGAAGGCGCCTGTGGGCGCCGAGAGGGTGAGGGGGTCTTTGCGCGGGTTTACGTACACCGTCACGTTTCTGTAGTCCTTCTTCCAGTAGTTGGTGAGGTCGAAGATCTTGAGCGACGTGGAGGGCCGTAGGTCTTGCGTGTTGTTTGACGTAAACACCTGCGCCCGGACTAGGTCTGATATGCGGACTTGAGCTTTCCAAGTTTCCCACTCGTCGAGGAGCGGCGGCGCGTCTATATGTACGCGGTATACCCCCGCCATCGGGATGGAGAAGGACACAGAGCCAGGTATCGTGGTTGTACCCGAAAACACCAGCCTCCCCTCCTCGTCGTAAACCTCTACCTCGACCACGTAATGCTCTTCGAGGTCTGAGTCGAATGTGATGGTGAATGATGTACATCTCAAATCTGTGCTTATGCTGATGTTGACAAGAGGCCGTTTCGGCCCCAAGACGTCGCGGCCGACTCTCGGCGGCGTGCCGTCGCACGACACGTATGCTATTTCGTTAATCACCCAGAGGTACATAGCTGTGCCACATGCGACGCTCTCACCTATCGACAGCGGCCTTCCATCGGCTCTATAGGCCCATCCGTACCTTGCCACCTCTCTTGTGCCTAAGTAAAGCGAGGCGTGGTTGCCGTACTGCCGTATCCAGTACCCGCCCGTAAGCTTGAAAGCGCAGTCTGAGCAGGCGGGCACCAGCGAGACGCCCTCTCTCACGGGGAACAGCGAAGCTATTACGGCGGCGGCGAGGGCCGCAAGCCCCGCAAATATGAGGACGTCTCTAAAGGCGATCATGGCATCCCCGGACAGCTGTACTGGACGAGGAGCCACCTGCCTCTGGAGGTAAGCCCCACGGGGACGCACCCCTTCTCCACCTTTGTATCAAACGGCGGCGGGCACCACAAACCAGTGTAGGGATCCGACCCAATCCTCACCGGGGCGCCCGTATACCTTGTGCAGTTGTAGCCGCCGGGGTAGACCGTGAAGACTGCGGCGAGGGAGCCAGGCACCCCCAGGGCCCTTCTGAAGGCCTCTGGGTCGCTTCCTGCATACTCCACCGCGTAGAGTCTGCCCGTGTCGTTGTAGACGTAGACCCGTATCGTCGGCGCGTCCTTTCCGGGCGCCGCCGGCACTTCAACTATTTTCGACGGGAGGAACGGCTTAAGCGTTGCCACTGCCATTACGAACAGTGCCGCGAGGGCGGTTACGAAGACCATTGCCGCTATGAAGTCCTCCACGGAAGGGAATGGGAGGGGGGAAGGAAAAAACCTTACCTTGTTTTCTAAATGCCGACCTTACTTTCTCCTTCTAAGCGCCAGGGCCGTGGCGGCGGCTCCGGCGGCCGCGCCCAAAGCGGCGCCCATCCAGGCGGCGCGCGTCCAGGTCTCCAGCTGAGACCGTAGCTGGGCCGTCTGGGAGACATATGCCTCGTTTAGCTCGGCCAGCATCTTGTTCATAGAGGCTATCTGTGCCTTCAGTGCCTGGTTTTCGGCCGTGAGCTGGGCAAGCTGGGTCGACACAGAGGCGCGGAGGGTCTCCAGCTGAGATCTATATGTCTCGACCTCCCCCTCAAGCTTGATACGTGTAGCGTTGAGTATCTCCAGCTGGGCCCTCAGCCTCTGGTTCTCCGCCGCGAGCCGGGCCGCCTCGCCCCTCGCCTCGGCCAGAGACGCGTTGAGCCGTGCCGCCGTGGCGTTGAGCAGAGCTGTCTTGTTCGCCAGCTCCGCCTCCAGGTCGGATATCCTTATCCTGAGTCTCTGGAGCTCCGCCATGACCGTTGCTCGGAATTCTGAAGACCCTCTTCGTCACCACGTCTAGATACCAGCCTCCGGGGATGATGTAGTCCCCGGGAGGCTTCGCTGGTATGTCTACAAACACTTCTGTGTCTGTGAAGTTGACGGCCTCCACCCCCTCGGCGATTAATTCGTCGAATATGTATGGCAGTAGTCTCAGCCAGAACCACCGGTTTTCATATAGGCAGTAGATGTCGGAGATCCATATCTGGGTGGTGGGGTTCAACTCAATTACCTTGTTGGGGGCGACCATGGCGATGCCCTGTGCACAGTATCGATTCGTAATGTGCCACCCGATGAAGTCGGCGATGACCTGCGGCCGCCGAACTCTGGAGAGGTTCATCCTCACGCCGTCCTGGACGACGTAGATGGTGGCTGGCTCGTATCCGCACACGCCGCCGCAGACATATACGTAGTACTTGCCTATGAACCAAATGGCCTCAGGCTTAAACCACGTCACGTTAAGAAGCATCAAGTTCATAGGCACAGCATGCGGCGGAAACCACAGCAGATAGACCGATCCAATAATGTTCGATCTATAGTAGTAGGGGCTTAGGCTGAGCGGCGATGCGGCCGCCACGGCGACTGTCAGCAACAGTAGCGCCGTAATCAGGGCTGTTTTTGGAACTGTCATGCAAAAAGAGTTTGGGGGGTTAAAAAAGAATTGAATTGTCGTACTATTCCTCTGCCTTCTTCTTTCTGTATATGAAGAAGGCGGCGGCTACGACGGCCAGCGCAATTGGCAGTACATACATCAGCGGGTTGGCGCCCTCTTCGCCGCCCGACGCTCGGGTCTCCAGTTGCGTCTTTAGGGCGGTCAGCTGGTCGTTTAGGCTGGCCAGGGTTTGGTTCATGGAGGCGAGCTTGGCCTTGAGCTGGTCGTTTTCAGCCTTGAGCTGGGTCAGTTGCGCCCTAAGCCGCTCGTTCTCTGCCTGGGCGGCGCGTAGGTTGGCCTGGAGCGCCGCCAGCTCAGCCTCCCTCTGCCGCAGGGCCTCCTCAAGGGCGCGTCTCTGCGTCTCCAGCCGCGCCGCTTGGGCCTCCAGCTTGGCCGCCAAAGAGGCGGTTTGGTTCGCATCGGCCTTGCTCTTGTTCAGCTCGGTCTTGAGGGCCTTGAGCTGGGCCGAAAGGCGGTCGACGTACGTCAAGAGGGTTAGGTTGGCTTCTGGAATCTTGAAGACGGCCTTAGTCGCGGGGTCTAGGTACCACCCGGCGGGGATGTAGTTTGTGAATGCGCCCACGGGCGTTACTGCGGTGGCGTTTGTGGCGTTGACGAACTGGACGTAGCCGCTGTATGCTGTGAAGCGGAGCGGGAGCCACCTCAGCCAAAGCCACATGGAGCCGTCCGCCGTGCAGTACACGTCGGCGAGCCAGAGCTGTTCGGTCTCGGAGATCTGCGTGGCGTTCAGCACGTCTACGGCCACATACTGACACTGGGAGTAGAGGTACTGCATGACAGCCTGCGTCTCGGCTGGAGAGCCGTAGAAGGACAGGTTCGCCTGTGTGATGTAGACCGTCGTGTTGTTTACATACGTGGTGAAGTGGGTAGCGTTCATGGGGTACGCCTGCGTCAACACCGCATGCGGCGGAACCCAGCTCACATACGCCAACGCATAGGCCGCCAGCAACAGAGATGTTACCCAAATCCACTTTGCTTTCGACATGCCCCTTTGGCCAACACACAAGGAAAAACCTTACCTGTGAGGGGGTTGAGGAAGGGGAAAAGGGGTAGGGGGGAAAAGGGTGTTTTTTCTTACGATATGCCTGCCGTAACTACCCCCTTGGCGATTTGTACTGTCTTGCCGCTTGAGGCGTCTACGGCGTATATGACGTAGGTGTACTGCGTGCCAGATGTTAGAGTTGCTGGGAATCTGCAGGTGATTGACTGGCCAGCCGACACTGGCGGGTTTATGCTGTTGGACCGGACGCCGGTCTGAACGCTTCCGCCCCGAGCCACTGTACACGTGCCGGAGATTGGGCTACCCAGGTTATTGCCAGACTGGGCGTAGGCAAGCATCACGCCGCTCAGACGGCCGTTCAGCACCTCCACGGTGACGTCGAAGCCCGCCCTGTCGGCTGTGGCTATGGCGTTGGCTCTGAGGCTTTCGGCCGCGGACTTGCCCATGCCTTGGAACGTAAGCAGGCCAATCACCCCCACTATTATAAACGCGGCCGCTATCAGCAACGCCTCCACCGTGGTTAGGCCTTTCATTTTGGTTTTGTTCTTAGGCATGAGTCGGTGAACAACCAACCGGAAAAACCCTACGCCCGCCGTCACAGCAGAGCCAGCAGGACTTGTTGCAGAGCAACGCCTGCGGTGCCTCCTAGGAGGGCGGATTTGTGCATCCCCTCGGGCGCCATGAAGATGGTGATGTAGCTTGCGGCTATTAGAGACATGGCTGTGGCGAGGACGGCCTTGACCTCCTCATACGGCGGCGGGGCGAGGAGGGGCATGTATCCCAGCTCCGCTGTCGATAGTTGCTTTGCGGCTGAGGAGATGGCGAAGGCCACCACAACTACGGCCGCGGTGAAGAGGGCGAAGTAGGCCGCGGCTTGCCTAATCATCTTCTTCACTGTGGATGACTCTATGTCGATTATGGTCTGTATGTACTCCACAGCCTTAACGGCGGCGGCGCCTCCGGCCTCTACTATGGCGCGGTACATGGCCTTGGCCAAGACGAAGTATTTAGAGGGTATGAAGTAGCCGTAGGCGATTTTGGCGGCGACTCTGTACCGCCCAATGAGGCGGCCGATGATGAGGTCGGGCGGGGCGCCCTCCTTAAGCATGGCGGCGGCCGACCTCAACATGGGCGGCACCTCCCGCCTAATGCCAAACCACCACAGCCTGTCCTTGAAATACAGCCAGAGGTAGGCGACGGCGCCGAAGGCTAGGAAGGTCGCCGGTGGATGGAGCAGGCCAGCCGCGGCGCCGGCGGCGATGCCAAGGGGGATAGACCACTCGTAGGTGCGCCACAGACTCACGTCGAAGGGAGAAGCCGCCAGCGCCACGGCGGCCATGGCGGCGGTCATGCCGAAGACGATGCCTAAGAGGAGGGTGGGGTCTGCGTTGAAGACCCCCACGGCCCAGAGAAACATGAGAAACAGGGGGAGCAGAAACAGCGACCCAAGCGACGAGGTGATTGATTCATACATCCTCGCCTTAGCCTCTGTCTTAGCCACCGCCACGGCCTTCATAGACTCTAGGAAGGAGTGGACGAGGATCTGCCTCTCCACGCCGGCTTCCTCCTGGGCGAGGGCGAAGCCGAACTGCCTAGCCGTCTCGTCCTTATCCTCGATGAACTGGGTGGAGGGGGTGGGCATGAGGGACGCCACGAAGAGCCTCCTAGACTCGGTCTCGTCCAGCTCGGCGGTGTTGAAGGAGGTGTGTTTAAGCGCCTCGTTGCCCGACGTCACGCCGATATACGTGGCGAATATAGGGGCTGTAGATATGTAGAAATCCTCCCTCCTCATGCCGGAGGAGAAGACGCGAAAAGGAAAAATCCTCCCCGCAGCGTTTAGAGGAGGAAACGCCGTCTTAAACCGCAGCCGCGTTAATCTCCTCCATCTCGGCGGCTGGACTGCAGGCGGCGCCGTCCACCTCGGCTGGAGGCGTCGTTTTAAACTGCGTTAGATCCAGTTGCTTAAAACTTCTCTTATGTGCTCCAGCTTTCCGGCTTTTTCAACGGCGGCGGGGAGCTCCTTCACCGCCTCGGCCGGAGAGGCGCCGGCCGCCACGCGTCTTATGATGTAGTCCACGGCCATGTCGAGATGTCGTGAGAGGTCGATGTGTCGCGCCACGAGCCTCCAGTCCTCAGCCTCCAGCCAAATCCCGTGCTTAGCCAGCTTCACCACAGCCTTGAGGAGCCTCTTCTCGCCGACTCCCAGCTCCTTGGCCAGCTCCTCTATCCACCTGGCGGTGGAGAGGGTGAGGCCGTGTTTAAGCGCGGCCTTCTCAATCACGGCCTCCGCAACGAAATACGGGGAAAAACCTTACTGCCCACGCCAACTGACAAGTGAAGCCCGCCGACTAGGCGTAGCCGAACTTCCCAGCCTCTTCCTCCACTGCGGCTTTGAAGTCTACCCTAGACCAAAGCATCTCCAGTATCGCCCTCCTAGCTGATGCCGGGTCTTCCACCTCGGCGGCTTTCATCAACGCCTCGATTCTAAGCGCAAGCTCTTTCTTCAGGTCTGCCTCATACATCTCTCTGACGTACTCAGCAAGCTTCGGCGTGATCTCCGAGGCGTCGGCGATCTCCACCTCTCTGCCCTTGGCCACGACCACCTTGACCTCTTTGACGTAGCGGGTTCCTCCCGCAGCGGAGAGCTGTATTATGAGCATGCCGTCTAGCCCCTCCGGCGGCGCCTCAGCCTCCCTTATCCTAAGAACCACGTCTTTAACGGCGTCAGCGTGCATGGTGGTGAGGGCGCCGTGGCCGGTGAGCTTGTAGTTCACAAGTGTCCTAAGCTCCTGCGGCGTCCTCGCCTCCGCCAGCGCCACCAGCGTGTGCATAGTGCCGTAGCGCAACGCCTGGTCCAGCGCCAGCCACAGCTTGTCCTCTGAGGAGACGGAGAGGTGGAGCATCTGCCCCTCCAGAGGAGCCCAGATCTCTCTAGCACCCCGCTCCACGACAACCACCTGCGTCCAAGGCGGGGTGAGGTAGAGCAGTTGGTTAAGTTGCGTGGTCTTCCCCGTGCCCATGCCGCCGGAAAACACCACAGAACCCCGCGTCTCAACGACGAGAGAAGCCAGCGCCAGCACCTCAAGCCCCTCCGGCCTGTAGAGCTCAGCCTTAGCCAAGCCGCCGGCGGCCTCTGCAGACTTCGCCGTGTAGGGCTTGAGCAGAGACTTAGAGGGCTTGGGATACGCCGACACCTTCCTAACGTTCACGTTGTACTCCAGGAGGTCGGCCGCAATCCTCGCCTTATAGATCTGGTCCTCTCGCGTAAGCATGGGCCTGTCCATGGTCAACGACGGCAACAACTGCTTAACCACCACATACATGAGGGGCTCCGGGATGACGATGTTGGTGGGCAGACGGAGCTCGTTTCTGACTGCCATTACCCGTCTGTACCGCCCCAGCTCCACCATCTGGAACTTGATGTAGTCTAGCTGCTCCTTTAGGTTCTTGGGTATGTAGGTGTATTTGGCGGCGGGCGCCACGGGCTGAGGCACCACTATTTCGGTGAGCATGGGGTCTCGCATCAACGCCTCAAGGGCCCCGTAGCCCATGTACTCCCTAGCCCCAGACCACCTGTCTAGCAGATAATGGACCACGTCGCGGTGGTCTTTATACAGCGTCCAGATGGCTTTGTCTCTGAGGCCTTCTGCCACCGATTTTATCAGCTTGGGGTATTCCCGCTCGTCTGGGGGTACGGCGCCTCTAAACATGATTAGAAGCAGAGCCGTCTGTAGGTCGTCGGGGAGTTCTGGGTCTATCACTACATACATCAAGTCGTCGGTTATGCATATGTCTGTCCTCACGCCTCTGTCTACTATGACGCCCTCTTTCCGTAGCCAGCACCGGGCGCGGAGGGTGGGGTCGGCGTGGGCGTAGATCATGCGGTTTTTATTCTGGTGAGCACGTTGTCTATGGCCTTCTTGTTGTCTTTGTCGCGTAGAATAGCGCTGGCTACAGACTCGCCGTAGTATTCGGCGATTTTGACGCGCTTGAGCACGACGGGGGCTATCTTCCTTGCTATTTTGAGCTCTTCCTTCTCTACCATGTTTACCACGACGAGGCTGGCGTAGGCCATGTACCGCCTGTAGTGCTCTGCCTTGACGTCGGAAATCCGCGAAATCAAGCGGCGGTCTGTCATAAACACGCTGTAGACGCCCTGCTTCTGAAGCTTAGCAAGAAGCTCCGTCCTCAAGGCGGCTGTGGTGTCTATGACGACTGTGTCGACGGGTATCCTGAGGGACGAGACGTACTTCGGCGCGGCCTCGACCCACTCCATCAGCGCCTCGGCGAATTCCCCCGTCGCGTCTTCGCCGTGTTTTTGATAAAGCTCGAAGGCGTCGTAGCCGGGGATGATGTAGAGCATGGGGTTAATTCTGTGGACGTACGGCCTCTGGCCGTCGATAAACGGCGCCAGCCACCCCGGCTTCCGGGGAGCCCTAAAGAGCTGGGATAAATCCGCCTTTTCCCAATCCATGTCTATGAGGAGGGTGTAGCCCTTAGCCACAGAGAGGACTGAGGCTAGGGTGGTCTTCCCCACGCCGCCGTCGAGAGATGACATGAGGACGATTTTGACGGGTCTCATGGCCGCATGAGCCGGAGGCCGGATAAACCCTACCCCCGCCTTCTGAGTATCTCCACCCAGGCGTTGCCGCCCAGCTGAGGCGGGGGCTCTTGTCGGCCGGGTCCCCGCGGCTCCGCCGGTCGGGGCTCCTTCTGGAGGCACTGTCTGAGGAGCGCCTCGATGTTGGTGAGTCTCTCCTCTACGTCTCTCCACGCCTCTGCCTGTCTGAGGAGGCGCCTCAGGGCCTCCTCTACGAGGGCTGAGAGCGGCACGCCGAGTCTAGCCGCCGCCTCCTCGGCCTCGGCTAGGAGGGAGGCGTCGATGGTGATGCATTTCGCCTTTTTCACAGATGGAGAGGGGGGCTGGGGGATAAACTGTGTCGGCGTAATATGAAGCCGGCGCGGGATATTATACGGCATATTGCAAAGCCACCGTTTTGTATTACGCCGAGGCGGCGTATTATGAATTCGGCGTTTTGTATTATGGCGCTAGGCGGAATATTATGAACCCGGCGTCTTGTATTATGCCGTGGATAAGCGGAATATTATAGATGCGCCGCGTTATATTACGCCGCAGTAAAGCAGAATATTATGAATTCGGCGTTTTGTATTATGCCGCAGTCGGCGGGATATTATAAACACGCCGTGTTATATTATGCCGTCGTTAACGGCGTATTATGGACACGCCGTGTTGTATTACGGCCGGCGTCTAGACGCGCCGCAGGCGCCGCATAGGACATGTGGCTACACAGAACGCGGCGGGGTGGCCATGAGGCTGAGTGCGGCTAGGATGAGCTGGAACCCGTATGCCTTCTCGCCGCGGTGGAAGGCCAGAGCCCTCCTCCACAGCCTTCTAAAGAGGGCCTCCTCCACCTCCAGCGCCTCCCGGGCCTCCTCCTCTGTGTACAGCCTGTCTGGCTCCAGCTCGGCGGCGCTCCAGAGGGGGTTCCTCGGATCCTCCCGGCGCCTCTTCTGGGCCCAGAGGCAGAGGGCGAAGGCCAGATCCCGCCCATCTACGCGGCGCCGCCTGTGCAGGCCGAGGTAGAGGCGGAAGAAGGAGGCGGCTAAGGCGTCGAGCCAACGCGGCTCAGGCCCAAGCTCCTTTGCAAGAACCTCCAGCGCCGGGTCCGGCAGACCCAGCTCCTCCAGCTTAACCCTCCCTTCCATTACTTCGATAAGCTCCTCCGCTCCCCTCGCAGAGGCGGCTCTGCGTATAAGCCGCTCCACAGCCTCGGCATAGGCGCACGGCGGGCCGCCTGAGCAGAGGGGGTAGTAGGCGGAGAAGGCTAGAGAGATCTGCATAAGCTCGCCGCAGACAACCACCACTGCCCTATCCATGGAAAAACGTCTAAAGGGGTGGGGGATAAACCTACTCCTGTCCATAAGGGGCGGGAGGGGATGGGGCTACGCCTCTAGCTCTTTAAGGAAGAGCTCCGCCAGCTTGGCAAGGAGGGCCTCTGCGGGGGTTTTGTCGCCCAGCTCTCTCCTCAGCTGGGCCATCACCTCCCCGGCCTTTTTGAGGAGGGCGTTTCTAATCCTCTCGCGGTCTCGCCCAGCGGCGGCGGCCAGCTCCTCCACAAGGCTCCTAACTATCTCAGGCCTTAGCTTAACCATAGAGCCGGCGGGGGCCGTCTTGATGAGTGCCGCCAAGACGCAGAGCTCTAGGCGGGTGTTGAGAAACTGCACTGACTTCTTACAGCCGCCCTTCAGCACCACGTCGGCAAACGTCCACACCTCTGCAAAAGGCCCACCGTTCACCCTCCCGCTACTCATGGCAAGCCAGAAGCCTAGAGACGCACTCCTCTCCACAACACCGCCTCAAGAGCTCCAGCACAGCCGGGTCAAGCCGCGGGCGCGGCGGCTCCTCCGCGGGGCCGACCCTCCCGGTATCCTGCGTCGGCACCTGCTTAGCCTGAAGCGGTGCACCTGCGTCTACGTGCGCCTCTCCTGCGCCGCCCGCCCCTGGGCCGGCGCCGTTTCCAGCGGCTTCGGCGGAGTCGGCTCTCTGCGGCTCTGGGCGCCGGGCGGCCAGCTGCTTCTTCATCACCTCGATCTTCTTCAGCAACAGCTCCTCGGTGAGACAGGCGTTTGGCTCCACGTCGCAGAGACCGACGATGCGGAGGACCTCTCTGTTGAAGGCCACCCAGGGGAGGCTTCTAGTCCTCGCAATGTAGAGGAGGAGGGCCTCAAGAGCCTTCTTCTCCTCCCTCACGTCTACGTAGAAGGTGACTGGTTTGCATTTGCCCTCTAGCTCGGGCGCCCACTCCACGTCGCCGTAGACGTAGCAGACTGCCTCCCCCCGGAGGCAAGCCTCCTCAAGCGGCGTGGAGGAGTCTCGGCGCCTTACTGCGGCTATGTAGACTAGGGGGAAGCCTTCTTCGCATAGCCTCTCGGCGAGGCGGGGAGGATGCGCGTTTTTAAGGATCTTGACGCCGGGGGGAGGCGGGCCCGGGCGCTCGGCCCAGGCGTAGCCGCCTTCTGCCAGGAAGCGGCGTAGCCCTTCCTGGAGGGCGTCAGGCGCCTTATACATGTTGCCGATCCGTTGGCAGAGTCGGCGCGCCGATTTTGCCAACGAATCGGCGTTTTGACAACACAAGTGAGTCGACGGGGGCTCTCGGCTCGAATTTGTCCATCTTCACGTCTATGTGGGGGAGGCGGGCGTGGTTTAGCCAGTAGAGCCACTCGGCCAGCGCGTCGTTGTATCTATCCCGCGACTTTATGCTGGCCACCCAGACGTAGCCCCGCGCAGAAAGCGCCCTGAGCTCCGGCGGGAGGAGGGCTGAGATGAATTCGCGCGGCTTGTAGTGCGTGGGGATGTCTGGGACGTACTTCAGAAGTGTGTAGGCGGATCTCTGCCACCTCCTCTTGGTCTCGTCGAAGGGTAGGAGCATGTAGGCGGGCGATATCTGTATCCACACGTCATCTCTCCTCACTCCCGTCTCCACCTTGGGGAATTTCATACGAGCCCCCATCTCCAGCCTGCCGCGGAGGTAGTCCTCCCACTCCCGCCCGTATCGCCCCGAAAACCTCACCCCCGCGAGGACAAGCCGCATGGCCGAGGGAGAAGACACGCTGTAATCCACAAGAGAGTCGAGACTATCGACGCCCACAATCCTCGCCCTCTCCAAAAACACCTCAATGCACCCCCTGCCCAACAGCTCCTCCCAGGCGCGGGGGTCGCGGTGTAGAAGAATCGCCGGATCAACCTGCGGCCTACAAGCCATGGCCCCCGTGCGCGGCGTTGCTACGCCGGACAGCAACACGGCTGGCTTCGCCGTCCCAAGCGCAGACGCGCCGCGGCGCATGAACATACACAACGCCAAGAAAATACTCCCTAAAAAATACACTAGTTATACCAAACACAGACAAGACACACATCCCCAAAACTTCCTCAAAACACAATATAGAAATGTATTACATGCTACTTGATAGTTTTTGTGAAGTGTCTCTCCCAGTGGGGCCGCCGCATAGACGCAGAAGCTTCTCAACGCCCGCGGTTCTAGTCGCTGGGGGGCGTATGTACAGGCGCGGTTTACAGCCGGATGAGGTGCTTCGATGGCGAAGGATCTGCTAGGCTCCGCGGTAGGCGCCTTGGCGTGGAGCGCCGGGAGCCGTTGCCGTGCTGTGGAGAGGCTAGAAGCGGCGCCGGTCCCGCAGTTAACTACGGAATACAAGAAACAATGCCGACATAGGTTTCGATATGACCACAACAATACCTTCATAATTTAAAACCCCGTACGTAAGACACATATGAGGGGCGGGGACTGGGTCTGTAGCCAGCGCTCATCAAGATCAGCGGCTCATAACTCGGTCATGCCCAGCCCCCGTCCCGACGTATACATTTACGTTAACGTTTTATAAGGAGAGCTTGTCACAATCTTGTAATACACCCTATTCCTCCCAACGTTTCATTAAGACACTTACCCTACTCTAGTAATATTCATGTAATACTCCATTTAAGGGAGCTTGCCATACTTTGGTAATACTCTCTATTCCTTTTGTTTTCGTCGTGGTTGCGGCGAAGTCTAAGCGAGACCTCCCATTTGGCGGAGCCGTTGAGGCTCCGATTGTCTATATATTGGCTGGACGGCACCACGTCTTGGCGACGTATTAAGGCGCTAAAGACGCCGGAGGCAAGGGGCGGGTGGGCGCATCTCGCGCCAAATGCATGCAGAGCCCCTATGCACACGTCGCCCCTAGCCATCGAGTGGAGGCTAATGGAGGGGGCGTATATCACCTGGACAGAAGAGGTAGAAAGTGCGAGCTGGAGGGATGCAACATCGAGACGAGGATTCCAGGAGAGACTTCTGCTGGAAACGCCGTTCGGCGTATACGCCGTGGAGCCCGCGGCCGGTTCCTACTGTCCACTGCATAAAAGCCGGCGGAGGCACGCGGCGAGAAGCCGCAGGAGATACACCACAGAGCTACTGAGGATGACGCAAGGGTGCCAGAGCTGGAGAGGCGGCTATGCCGCCGGCTACAAAACGCAAAAGGACTTAAGACCAACCGCCTAGGGGAAGGCCCAGCCGCGGGAGGAGCCGCTAGAAGTGTGCGTAGTACAGCTTCAACAGAGCCGACCTGCACCCTTCGCTGTTTAAGTCGCCGCAGTTCTCGTAGACAGCGCAGAAAAGTGGTTGATCCACGGTGCAACTGTATACCTGGGAGCCCAGCAGGCTGTATTGTTTAACCGCGCCAGCCGTGCCCTCCACAACCGCTAGCAATATGAAGACAAACAGTGCAACGGAGGATGTGGACGCCAGGTTCGCCATAAGTGTTTTGTCGTCTGTCACCTCTAATAAGGGATACGTCTCCGGCGACTTACTCTCCATTTCCAATTTCGGACTATCGGCGGCTTCTTGATCACCTGCGGTAGACGCCACAGCATCAACGCAGTTTTTGGCATAGCCGCGTTCTTCAAGGGCTTCGTCTTTCTGCATGCGGCCAGTAAGCATCAATAAAGCCGGCCGAAGCTCCCGTGAAAGCTCAGTCTTAAACACGTCTTCAACCTCTTCCAGCCTCGCCCTCCTCCACGCCGAGAGCCCTAAGCATAAGCCGAGTAGCCACGGAGGCCCTCGGGTCGTAGTCCAGCAACCAGCGCCGCCCTTTCAACAACTTCACTGACTACTCCATGTCGCCGGAGGCCGCCAGGTGGGCCAGACACTCGCCGAATGTGAAGGTTGCCGTCGCTGAATATTCGGCGGTTAGTTCACGGTGTTCTACCGCCTCCCTCCATGGCACACAGAAGCCCTTAGCTCTCTCGAGAAGATCATCCCAGCTCTCCGCGGCGAGGATGCGGTTCTAAG
>Ga0080005_149172_pt1 | contig 23967 bp, 13 predicted proteins | sample JossMetagenome_2_FD_69208 | JGI IMG/M metagenome (GOLD analysis project Ga0080005, IMG submission 69208) | Hot spring sediment microbial communities from Joseph's Coat, Yellowstone National Park, USA - JC3_ASED (SPADES assembly) (version 2) | ecosystem: Environmental > Aquatic > Thermal springs >...
GCAGTTGCACCCCCTTGCACTTTGCGGCCATTGAAGGGTACGCCGAGATAGCAAGCCTGCTCCTCAAACATGGCGCAAATGTTAATGCACAGGATAACACTGGCTTAAGACCGCTACACTACGCCGCATGGTACGGTTATACAGAAGTTGTGAAGCTGTTGCTAGATTTAGACAAATACTTTTCGCTGAGAATTTTAAACTCTACGGTAGTTAGTCCTAAAATCGCCTTAAGCAAAAGGGATGTTTAAGCTAGTTGTTTAAGGTAAAATAAGGGCAAACTTTCCAAGTGCTAAAAGTTATAATTCCCTCTTTCGATTTAGAAAATATGTCAGTAGAAATTTTAGGTGGGGTATCAGCTCTACTTTTAATAATCCTAATACTAGTTATCGCATACTATTCAAAGAAGGTTTCGCAACTAAATAAGAAGATAACAGAACTTCAGCTTAATTCGCAACAGCAAGCCCAACAAATAGCTCAACAGATGTTCAGTAACTGGGTTAATCAATACTCTCAAGAATTACAGAAGCAATTAGAACAATCAATTAAACAGCAATATGAAGCTAAGTTTGAAACGTGGAAACAACAGTATGAACAAATGATAAGAAAGGACGCTATAGCTAGATCAGTTAATACTCTTTTAGGGAGAATAGGGGAAGAATTTGCTCCCATCTTTCTGGCAGACAAATATCAGGTTAATCCTAAGGACTTCAGGCATTTAGGTAGTCCAGTGGATTATATTGCTTTCAAAGGACTTTCTGACGATAATGCAGACCCAGAGGTAATCTTCATAGAAGTTAAGAGCGGGAAATCTACTTCTCTGACTGAGAGAGAAAGAAAAGTTAGGGATGCAATAAGGAACGGAAAAGTAAGGTATGAGGTAGTTAGTTTGAACGACTTGATAGGAGAAGTGCAGGAGAAGATAAATGAAGAAATAAACAAGTTGAGTTGAAAACTTTAACAGCAGTTCCGTTTTACCTTATTTTTTCTTGAGCAACTAGTTTAAACAGATTTTCTGCTTAACGTAATTTCGGAGAAAGCAATCGATTTGTTTAATTTATTAGCCTGTATATAATAATTATATTTAATATTGGCAATAAGAAGTAAGGATCCAGAAGAGATATTAGAATTAGTGAAAAAAGTATAGCGCGCGCATTGTGTGACCAAGTAACTCATACACAAAGCCTATCCCACTGAGAAATATCCATGCAAATCAATATCCGCTCAATCACATCTGCCCACTATTATTTTCGCAAAAACTTTTCAAAAAGCCTAAGCATAAGTCCCGGCTCCTCTGTGTGGACCGGTACTATCTCCCTCGGCTTGACGAGTCCTACTAGCCTAGCAAACTCGTGGGGATAATAGTGCCCAGAAACCCTCAGCCTATACGGCTGGAGCCCAAGGCGGCGGAGCCAGCCGAGCGCAACGGCCTCCTCCACCCCCTCCTCAGCCTCGTGCTCAGACACCATGAGGAGGGCTATTCCCCCTTGGAGCTCTATCTCCCTCGCAGCCCCCCTAGCAAAGTCTACCACCTCAAAGAGGTCTGCAAATACCGCATACGTGCCGGGGTCCCGTAGATCATCGTAGCCGGCAAGCTCGACTAGGGACGGCTTCTCGGCAAGCGTGGGCGCACGGAATATTCCCTCCGTCTCCAGGTTGAGATGCGAAGCCCACAGCTCGACAACGTCTAGGAGTTTCTTCGAGGCGATAATACCCCTTCGACCTGTCTCACGAAGCAGTGCATATAGGGCCATAAACAGGTCGAACTCGAGCCTGTGGAGGGCTATAAATAGTGGAACCCTTGAAGACAGTATCTTCTTTAGCAATGGTAGAGAGTCTTCCCAGGATAGGGGCCACACTGGCCTGCCAAAGTTTGTACCCTCAACTATGAGTTTGTCAATCCTTATATCAGGGTTCTCCTCAAAGTAGTCAAAAAGAGTGTGTGGATAGAGCTGAGCGGTTCCCTGGAGTTTATCGAACCGGAAGTCCCCAGTATAAAGTATGTTCTCGTCGCTCCCAAAATACAGGTAAGCAACCGAGGGGTAGGAGCTGTGAGGCACACGCAGGGCCATAACACCCCGTTTATCTACTACTCTATGCTCCGACTCTTCTACCTTCGCCGCATATCTCGGAGGAACATATGCCGTCCAGTCGGGAGAATCTTCGTACCATTCACTGATAAGCATCAAGGCCTCTACAGACGGCACCTTTATGACTAGTTCGTCCGGAAGATCGCCAAGAAGCCCCAAGTGGTCAAAATGGAAGTGGGTTATGTAGAGCGCCTCGGCCTCCGCTAGCTTGTCCCTTCTTGGTAGAACACCAACCTCTCTAAGCTCGTCTGGCCCCTCGGGCCTAAGCCTATAGCCGTAGAGCTTTTTGAGCCTTGTAAACCTTAGCCCTTGATCAAATACGAGAACTTTGTCCCGGTCCCGTATCCTTATACAGTTGCCCCCAATCTCCGAGCCGCCCTGTAAGACCTCAACTTGTACCATACAAGTCGCCCCTAGGAACACCAACGAACTTAAGGGCTCCAACAGGCCGGAAATCTATCTTTGAAATAGGATCCCTAATAGGGATGAGCTCAGGTCTTCCAAGCTTAATATTCCTGACAATGTATATCCAATACCTGTCCCTGTTCTGAGAGGCAAAACGGTACTCGTCCTCAGTAAGCTCGACCATCAACGAGGGCCCAGCGTGCCCCTTTACCTCTATGTATCTCACCTCGCCGCTCACCGGGTCACGGCTCAGAATGTCGTAGTGCTCTCTTTCGTGTACATCAAGGGGTTCACGGCCCTGCTGGCGCTCATGTTCCATTGCGATACGCATAGCTTCAGCTTCTATCTCGGCTTTCTCCTCCAGGCTTAGAGACTCTTCTGACAGACGTGAAGCTCTCGAGGTGAAGAATATTTTTCCTATGAGTCTCGGCTCCTCTACGCTTAGACTTTCAATGAGTCTCTGAGGAGACTTTTCCCTTAGCAGGTTTTGTTGGGCAACTTGGCTCCTGTACCGTTCATAGTCATTTGCCAGATCTCTAGCGAGGCCCTGAATGTGAAGTGTCAACATGTGCTTGTCTGTTGCTGGTACATGGTTCTCGACATCTGTATCTACTGTATCAAAGTACTTGTTTTCGATAGCCCTTGCCAGGATCTCTAAGAGCTCTTTGCCCCTAAAGATTCTTCCATCATCAGAAATGGCGACAGGCTCCCTATAAAGAGTGGGCCCGCCGCGAAAAGATATTCCTACCACATATATTCTTACTTCCTGGTCTCTCTCGCCCGTCGACACTATTATTGGCACAGCACTTTTAGCCTTTGATTCGCGCGAAGCAATGTTCGACAACAAGGTGATAATAGCTTCCTGTGCCTTGTCAAGGGGAACCAGGGCCCCTCCAGGCGCCTTTACATAGATTTTCCCATCCTTATTTTGCACCAAGTCCGGGTACCTTTTACCAATAGCTTTAACAAGTCTGGCCACATAGCTCAAGGCCTCCTTAGAAGAAGTGAATCCCGTCGTCTTCTCCATAAACTGCATTATTTGTTCACGTGTAAGCCTTTTACTACCGCTAACCTTTTCAAGATCCTTCTGGAGCTGCTGTATAGTTCTCGCAATAGAGTCTACGAGCCTCTCGAAGCCCTCTCTGCCCTTTTCGATGTACTGCCTTCTAAGCGTGTACTCGCTTACCTTTTTGAGCCTTGATCCACTCTTAACAGATAGAGTAACAGGTTGCGGCTCTCTCCTTTCCTCGAAGTCGATAACGTATGCCTCTTCTCCAACTGGAGGCTTCTCGAGCTTCCCAAGAGCCCTCCCCATCGCAATGAGCTTCTTGTACAACACGTCTAGAACATCCTTGTCGCTGTCGACAGCAAGGAAAACAGTATAAACGTTTACATCCTTCTTTTGACCCAGCCTCCAAACCCTCCCAATCCTCTGCTCCAGCTTTATAGGGGACCAGGGAGGCTCATAATTTATCAGGACATTGGCAACCTGGAGGTTAAGGCCCTCAGATGCCACGTCAGTTGCAACTAGAACTCTCTTCCCGTTTTCCTCGAGCCACGAACGTATCGACATCAGCTCTTCTTCCCTGGCCGCCTCGTCACTAGTGAGCAACCTCACGTTTTCTCTGCCGAGAACCTTCACCAGAGCATCGAACAAGTAGTGAGCTGTATCCTTAAACTCTGTAAACAAGATTACCTTGTCGCCCCTGCTTACATGTTGCTCAACAAGGCTAACAACGCCCTTCAGCCTGCTATCATTAGTCATCGAAGCCTTGGCGAGCTGGACAAGACGCTGAAGCTTTCTTACATCATTTTCAGAAAACAGGATAGAGCACCTTTCTGCAAACTCTTCAACAACCTTGTCTGGATCCACATCTTCCTCATATTCCTCAAAACCAGTGCCAAGTAGAGCCTTGGCAAGATTAATCCTTTTCCTTAAATCTTTCTCGGCAATAACCCTATGTTGGAGCCAGTATGCTCGCTTCTCGAGGATAACCTGCATAGTGTTAATAGCAGCGGCCGGGCTCGATGAAGCCCTCTTAAATATCAATGCGTTGAGAAGACCAAGAGCCCTAGGCTCTGTTCCACTCACCCTATGGTAGTCGAGGATTTTCGTCCTGAGAAAAGTCATAAGACTCTTATGGAACTCGCTTTCCTCACGGGTAGCAGGGACAATCACCGCTGAAACACTACACCCTGGAAAGACCTTCTCACCCTCATAGACATTGTTCACGTCGAGCTTTGTCCTTCTAAAGACCAGCACATTCTGTGTAGCACTATAAAATACCACCTTGTCAAGACTCTGAAAATCTGTCGTTAAGGAGGGGTCCAAAAGCATAAGCCTGGAAAGATAGTCCTTAGGGTCTCCACGGTGGGGCGTAGCAGAAAGCAAAAGGATATGCTTGGACTTGTCGACCGCAATCCTAGAGACAAATCGGTACCTCTGGGTCTCTTTTTTGGCAGATGACTTGCCTACCCGGTGGGCCTCATCCACAATCAGCAAGTCCCAGGAAACACCGAGAATCTTATCCATGTACCTTTCCCTTTTAACTAGATCCATCGACGCGACATAGAAACCCTCTGGGAAACCGCTCAAAGAAAGACTCTGGAAGTTCGCTCTCTCGATCCTTGTGACCCTTATACCGAAGCGTCCAAGCTCTAGGAGCCACTGCCTCACAAGTATCCTGGGAACCAATATGAGAACCCTCTTGGCAAGGCCCAGATCGGAAAGCCTCTTAGCAGTCGAAATAGCTGTAACAGTCTTGCCGAGACCTATCTCGTCCGCAACAAACACGCGAACCGGCACCCTAACCATTGTACGTGCAAGGAACTCGGCTTGATGCAGATAAGGATAAACGGGAGGCCTAGCCCTCTGAAGGCCAAGATACAGAATCGGGTTATACCGGGAATAAAGATCCAAAACGTCGTGGACAAGGCTGAGAGCCATACTAATCTAGCCCGTACAAAACCCTAAACGCCCTAGCAGGCCTATTGAGAGCCCGCCTGCCCCTCTCCGTTGCCGCAATAAACTTCGCGAACCAAAAATGTAGCTCGTATTCGTCCAGCCCAGCAACTATCTCGCGGAGCTCTCCAGCCTTCGAAGGATCCCTAATCCTCTCCCTCACGACACCATACACAAGAAGCCTCTTGTAAACACCGTCATCCACGCGCAGAGACCTCTTGCCAGACAAACGCGCACCAAGAGACTCCGCGAAAAGGACTAGCTCGCTCCACGGACACACCGCGGAAACCTCTGGCTTCTTGGAATAAGTATAGGGATAAAAATGACAGACCTGCACTACTCCACTATGTCCAGCCTTCTTCGACTTCCTCTCAGTGTAAGAGACACGTCTAAGAGGCTCCCTACTCATATGCTCGTCACAATCTTCTCTACACTCCTAAATCTTGAAATAATATCTTCAACTTCGGAAAGTTCTTTAGGTTGCTTAAACTTGAACCTAGCAGAGAAGCCTTCAAGCCTCCTAATACCGGTGAGACTCATAGCCTCCTTGACCATCTCTATAAACACCACTGGATCAGTATTCCTAGTCTTCAAAGTAATCTCCTGCTCGCCAGACCTCAAAGCCGCAAAGCCATCTTCGAAAACCAAATCTGGGAAAGTCTTGACTATATCCTCACTTTCCAACAAGTCCATCACAACTAGTCCGACAACTTTTACCTTCTCTTCTCCCAACACTTTTACCTGTAACCTCCCAGATACAGGTCTCCTATACTCTACCGACACCTCAAACTCGTAGGTTCCCGGCTTATCCGGTAGCTGAAGCCTCCAAACAGCAGTAAACGGCGGCCTGCCCTGGCCGGGCTCGATTTCTCCTTGACTTACCTTAATCTTAACTACGTCGTCGACCTTGCCCACCGGAGTTATGTCCACAAACACTTTAACCATGGAGCCAGGCTTATCCTCAACGAAGCTGGGACGAAGCATAACATCGACCCCCTCCCTGATCTCCTCCTCTTTCCTAACCAGAGGATAAGTCTTCAGTAGCTTCGCAGCATCCTCCGCGCTAAGACTACTCAAGTCATGCTCCCTACCCCCTTCCAATAACACGTACCGGATCCTGATGACCTTGTCATCCCTCTTCTCAGTCACAGGCTTCAACTGTTGCAATAAGCGCTCAGCCGCAATCCTCCAAGGAAGCACAATATCATTGTCCTCCAGCATGCTGGGCGGAGCCCCCTCCATAATCGTTGGTACATTTTCAGGGCTATATGTGCGGATCCAGTAAATCTGGCCACCCCTCTGGATACCAATCTTGAGATTTCTCACGCCCTCAACTAGGGCCTGAATCACCAGGTCTCTGGGAACAAAAGGCAACTTGGGGTTAGTATAGAAGTAGCCCAAAATTTCTTTCACTGTAAGCTCCCTATTACCTTCACTGATATCAACACTGATCCCCTTCAACAAGTGCTCGAAAACCTCATAATCCAAAGAGTCCAGATATGCCTTTCCAACATCAGGACTCTTTAGAGCCTCCTCTGCGATCCTTGCAAGAGAAGTCGCCTCCGGCCTCACAGGTGAAGTATTTGCCTTGTTGTCTTCGATAGGATACCCAATAAAGTCAAACGCGTTAATTATCTCCTGGTAAAGTTGTGTCTCCCTGTCCCTCATGTACTGTCTAAGCTTTCTAGTCTGAAGCTCCCGTATATCCTCATCCTGATAAATCTCATTAAGCATCTCCGCAACATTCTCACAGGCAATAAGCTCCCTAGCAAGCTCCAATAGCCTATTAAACCTCCTCCCATCGCTCGGATAAAGCACCGCCACAGTATTCCTATAGACCCTGGAGCGGCCACCTTCATCCTCAAAAATTAGCCTCCTCAAGTCTTCCTGTGACAGAACCCGGGGAGCAATTATCAACGAATATTTTGGCTCATCTGTGGGTAGTGGCTTGTCCCTTACATCGACGAGAGAAAAGAGCTTCTGCTGTTCCTGCTTCTTTTTCCCAGTAGCCGGTGGGGGCTTCTGTGACAGGCTTCTAATCGCATCGAGCAAACGGTTTCTAGCCTCAACCTCGCTCACACGTCTAGCCTCGTCCTGGACAATCGCTATTATTGGAGAAATAGGGGTAAACCAGTACCTTCCATCCTTTTCCTGTATAAACAGCAATTCACGTGAAGCAACATCCAAGGCATTCAACACGTCGGCTGGCTTCGAGTTGGTCTTTTTGGCAAGAGACTCCTCATAAACCATGAAAGCCACGTCTTCCCTAGTAGGGAACACCCGCTCCGGCCTCGTTGCGAGGCCATAAACATACGTCCTAACAAAAATGGCAAGCGCAACCGCGTGAACAAGCGGGCCCCTCTTTAGGGCGTTGTCATATATGTCCCTGTCGACAATCGGCTTAAACTTCGAGAAACTCTGTCCAAGCAAAAGCGCATCAAGACGCCCAACATTTATATGCCAAGGCATAACAAAGTCAGGATCCTCGGCACTGTTCCAGATCTCCCTTACCACTACACGAGTAATCCTAAGAGCGTCCCTCGTCCTCTGGAGCCCGGGGTGCCTTGTAACAATGTCGTATAGAACATCAATGTAGCTTGGATGGAAAGGCGCAAGCTCATCTATCCTAGAAGCCTTCTCGACCGCAGACTTTCCGAAAACTTGCTCCTCAGAGCTGTAAAGCGCCAAGTATCTGCCCCTAAGCGCCACGACAGCATCACGATCAATCTTCTTAAAGATCCTCCTCTGCAGTACACGGACAACGTCCCCCGCATCAAGAGGAACATCGTATGCCGATGCAACCCTCCCAATAGCGTCCCTAAGCATCTTTGTCTCCTCCTCGTATGCCTCCATGTAGCGCTCCTCTTCACCCCTAACCTCCACTGGAAGAGTAATAACTACGACAGACCTCGTCCCCTCGACAGCCTTCACAAGGCTCTCAACAAAGGCTACAACGTTCTTCCCATAGTCCCGAAGTTTTTCGTCCTGGCTCCCCCTAAACCTCGCAACATACTTCGCAATCTCGTCAATAAGGATGATTACAGGCTCGTCCCCAAGAAGCTTCCTAATAGCCTCCACAGATGGCGCAAAGCCACCCCTATCCTCCTCCTCGAAAAACCTATACTTCCCAAGCTGGTGAGCCATAGAGCCCCAAACACTCCTAACCACGTAGTGCTTCACGTCCAGCGGCCTGGCAGGGCTCGGACAAAGCTCGTCAGAATCCCCATCCAGCACCACAAGCTTCGCCCCAGCCTCAACAAAACGAACAGCCAGATCCCTATCAACCCTTGAAAGCGACTCTGGCTTCCTCACAGCGTGGAGTACCGCGAGCAACAAGTGCGTCTTTCCGCCGCCATAAAGCGAGAAAAGCGGGAAAACCCTCCTAGTACCCTTGCCCTCCACAGCCTCCACAATGCCCCTGAGAACCCTCCTCATCGACTCCGAGAAATACGTAGACTCAAAGAACAGCACAGGATCAGAGTAAACCTCGTGGCCCCTACCATTATAGACCTCTGAAAGCGATGGGGCAAGCTGCTCGTCAAGCCTCTCGTCAAACAGCTCTCCCCTAACCTCACAGTACCCCTTAAGCCCCACCCAACCACCCCTCAAGCGTACCAGCACCACTCACATACGACAAGACCCTCTCACACAGCCTCCTCTCAGGGTCAACACTCGGGACAAGACGGCCAGAAAACACCCTCGCAAGCCTCAAAGCTTCATCTACGAGCACGGCATTAATAGAGCGGAGCTTCTCGTACTGCTCCCTAAAGCCTTTGATATCAAGAGTAGCGGCATAATACTCCAACAAATGCAGGGCATCAACAGCACTCCTCAACACCGGCCTTGACGGGTCAAGCCCCCTAGCACGTAGAAGCTCCACAAGCTCGCCCCTCTCTTCGCCACGAGGCTCCAAAAGCCGGAACTCGCCGTCAACCTTCTCTACAATCTTCATGCTAGTCAGCTCCTTGTCGTCGAGCCCCGTCCCAAAACCAATAATGTGAACGGTGCTCCTATCCATCGCCCTCCTCCTAGCCTTATCACTTCGAGGCAACAACACCTTGGCAAGCATATAGAAAAGCGCCCCAGCATCCCTAACCTCCTCCCCAGCCTCGCTACCGCCAACAAACCTCGAAACAGCCCTAGCCAGCCCCCTAGCAGCCGCAGGGTAAGCATGCTCCCGAACAAACCCACCAACATCATCGACGCCAATAATCCTCTCATGAGAAGTCACAGCAGAAAGCGTGGCGGCCAGCGTCCCAACAAACAAGTCCACTCCCGAACGACCAGCCCTAAGCAGCTCAAGAGCCCTCTCCTCAGCGGCCACCAAAGCATCCCTATAAACCTCGTCCCACAAGGCCTCACCCCTAACACCAGGCCTCCACACAACCACAATCGACGTGTCAAGAGCCGCCTTCCCCCTCGCAGTAACACGCTGAGCAGACTCCGTTGATACAGGAAAAGCTGTAGTTACACGGAAGCCAGCCCTCCACCCGGCAGATATCAACTCCTCCCAGGCCTCCGGATCCGTATGAGCATAATAAGTAACCAACATTCCATCATCTTTTAGGACGCGTCTCATCGAGAGAAAAGATCTATACAAAAGTTCAATAAAGTAGTTACGTGCCTCCTCATCAGAAGCTTCTCTACCCTTAAAATATTTCAGCCTACCAATGTTAAGCCCAACCTCCCTCGGAGCAAACTCCTCCCACTGAGTCCTAATTTCCCTGAAGGTAGCGCCGATGGGTTTGAAGAAAGCTTCACCCAAGAACCGTGGTACAAGTTTTCTGTCACTCACATCGCTGAGAGCTCGCTTAAGCCATACATAGTGGAAATCGCTGAGCTCTACGTATGGTACATCATCCCGATATGGTGGGTCAGAAACTATCATCTGAAACTTCTCGTTTTCAAGGTTCGCGAGTAGCGTAGCGTCGTCATTAAGGACTCTTACCCTTCTTGTACCGTTAGAAGCACATAAGAGAAGGTATTTTAATCCTCTTATAATTGAGTTAATGTTGCCTGGGAATGAATATTGATTCCCTTCTTCGTAAAAAACATTGATATCACACCAATTCCACGTCATAGCTATGCCTCTAAAAGACAAGGAAGATTGAACCTTATTTGTTAGGAATGATCCTGAATACCATGTATTAATAACTGAATTGAAGTTTACAGTTCTTATAGATGCTATTGTAAGGTATGTTATTATTGCTTCCGCATACGCGAAAGCATATTTGCTATTCCATCCTTCTCTCAGCTTCTCCTCCTCAATCTTCTTGCCAGCCTCCCTGACCAACTTAACCAGCTTGACGAGAGTCAAGAGCTGGCGCGGGTTAAAAAGTTTGAACCATTTATCGAAACCATAAAGTATTGGAAACAAATATCTTACGCTATATGGAGAGATTTGCTCCATTGGGATGTCAGGGTCATTCCATATCTTTCTTAGTTTCTCTAAGGCCTTCCACAGCTTCTCCGTGTCCTGCTTTATTGCCGGCTCGAATTCGAGGTCTCCCTCTTTTATCTTTACTTTTGTGAGGAAGGTTGGTCTTGCTGGGCTTTGGAGGAGTTTTTCTAGGTCGATTTTTCCGGATAGGTAGTCTTCTAGTAGCTTATTCCACTGTTTCAACGCATGTTTTACATACCACTCTGTTTCTTTGTCTTTTGGCTTCTCTATGCTGTGTTTCCCGGTTTTCAGCGAGATGTATCGGATCTGGTTTCCGCAGTGGAGGCATGTGGCTATTTTGCGTTTAGCGTATATGTTGGGCTTCCTGACTGTCCTCTTTGAGCCTTCAAGCTCAACGTAGCCCTGCTTGCTGTTTACTTTGGCCCTGATCTGGCTTGTTTTTAGTTCCTTGTTGAGGTCTACTATCTTTATTGCCCAGTTTTCCCAGTCCATCCATGCGAGCCTGCTGAAGATCTTCTTTTTGGCTCCCTCCTTTTCTTCCTCCTCTGTCTCCTTGGAGGAGCCCTTGGATACTCTTGCTAGCCACCAGTTGCCTATGAGGGGCGTGTATTTGCCGCAGTGGGGGCACTTTACTTCCCATGTGCCTATGTAGACGGCCACGTCGGGGTTGTATAGCTCCTTGATGTCTGGGTCGCCGGCGAGTTGTTCTGTTACCCATTTTCCCCACTTCTCCACGTCTCTGACTAGCTGATCCTCTAGGCCCCTCTCTGCGGCCCACTTTGGGTACTCGAGTACAGCCTTAAGGAAAACATAAGCTGTCGGGAGCAGTTCCACAGCTACGACTTCGCCGAAGCCGAGCCTCATCGCCTCTAGTGGTATAGAGCCGAAGCCCGCGAAGGGGTCTAGCACCTTCATCTTGGCGAAGCGCTCCCTCCACTCGGGCGACGGCGACGGGTTCTCCCTATGCGGGACGTTTTCAACTTTTCCCTTCCGGCCATCTTTGGCCCTAAGAACCTCCGTGACAAACCTGCGTACATCTATGTCTGGGGGGAGTGCAGCCGCCGCGAGCACTGCGCGGGCGCTTGCTAGGGGTTTTCTTGTCCACCAGAAGACCATTTCCCAGTGTTCTGGGCGTCCTCCGCCCTTTTTCTCTTTTTCTGCGGCCTGGTTTACGATGTCTACGGGGAATTTGGGGGATTCGAGGAATGAAGACATCACTATATAGAGCAGTTTAAGAATAAATCTTTTTCCAAAGTGTTTTTGAGTGCAATATCAGAAGAAGGGCCTAGTCACACCCAGAAATGCGCTACGAACTATCGTGAAGATTATCTGAATAGTGATTGGCTTCAAGGTTACTATCATAGGAAGACGCGTATCATGTTGGACAAAACGGTCTTTTGTCTCCTTGGAAAAAGATGTAAATTGGGATAAGAACTTCTCTGGAAAGTACTTGATAGATTTATTGCTTAGGAGGACTCAAGTGAAAGAAATACGTTTAAGATGTTCTAAATGTCCATATAAGCCTGCCATCCCACAAAAAGACTGCAGTGTTATTTTAAGAAATCAGACCTATTATGGTTGATTACAAGGTAGTATCTTAACAATTCTTCTTAGAAAAAACTTGTAAAAAAATTTAAAATTATTTTATTTATTATATTTTTCAAAGCAAGATAAATTTCAATGCTGAGCTATTCATCTATATAAATAAGGGAAAAAACCAGGTTCCACATGGATATTATCATTAGCAGGTTTGTCACGCTGATCCGAACACTGTATTCAAAAATTGAAGGTTCAATAATTAAAGCCAACAACAATAAGGAGACCGTAAGAAGATCCACGATCATGACAGTATACATTAATGCTATCATAGCTTATGAGGTTTTGGGATATATTTTTATAGTATTTTCAATGATTTTTTCTGTTGTTCTTGCTTTAGCGAGCGCACCTTTAACCGATTATATAACTAGTTTTAAACGTGAAATAGCAAGAGATATGTTAATAGTTGTTTTTTACTTATTACCAGCTGATATAATTTTAACCCGCTTAGGTGTTTATTACAAGGAAAAACGTGTGAATAAGCTCTGGATCTATGTTTCTGTTTTAATTACAGGTATAGCTGGTTTTTTAGGTGGAGACGTCATCCTTAACAATCAAATATTGAATGGGTTTTTTGCTCGTCTCCAATCCATTTATTACTTTTTTACTCTAATTTTTCTTTATTTACCAAAAATTCCTGTAGAATGCATATGGTATGATAATATTGGAAGTAAAATATACTTTGCTAATTTAAGTGACCAGGATAGAGTTATAAATATTTTCTATCGACATTTGAGCTATACATTTATTCTCTTTGTAGTGTATATTTTATTTTATTTTCTAGTTTCCTTGTACCCAATATTTGGAAGTTTAAATGCTCTTATTAAAGTGTTGTCTGCTGTTATTACGCTATTCATTGTTCCATTGGCAAATCTTATTATTACAACAGTTTTGAAAAGTGACTCCTTTTCTACTAATAAATTTTTAACTGTATATCTTGAAAATAAAAATGGCTATTTTAGTCTTTTTGTGAGTAATATAAGTAGTACGTTTTTTTATGAGATTTTTGTTGACAACTTTCCATCTGCTCTTAAAGGGATCTTAAAGGAGAATGGCATACACACTGTTGAAGCTCCTATATCTGTGTTAGAACCGGGCTCGAGGAAAGAGATAGCTATTTTTGATGCAAATAAGTATCATGAGTACTTTGAAAAAAATAATCTTGACTATGAATTTATAAGGATTTATTATAGGGATATTGCTGGGAATTGGTACGTTTTATACGTAAAACTAGGAAAGGATTATGCTGTTCCTTTAATATCTACTATTAAAAAAATTAACCTTATAACCTTTTTTAAAGAATCGGTTAAATTTATTGTTCATAGCATATAAACTTGCTTAAATCTATGTCAAAAGAAAGCTTTATTGAGCGATAGCATTTTATTAATTTCCGTTTAATGTTCATAATTATTTGGTGAAGTTTTTCTTTTTAATCGAATTGGCACATGTGGGAGCGGTATTTATATGAGTATGCACGACGCTTCTCCTAATAATTTCTCCATACTTAGCGCGCTAGTCATATAAGTTGCCTATGCCAACAAATACTTGCCTGTTCCCAGTATACCCCAGTCTTCGGTTCTTGAGCCTAAGTAATTTCTAAAGCTTCCTAACAAAGCTCTGCTTTTCCAGAGGCAGGTACCTATCCATAAACCGATTTTAAGAAACGAAGAAAGATTCTCTCAGAAGCTTCCCCCAGGTTGCCCGGTCTATTTTTAGGTTTCTTTCCTAATTTATCTAATTCAACCTCCACAGCCACATGAATACAACACACAGCTCATTCAGCTTGCATTGGATGGTTTTCACGGAGCGGTGAGAAATAAAAATAAATAGATCTTCTACGAGAAACTTAGTGAAGTTTTATGAATTACTGGACTCTTGTCGGCACGCTTGACAACTGGATGATTGGCATCGAGAAGGGCGTCTGGGGCGTCAGGGAAAGGGCTAGGCCGCTCTGGGGCAAAGTCCAGCCGGGCGACAAGGTCGTCTTCTATGCTGTCAAGACGGGCGTCCTGGGCTATGGCACTGTGGAGGGAAAGTTTGAGAGCAGGGAGCCTCTCTGGCCCGAGGAAAAGGAGAGAGGCGAGCCCATCTGGCCCCTAAGGCTCAAAATAAGGGTCGAAAAGGTCTTTAGGGAGCCGAAAAAGAAGCCGGACAAGATGCTCGTAGGCTACCCAATAAACAAGCTAGACCCAGAAACATTTAGCGAGATTGCGCGCTAGGTTTTTTGAATCAAATCTGCAAACTCTAGGATGACTGCTTATGGATGTTGGCAGAATAAAGGATGCTAGAGACAGGCTTTACACGGCAAAGAGCTATCTTAAGGAGTCCGACTACCCTGGTACGACGCTCGAAGCCCAAATATGCGTGTAGCTCTCGATTAAGGCTCTACTCGACAAGCTGGGCATAAGCCATAAAACTAGGGATGGGAGGATACTACATGATGTCAGCGACAAAGTCCCCGAAGCTTATGAGAAGCCGAAGCAATTCCCGCAAGACTTGAAAGAACACCAAGTTACGTCAATAAGCGCGCGCTAGAGATTGCATCCAGCAAAACAGTACACATTGTATCACTATAAAGTATCTATACCAAAATTAATATATCCCTTAAAATATTTTAATATTTCGGAATGTGGGGTAATGTCTGAGGATGAAGTTAAAGCCTATCACGCGATAATAACGGAGTTAGAAGCCCCTGTTATCGCAGGTGAACAGAATATTCAGGAAGGGGAGTGGCTTCTCATAGTCAACCACGAATATTACATTCCACGTGATCGCCTTAGAAGTTTTCTAGAAAAGAAGAATTTCTCAAATCCGGATAAAATTATTGATGCATTGGTTAACAAAGGTTTCTTAGTGATGCTACCTTGCAGTAAAGACAATTGCCCAGGCTTTAGAAGCCTGCACATGGACATTCTGGTTAGGAGCTCGCAGATAACGACTCTGCACGGAAACCCTCCCTACCTCCTCTCCTATAAGTTCGCGATCACCAGACTAAAGGTACCAATAAAAGAAGACCGAATGATAATCCCGAGTGTCAATAATCCATTATGGAACGAACTGCAGAGCGCGATCCTATATTTCTTTAACAACAACCGTAGGCTGGCAGACGTTTATGCGAACATTTTGAAAAAGTACTTATCGCGGCGGGGCACGGGGCTGGACGGCTTCCAGGCTTACGTTCTCCGCAAGATGCTATCCTCTGACAAGAGTACCTATGCTATCGTGGCCCCCACGGGAAGTGGTAAGACGGAAATATACCTCTTTTATTCGTTAGCGATGGTAATGAAGTGGCGCCTTTTGGAGAATGATAGAAGAAAGAAGATTCTGCTTGTATACCCGAGGAAAGCCCTAACGGTCGATCAGGCGTACAGGATAATAGAATTGCTCAGTATAGCTAACGATGAGTTGGCGCATGCTAAATACCAAATAACATTCGGCATTAGAGATGGAGATACCCCTCTAGGTATAACTGCAAATCAATCGCGTGATACGAGACTAGTCAAGATAGGAGAGCTATTTAGGGGGGTAGCATGCCCCCATTGCGGAAAGGGGTTGCTTGCTTACGAGAGCATAAACAGCGTGATTTGCAAATACTGCAATAAAAAATTTGACTTCATTAAAACCGTACGGAGAACAGTTGCTCAAGCTGATATCGTTGCGACGAACCCATGGGCTCTCGAAACGAGGCTACTCGACAGCGCGGCTGAGGACGTAGGCGCAAGAACGCTAAGCGACATAGCGCTAGCAGTATTTGACGAAGCGCACGAATACACGGGCGTGTCTGGCGGCATTCTCGCTACATTGCTTGACGTTTTAAGGGGAATAAGCGATCAGAAAGATGTAAACCTAGTATTCTCCTCCGCTACCATACCAGACCCTCGCGATTTCATCGTAAAACTTTCTGGAGATGATAGTTGCGAGATTTTCAATTTTAACAACGAAGTAGCTGGAGGGAGGCTTCAGATAAAAGGAGAGAGGCTGGTCATCTTAGCTCACTTTATGATGAATCCTCGCTACTCGTGGAACACGTATTGCCAGCTGTGGAGTGTTCTCATGGCTTTCTTAAGTTACGCTTACAAGTTGCGCGGACTTCCGCAACCTCAGTCGATACTCTTCATAAACAACATAAAGGAGCTTAGGCGCGCAAAGAGCGGCTATATTGAAAACTTAAGGTTGGGAGAGCCGAAAGACCACTTGATAGACTCTCTTGATCCGCTGGATCCCTACTGCTACTATCACTACTTGCCTATCAATTCGGCCAAGCAAATTCGAGAGCGAGCACTAAGGGGAGAGCTTTTTAACGAGCTGAAGGACCTCGTAGTTGAGATTCATAGCGAAGTTCCCAGAGAAAGCAGGGAGAAGGTAGCTGCACGATTGCGCGGCGGGGAAGGTCTTGTCGCACTTTCAACGTCCTCCTTAGAACTAGGGGTAGACTACGACGGGGTAGGTTTCGTGCTCAACTCCGGGCTGGACAACCCGATCACGCTCGTTCAGAGAATAGGTAGGGGCGGTAGAGGCGATAAAACGATGAGAACAGTTCTAGGAATCGTCCTTGCTCGAGCGTTACCCACAGAGATGCTCAAAACATACGAGGAGAGTTTTATGAAAGCAGTAGCAACGATGAGCATTAGCGGATACAAATTGTTTATCACAAAGGATAACCCACAGGTAATCAAACGAGGTATATTAATTGAAAGCATGGCTAAGCTAGCTAAAAAGGGCAAAGATACCTATGCAAGTGGTGCTAGCAAAGGACCCATAAGAGATTCAGAAACCTTGCAGTCATTTATAAAATATATTCTAGGTGAAATTTTGTGATTAATCATAAAAGTTTAAAAGAAGAGTTGAAAGATAAATTAAGGGAGATACTTAAAGTCAGTTACAAGCCAGAGGAAACTATTCACGTAGAGGATATAAGATACTCATTACATGAGATGGAAAATTTGATAAATAAAATTTTATCAACGTTCAATGATATAAAGGAATTACCGGAAAATGTTCAGCAACTTGCTGATTCTAAATTAGTTAATGAAACGAATAAAGTATGCGAGGAGATCGATGCAATAATTAAAAACTATATCAACAAAGTTGATGATATATTTATATCTAGTAAAGTAAGAGAAGAGTTTATTAAACAGCTAGAGAGCATTCGCAAATTTTCAGAAGACAAAGAAAAAGAATTTGATATGCTAAGGAGATCTCTTCGAGAAGAAATGAGAAATTTCTCTGGTAGAAAGGGCGAGAATTTAAAAAAATTAGAACGATATGCTAAAGAGTTAAAAAATAATTTTGAAGAACTAGAGGAAAAATCATACGAGTTAATTACTGCCTTGGAAAGGAAAAAAGCATTGATGGTCTCGCCAGAGATTCTTGACGTAGTGCGTTCATTAGAATTGGGAGGAGAGGTATGGGCTCACGAGATTATAGAAAAAATCTCGGGGCTGAGGAATGTTGCTGGAGAACCTTACACGGAAGAGGTAAGCATGACGGCGCCCCTCCTTACTGGCGAAGAAACAACTCGCCTTACAATGGATCAGCTTCTCGTGCGCTATCCTCCATTTGAGCCTATCCAAATAGAATCTGATGGTATAATAGGTAGGTTTATCTGGTTTTTAGAATCTACCAACATGGTTTTTATACCCCCTAAAAATATTCAAAGCAAGGTTAATGAATATGTAAAAATCGATGAAACTTCAGGAAAACTTATTTCCGTTAAACCGCTCGATGTACTAAAGGATGTCCAAGGCGGTGAAATATTAATTATATTACGAGCCGGTTCCCGCAAAGTATTCATAAAATATGGATCGAGAGATTTATACAATTATGTTCAAAAGTACGGAGCTTCCATGAAATATTCAATTGAAAATATTCAGAATAAGTACGAAATACGTGTACAAAAAGAAAAGAGAACCGAAAAAGCATACAGTGTGTCTAATCTAGGTTATACCTGGTACTGCATTTTGGGTCTAGGTATGTCAACAGATCCTTTCGATTTTGACTGTCCATTTGTAGGCATGTGTCCAGTGGGTAGAAAGAGCCAAGATAAGTGCAATAAGTGGAGTTGGAGTAGAAGGTTGTTTCCCAAAGTATACGTTGTTCCGGAGAGAGAATTAGCCTTAGCGTCTGCCGCCGACCTAAAATACGGGCAACCTCTGCTATTTATAACGCCTTTTGCTGTCTCAGGCGTTCGTATGCATGAACTCTACAGACGTGCACAGTGGTACATGCCATCCGTAGCTCCCGAGGGACCGGTCGTTGAAATAGACTTTAAGAAAAGTCTTAAAAAAGATTTACCTAAAACGAATGCGATAGGTTTCGAGATTCCTCTTTCGCTTGTAAAAGGTATAATAGAATCCTTACTTGATGAAAAAATACGAGATAAACAAAGTGTTATTGTGATGCATAATAATTACAAGAGTAGTTATGTTGGTTTGGATAAACTTCTACTCTCCAAGTTTTTCGTATATAAAATGACTAAAGAAGGCCATGATACTTTTTACTTCCTTCAAATGAAAGATGATAAAATAATGGAGAGTTTTGAGAATTTTAAAGAAAAGCTACAAAAAGGTTATAATCGAGATGAAATAGTTAACTTTGCAATTGAAATTTTTGGACACACTATATCACATCTTTTCCATTCGTTTATTTCTAACTCGCTAGAGATAGAGCCGGAAAATCTCCTTTACGTATATAGTATTGACAAAAAGAGGGATGCTCTGCTAGTGTCGGTGGCTGAGAATAGCGCTTGGGGGTCTTTAGATATAGCGAAACATGCACAGATGAAGTTCGGTTCCATCGATAGAATGCTAGAAGAGTTTGTTAATAGCATTACGATATCTCTAGAAAAACATGAAAAAGATATACAAAGTTATATGGTGAAGATGAATAACATCGTAACGGATCCTACAGTAACAAAAATAGCAAATGAGTTGAAGGATAGATATATGAGTTTGGTTAGTAAAGGTCTAATATTGGATACGGCCACATTCCTTAACCATATCGTTATTAGTGGACAAGATATCGATATCGCTAAAAAGCTTCAGTTCGATAACGAGAGGGAGGTCAGGGAGAGGCTGACAGATGCTATTTTAGCCTCCGGCATTAGCACTTGCGTCGATGGTTGCTCAGCCTGTGTTATGCTGGATCATGGCTGTACAGCGCCACTTCTCCAAAACATCCTGCTATCACGTAACTTGGCCGTGTGGATCTTGAAGGTACTCACAGGGAAAGTATCTATAAAAGGTAGGGGCAATGTGCTGGGCTCAGCTATCTTCTACCAAGCTAAGGAGAGCTTCTTTGCTTTCTCGCCATACTTAGACGAGGAGGGAGTGAAAGTACTCACGGATCTCGCTCAAAAAGATGTGAAGATCATTCTTGTCACGCATAAGAAGTTTGCCGAGGAGTTTGGAGAACAGCTCAAGAAGCAAGGTATAGAAGTTTACTTCACAAAGGCTCCGAGGCATGATAAGTTTTACGTCATTGATGGAAGAGTTCGCGTTGGAACTACTCAGAACTTAAGCAAACTTTCCTCCATAAACGAGTTCTCTCTTAAGCAACTGAGCACCTTTGAGGCTGAGAGCAGTATAAGGCAGGAGTTAGAGGGGGGCGCCGTTGAGCGGTACTAGCCCACAGCCTTCGTTGCTAAGCTCCTTATTGAATCAGGCAAAATCTCTAGATGCTGTGTATGAGAACTATGTATCGCGGGAGAGATCTGTGTTGGGGCTTCACGTCTCGCCAGGCATTCTTCTGTTACTTAGGCACTTTGCCTTGAGAATAGGACGTTTCACTGCGGAAGAGCATGTTACCACGTATGACCACTACATCTTAATGTTTCCTGAGCTTCTTTCAGTAAGGGCTGTCAGGTTCTCCGGTGAAATACGCATTGATGAAAAATCATCGCTCCTTTTGGAGAAGCTTCAGAGGAGGAAGGAAAGGAGCAGAATTGAGCTGGAGGGGTCTTTCGTTACTATGGGTAAGCTGTCGAATATTAATGCATCAGCGCTCCAGATGCTCATGCCGGTGCTCACGGCCCTAATTCGGCCGTTCTCCAGGGACCAAGCGATTTTCCCGTCTCCACTCTCGTTTATTGCGCACGAGCTTCAGGGAGGAGGCTCAGGAAAATTGTACCTCTCGCCTTGTTCTTTGACGGTAATCCTGGAAAAATTCGAGTATAAGGAGAGGTTTTGGGTCTTAGGTAACAGGACAAAAGGTTACCTGGCTTATGGCAGAGCGCTAAGTTACGGAAGCTCTGATGCGAGAATTAGCGATGTTCGCGTAAAGGTGTTTTTGCCGATCAGTGAAAAACCCGAGGAAGTACTTGATGAAAAATTCAAGGAGTATCCCGAGAATGCTCCCTTGGCCGTGCACCTCCTCGGAGTGTTTGTCTTCGAAGAGGGTTTGCCGGTGTTGCGCCCTGGAGGACGGGGGTACTTCTTGGCACTACAGGAGATTCCTTTTCTACCAGAGGCTGAGGCGCTGGCCATTTACGGGGAGCCTCGGTGTCTCAGAGTCCACGCACCACATCTCACGCAGAGAGACCTTGAGTACTGTTACGCTGTGGAATGTGATGAGGAGACAGTACGTACGTTCAAGCAAACTGTGGGGAAGAGGATTTCCCAGCTAGGAAGAGGGCGTGTTCACGCAGTGCTTCAGGAGACTGTTTTCAGCCTAAGTGAAGAACGAGTGAGTTTTCTTGAACAGAGGAACGGCTTGTATAGGCTTCTCGCTCCATCACTCGTAGCATTCGCTACTGATAAGGCGGGCTTCAATGCTGGGCTTAGCGACGCTTTAAGTATACTAGAGAGGCTCGAAAAGCTTGCTTCCTCCGAAAGCCTCGAGGCGTCCCTGGAGCTCCTAAAGTTGAAGGGAGATCGCTTGGCTCGTAGGGCGCTCGAGGGGCTTAGAGGACCTTGGAGAATATCCTTCGAGGCGCAGAAAAACTTTGCTAGAGAGCACGGTCTTGAGCACTTGATCTGATAGTGTTCCAAGCGGTAAGGCTTCTAGGTCACGAGCGAAGACTTCGTGGAGACGGAAAAGAGTTTCAAGCTCCCTAACCGCCTCGAGCAACCCTAAGACCCGTAGGAACCTCATCTAGCATTAAGCATAGGAGTGTACTTAGCCCGGGTAGGGATCCAGCCGGAGAATTGAGTAGCAAAAGCTCGACATGGCCAGGCTTGCTCTCACATTGCGCGTCTTTTGGTTCTCCGAGCCTGAAGTTTTCTTCAAAACTGCTAGGGGGGTCGCTTTAATTGGAATAATGAGTTGGTATGCTTTTATTAGTTCAGGGTAATATTTCAATGTTTCTTCCTTGTTGCTTGTGTTTTCACATTTCCTTCTGGTAGCCTTATAAGTTAGGTTAATATTTTTCGTGGGAGAAAAATTGTTGGTTGATGTGTTGCTTGACGGCATTCCTCCTGAGTTTGTTGGAGAGGCAGTTGCTAGGGCTAGGAGGGAAAAAGGGAGAAGGGCTCCGATCCACATGGTTCATAGGTGGTGGTCGAGGAGGTTTAGCTCTGTTTATCGGCTGATTTTGGGGTCTTTTTTGTTCAGGGATGTTGGGAAGGTTGAAGAGGCGCTTGATGATCCAAAGGTGATGAGGGAGCGGTCGTCTGGGAAAGTGTTTTTTGAGCCTTTTGCTGGCGGTGGGACGGGTTTGGCTGAGGCGGCTTTTGCTGGGTTTAGCGTATTTGGCTTTGATGTGAATCCTGTTGCTGTGGTTGCCTCTAGGAGTAGCTTGTTTCTGGTTACGCGTGGTCTGCGTGAGGGGTTTGTTGAGACTGCTGAAAGTGTACTTCGGGAGGCTCAGAGGATGGCTCGCAGGTTTTGGGAATTTGATGGGGGGCTCGTTTCATATATTTTTGTGTCTAGGGGCCGTGTGCCTACGTGGTTGTCTACAAGTGGCGGGAAGCGTGTCTTGATGTGTCCTCGTTGTCATAGGATTTTTCGGGGCGGAAATGTGTCTCGGGCTGTTTGTCCGCATTGTGGTGAAGAGTTTGAAGTTTCTAACAAGGCCGTAGCTAGCTTGCCCTCTAGTTCACCAGAAATAGCAAGAGGCTGGAGGGCTTTTGCTGTAGAGTTGAGATGGAAAAAAGATGATGTTTGGTATCGGAAGTATGTCACTGTGGCTGAGTCTAGTGAGCTTTCAAGGTGGCTCGAAAAGTGTGCCAAAAAGTCAAGTGAAGTGGTAGAAGGATTAGAAGAAAAATTAGGGAGCCTTTCTGATGTGAAGGAAGCTTCTAGGCTCAGAAGAGCAAATATTTCTAGAGGAGCTGAACTTTTTCTGCCTCAGCAACTGGCGTCATATGTTGTGTACTCAAAAGCTGTAGAGACTATTGTTAAGGGCGAGGATGAGAGGCTTCTTTTTGTTGCTGCGGCCAGCGAGTCTGCGAAGTGTTGTAGCTTGTTGGCTAAGTGGTACTCGCCTCTTGGCGAGTGCGTGCCAGCTAGTGGCGTTAAGGCGTTGTGGGTCCCAGAGTATACTGCTGTAACGAATCCTCTAGCTTCGGAGGGCCTTAGGCCGCTTGCTAGGGGTACTCTGGCTTCGGCTTTGAGGGCCCAGGTAAAAGCAGATTCTTATATTCATAGGATTGGTGGTCCAAGTAATGTTGGTGGGAGGGTTAGCGTTGGAGACGCTTTGGAAAGTCCTTTTCCGGAACACGTAGACCTGGTAGTCTTGGATCCGCCTTATGGAAAAATAAAGAGTTATGCTTCTCTAAGTCTCCCGCACTATTATGCACTCAAGATATTTGGGGGTCTCGTCCATTTGGATGGCATAAATAGTTTAGACGATATCGAGAAGAGAGAGTTGTCACTCGAGAGTTCTCAGTTTCTCGAAAAATGGGGAACCATTATTAGGAAGCTTTTTGCCGTGACGAATAATGAGTCTCGTGTTGTTTTGATGTTTAACGCTGTGTCTAAGAATCTCTGGTTAAAGGTTATTGAGCCCTTCGGGTTGTATGGGTTTTATCCTGTGGCTATCTATTGGGTGCTTGGGGAGGCTCCTAGCGGCGTTACGGCTTCAAGGTTGAGGGGGATGTTTCTCATAGTGTTTAAGAAAGGAAAGGTGAATGGAAAGATTCACGTTGTTTACGAGGAGCCTCTCGATGTGGCGTCTAGTATTGTGAGCCTTGACCCGGAAATGGAAGCTAGGGCTTTTGCAAGTCTTAGGGATGCTGTGGGAAAAGTTTACCCCAGGTCAGTTTAATACTGGCAGAGTGCTTGGCGTAGAGTGTCGTGGGCTACTTGTAGTGTTTATTGTCTTTTCTATGCTTTATCGTGGTGTTGATGGATGGTTTCTCCCTGACAAGTTTTGAGGCTTTCTTTGCCTTGTGATATAGGTTGGCGTGGTCTACGTGTGGTGGACTGGAAAGGGGTATTGAGCTCTGGGATGCTGTTTGATGTTTTTAGTCTTTTAGGTCTTCGCATTGGTCTTTGCATGGGACGATGGCTCGTTGCGGGGAGTTTTGGCTTCTTATGAATGCGATGTAGCCGTCCCGGGACTGGAGTTTTCGGTTATG
>Ga0080005_175580_pt1 | contig 23819 bp, 28 predicted proteins | sample JossMetagenome_2_FD_69208 | JGI IMG/M metagenome (GOLD analysis project Ga0080005, IMG submission 69208) | Hot spring sediment microbial communities from Joseph's Coat, Yellowstone National Park, USA - JC3_ASED (SPADES assembly) (version 2) | ecosystem: Environmental > Aquatic > Thermal springs >...
ACTCTCCTCAAAGGGCCAAAGCCAAGCAGCATCAATGTGAGCATGACCAACACCAAAAACAACACCAACCTTACCAAAACCACCAACCAAACCACGCAAAACACCCAAAGCATCATCAAAGTTACCGCCGCTGGACTCCACATAGACGTTGCTTAAGTCATCCGTTATGGTCTGCATTATCCTCTCACCCCAGGGCATGCCGTATAGTTCAGCCGTTAGTAGTAGCTGTTCCCTAGAGACGCTGGTGAATGGGACGCGCTTAAAGGCCTCGGTTAAGGCCCTGAGTAAGGCATCCCTGACCGCATCATCATTAATGGTTCTGGCCAGCTCAAGTGCACTTGATGCATAGGCCCAGAACCTGAGCGCAGAGTAATCCCTGGTCACTAAGAATGGCTTACCTGGGTCAACGCCAACTATCTCGCCGAAGTCAGCGTATGGTGTGAACTCCGCCTCAATGGTATGTGAACCTGGGGGTATTGGGATTGCCCTATGGTAGCGGTCGAGTTCGAAGTGGGGCCTACCATCAAGCCTAATTAAGGCACTACCCCTATGCCCAATAACCACCAGCTCACTGGAATCACCGGCATCAACACTGAGCCTAAACCTATTGTCACCGACTGAATCCCACTTAAGCGGTTTAATGTTCCTGAACGAACTGGCCAGCACGAATACGAGCCTAGCGCTGAGTTCATCAAAGGACCTAGTTACCATGATTAGGCTAACCTTAATTACTTTTAAAGTTTAACCCAGTCTCTAGGTAAGGTATTTAAGGGCCTAGGTTAAGCCTAAGGTGTATTGGTTATGAGGTTAAAAACCGCCGAGGTATTAGCCTTAACGTGGAGGTTCTATAGGAGGTACGTGTACTCATGGGAGGTTAACATAGGCTTCATAGCAGCCCTAGTAGCCTTCATACTTAGGGCAGTAGCCTCAGGTTCATTAATGCCCTTGGCATTAACCAACCTGGTGAACTCACTTGAGAATTCAACAAACGGCTCGTTGAGCATTAGGGAGTCAGGCATAATGAACGCCATATTAATGATAACGGCTACAGCCGTAATATACACGGCCACTGAGTGGTTGTTTAAGCCTTTTTGGAATAGTGTGGCCAAGAGCATAGCTGACGTTAAAAACAGGGTTATATCGGAAATGGGAGTCAGTAATAATCTGGGTAACGTAAATGACTTGGTGGGTAGGTTAGCCAGCGATGTGGACTTCGTCATGTGGAACATAGGGGGTATGTACACCACCTTCACGCCCAACATACTAACCACGATTGTTTCTCTGGTAACAATTTTCCAACTAAGCCCAGTACTGGGTATTGTGGCGGTTGCAGCTACCCCACTATCACTGCTAATAATGGAGCCTTACATAAAGGGTGTTGAGGAGGCTAGGCAGGTTGAGAGGAGCTCCTATAGCGAGGTTATTCACCTCATAGATGAATATTTTAAGGGTAATGCTGAGCCTGGTCAAATAAGGGATGCGTTAAACAAGTGGTATAGGGGTATGACTAGGCAGGTGTTTTACGATAGGACATATTGGTCATCCTCATTCGCCTACAGCCTAGCAATGCCGGTGATATTGACAATACTTGGGATTCATGAAACCGAGAGGGGTAGGTTACCTATAGGCAACCTGGTTGGCATAATCTACGCCAGTATGAACGTCTACTCTCCACTGATAAATGCGCTGTGGGGTATATGCGTGTTGGGGCAAAGCCTAGTCCCAATGAATAGGATAATGCAATTATCATCCAATAATGGTAAAAGTGGCAGGCAACTGGCCGAGCAGGCAATCCACTAGGTTAAAAAAATACCTGAATTTTAATGCGCCTAGTTGGCTGGTTCACTTGAAAACTTATTTTCAATTTTCACAAGAGCTTAAATGGTAATGCATAAAAATACAAAGCTGGGCAAGTGGGTATGGCATCTATAAAGATTAGGGTTAGGAGTAGTGAGAGGTATGATGGGGTTCTTAATGCCCCCCATAGGGCCTTTTTAAGGTCAATAGGCCTTACCGACGAGGACTTAGCCAAGCCCCTAATGGCTGTTGTGGCTGCGTGGAGTGAGGCTGGGCCATGCAACATCCATACACTTCAACTGGCCACATACGTCAAGGAGGGTATTAAGGCTGGCGGTGGGGCTCCATTAACAGTCCCAACTATTGTAGTCAACGATAACATTGGCATGGGTACGGAGGGAATGAGGTATAGCCTGGTTAGTAGGGACGTGATAGCCGACACGGTTGAGGCTCAGATAAACGCCCACGCCTTTGATGGCTTCGTGGGTATTGGTGGTTGTGATAAGACAACGCCAGGGTTACTGATGGCGATGGCTAGGTTGAACATACCGTCAGTTTACCTGTACGGTGGGTCGGCTGAGCCCGGCTTCTACGGTGGTAGGAAGTTGACTATTGAGGATGTGCATGAGGCCATAGGTGCATACTTAGCCGGCAAGATAGGCGAGGAGGAGCTCTACAACATAGAGCTGAACGCCCACCCAACCTACGGCACATGTGCAGGCATGTTCACGGCTAATACAATGGCTGCTATGGCTGAGGCGCTGGGCATGGCCTTACCTGGGAGTGCCACCCCACCCGCTACTTCAGCCAGGAGGGTAATTTATGCCCGTGAAACCGGCTTAGCCTTAATGAGGGTTGCTGAGCTGGGTATTAAACCAAGGGACGTAATGACCTATGAGGCCTTCGAGAACGCCATAGCCGTACTAATGGCCACCGGAGGCTCAACCAACGCCATACTCCACCTACTGGCAATAGCCTACGAGGCAGGGGTTAAGTTAACCCTAGACGACTTCGACAGGATATCCAGGAGGGTACCCTACATAGCTGCCCTAAGGCCGGGTGGTGACTTCGTGCCCGCTGAGCTGGATCAGGTGGGTGGCATACCGCTCATAATGAGTAAGCTGCTCAAGGCGGGGCTAATCAACGGTAAGGTAATCACAGTGACCGGCAAGACCCTTGAGGAGAACCTAAGGGAGTTTAAGATACCTAATGTTAAACACGACCACATGGTCAAGGATCCATCGACACCGATTAAACCGTGGGGTGGCATAAGAATCCTCAAGGGCTCGCTGGCACCGGAGGGGGCTGTTGTTAAGGTTGCTGCGACGGGCATAATGAGGTTTGAGGGTAAGGCAAGGCCATTTAACGGGGAGGAGGAGGCCTTCCAGGCCATTAAGAGGGGTGAGGTTAAGCCGGGTGACGTGGTTGTAATAAGGTACGAGGGCCCCAAGGGTGGGCCTGGGATGCCTGAGATGCTTAGGGTAACCTCAGGAATAGTTGGCGCGGGCTTGGGCCAAGACGTAGCCCTGGTCACTGACGGTAGGTTTAGCGGCGCCACAAGGGGTTTAATGGTTGGTCACGTTGCCCCTGAGGCAGCCGTGGGTGGGCCGATAGCGGTGGTTGAGGATGGGGACAGGGTAATAATAGACGTTGAGAATGGTAGGCTAGACCTAGCCGTACCTGAGGATGAGATTAAAAGGAGACTCAGTAGGTGGCAACCCCCACCACCAAGGTACAGGAGTGGTCTACTAGCCAAGTACGCCTCCCTGGTGACCTCGGCATCAATGGGCGCGGTCACGCTGCCGAGGATTTAAACATAGACGTGCATACTTTAAAGCGCAGTGAAAATGCTCAATTATGCCCACCGGTAAGTTAAGTGGTAAAGTGGCTATTGTGACTGGGGGAGCTAGGGGCATTGGGGCTGCCATAGCTTATAAACTTGGGCTTGAGGGGGCTAGGGTAATCATAGCTGACGTTAATGAGGAGGCTGGTAGATGGAGGGAAGGATGGCTGAGGGATAAGGGTATTGACGCAGTCTTCGTTAGAGCTGACGTGTCAGTTGAGGCCGACGTCAAGAACATGGTTAACGAGGCCATTAAAAGGTTCGGCAACCTAAACATACTCATCAACAACGCTGGGATAGGCTTCGGCGGTAAGTCAATATTTGAGCAAACACTGGATGAGTGGAATAGAGTCATCTCAACGAACCTAACCGGCGTGTGGCTTTGCTCAAAGTACGCAGGGCAGGAAATGGCTAAGCGGGGTGGTGGAGTGATAGTTAATATTGCGTCCACCAGGGCTTTCCAATCAGAACCGAACACTGAACCATACTCAGCATCTAAGGGCGGCATAGTGGCTCTAACCCACTCCCTGGCGGTGAGCCTTGCCAGGTATAGGATTAGGGTTGTATCAGTGGCCCCTGGCTGGATAGATACATCAGAGTGGCAGTACCCACCCAGGAAATCGTCACTAAATCCACTTGACCATGCCCAACACCCAGCCGGTAGGGTTGGGGATCCGATGGATGTGGCCAACCTAGTGGCCTTCCTGGTCTCCGACGAGGCCTTCTGGATAACTGGCGTTAACTTCACTATAGACGGTGGTATGACGATTAAGATGATTTACATGGACCCAGACGTTATAGGTGGTTCAATAGGCACGTTGGTTCAGGATCCTGAGGTGGGTGAGTTAATAATGAGGGTGCTGCTCAGTGGGAGGGATAAGGTGCAGGAATTGAAGAGAGTGCTTAAGACACTTACGCAACAGTAGCGCTCATCAATGGTTCATGGGTCTCATTGAGTAAGCACCATGAGGTTTTATCATCATCAATATTCATTGTTCATGTTTAAACGGTGATGGCCTATTAATAAGGCTGCGGAAAGTATATTAAGTTAATAGAGGTCACTGAACTATGGCTGGGTTTAAGGGTTACGTGGTTAGTAAGACACTGGTAATGGATCCCTTCGGTGGGAGGATGTTTAAGATTGACATTGTTGAGGAGAGGGAGAATCCTGGGCTTGTTGCCACAACCTCAGGTGAGTCTGCTGGGTTAACTAGGGATATGCTTGAGATGATGCAGAACATATTCAGGTCCATACCAATGCTAGGCCAGATGGTCAGTGGTAAAATACCCGTACCCAGGGTGACTCTTATGTTAACTGAAGAGGAGATGGAGGAATTAGGTGGGAAAATTGACGTGGGTGAGTACGTCTACGTTAAGATACAGGGCGGGAAGATAGAGATACTTAAGGAGGAGCATTAAACCGCTAGGGGTAGTTTCGGTTTTCATGATTATTTGTAGCATACATATTTATTAATGCCTAAGACTCTTAGGGCTATTAAGTAGGCTGATGCCGTGTGTCTGTCTAGTCCATGCTTTCTCATTAACTCATCGTGTTCTGTTGAGTTTGTTGTTCCCTTTGGGTTTACGTAACCGAGCCTAATTGAGTACAGTGGTGCCTTCATGACTATTCTCTCGATGATTGAGCTCCTGAATACCGAGACTTTGTAATCGTAGTTTTCATGTTTCCTATCACCACCCCTAACCCACATTAGCTTCAGCCTGCCAAGAACCTCTGGGTTTTCTAAGAATAAGGTCTTGACACCGTGGCGGTAGGCGTAGTTAAGCATTTCGTGAATCCTCATGCCGATTATACTCCACGCCCTATGCCTAGGGAATCCACGTGCAGTCACCTCGCTGAACCAAAACGTCTTGTGGTCAATGGGTTCACCGTCTTCATCAATGATTGCTAGGTTAAACCTATCAGCATTAACATCAACACCACCGACTAACCTACCATTGTTTCACCTATGCTTAGCCATGTGTTCGTAGTAAATATTCAGCGGTACTGTTATGTGAATTTCACCGTGAACCCGTAATTGATTGCTCCTAGCACCATAGTCCTTAACTATAACCCTACCCATGTACCCAACACGCTTGGTGGTGATTGCACCTAGGAGCTTCTCATAATTCTTGGGTATTGTGGGCTTTATAACAACCCTACTAATCGACCCATCGTACCTAACCGTAGTCACGTGGAACTCATGGTTTTGCTTCAAGGTGATGCTTTTGGCAGGGTTAGTACTGGGAAGGAATTGCATCTGCTTCGCCACAGCCAACACCCTATGAGCAGCCACCCTAAACAACCAAGCCGTTGACAGCAACTCCCCAGCCACATCCCCATCAACATTAAACGGCAACCTAACGGTTAAGTAATCCACAAAGGAACCCAAGACCCGCAGAGGCAAGAAACCCCCAGCGACCGTTGGAGAACCACTGCGGTGAGCGGCCCCAGGGAGACCACCGAGAAGCAGCCGGTGGCAAAACCACCGCCTCCGGAGAGACGGTAGGGAATATTTTCCACGGTAACCAGCACCCCTGTTCCCTGATATTAGGCTTTCACCTTAGTGATGAATTGCAATGGAGAGGAGATTCCCTACCCTAATGGGTGGTATGAAATCCGGAAAGGGCAGGTTACTCAAGTACCTTAACCACGGTACCCAGTATCTCAGCCCTACCCCCCGTTGGCCTAGCTAGCAGGTTGCCGCATACTAGACACCTAACCTCCACTGTGGCGTGATCGAATATCACCTGCTCGTTGCCGCACTGGTTGCACCTAACCCTGATGAACCTTGACTTGGGTGCCGGTATTAGTACGTTCCTGAAGTTCGGCATACCCGTGCATGCAACTCATTGGGTTTTTAAAGATTACTTAACAACACACCGGACAATGGCCACGTTTTAATGAACTTAGCCCTGGTACTCAACGAGGACTGTGCCGTCCTCCCGCTTAGTTATCTTAACCTTGATTTTAGACGGTGGCCTTTGTATGCCATTACTCCAGAGCACGTTATTGAGGCTTTCACTCAGCTTAACCTTATCCTCATCAACCTTTGCATGCCTAGCCACAATACTCTTGATTAACCTAGCAGCGTATGGGGCCCTTCTGGTCCTTGAGACCTTCTTAATATCCCTCAGGTTTATGGTTAACACTACCTCATTACTGGCCATGGTCATCACCCTAGTTCAAGCTTCACCCTCCTCCAATTCCTGCGCTTAACGTTGTACGTGAACCTCCTGTTTGTTTTAACCATAACCCAGGCTGGCGGGTTCCTATTTGACTTCCCTGCTGACGCTAGCCTTAACTTGAATGCCGGTGGTTTGTGGGTTGCCATACCATCACCTGAACCTTATCCTATACTCCCTCCTGGTTTGGTTATAGACGGCCTCCAGTATCTTTTTAAGTTCTTCGTCTGTTATAGGCACCTTAATCCTACCTGACTGGGCGAGTGTAATTAGCTGGTTTTCAATGGACTCAACAAGCTCAGGCTTAACGAGCCTAAGGTTATCCAGCCTACTTCTGGCCTCTGGGGTTAGAATAACCCTAATAATGGCTCTCCTTTGAGCCTCCTCGGCCCTTTTCCTCTCCTCTTCCTCTGCCTTTCTCTGAAGCTCCTCAAGCTTCCTCCTCCTAGCCTCCTCAAGTTCGTTATCACTAACCGTGTCTTCTTCGTCGTCGTAGTAGCTCATACATCACTAAGCCCACGCATGGGTTTAAAAACCTACTGCATCCCAAGATACCTCCACGGTTCACAGCATTAAGGATGGGTACTCATAACGGCCGTATTGAGTGAATCAATAGTTGTAAACATCTCCATATTTTACAAATTAAAAGTATCAATGATAAGTACGAAGTGATTAGTTCAGTTTAAAGCTATTCACCTTTACACACTCAGGTAATAAAATATATATTATATATTAATATATTGTGTTAAATAAAATAATTAGAAAAATTTATAAATACAGAGCTGCTAGGCTGTTCGGTGAACTAGGTGAGCTCCATATTTGGAATGCCCATGCAGTCGGTGTTCCTACAGGACACGTTAAAGATCCTTAAGAGGGCCGTTGAGATAGGAGGCTTCGATGAGGTAGTCTATGATTACCTATCTAGACCTATGAGGGTTGTGGCTGTGTCAATACCGGTGAAGGTTAATGGTTCAGTTAAGTTATTTGAGGGTTACAGGGTTCAGCACAATAATGCCTTGGGGCCATTTAAGGGTGGCATTAGGTTCCACCCCGAGGTAACCCTCGAGGATGATATAGCTTTGGCTATTTTAATGACACTTAAGAATAGCCTAGCCGGCATACCATACGGTGGTAGTAAGGGTGCTGTTAGGGTTGACCCAAAGGCCCTTAAGCCAAGTGAACTTGAGGAATTATCCAGGGCCTACGTAAGGGCAATCTATATGGCCATAGGCCCCGAGGTGGATATACCAGCACCTGACGTAGGAACTAACCCCCAAATAATGGCCTGGATGGTTGATGAGTACAGTAAGATAGCTGGCAGAAATGTTCCAGCAGTCTTCACAGCCAAGCCAATTGAGCTGTGGGGTAACCCAGTTAGGGAGTACGCAACTGGCTTTGGTGTTGCGGTTATGGCTAGGGAGGCGTGGAGTAGCCTATTCAACGGTAATTTAAGTGGCGTTAGGGTTAGTGTGCATGGCTTCGGTAACGTGGGCCGGTGGGTAGCCTACTGGGCTAGTAAAATGGGTGCCAAGGTGGTTGCAGTAGCTGATATATCAGGCACGGTTTACGATCCAAATGGCATAGACGTTGGGAAAGCCATGGAGATTACGAACAAGACAGGTAAGGTTATCAACTACCCAGGTGGGCAGAAGCTAGCCCCCGATGATGCACTGTACGTTAATGCCGATGTGCTGATGCCCTGCGCCATAGAGAACACTATTAGAGCTGATAACGTATCCAAGGTTAAGGCCAAGTTGATAGTTGAGGGTGCCAATGGGCCAACAACACCTGAGGCTGAGGAGTACTTAACGAAGAGGGGTGTCGTTATAGTGCCTGACATATTGGCAAACGCAGGTGGTGTCATAATGAGTTACCTTGAGTGGGTTGAGAATCTGCAGTGGATGACTTGGAGCGAGGAGGAGACTAGAAGCAGGCTTGAGAATATACTAATCGGCAACTTTAAGAGGGTACTAGACGAGTACGGTAAGATTAAGAGGGAGGGAGTCACAATGAGGGATGCAGCAATAGTGCTGGCTGTGAGTAGGGTGGAGAAGGCGATGAGACTTAGGGGTTGGATCTAGGAGCTACGGTGATTGTTTAAACCCACAGTTTTTCCAAACTCTTATAATTATCATTAACCTAATGAAGATGCCTATCTTTCATTTAAAAATCAACAATAAATGGTAGTACAATTTGCTGAGGCCGATCGCTGGAGGTTAAGCATTAATACTCCGGCATTATTTAGGCATCATGGATACCTTGAGGTTATCGAGACTAACCCTCGAACTAGGTCCCTCTGGTTTTGAGGATAGGGTGGTGAGGTTGATACTAGGCATGGTTAGGGATCACGTCGATAAGGTTAATATCGACAACATGGGTAATTTAATAGCCAGGGTTGGTAACGGGCCCTTTAAGATAATGGTAAGTGCTCACGTTGATGAGGTTGGGTTCATGGTCTCTCACGTTGATCAGAGGGGGTTCATTAGGGTTGTGCCGATTGGTGGTATTGACACGTGGACAATGATTGAGCAGGAGGTGGTTTTCATGGGCCGCAATGGTGATGTCTACGGTACGGTGGGCGTTGATCCACCACACCTCAGGAGGGAGAAGCCGCCATCACGGTTTGAGGAGATTTACATCGATGCAGGTTTTTCTTCAGCTGAGGATGCGTTTAAGAATGGCATAGCGCCAGGGGTAGCGGGGACCTTCGCCGGGTCGTTTAGGGAGAGGGGTGGTGTGGTTATTGGTAAGGCCCTTGATAATAGGGTTGGCTGTGGCGTGTTAATAGACATTGCGGAGGATGCTGGGAGGTTGGTGACTGGTGACGTTTCACTTTACATGGTGTGGAACACCCAGGAGGAGGTTGGTTTAAGGGGCATTAATGCTGCGGTTAACGCAATCAACCCTGATATGGCTATCGTGGTTGAGACCACCGTGGCCGCTGACGTACCGGCAAACCCTGAGAATGAGTGGGTCACTAGGGTTGGTGGCGGCGCCGCCATTAGGGCTCTGGATAGGTCAATGGTAACTAATCCACGCCTACTCTCAGCGGTACTGGGGCTTGCATCGTCAAGTGGAGTCAAGTATCAGGTTCAGGTTAACCCCTACGGCGGCACTGATGCAGGGGTGGTGCATGTGCATGGGGTTGGTGTTCCAACAGTAGTGATTTCAACACCGGCAAGGTACATCCACACGCCTCACTCCGTGGTTAACCTTGATGATGTTAAGCAGGTGGAGTCCCTGGTAAGCCTAGTGATAAGGGAACACGGAGAGTTGAGTAAGGCAATTAAGATTACCCTATAATTTCACTTAACTCGGCTGCGCATTAAAATGATGGTATGATCTTGTGTATTACGAATTCCCTGAAGCCCAGTAACTCAGCCTTAGTTTGCCTACCCCTGGCAACCTCAAGCATTAGGTTGAATAACCTCTCCCCAGCCTGCTCCACAGTCTCCACACCCCTAACAACGGTGCTGGCATCGAAGTCGATGTTCTCCTTCATCTTGTTGTAGGTGTATGGGTTGGCGGTTACCTTTATGACTGGGGCAATTGGGTTACCGGTTGGAGTCCCTCTACCTGTTGTGAAGATCACCAGTGTTGCGCCGCCTGCCACCATGCCAACCACCGACATTATGTCGTAACCTGGGGTGTCCATTATGAACAGCCCCTTCCCCTTAACCTCCTCAGCGTAGTCTAGGACACCTTGTATTGTCCTTGAGCCACCCTTAATTATGGCGCCGAGGGACTTCTCCTCTATTGTGGATATGCCACCGGCTATGTTACCTGGTGATGGTTGAGTACCCACTAGGTCGACGTTGTATGAGGCCGCTAACCTAACCCACTTACCAACAATCTCGTAAATCCTATCAGCCACCTCCTTGGACACGGCCCTCTTAGCCAGTATCTCCTCAGCCCCTATCATTTCCGGGGTCTCGGATAGGATTACCGTGCCCCCGAGGTCAATTAACTTATCTGACACGTAACCCACGACTGGGTTTGAGGCTAACCCCGACGTTGCATCTGAGCCGCCGCATTCAACCCCCATGACTAGTGATGATGCATCAACCTCAGTGGGCCTTTGGGCCAGGGTCTCCTCAGCCATCCTCCTCAACAACGTAACACCCCTCTCTATGGCTGCTGGTGTGCCGCCGTTAACGTCCTGTATTACAATCCTCTCAACCGGCTTACCAGTCTTAGCAACCTCATCAGCCACTTCATCTGCCTGAATTTGCTCACACCCAAGTCCAACAACTAGGACGGCGCCAACATTAGGATTCTTCGCCATACCCACCAACGTCCTCTTGGTTACTTGTAGGTCTGGTTCAAGTTGGCCACAGCCGAATGGGTTCTCAATGGCCACAGCCCCATTAACCTGCTCAGCTATCCTACGGGTAACCACACTTGAGCATATCACGGTTGACATGACTAGTACGTGGTTTCTAATACCCACCCTACCGTCAGGCCTAACGTAACCCATCACAGTTGGAGCATTGGCCATTCCAATCACCCTTTACAGGCGCTGTGAACTGAGGTTAAACTTTCAACGTTATGAACGTGGACATGCTCCCCAGCCTTAATATCCCTCTTAGCCCTACCAATCACATGCCCATACTTAACCACTAACCCGCACATTGGTATATCCCTCACGGCGAACTTGTGGCCGAAGGGTATATCATTAAGAAGCCTAATCACCACGGTTGAGGAGCCAATGCTTAACTTCACTGCATCTCCAGCCTTTAAATCCCTTAACGCTATGGCTACGTTATCGCTTGGGTTAAGTAGGGTGGCATCCCTAACGTCAGGTAGGCTTTGCGCAGTCTGCATTACCAGGACACCCACGCATTGAATTTAAGTACTCCGGCGTAGATAAATCCACCCTGGAAGCTGAGGGAGGTGGCGTCTACAATGTTTAGTGTATATGGCGTCTTTCACTAGGCTATAGGGCCTAGGCTGTATCATCATGAGTGTTTAAGGGGGTTGTACGAAAATGTTTTAAATGACGGCGAATTTTGTTGCTTATGGTCCTTAGGGTTGGTTTCATAGGGTTGGGAACGATGGGTGCGCCGATGGCAATGAATATCTTTAAGGCTGGTTTTCCGTTAATCGTCTACAACAGGACCCGTAGTAAGACTGAGCAGTTCAGTAGGTTAGGTGTGCCAGTCGCCTCATCGCCTAAGGAGGTTGCTGAGAAGTCGGATGTAGTGATATGCATGCTTGTTGATGCTCCAGATTTAATGCAGGTATTGTTTGGGCAGGGTGGTGTGGTTGAGGGGAGGCATGATGGATTAGTGGTTGTTGATATGAGCACCAACTCACCGGACCATGCTGTTGAGTTCAGTGAGAGGTTGTCTAAGTTTGGCATTGAGTTCCTTGATGCACCAGTGACTGGTGGTGATAAGGGGGCTAGGGAAGGTACCTTAACAATAATGGTTGGAGGTAGACGTGAGGTCTTTGAGAGGGTTAAGCCCGTCTTCGAGGCGATGGGTAAGGTGATAATATATGCCGGTGACGTTGGGTCAGGGCAACTACTCAAGTTAATCAACCAAGTCGTGGTTGGGTTAAATACATTGGCTATGGTTGAGGCGCTTGCCTTAGCTAAGAGGGCTGGGGCTGATATCAATAAGGTTCAGCAGGTACTGATGAGTGGCATGGGTAATTCGGAGGTTATTAGGCAATTAATGCCAAGGGTACTTTCAGGTGACTTTAAGCCGGGCTTCAAGTCCTCCCACCTCAGGAAGGACTTGAAATATGTCGTGGATCTGGCCACTAGGTTAAACATGCCGATGCCCGGTGTTGGCGTGCTACTGCAGCTCTACAATGCTCTAGTGGCCCTTGGGCTGGGTGAGGAGGGTACCCACGCATTGGTTAAGTTATACGACCTGTTGATGCAGGGTGGGGCTTAAACTTTTAAAATAAAGCCACTGCCCAGTCGAGTTGAGGGTAATGTCTGTATCGGCGCTTCAAAGGCCAACTCCATCAAGGCTAATGTTGATTAGGTTAAGGACCCAGGAGGCGCTGTATAGGAGGATTAGGAAGACTATTGAGGACGCCAGGAACGCCACCCTACAGAGACTGAGGGCGCTGATACCAACGCTTGAGAGTAAGAGGAAGGTTTCCTATGGTGAGATAGGTAGGGTTGCTGAGCTTTACCAGGCGGCTAAAAATAGGGTTGGCGCGGAGGCGTTGAATCTAATGGCATCATCAACGAGGGTTAGGGTTGATGGTTACGTTGAGGATAGGGTTATTGGTGGGTTAAAGTTCGGTGTACTTAACGTCAAGGGCTTTGGCGGCCCAACATACGGCATATACAGCGTGCCCACGGAGCTTGACTCAGCCCTAACGGAATTAGTCTCAATATTACCATCACTAATGGAATTAATTAACCTGGAGAACATATTCTACACCCTCCTATACAGGGTTAGGGAGTACCAAAGGATGATAAACGCCATTGATAACGTAATACTACCCAGGATAAAGGACTCATTATCGTTCATAAGGCTTGCCCTTGATGAAATAGAGAGGGAGGACTTCATAAGGAGGGTAATAATAAACAGAATAATAGGCACCACCTAAACTAAACCAGCGGTGAGGCTTGAGAAGGGTTTATAAGTGACCTGGATAATGAGGCCTTATGTCATCTGGAGGTGGTTTATTAACGTCAACGCTGCTCAACACCACAGGCCTAGAGTTATCCGGTGAGGTGGCTGAGAAGTTTAAGGGTAAGGTACTTGATACCATAATAGTTGGTGGTGGACCAGCTGGGCTTAACGCAGCCATATACGCGGCTAGGTTTGGGTTAAGTTCAATAATCATAACTGAGGAGGTTGGTGGGCAGGTTGGTAAGGCTGGTTGGGTTGAGGACTACCTAGGCTACACTAGGATAACTGGACCTGACCTAGTGAATAAATTTGAGGAGCACGTTAAGTACTACAACGTGCCAATACTGCTTGATTCAGTGGAGAAGGTGGTTAAGGAGGGTGAATTATTCAGGGTGATCACGGTATCCGGCGACGAATTTACCTCTAGGACCGTTATAATTGCTGTTGGCGAGAAGAGGAGGAAGCTTAACGTACCCGGTGAGGATAAGTATAACGGTAGGGGTGTTAGCTACTGCGCACCCTGCGATGCACCATTATTTAAGGATAAGGTGGTCGCCGTGGTTGGTGGTGGTGACTCGGCGGCATCGGCAGCGTTGCTGCTAACTGAGTACGCAACTAAGGTTTACATGATACATAGGAGGGATAAGTTAAGGGCGCAGCCTATATACCAGGAACTTTTACTTAAAAATAACAAGATAACCATAATATGGAACACGGTGGTTAAGGAGCTTAAGGGTGACAAGGTGCTTAAATCGGCGGTACTGCAGAGGGTTGACACTGGGCAGATTACCGAGCTACCCATAGACGGCATATTCGTTGAGATAGGGGCTGAACCACCCATCAATTTCTTTAAGTCAATGGGCCTTGAACTTGACGGCAACGGTTACATAGTAGTGAACCACATGATGGAGACTAGTGTTAAGGGCGTATACGCAGCCGGCGACTGCGTGAGCCTAACACCAAGGGGGTTTAGGCAGATAATAGTGGCCGCGGCTCAAGGTGCCCTAGCAGCCTACTCAGCCTATAACTACATACTCACTAAGTATGGTCAGAACAGGGAAAAGTAAAAATTTTAAATTAATTCTTTACCGCATTAAATGTTACTTTAACCTAGCCTTAGCGTCAATCATAGTTATACCCCTAACCCTATACCCAAGGCATAGCCTTGGGTATAGTATCTGGCAGGGTGAATACACGTAATTTCTAAGGGTAATTATCTGCATACTTCCCACCAAGTATTAGTACTCTAATATGCTTAAAAAACTTACGCAGATGTAATATTATGCATCCTTTTCAAACTAAGCTAGAATTATGTCCAATTCAGCCATGTTTCCTAATTACCATTGCTGTTAAGGTTCTCTCAACACCATCAATCGAGTGGATCATTTTTATCAAGTTCTCCAGGTCATCAACCCTATCCACCTCAGCTAGGGCGATTACATCGTAAGGGCCGGTTACTGAGTACGCCACCTTAACCCAGTTAATGGCCTTTATCTTCTCCGACACCTCAAACACCTTTCCAACCCTTGTCTGGACCAGGAGGAAAACCTCAAACGCCATATATTACTTCACCTGGTTTGAATTTATAAATATTTAGCATTGGGTAGGTTTAAATGAATTTAACTAAGAGGAATTAGACATTATTATGAACGTTTTGGCCGTTATAATATAATACATTCCTTATGTACTGCACGGCTTGAAGCCCAGTTAACACGATATTACCGGTTATCACTATTGGCGTGGGGAGTTCATCGCCATAAGCCTTAATCAACTTAATGTTGGCGGCACCCCTATTTAACAAGTCCTTAATTAGACCCATGGTTGAGTCATCGTAGATCAGCGTGATCGTGTCCACACTGTTACCACCTATTGAGCGATTTTTAAGTAGCGGATAATATAACCAGAGTCCCCTGCACATAAATAACCACGCACCAAGACTGAAATTTAAGTCTCATGATGCATCACTAAAAGTTTTAATCCACAGCGAAGATTAACAGCGGTGAATTATTTATAAAGGGTTAACCGGTGGTTAAGTTATGGCTTCCCAATACCTATTCAAGAGGTATGAACTACCCCCACTACCGTACTCGGTGAATGCACTTGAACCATACATAAGCGGGCAGGTCATTGACGTACACTATAACGGCCACCATAAGGGTTACGTTAACGGCGCAAACGCCACCATTGAGAGGCTTGAGAAGATACTTAGAAGCGAGGTCACCAGCTACGACATACAGGGGCTACTCAGGAACCTATTCTTCAACGTAAATGGGCATAAGCTACACACCCTGTACTGGCACTCAATGGCCCCCGCCGGGAAGGGTGGGGGTGCTCCAGGTGGTTACCTTGGCGATTTAATAGCTAAGCAGTTCGGCAGCTTCGATAGGTTTAAGGCCATATTCACGGAGACCATGAGGTCACTACCCGGCTGCGGATGGACAGTGCTCTACTACGATACGGAGACCGGTAACCTAGAGTTCACCACCTTCGAGAACCACTACAACCAGCACATAGCTGAGTTACCAATACTGCTGATAATTGACGAGTTTGAGCATGCATACTACCTACAGTACAAGAATAATAGGAATGGCTACATAGACGCCATTTGGAATGTGGTGAATTGGGAGGAGGCCGAGAACAGGCTGAGGAAGTACACGAAGTAAATATGGCAATTAGCAGTGCAGATTAACATTTAATTTCAACTAGTCCTCTTTCCACGAGAACCATGATTCATAATAATATTAATGCTAATTAGGTAGAGGCCAAGTATAAAGAGGACCAGTGTTGATGTGTATATTGCTGATGCCAGGCGTTTAAGGAATGGTAAGGTGGCTATTAGTAGCGGCATGAGGATTATCAAGGCACCTACCGATACCACGTGGTTAAGGTACCTCCTTATATCCGTGGGTTTGCTTAGGGTTCTTCTCATAACCTTAAGTTTAAATTATGCTAAATAAATGCTAGTTTTAAATTATTTTAAATTGAGTAGTGTTGATTACTCCTTAATTACCTCAAGTGATATGAACGTCCTGGTGTCCTCAATACCCTCCATTTGGCTCATTATCCTTAAAAGATCGTTTATGTGTATCTCCCTAGCTATTATCACCAAGTCGTAGTCACCTGAAACCCTGTAAGCCTTCTCTATGGGTAGCTCCTTAAGCTTATCGTAGACCTGTTGCCTATACTTAGGCGCAACCTTAGCCATTACTATGGCCTCAGCCCCACTCATCCTAAGGACCCTAAGCGCCTTCTCCGTAACATCAACGAACTCCCTACCCGTCCTTATTAGGCCAAAGTCCTTAAGCTTCTTTAGGTGGACGGAGAGGGCCTGCCTAGTCATTCCTAGTTCCCTGGCTATTTGATCCTGGTCGGCGTAGACTGTGTAGACCCTCAGTGGTTGAGCCTTCTTCAGGAGGAACTGTAGTATTTGTAACTGCCTTTCCGTTAACTCCCTCCCAATGGCCTCAGTTTCAACTTGACTTTCCATACCCATCGAAAAACTAAAAACGGCACTGGTATATATACTTATTGGTTTATCTACACTATATGCTAAGGAGATAAGGCATTCTGTTTAAAAATGAGTCCGAATTAGGGATATATCACCTTATTTTATTTAAATCTTTCTCTAAGTCTTAACAATTATCCTCCTGCCTAAAGCGTAATGAATGATAATGTCGATAAAGGCAGTGTAAAGTGCAAGTAGTGATACGTATAATGCCCATAGGCCGAAGTAACCATACACCAGTCTGAGTAGTGCGGATGCCTCAACCAGTATTGGGGTTTCCCACCCATAACCCCTCGGCCATAGCCAAAGGTAACCGGGTATTAGCATCGGTACGCATAGCGACGACATCATGACGACGATGAAGCCCACTAGAATCATGTGAACCACGTCCAACTGTGGCGCATACAACGAGGCCGCTAGGGATACAGCTAGGCTAAACCTACCTAAGACAGCCCCAATTGGGTACGCTGCAGATAGGCTACTTCGCTTAGGCAATGTTGAGGGTATTCCAATGGCCATTAGCTCAAAAAGAACCAGCAGTGACACGGCTACGTTACTATCAATGAAGTACATTAACACTGGTATCGTGAAGAATGGTGCATCAAGGTAACTTGGCTTACGCCTATCCTCAACCCTCCTCATTAAGCTGGTTAATGAGGCAAGCGGGAAACCCACCAATGAGAGGGGGTTATTAGTGAACACGGCGGTTAACATTGAGACTAAGCCAATTACCGTGAATGCATTTGGGTAAAGCAGGGGAATCCTACCCATCCCCCTCTCGACGAACACCATAATATAAAGAACAACCCACGCAATCAATAAGGCCTTCCAGATAAATGAACCCAAGTTTAAAACATAGGTTAAGGCCCATGATATTGATAACGCTGCTATTGCCAGTGAAACCAGCCGTGAAGGCATAAACCTAGTGAAGCCAGGGTGTTGACTATACATTACGCTTAGGTAAAAGAGAACTAGGCCACTCACCATCACCCTCCCATGGGTGATTGTGAATGGTGACAGTATGGGTCCAGTTATAAGTAATGCTAGGGATGCTATGAGGATTACCTGGGATGCCCTAACCTGGTACTTAAACAGCCTACTGTATATGCTTGGAGGCAGCCCACTTGTCACGTAACCAAGCATTGCGTTAAGGACTGGGTTAAGTTTATTAGCATTAAGGCTAGTTGAGTATTGGTGATGAGCACTCCTGATCATGACTGGTGAATGAGCCATGCCCCAGACTGAGGGTAACCATTCACTACCATTCACAGCTAGGCGTTGGGCACCTAAATCATGGTGAATATAACCACCAATGAGCATTACTAATGGGTTTAATCGGCATCGTGGGTAAAGTTTAAATAATTGCTGTGGTACATTAGGTTAATTGGCCGACGCCCAACCGGCCCGCCGGTGACTCCCGGGTTCAAATCCCGGCGGCCCCACCAGGAATCTTTGTTTCAACACTGCTTAATCAATGTTTGAGTGTTTCCCGTAGGTATAGGATGAACAATGCGGCGGGGTGGGTTTTTTATAAAGGTTTTGTGGGGTGTGGGTTTTGATGGGTGTGAGTAAGCTGGTTTGGGTTGTTTTGTTGATTGTATTGGCTGTTATCTTGGTGACAGCTCTAATACTCCCCACGATACATGTGGTCAGTAAGCAAGGCACGCCGGCGAAGGCTAACTCCAATGCACCAACGCCAATAAGCCCACCAATTAACACCAGCCTAAATACGCCAATTTACGTCATCGGCCCACAATCACTAACCCAAAGACTAATCAACACCGGCATACCACAATCACTGATTAGGTTCATTACTGTCCACAACTTATCCCTCGTTCCCCCTGGCTCCGTGGTTGTTATTGATTGGGGCTACTTACTGAGTTACCTCAACAACAACGCATCCTTAGTCATAGACTCACTGAAGCCATTACTTAAGGGTGAGGATTTAGTCATTATTGCTGTTCCAAGTCCAGGCAAGGCACCAATAGCCTTTAACGCATTGGCCATTGCGTGGGCTAGGGCTTACGGTAGTAAATTCACAATGTCTCCAGCAATTGGTGGATTATACGTGGCGGCCTTCGGTAATAACCACAGCCTAATATTCACAGCAAGTTATAGTGCCAAGGGAATAATAGGTTTCGTAAACGAGTACGAGAGCATTAGGGAGGCATGGGCTGAGACGGCACAGGAAACTGAGGCAAACCTAAATCTAGGTATTTATGAAGACCAATTAAGCCCAAGCACAAACATGTTAGACCCATGTTTCGGCTCCAACCTTCAAAATGGTACCTATGAATTAGCGTTTGGCTACGTACCCATGTATGATGGTGTAGATTTGCTGGCTTACAGTGATGGAAACGGATCTTTCCTTTATGATACCTGCATTTTCATTCACAAGGATTTAATCAATGCAAGCGGCGTTCTCGAGTATGCCATAAACCCCGCTGTGTGGTTCGCTTACATTCCAAGTAATGCAATAATTAGGAATGGTGGTCGTATACAGTATTTCATTGGTACGTTTGATCACGAGAGCGGTTGGATTGATTACGTGTATCATTACGATAAATATCTAGGAATACCCATAAACTCATACACTGAGTATACTCCTCCCTCGGCAAGTCCATCGTCTACATATGGTGAAGCATCATCGGTGCATGTGATACAGGAAAACACAGGCGGTACTAGTAATTACGCCTTAGTTAATAACACTTGGTATTTCTACTTAAGTGGCCCTGAGATGGTGAATCAACCATACTCGGTTGCTTACGCAGAAGCTGCTACGTGGGCCTTGCCTCAGGGTAATGAGACCTCCCAGACAGCCATTTTGTTTGAGGAGTTTGGTGTGAAGTTATTAACAGCCCGCTTGGTTAAGTTTCAGTTCCTATTTATCTGCTACGTGGAATATGACCACGAGTTTGTATGGACGGACTTCGCGTGGGTGCTCCATTACTCACCTAAGTCCGGCATGAGTGCCAGTGGTTTGATAATTAATCAGCAAAGCCCATACTACGTCAGTGGTATCTCCTCATACAACCAAACTGTGTACGTAGGTTGCCTAACCTAATAAGTAAAACTTAAGATCGAGATGCTTCCTTTCACCTTTACCGCACGGCTCACTGATTATTTAATTCACGCTTACTACCATGACTAGGTCATCGCCATTAAATCATAAAATAAGCCTAATCAATAACCTCATGAGTAATGGGACTCAAGGAACGGATAAATGATGTTTTACTAAAATCCATAGCTTCTCTCCATTTAGATTACCTGCGCTATGGTAATTCATGAAGTGGTTAAGCTAATCAGCCTCAACCTTAGTGCACCTCATGGGCTTGATGCCGCTTAGTACGCGGCTTATTGATTCCCCGTCGTTAATTGAGCATAGGTATGTCTCTACGCCTAGGCTGGATATCTTAATTGCGCTGGTTAACTTATTCGCTAATCCTCCTGTGGCGTCTATGCCACTGTTACCATAGGCCACCCTCATGCTTGGCTTAAACACCCTAATCAACTCACCCCTACCAGGTCCCTTCGTGTAGACGCCGTCAACGTCCATTAGGAATAATGCCTTACTTGGCTTAAGCGCCCTAGCTAACTCAACCATTATGTCGTCACCGCTGAGTATGCTAAAGCCAAGTTCATCGTCAATTATAACGTCACCGTACAACATGGGTATGACACTCATGCTAACCAGTCTCCTCATTAGGTGGACTGCGTCGTCACTTAACCTAAGTTCCCGCCCACTACGCATAAACACAGCCCCTGTCCTTAGGGTGTATGTTGGTAGCCCAACGCTTGAGAATATTGATGTTATCCTCCCGTTAAGCATGGTTAAGGTTAGTGAGGTTAAGGCCACCCCTATCAACTGCCCCTCATCCCTAATACCCCTATCCAACCCATAGGCCTTAGCCACGGGGTGGGCAAATGAACCACCACCATGTACAATCACCGGCACCATGCCGTGGGACCTTATTAGTAGTGCTAACCTTCGTATTGGTGCCTCGTTGAATGATAGCGGAATAGTCTTATTGCTGAACGCCGACCCCCCAATTTTAATGATGATCATTGAGGCTGTTCTAAGGCCTAGCTTTTAAACAATTCACCATGCGCTTCCCGTTAATGTTTAACCCCCTTGAGGATTAGGTAAATTGCAATGGCTATGGCCGCTACTAGTATCAATACTAGGGTTGTTGATGTGGTTAACCACGCCTGAGAAGGCCTAGGCGCCTTAATGGGGGTAAGTGCCGGTTGCTGGGCACCCGCTATTAGTGAGTATAGTTGAACCATTGCCGCGGTCCATATTTCCACATCATCTGGGTTCACTGAGCTTAGGGGTTGACCCATGGTTATTAGGCCGGTTTCCTGATCCCTATAGGTTAACCAGGTGTTGTTAACGTACTGAAGTAGAAGGTTCCAGTACATCTTGGCTAACGTATTGTTGTTACTTATGGTAATAACCTTCCTGATACTTCTGAAGTATATTGCGTTAAATTCAGGTGGCTGGGAGTATATGGCACCTTAGCTGAAGTAGCTTAGTGATGAGTAAGCCGAGTCCTCAGCTAACTTCAGGTAAGACTCGTTGTGAGTGGCCTCGTATATTGATACTGCGGCCGCTGCTGTGGTGCCCTGGTTGTAGCTCCAAATGGTATTGTCAATGGTTCCGTCCGGGTTTATGTGGTCGTAGTAGAGGTGGCTTGGTGAACCTAGACACTTGTTAACCCAGTTGAGTATCTTAATCGCCCACCTAAGGTAACTCTGGTCACCAGTTATTAAATACAGCTCAGCCGCAGCCTCGGCTGCCGGTGAGTTTGAGCATGTGTTTCTCGATAGGTCACCAACCCTCCAGTATATACCGCCTGGGCATCTTAACGATGAGTTGCTGCTCCACCCGCTGATTATGAAGTTGAATAGCTCCTCAGCCCTATTAAGGTAACTTGTGTTGTTGGTGATCAGGTACATGTCTATTAGGGCTAAGGTAACCCACTCATTATCATCGTAATAAGTGTCTCCACCTGGACCCAGTGGTGGTGTCACCGTTGACCTAACGGTTAAGTCTCGTCTCTTCTGGGGTGGTGTTTGTTGTTTCTTAGAGTTTGTTTAAAGTTTTAGCCTATTGGCTGGTATGTTTGTTTCTGGTTACCTTTTAATTCCCCCTTGTTCCTATAGTCTTAGTGCCTGGGGTAGTGCCTCCGGGAGGGGGTTTTCTTGCCTTGGATGAGCCGGTGGGGCGATACCCCACTTTTTTCACTACCCTAGGCACTATTTCCTCCTCCACCCCTAAATCGAAGGGTAGGAAATCAAGGGATGGTGATGAGGAAATACGCACGGTTAGATTAAGGCTTCTGCCTAATGGCGCCCAGGAGGGGAAGTTGCAGAGGATTGCTGATGCTACGGCTAAGCTGTGGAATGAATTGAATTACGCTAGGCTGGTGCAGTTTAGGGCAAGTGGTAAGGTGGATTTCAAAGGAACGGGGCATGAGTTCTACTACAAGTACAATGTGGTGCTTAGTGTGAATGCTGGAGTTGTTATTCAACTGAATAACCAGGCTTGGATGTCCTTCTTCAAATTGCTTAAGCTGCATAGGCAAGGCAAACTACCGAGGTTTTACGGTAAGCCTTCACCACCTGGTTTTTGGAAGGATAAGCTACTAGGGAAGAGGACTTTGAGGATCCTGGTTAGGAATGATAGGTATTACTTGGAGCCGATTAACGGTGGTGAAGGATACGTAATCCTAAAGGACTGGGGTTTAAGGGTTAGGTATGCTGGTAGGGTTAAGTGGAGTGGTAAACAGGGCATGCTTGTAATCAAGCTTGAGGGCAATAGGTGGTTTGCCTACGTGCCAATTGAGGTTGGTTCCAAATCAGCGAAGAGCAATCCGAAGGGTTACGTGAGGGGTGTCTATGAGAGGATACAAATCGAGAAGCCTAGGGGCAATAACAAGGCTTTCATTGACGTTGGTTTGAATAATTTGTTTGCCGTGGTTTTTAATCATACCGATACGGCAATACTCATAAAGGGCTCAACAATTAAGGCTGAGTACTACTGGTGGAAGAGGGAGGTTAAGACTTATCAAGCCGTTAGGGATTGGTTGAGGAATCGTGGCTTCAATGCATGGCGTAAGTACCATGCATTTTATCTTCATGCGGTTTTTAAGAGGAAGGAGAGGCTTAGGCACTACTATAGGACAGCAATCAGATTCCTTGCGAGGACGATGCATGAAATGGGAGTCAACGAGGTATTCATCGGATACCCCTACCTAGTTAGCCAGGATGATGGTAATGAGTACAATACCAATGTTTGGTGGTTCAGTAAGGTCATTAACTGGCTCAATGACGTGCTTGAGGAGTATGGGATTAAACTGCGTGTTGTTAATGAGTATGGGACAAGTAAGCATTGCTCCATCTGCGATATGAAGCACGAGAATGGGAGAGTGAAGCGTGGATTATACATATGCCCAGTTACGGGCATAAAGATCAACGCCGACCTAAACGCAGCGAGGAACATAGCAAAAAGAGTCGGTTACAACACTCCAATACCGAGGAAGATATTAACCTACATGGTTACCACCAACGGTGTGAAACCATTAACCCCCAAAGAGGGGGAAACAACCAAGACCCCCAAAATTAACCCTACCTCCCCGAGGTAGGGAGGGGGTCATAAGGGATTTATGGGGTTAATGTAATGGCTTAAACCTGAGTAGTAACTGCTGAAAAGTGTCGTGAAGTTGCCTAGGCCTGGGGTTAATGCCAGGTAGACCACAGCCGACATTGCCTGGGAGTATGTCCAAAGACAGCTGTACTTGCCGCATGTTAAGCCTCTGTACAGGTTTAACCCACTTAAGTAGTAATGGGCCTGAAGTGAATTGAATGTTTCAACAGCCCTCTTGGCGTA
>Ga0080005_139583_pt1 | contig 23792 bp, 53 predicted proteins | sample JossMetagenome_2_FD_69208 | JGI IMG/M metagenome (GOLD analysis project Ga0080005, IMG submission 69208) | Hot spring sediment microbial communities from Joseph's Coat, Yellowstone National Park, USA - JC3_ASED (SPADES assembly) (version 2) | ecosystem: Environmental > Aquatic > Thermal springs >...
CGGGGGGAGAAAATTTACCACCTTTAAGTAGTAATTTACACTAATGTTTAATGTTACCATTAAAAGGTAACAGTTAATGTTACCTGTAACAAGTAACAGTTAATGTTACTGTTAATCAGTAACATAAAGAACTGCAAATGAGTGACAAGTTGCGAAAGATTTAAAAAGCTTTTTGTTGACTGTGAAATATATGTTGCAGTGAATAGATGCTTTTAAAGTTTTGTGGTCCATTTGGTTATGAATGAAGATGAGTTCTTTGAGCTGTTGAAGAGCAGAGGCAAGATAAGTTACTTTGAACTTTACAACGAGTTTTTCAATGGCAATGAGGAAGAATTTAAAAATCTGCTGAAAGCTATTGCAGAGCTTGTCGATAAAGGAAAAGTTATAATTTTTGAGGTAGCTAATGATGTTGTGCTAGTGCCTAGAGAGAAAGAAGTGCAAGGTAATTTAAGGATGTTTGCGAAGTGATGTTATGAAGCAAAAGTGCGAGTATTATGGATGTAATAAAAAAGCTACTATGAATTTCTTTGATCTAGCTTGGTATTGCAGAGAGCATTATTATAAAGTTCTTAAGGATTTAAATGGCGGTTTAAGGGGAAAAAGATAGTTCTGTGGAATATATTTTGCAGCATAGAAATCTTTAAATAGTGGTAATGCAAGTGTATTACAGCGAAACCAATCCCCTTTTGTGTTATACTGTATAACTGTATAGGGGATTGGTTTCTCTATGATAACCAGGGGGGTGATTTAGTGGAAGAGGAAGATAAGATTGACTTTATTAATGTTAAGAGAATTATGAGGAAAATTGGTAGGGGATACTATATTTCGATTCCTAAAGTTGCTGTTCTTAAGTATGGCTGGTTTGATGCTTGGCTTGATGTTACAATAACTAAAGATAGAATTACTATAATGAAGGTTCCAGGGCAAAAAGTAATAAGAATTAGTAGAAAATTGCTTGGAAATCTTAAGATTAATGAAGGAATTAGCGATAAATCGAGGGAAGAAGATAATGATAAGGGTTAGACCTTTGAGAGAATTGATCGCTATGGCAATAGCTAGTTCTTATGTTAAAAATGAGAAGGCTGTTAGTGTGCTAATAGTAGCTAAACCAGAGAGTGGCAAGACGACAGTTCTTTCTAGTTTTGCAAATAATAATGGTATTGCTTACTTAACTGATGTTACTTATTCGGGTATTGTTAATTTGCTTGGTGATATTGACAAAGGAAAGATAAGAACAATATTAATACCTGATATGCTTAAGGTAATAGGAAGAAAAGAGACATCTGTTGAAAATCTTATAACTTTATTGAATGGTTTAATTGAAGAAGGGATAAAGAGTATAGCAACATATCACCATCATCTTATTTTTGATAATTTTGTTAGATGTAATATTATTGCTGCTATAACTTCTACTGAGTGGTTTATGAAGAAAGCTACTCTTGCTGCTACTGGTTTTTTATCTAGAGTGGTTCCTTTTAGTTACAATTACAGCTATGAAGATGTTGAAGCAATATTTAGAGAGATAATTGAAGGAAGAGCAAATAATATAATATTTGAGAAGATAAAAATTGGTAGAGTAGGTAAAGCTGGAAGAGATGTAATTTTACCTGCTGATATGGGTGAAAGGTTAAAAAAGAATGTTGTAGAAAAAGCTATAGATCGTCTTAATAGAAACTTAGGGTTAGAGCTTTATGGTTTTAGATTGCAGAAAAATATACAAACATTAGCTAAAGCTAGTGCTTTGTTAAGAGGGGATGATACAGTTAGAGAGGAAGATGTTAAGAAGCTTGAATATATTTCTGAGTGGATAAATTTTGATTTCAATATAATCAAAGATGGTGAAGGAGGTGATATTAGTGCTGACAAAAGAGTGTAAAGTTTGTGGTATAAAAATGAGAGCAGGTAAAGGAGATTATTGTAGTGAATGTTCAGAAATAGTTGCTGTGATAATTCACTCGAGTGCTAAATATTTAAGAGCTAACTTTTTGCATAAGTTAATTAATAGGAAAGATATTAACAAGGGGAAGGTAGAAAGTGATCTTATGATAGAAATGAAGAGAGAGGAAGAGTTGCTCAAGTTTAAATAGAGGGTAAGAGAAAGTGATAGATGTTCTATTTACTGAGCTGATAATGAAATATTTAAAGTCGCAAAAGAAAGATAGAATTATAGGCAAATATTATCCTAGCGAGTTGCCTTGGTGCTTAAGGAAAATTTACTATGATTATACTATAGGTAAGGATAAAGATTTAGAATCAAAGCTTGTTATGGTGTCTGGAACTCTTATGCATTCATTTATATCTGATGTGCTAAAATTTGCTAAATCTGAAGGAATAGATGTGCAATCTGAAGTTGAATATGAATATGAAATACCTATAGAAAATATTAAGGTTGCTGGAAGTTGGAAGAAACCCGCTGGAGGTGTCTTCAGAGTAGTTATAAGTGGAAGAGCTGATAATGTTATATTATTAAAATCTGGAAATGGTGAAGATACATATGTTGTTGAAGTAAAATCTAAATCTAAATTACCAGATGAACCTAGTATAGAGCATATAATGCAGTTAAATTTCTATTTGCATTTCAATCCTGGTGCTAAGGGATATTTACTATATATTACTAGAGATGGATTTGATATGAGAGCATTTGAAGTTAATTATAGTGAGGAGTTATTTAAGAAATTAGTAGATAGAGCAATTATATTACATAATCATATTATAAATAATACATTACCAGATGCAGAATATTGGCATGGTGAATGTCTTAAATGTCCATACAGGAATATATGTTTTTCAGTGAAGAAATCTTTAAATAGTCAAGAGTGAATATTCAATCGAGGTGATGCTGATGGAAGAAGATATAACTGTTGATATGTTAAAAGAACTAGCAGTAGCGAGAGTTGACATAGCATCTCTTCCAACTGACTTTGTTGGAAGAGTAAAGAAATATGAGAAGAGGCAAGATAAGAGAAACAGAGAAGCTATTTTCTTAACAGTATCTACAGATCAGGGCGATGTAATATTCAAATACACTAGATTGCACTTTGGTGAGTTAGCTCTAGCAATGGAGAAAATGAAAATAAGCTCTTTGAAAGAGCTGCTAGGAAAGAAAGTAAGGTTCATGGTGAAACCTTTCAGGATGGGTAATCCTCGTCACATACCGGTGGAAATAGTAAAAGAATAGATGCTTTCTTCTTTCTTTTCTTTTTTATTGGTGATTTAAGTGGTTGATAAAGAGATAAAAAAGAGAGAAAAAGTAACTAGACCATCTAAGTATGAGATAATAAATCAAATAGATTATTATTTGAGAGATGTTGCTGTAAATGCGTATCTTATTCAAAAGAGCATAAATGAACTTAAAAAGCTTATTATTAAGCTAATTCAAAAAGGAATGGGTTTAGATGTTGTTAATTTTAAAATTACTAAGAGAAAAGATGGTAGTAGAACTTTAATTCTTTATTGCCCATTTGGCATTAAAGTGAGAGTAAGAGAATTTATTGTTAATAAAATAATAGAAAAATGGGGAGAGAAGAATGGCTAAGATATATTTACCAAAATATGTTGAGGCGGTTGAGTTTGCGATTGATGAAGCTGTAGTTAATATGCACGTTATAATTGAGGATGGCATGTATAATGTAAAAAGTAGAGAGGATTTTATTACTAATATTACTAATTTAATTCAGGAAGCTGCTAAGCTTCAGATAAAGCTGGAAGAGATAAGGGAAAAATTTATAAGTGGTGTTAATTTATGAGCGTTCAGAGTGCGGATGGGAAAATGTGTAGTTTAGAAGAAATGAGAAAAATGCTTGAGGAGATAACAGAGCAGCAAGAGAATGGAAGTGCCTACAAAATAATACCTGAAAAGTTTTGGGAAGAATTTGAGGATGTAATGGATGGTTTAAGAATTAAATATTTCTTTTTGGGGCTGCAGCCGGAAGAGGAGGATATTAAGATAGTAAAAGGTATATATAAAATGGTGGTGAAGAGTGAGTGATACAGTTTTGATAACAGTTGAAATACCTGAGCAATTATGGGAAGATACTATTAGGTTTGGTATAGATATGGATGAAGTTGCTAGAGATGTTTCTGATTTTGCTGTTCTTTATCTAATTAGCTTAATATCTGGGAGGTTTAATTATGACTGGCAGAAAGCCGACAAACGAAAAAGCTGAGAAATTGCCTTTAGGTAAAGTTTTAGCTCCAATTGAAGTTGAGAGCAATCCTTTGAAAGATTATACTTATCCTTATAAAATATATAAGATAACAATTCATTTGATTTACACTCCTATCAAAAAGGCAAAATTTAAAGAAGGTATAAGAACTCTTAACGAATTTTTAAGAATAGCTAAGAGAAGAGGTTTGGAGCAAAAGAGGAGTGACCATCCTATTGCTTTTGAAGCTAGAATTATTATTCCTTCTAAAGTTCCTTTGAAAGATTATGAGATAAAGGAAATAGTTAGAAAATATATTGATTTAATTTCTGATGAGCTATTTTTCCATAGAAATTTGTTTAAGTTTGCTGATTTTGGAATTGAAGTTGAATATTCTGTGAAACCAGGTGATCTTGAAGCTAAAGTTATTTGGAGTAGAGATGGCATTACTTTTAGAGAGGAAGATTTGACTAAGTATATCTTTAGAATACTATAGGTGATGATATGATTGAGTTGAAAATTGATATTGATAAAAAAGATAAGAGAGATTTTATGGGGAGGTATCAAGCTCTTTATAGGTATTTTAGATTTAATTTAGTTGACTATGAAATAGCTGAAACTAGGAAAGGTTACCATGTTAGATTAATAATTGATTTTCCATTTAGAGTTACTAGCGAGGAGATAGTTTTGTTACAATTATTGCTTGGTAGTGATTGGAAGAGAGAGATGCTTAATTATCTAAGAGTGAAAAATGGTATTGATGATTGGAATAAGCTGTTTAAAGTTAAGTATAGAATTTATAAAAAAGGAAGTAAAATAAAATTTAGGAGGTTAAGCTATGAGCGACCTATTAAAAATAAGCATAAGCTATGAGACAACAATAGATCCTGAGCTTTTGGAAAAAGTAGAAAAAGTTGTAGAGAGCAATAAGTTTGGTGCAACAGTAGCTGATGTTAAAAGAGCTTTAAACATAAACAGGTCAACAGCAAAGAGATATTTAGAAGCTTTAGTATCTCTTGGAAGAGCAAAAAGGGAAAAAAGAGGGATATTAACATTTTATTATAAAAGTAATATACAATGAGTTTAATACTCATTTAAATATTCAGCTATCAACATTCAATTGAGGTGAAAAAGATGGCTGAAGTTGGGTTTTCAAGAGTAGTTGCTCTGGTAGCAACATTCATAGGATTGCTAGTAATAGCATCTCTAGTTCCAACAGCAATACAATACATTCTCAACGTGACAACTGGAATGGCATCTCTTCCAATGGGTAACATAACAAGCTTGATAACAGGATTGCTAGTTGGTTTCATAATTGCATTCGGAGTAGTTAAAGTAGTTGCTGAAGCTTTTGGAATCGAGATAAGATTCTAAAAGCTTAGCTTAATTCCCTTTCCTTTTTTCTTTTTTGAATTCTATTTCTCGAAAAGCTTTATAAATACATTATACTTAAAGTATAATATGGCAGAGGAAATTGTTGATAAGGGGCAAGATGAAGAGGAAAAGAAAACTGAAGTAAGTTTAACTGAACTTATTAGAGAGCTAATTCAAGGGAAGAAAGAGCAAAAGGCAAAGTTAATAGATGTAGCGTGAATGCTATGAAGTTGAGATTGCTCTTAGAACTAGAAAAAGGTAGCAGCTGGAAGGAAACCAGATTATACGCAACTTACTTAGGATGGTATAAAGCTGCAAAGATATTAAAAGATAAAGGAATAATTGAAGAGAAAGGAGTTGATGATAAGGGAAGGAAAATTTGGGGCTTAACTGATAAAGGTAAGAAAATAGTTGAGCTGCTTAAAGAGATAAGAGATTTAATAGGTGAGGATGTTGATATTGAAATTAAGAGTAAATAGGTTTGAAATAATGTGGAGTATTCCTATTATTCTAATTTTAGCTTATTTGGTTTACTATGGAATTAACGCTAGAAAAATTACTAATGAATGCTTAAGCTATTGCTCTACTTTTTCTAAGCTCTATGCTTGGAAAATAGATGGTGATTTCTTTGGTGCTTTTGTTTTAGATAAAGATAAGATATATTGCTCTTGCTATTATCCAAATTCAAATTTTCCTTTTGCAAATGCAACAATAGCTGAAATAGAAAATGGAGGTGGTTACCATAACTAAAATAATATACTTCCATAGTGCAGATACAGTTGAAATAATGGATGCTGAGCAGCAGGGCAAGATATTAACTCCAAAGTTCTTAGACGAAAACTTTTATGTTAGCGATGAAGTAAATGCTCTGAAGCTTCTTAAGAGAAATATTTTTGGAAAGCTTAAAAGAGAGGCAGAGCCATTGTATATTTGCTATTCAGATGCTGTTGTGCCAGCAGAAATTCCTAAAATTAGAGTTGAAAATAAAGAGCCAGTTCAACAGAAAGGTAAGAAAGGAGAGTTGAAAGTTGTGGTGACAGCTAAGCCAGTTATGGATTTAACTTTTAAGAAGAGTGACTTAGTAGATCCAAGGACATTTAAAAATACAATGGAATTAGCAATTTTAGGCAATTTACTAAAACCAAAAATGAAGCTATCTGGAATATTTCTATTATTCTTAGGAGTGATTATAGGATTTGCAGTAGTTTATCTCATGGGAAGCTTGGGTTACATACATTTTGCTCCTTTGAGGTGAGATAATGCCTATAGAGAGCAGACCTGATAAAATAGAAGATGAGAGCATAGCTAATGCTCGTTTGATAATGAGCTTAATTCCTCCAGAGCCAGAGAAAATTAAAGTGCTTAGCGATTTGGATGATGATGAAATTTATGCTTTAACAGTGCTTTATTCATGGGGAGAAAAAGTTAAGAGCAATTTGATAAGGACATTTGCAGACAACTTTTTGCAGTTGAGGAGAAGTAGATACAGATTGGGTATAAGAGAATTAGTATTACTAGCGAGTTTAGTTGCTGGTGGAGTGATACCTAGCAAGAAAAGCATGAAAGATTTCTTTAGCATGAGGATATAGGTGGTAGCTATTAGAAAAAAGCTTAAGGAAAAAACTGAAAATCTTGGAATTGCTATTGAAAATAGTGGTTATGAGATAGAGAGGTTAGGCAAATTTATTAGAGACCTTAGCAATAAGGTTGGTTCAATAGATGAGTTGACAGTATTTTCTAATGTTCGAATTGCTATGGGCGATGTCAAAGAGGAAATTAAGAGAATAAGAAAAGCTATTAGTGATTATAAGAGATACATTAGGGGTGGTAGCTAAATGCTTGTTGCTATATTAGGCAATTTAGGAAAAGGAAAAACTTTAACTTTAACTTACTTAGGTTGGAATAACTTTTTCATTAGAAGGAAAAAGATTTATTCGAATTATGATTTATATGGAATTCCTTATACTAAAATAACAACTATAGGAAGCTTAGAATCTCTAATGCCTTTAGAAGATGAGAATGTTTTGAATAAGCAGGAAGTTGTTTTTCTAGGAGATGAGCTTTGGAGATGGGTATCAGCTAGAACAATAGGAAAAGGTGTTAAGGCAATGAAAGATTTAATTGATAGAATTTTATTAGGAAGCAGGAAAGCTTTTGTTACAGTAATTTATACTACTCAGAATTTAGCTCAAGTTGATCCATGGGTTAGAAGAACTACTGACTTATTTATTTATCCTATTTTATACAATGGAATATTGAATATCTATTTCTTAAGCAATCCAGTCAGCAATCCTACTTTAGAGCAGCTATACAAATATTCTACTGATAAACCATTAAGAGTTTTGGCTGAACCATTTTACGCTATGTTTAATACTTACCAAAGAGTTCCTCCTCTTCAAGATGGCTATGATGATATGGTTGAAAGAGTTGTAAATATAAGAAAAAATCCAGCTTTGCAGAGATACATTTTTATAGATAAGCAAAAAGATGCTGAATATTTTGAGAAATACTGTCAGCATATAGAGAAAAAGTTTTGGCTATACAATGAAGAAACTTATGAAAGAGATTTTAAAGAAGGTAAGCTACCTTATCAGCAAGAAGCTAAAGAGCTTGGCTTAGACCAATGGTATTTAAGGATAGGTGTTAAAAATGGATTGGGGGAAAATGAGTAAGTGGTTGTTTATTGCAGAATTAGTTGTCGCATTTTTTGCGGTGCTGTATGTAATAAAAATAGCTTTTGGTGATACTATAGGAATTGGTGTTAGCCCTGTAGTTTTAAAATACAATTTTCCTGCAGTTTATAGTCATGAATTTTGCTTTTTCAATCAAGGAGATACAGATGCAGTTTATGTTGTTCAGAGCGGTGATATTAGAGTTCTAAATGAAATGAGTTTTGTAGTTCCAGCAAATACAAATTATGACAATTGCATTAAAAAAACCTTGCAGTTAGTAGTTGATAAATCTGGCTATTTTTATGTTTTAGCATATCCAAGCATAAACCAAAGCTCTACAATTTCAATTGTAAGAAGAGTTGGTGTTAAAGTTGAGCTTAGTTATATTTCTACAACTACTACTATTTCTCAAGGTGGTTCAGGTGGTTCTATTCCAATTCAAACAACAACTACGACAATTAGAAATCAAACCTCTAATGCTACTTTAACAATTAGAAATGAAACTTCTAATGCTACAAACATTACTTCTAATTTTACCTCTAATGCTACAATTGAGAATACTACAAATATTGAAAATCAAACAGCTGAAAATCCTAAAGGAAATTCTGGATTTTTGGATACTTTGGCAAGTATGTCTGGTATATTTATTATTGTAATAATTATAGCACTTGCTTATTTCGTTGCTGTTGAGTTAGGTTTGATTTGAGGTTTCTTCAGACCACAAAACATTTAAAATAGGTAAGGAAAAACTATAATTGGTGAAAGCATGAATGGGAAATATCTATGGTTAGTATTGCCTATAGTAGCAGGTCTTTTGGCAATCGTTCCAGTAATAAAAGCAGATGATGTTAATGTAACAGCAACAGTCCCACCTTATATTTCAGTAGTTTTCAATTATAATTCAGTAAACTTTGATTCAGTCCCGCCAGGTTCAACAGATGTTCAAGCACCTAATCAAAATTCTGGAATTTACAATGTTACAGTAACAAGTAATACTGCAATAAATGTTTTAGCTTCAAGAACTGCTTGGTCTCCAAGCGATGTTTTAACTTTGAAATTTGCAGCTGGAACTTCTGTTCCAACATCTCCACAAGTCACATTGACAACTACATCTCAGTTAGTTGCAACTTTAGCTCTAGTTGGTCAATACACTCATTTCCATGGCTATTGGTTAACAGTTCCACCAGCTGCTCCAGCAGGAACATACTCAACTACAGTAACAATAACATACCAACCAGCTTAAACTAAAGGGTGAGAAAAATTAAAGCGGAAACAAAGATTTCAGTAATAATTGGTATAGCACTTTTAATTAGCTTTATTGCTGTTTCTCTTTCTCCCAAAATTGTAAAATCGCAAGGAAGTTATATAGAAATAACAAACTGCACTAATATAACTCAGCCAGGAGAATACAGATTAATTCAGGACATATATGCTGATGTTAATATTTCAAAATGTATAGATATTCAAGCTAATAATGTTATTTTGGATTGTCAAGGGCATATAATTGATGGAAAAGATTATATTGTAGAGGGAAGATACGGAATTTATGTTAATGGTTATTCGAACATTACAATAAAGAATTGTAGAGTAACGACTTGGAGGTCAACTATTTACATAGAAAATTCGAGTAATGATACATTAGAAAACATATACGAGTATGGAGTTAATGGAATTTGGTTGAGCAATTCAAACTACAGTATACTAAAAGATATACAATGTAGTCCTGGTGACTTTGGAATTAGATTGAGTTATTCTAATTATAATACATTAACGAATGTCGATTGTTCACCTGGTGGAGCTGGAGTAGAGCTTCGTTACTCGTTTTACAACAATTTAACAAATGTTAAATCTTATGGAAGCGGATATGGAGTTTATATGTATTTTTCAAGTTATAATAACTTAACAAATGCTGATTTTTATGGTAATGGAATAGATGGAATTTATCTTTACGGTTCTAATGCAAATATTATATCTACTGTGAGTATTTCAAATCCTGATAATTATGGAATTCTACTTGACGGTTCAAACTCAAATATAATAAAAGATTCAATAATTAAGATTGACATTCCCTATTTGAACGCTTATGGAATTTCTCTTTCATCATCGAGTAATAATCTAATATACAATAATATCTTTAATACTTACAAGGGTAATGCTATTGTAAGTTATGGTCAAAACTACTGGAACACTACTTTGCAACCAGGAAACAACATTTGGAATTCTTCCTTAGGTTATATAGGTGGTAACTTATGGACTACTCCAGATAACAATGGCTACTCAGATACTTGTGTAGATGCTAATTACGATGGCTTCTGCGATCAACCATACTACATAACATCAGATGGCTCAAACATAGATTACTTGCCATTAGCAAAATATGTAGGTCAAAATATTCCAACTCTTTCAGTAGTTTTCAATTACAATTCAGTAGATTTTGGGACAGTTATTCCAAATACAATAGCTGAAGCTAAGAGCATTAATTACAATGTTAGCATAACTACAAATACAAACTATAAAGTTTCAGTGAATGCTACAAATTGGAAAGGAGCAGCAATTATTCCAGCAAATACTCTCTATTTTGCAGTTAACGATACATTAGATAAATTAAGTTTTGCAACTGCTAAGCAGTTATCAAATGAAGTTCAGTTAATAGCAACATTTCCATCAACTGTAACTACAAATTATCACGCATTTTATTTTAGAGTTCCTATAGCTGCAATTGGGACTTATACTGCTATAATAACTATAACATATGAGGTGGCGTAAATGAAAAAGACATCTATATTAACATTGGTTTGGTTTTTGTTAGCTTTAAGCATAGCATTTGCAGACGAAGTAAATGTAGTTGTAAATGTAACTCCAGCTACTACTACTACAACTATTCCTTCTTATGGTTTAAGAGCTACAGCAATGGCAATAGCAAGGCTTAATCCACTTGCAACTTTAATTTTAATTCTTATGCCAGTAATAATAGGAGAATTTATAATCAAAAATTTTGAAGAAATAAAACTTAATGAACCATTGAAAGCTGCAATAAGGTTATTGATACTTATAATTTCTCTAGCACTATTTGCAGCTGCTTTCTAGGAGTTCTCCAAATGAATAAAAATGGCTGCTGGAAGTTGGAAGAAACCCGCAGGAGGTGTCTTCAATATTTAAATATTGAATTTAAAGTATAATATGGAATTCTCTGCTCAAATGGTGATTGAGCCAGGAAGAAAAATGAATGCGATTTTGTGGATACCAGTTGCAGTAATTATGATTATAATTTCTCTAAATTTTTTGCCTTATTTAATTGCAGCTCTTCCTGCTGATCTGCAATATCTTGCATATTTAGTTTTAGCTTTGGTTATATTTTTTGCAGTTTACGTTTTCTACAAAAAGTGGAGAGGGGAAGCGTGAAAATATATCAGTTTGCAGTTTATATGAGTGTTGTTTTGCTGTTTTGTGCTACTTTTATTGCTATGGTTTCTTATAGGCAGCTGGATGTTGCTTATAATTTGCTTAATTTACAAATTTTGACTGGAGAAAAATGGTATGATATTAGTTTAGGTGGTCAGTTTTCAGCTGATGAAATTCATTTGATGGGATTGAGGTTTTTATTTTTATCTATTGTTCTTTATGCTATAGCGATATTTATTTTAATACCGCAAGTATTAAATAGAGGCGATGGTAGGTGAAGAGGATATCTTTTATTCTTGCATTTATTTTATTAATTTTTCCAGCTTTTGCAGTTACTGAGTATTCTAAAACTATTTGGAATGATATTTACGTAACTCCATATTCTTACTATTTCTATTATAACAATAGACCTGTTATTAGTTATCAGTTTTTTAGCTTATATCAATATAATGTTTCAAAATTTTTTGCAAGTTATTTGGATGGCTTAAACTTATGTGTTGATATGTATAGCGAGTATGGTTATAGAGATTACTCATCTTGTAGAAGTTATGTTTTTGATCCTTATATACCTTTTGGTGGTGCTTGGATTTCTGATGAGCCGATAATATGGCGTTATGATGATGTTGTATCTCCTGTCTATTATCTCGATGGCTATGGATACAAATACATTGGTATTTTTAAATTAAATTTGAGTAAATATCCAAATGATTTTTGGCTAAATTACAGTTTTAGTAATAGTTTAGGTTTTGGCTATTATATAACAAATCTTGGTGTTTCTGAGCCTATAATCAAAGAAAATTTTCCAACTTCTGTTTCTCCAGGAATGGATAGCAACGTAACGTTTGCAATTGCATATGCTGATTCTAATGGAAATGTTAAAGTTATTTATGATTTCTATGATTTACAAAGTGGAAGGTTTGATTATAGTAAAGCTAAAGAGATAGATTTCAGCAATGGTTTAAGCGATGTTAAGAAAGTTTATCCGATATATACTAAGTGCATTTATTATGCTGTTTGTCATCCAATTCATTTGATATTTGAAGGTAGAAGCAGTCAAAATAATAATAGATATGGAATTTATTTGAGAGAAACGTGGATAGATCCATTATTTGGTTTTAGAGATTATAAGGATATTGGGTTGATAGGTTTTAACGAATCTGTTGGTTTTAGAACATCTGGCAATGTTATAAATTGGTTTTATAGCTTATATACAAATCTATTCTATGTTAAATATCAAGATGAAAATAGAAGACCGTGGTTTGTTTATGAGTTTAACCCATTGGATTGGAGCGTTAAAGATGTTTATGTAATTAATTGGTATGATAATAATTTACTAGTAAATTATGCTAAAACTCTACTTCAGACAGATTATATATTTAGTGATATAGGTTATTATGAGTTCTGGTTAAATAATACTGAGCTTAAAGCTCCAGCTTCTTCAACTAATACAACATATATAGCTGGTGTAGTTACTAGTTATGGTAACTATTATCCATCTGTTACTGTAAATCTTGAGCTATACAACAATTCAAATTTAGTTTATAGTTCTTCACGGTTTTTCAGTGTATTTAATTATAGGCAACCTTTGTCTTTTGTTTTTAAGGTTAATTTGGTGTCGAATATAAGCTACTATAATGTTAGATTTATAGTTAATAGTAGCTCTTATGGCACTTATAAATTCGAGTTAGTTAATGATATAGTTACTAGTGGTAGTATTGTTAGAGTAACTCCTACTGGTGGTGTTGCAGGTTTAGTAGAATCTTTTGGCATAGCTGATTATGATTATTTTGCATATCAAGTTCCTACATCAGCTACATGCTATTGCACAGATTTTACTAGAGTTGGTTGTGTTAATACTACTCATAGTTTATGGACTAGGACTTGTTATCCATCTGGTTGTTCTTCTGAGAAAGATTATCTTTTTGATTCTGGGTGTTATAATTATACAGCTACAACTACAACAACTACTGTTGGTGCTCCTACAATTCCTGGTGCTCCTCCAGGTGTAGGATATACTGGTGGTTTATTTAATTTGACAGGAACAGCATTAAAGTTAAATATAAGTGGTGCAGCATTAGTAGGAATATCAATACTTGACAGATTGCTGAGCTTAGCTGGAATTGCTACTTTTATAAGTATAGCAGTTGGTGCAGCAGTTGGTTATTTAACAAGAAATGGTCAAGTTACTGCAATTGCAATATTGCTAATGGTATTGCTTTTTACGCTAATTGGATTTTACCCATGGTGGTTTGGGATAGTTTTCATAATAATAGCAGGATTAATAGTAACTTTAATGTTTAAGGGGGCATTTTGATGTCAATAACAACTGAGACGCAAATTATTCTAACTCTTATGGCATTTTTGGCTTTTCTTACGTTCATTTCTAATTTACCAGATACTCCTCCAGAATACAGAATAATTTCTCCATTTGATTTTCTTTGGTTTACTGGCGGAATTATAGGTGTAGCATCATCTTGTAGCATCTGGACTGGAATACCTTGTGCAGCAGCATTGGCAATATTTGGCTTGGTTAGTTTTTTCAATTATTTAGTTGTAAATTATGAGGTAGTTAAGCTTCTCATATTCATGCCTGTTGTTGCAACTTTAATTTATATAGTTGCTCGATTAGGAAGAGGTGGTGGTTAACCACAAAATCTTTTTAAATAAAAAATCAATTAAAAATCATGGAGAAGAAAAAACTCTTGTTAATTGCATTGCCAATAATAGTTGGGATAGCTATTGCTGGAGCTTATGTAGCAACAAATAGTTTTGGAGTAGGAGCACAAGTAAAGTTCATATCAGGAACAGAGTATCAGCAAGGTGAACCAGCACAAGTAATAGTTAGAGTAGTTAATGCTTGGGGTGTTCCAATAAATGCAGATTACTGTAATGTAACAATATATTATCCAGATAAGACAGTATTTGTTAACAATCAAGCAATGACAAAAGGAGGAGCTCCTGGTAGCTGGTATTATCAATTCACCACACCATTCGACCAGATTGGAGTTTTCGAGGAATATGTAGTTTGCCAAGTAACGCTTCCAGCTGGACCAAGATTGTTAGGAGCTGGTAGCTCTTTCCACGTTCAGCAAACATTAACAATGCTTAACGAGACAGCTTCAGCCCAAGTCAGAATATTGAGCTAAAGGTTTAAAAGATACAAAGCAAATTAAGAAATGATAAAGAAAATTTTAATAGCTGTATTTTTACTTATTCTTTCTTCTTTTTTAATTTGGCAGTTATACAAATTTCTCTACACACCAAGAATAGTTTTTGGCGCTAAAGGTTTTACAGAATATTCTCCTGGTTCTCCTGGAAAAGTTTTCGTTCAAGTTTTAGACAATTATTTTTCTCCAGTTAACAACGCAATTTGTAAGCTTACTGTTTACTATCCAAACACCACAAAATTTGTAGACAATGTGACAATGCTTCCTTTCGAAAATGGTCTGTATTACTGGGATTTTGTAGCTCCAGATGTTCAGGGAGTTTACATGACTACAGTAAGTTGCACTTATCCGAGCGATTTAGTTGTTTTAACTCCGAGCCAGAGCCAGTTTTGGTATAAAGATGGTATTGCATTTAGTGGAACGAGCGTAACAGCTACTATTCCAATTCCATCAAGAGTTTCTGATAAAGGAGAACTTATAATATACTTTACTGCTATTGATTCGGCAAATCCAGTAACAATTCAAATAAATAATACAGCAACAAATCAATGGGAAACATTGGGAACAGCTACTGTTAATACTCCGCAGTTATCTTTCACTATAGATTTATCAACTCACAATCCCCTAACTGTAAGAATGACAGCTGGTAAAACTTTTAGCGTAGATTTGCTCAATCTATACGCTTACAAAAATGCTACTGTAGTTCAAACTAATTTGAGAGGCGGAGGAGAAATTCATGTCGAGGTTAAAAAAGTTGCTATCACTCCAGATGAAAGCACTCCAGAAATAAGATCTATATCTTAGAGTATAATATATTTAAATGTTGAGGATAAAAATGAGTATGAAGAAAATTTTGGTTTTGCTTCCAATAATTTTGAGCTTTGCTATATCTTTAGCTCAATATATACCAAATGAAACAGCAAACATTATTGCTCAAGTTTCCGATGTCTGGGGAAACCCTATTGATAATGCAAACTGTAGCGCTTACATATTTGACCCCGATTTTAATCTCGTTTTTTCTTCTCCGCTTCAATACAAAAATGGCTTTTATGTTTCTAATTTTACTGTTCCAGAAAAATATGGAACTTACTTGGAATATGTGGAATGTAATGTTACTCTTTACGGAAAACCAATGACTATAAAATCTGCTAAAACATTTTATGTTTCCTCAGCTTTTGATGTGATAGAAAGGCAGTTGAAAGAATATGTATCGAATACAACATTAAATGTTAGTGTTGGGATTACAGGAAATTTGACAGAAGCCGTTGAAAAAGCTCAAGAAGATATAATTGGTTTGCTTTTGGCACTTCACTCAACTCCAGAAACTGGAACTTATTGTATCAATGATACAGCTAGAATGGTAATAAAAACCGCTACATGGCATATAAATAACAAGTATTATAATATTACTAAAAATGAAGTAGAATATTGTGAGTTTGGTTGCAATAATATAACTGGTGAGTGTATATCAAGTCCAGCTAATAGAACTTTAACATTGGTATTTATTGCTATAGGTTTATTAGTGCTTTTATTCATAGTTTGGAGGTTTGTGATATGATAGTTAGAAAAGCTATTGCGCTGATTATATTGGGGATGATACTTTTTGCTAGTTTGTTTTATATTTCTAGTTTACCTTCTTATGTAACTGGTTTAGAGAGGTTTGTATATGAGATGATTCCTTTGGTGATAATCTTGCTAATGCTTTACATAATCTTGTATTAGGTGATAATGTGGCTAGACCAAATGAAGTTAATGGAACTGTTGCAATAAAATTTAGAGTTAGTAAGGCAGTTTATGAAACTTTGAGAAATGCAGCGGATAGAGCTGGAATAACTATTAGCGAATTTGTTAGAGGAATAATTTATTATTATCTAACAGAAACATTATTAGAAACTGTGAGAGATGAAAAATCTAAAACATTAAAAGAGCTTAGAGAGGAGCTGAAAAGAGAGGTGAGCAAATTTGAATAGAAGTTCAATTGTATTTGTAACAATAATGATAATTTATTTTATTTTTCTTATTCAACTTTCTAATTACTTATCTAGCATACAAATGAGTGATATAATTAAAGTTTTGATTTTGCTCTTCTTTTTGATTTTAGGAATGGGTATTCTTGGTTATGCTGGTAAATAAGTGAAAGTTGGACCACAAAATTTTATTTACTCTTTTTACAACTCCTAATTGGTGATGTATATGGCAAGAAGACATGGTAGGTTGGCTAAGTTAGCTAAAGCTGGAAAGCTCACTCCTGAACAAGTAAAAGCAAGAATAGCGGAGAAATATAACAAGAAAACTGCTGTAATGGCAGAGAGATGGCAAAAGGCAGTATCTTATGCTCCAGAGAGATGGGCAGAGAGTATGAGAGCTATATTAGGAACAGCTGTTGATCCGAGCTTCAAGGAAGCTCTTAAAGCTGGTTTGGAAGCAGCAAGAGATATCTATCCAAAAGCAATAGAAGGTAAAGGTGAAGTATTAGCTAAACATTATTACGAGAAGTTAACAGAAAAAGTTAAAGGTTAAAATAGAAAAAATAAAATAGTGTATGAATAAGGAACTGCTAGAGAAAGGTCTAAAGTTTAGCACTAAATACTTAAGTAAATGGGGGTCTAAAGTCCCCCTATCTTTTTATTTTTATTTAGCGGAACGCTGGGCAACTGGCTACTATGAGAAATTAGTTAAAGGTAAGTCTACAAAAATAGTTGGTTGATATGGATAAAATTGAAGAGGCATTTAAAATATATAAGGAAGAAAAACTTAAGGAGGGTTATCCTGAAGGTTTAGTTGATAAATCTATTAAATTTGCAGAGCACTATATGAATACAATTACTTCTTTTTTAGATGGTGCACATCCAGAGCTAGTTGAAAAAGCAAAAATTGAAATGTTGCCAGAAGCTATGGAATTTGCAGAGCGATGGATGAGAGGTCTAGCTGGGCTTGTTGGAGCTACAGCTGAAGTTAAAGGCAGATCTTATTGGGAACAAAAAATTAAAAACATAGTTGCTTAATGTTAATTGAGTGATAGCAATGCAAATTAATGATTTTGTAAGAAAAATGACAACTTTAACTAGCGTTGATTATTCAGTTCTTGAAAAAGTTGTTAAACATGCTTATAGTGCAGATAATGATTTTAAACTTGCACTAGAATCTGTTAATTCTAATGATGCTTCAGGAATAGTTTTTAATATTTTCATGGCTGGTGAATCATTTGGCTATGCTAACAATACATTTTATTCTGCTAAGCCCAGCGAGAGCGATTTGGAAGAATATAGAAATGCTTATTACAAATATACTGGTGAGCAAATAGATAAAATAGCAAAAGCTTTAAAAGAGAAATTGCAAAAAGTGGTTGGATGATAGATACAAGATCAAAAGCAGAAAAAGCTGAAAATGATAGATTGTTATATGAAGCAACTATGGATTTAGCTAATTTTCTAATGAATTATGGATTTGCTCCTAAGGAAGCTGTTGAGGTTGCAGAAGATTTTTGGAAAAAATACAAAAATAAATTAACCAGAAGTATCTGGGGTTAAAAATGAAGAAAATCGAAGAGAGAATTAGAGAGCTTGAAGAGAGAGTTGATTTATTAGAGAAAAGAGTTGCTGCACTTGAAGATACAAATGGTGTTTATGAAGATGAAGACGATGAGATTTAAATTTATAATGATAAATATTAATTACAGGTGAGCTTATGGAAAAAAAGAAAATAAAAATTGAAATTGAAACTGACCCAGAAACAGCAAATCTTGTATATGGAATTCTGTTAAGAGAGTATAATGAAGTTTATAGGCATGTTCCTGGTGAGAGATTAAGCGATTTCATAGAGCAATTAGAGAAAAAGATAAAGCAAGTAGTTGCGTAGAAAAGCTGTATAGGATTTAAATGAAAAAGCAGCTTGGCTTAATGATTTCTCACTCCTATACAGCTCTACAAAAAAGATTTAAAGCTTTCGTTATGTATAAAAAATTTAAATACTTTTTCTACAATAGTTATTATGGCAAAAATAACATATAGGGCAAAAAAGATAACATTACCTTCAGATGTAGTTGCAGATATTTGGTATGTTAAAAGTCAAATAGAACCAATCGTTGGAAGAAGTGTTTTGAGTGAAATTGATGTTATTAGATTTTGTTTAAACTATTTCATAAAGGTAGATGAAGCTATTGAAAAAGCATATGATTTGCTATATGAGGAGGTAGAAGAGGATGAAAAAAGTGAGCATTAAGTATAGAATGGTTAGGATTGATGAAGGAACTTACAAGCTTTTAGAAGACCTTAAAGTTAAATTGACTATGAGAGATAAGTTACCATATTTTTCATACGAGATTATCAGAATGGGATTACAATTGTTAAAGCAAAAATTGGAGAGTGAGAAAAATGATAAAGCTAACTTTGATTGAAGGAGACGCCTTGGAAGTATTACCAACATTAGAAAGTGAAAGTGCTGATTTGGTTTTAACAGACCCACCATATCCCAATTTCGATTTATTCACTAATAAAAAAACTGAAGATTTTTACATTTCTATTTTTACTGAATTATACAGAATATTGAAGAAAGATAAGTTTTTAATCACGTTTTGGAGCATATCTGATTTACCAAATATATTTAGAATAATGGAAAAAGCAGGATTTAATTATACTTGGCAAGTTATTAACTATATAAAAAATGCAGATAAAAATCACATAAGAGTTGGTTTTAATCATTATAATACTGCTTTGATTTTTGAGAAAGGTAGAGCTAAAAGAGTAGAGCAAATTAGAGATGTTATTGAAGATGTTACATCTAGCATAAAAAGAAAAGAAATACAACACCCAACACCAAAAACATTAAAAGTTGTTGAAAGTTTGATAAAATTCTCAACAAAAGAAGGAGATGTTGTCCTAGACCCATTTTTAGGTTCGGGAACCACTATGATTGCTAGTAAAAATTTAAAAAGGAATTGTATAGGAATAGAAATAAATCATGAGTATATAGAAATAGCAAAGAAAAGGTTAAACTGGGGTAGCTCTCTATCAAACGGAATAGAATGGGAATTTAAGGTAGTGAAAAAATGGCTAATTGAAAAATCAAAAGAAATTGAAAAGAAGGTAGTTAAAAATGAAAAGCGAAATTGAGCAAATCAAAAAAGAATTGGAAGAGCTAAAGAATAAATATCATCAAACTCTTGGTGAAGTTAGATATATATCAGATAGGCATGAAAAATTTGAGAAAAAGCTATTTTACATTTCTCTAATTCTATTTATTGTAGTTATTTATGTTTATTATCCATTTTTCAGAAATCTCTGGCTATCAGTTGATCCATTTATGCGTGGGGGCAGATGTAAATGAGAAAAGAGAAAAATGAAACCATAAAAGCAGCAATGACAGCAATAGAGCTAAATATAGATACAATAAAAAAGAATATCGAAATAGTAAAATACTTAGCAGATAACATAAATGGAATGGCTGCTAGTATAGATTATTACATTAGAGAAATAGAAAACGATGTAAAAAGCTTAAAGCTTATGTTAGGTATAAAGGATGGTGATGAATTTGAATAGAGAGCAAGAGTTAAGAGATTTGCTATTTAACATTAAAGAGGATTTAGAGCATATAAGAAAAACTATTGATAAAATGATTAAGGATATAGAGTATTATGTATAGGAGGTGGTAATAAATGATTATACTAATTCCAAAAGATAAGGAATATATGTTAGAATTTCACAGGGATTTACTATATTACTTTATGGGTTATGACTTAAACGATATAGCATATAGATTAGGTTATGATATAACAGACATTGAGAGAATTGAAGATAAAGAGAATAATATCATTATAAGATATCTAAGAGTTGAAGAAATAAAAGAAATAAATGATGTATTTCCACTTGATGTTATAGATGAAATTCTTGAGGAATATTATTTGAAATTAGAGCATATTCCAGATTTAAACGATGAAGATGAAGTAGAGAAATGGGTAATATCAGTTAAGTTTAAGGAAGAGCTAGAGAGAATAAAGAATATAATTATTGAAGAGCTAAAAGAGAGATTAGATCATCTAAAAGGATGTGTATTTGTTGAAGTAATAGAAGGTGAAAAAGATAAAGCTAAAGAGTTGCTAAAAGAGGAATTTAAGGATTACATAATAGTTGAATAGCATGACAGAAAAAGCTATAAGAATAATAGAGGTTTTAATAGTTTTGTTTTTTATTTTCTTTATATTTGCTTTTCTATCTTACTTTTTCAAATGTAGCTCTTACTGCTATTCAGAGGCAGTAATAGAGTGCAGGACAATTTTAGGAATTGAGAAATATTCAATGCTAATGCTTTTATTTTTGTTTATTGTTTATTTTATTTGCTTAAAGTTTTCAAAAAATTCAAAAAGCTCATAGAAATTTCAAAATCATGCCAAAAATCTTATGAATTTCATAAATCTATCAACATCCTCTTTAGTTTTAACTATATTAGCTAACTTTAAAACATTTCTAACATCTAATGAATTCTTACATTTTTCTATAATGTAATCCTTAACATCTTCACTTATGTTATAATCTTTTAGTAATTGCTTAGATATATTGATAAATTCATCTTCACTATACTTTTTAAACTGCAAAATTAGAAATCTAGATAATAAAGCTTGAGGTATTCTTTTAACACTGTTAGCAGTAGCTATAATTTTCGTTTTTATAGTTTTTGCTATTTTTTGATTGTAAGATGTTTTTGTAGCTATACCATACTCACAAATATCAATAAGCAAACGATAAACATCAGGATATTTTAAGTTATCTAATTGGTCAATAAGTATAAGTTGCGGCTCTAAATCGAGATAAGAGAAAAGACCAGAATAAGTAATATAAGGCGTTAAATAAATGCTATTTGGTATTTTTGTAAGCTCTAAAATAAATAATGTTTTAGCAGTTGCAGGGCTACCTAATAATAATACATGTATTGGTTTTTCACTCTCTATAACTCTTTTCAAAATTTCTTTTTGCTCCTCATATCCTATTATGCTATCGAATAAAGGTTTAGATGTATCTATTTTTACATTATAAACCTCTAAAAACTTTTTTGCTCTCTCTATATCTTTAATCCTATAAAAAACTGATTTATTTGTTTTTAGAGAAATCTCTAAAATACCCAATTTTACCAGTTCCATTAAAGTTTTATTATCTGCACCAACTTGCCAACTCTCAAATCCTAATTCTTTATTATACTCAAATTGAGGATTTTCTGCTAACTCTAAAATTCTCTTTATAACATCTCTCATTTAATCACTTTGTGCAAAAAACTAATATAGATTTATATCACTAAACCATTCTGCCAAATATATGTTGTTGTTACCTTTAGCTATGATTAAATCCTCATTTATTTTAAAATAATCTCTACTACTCTCAGCAAATACCTCAATATCACTTATATCTCTATAGAATTGTATAATCATATCTACTTTATAACTAAATTCCTCTTCAGCATTTAAGATTTTCTCGTTATCATAATCACTTTTTTCAATCTCTTTAATCTTTTCTCTAAATTCCTCATAAATCGTTTCTAAATCCTTTTTCAATTTTTTCAGAATATTCTTTTTTCCAATTATAAAAATATCGTTGTTTTGACCTATCACATTAACCCATAAAAACCATCTTTTTACTAAAATAAATTCTCTTTTAATTTTTTCTATGCTATCACCATTTTCATAAGCTATTTTTATCTCATCTATAGCTCTCATATAATCACCCCTCACTAATCTTTAAGGTTTTGAGATTAGGTTTTAAAGATATTCTTATTGAATGTTTTCCTTTATATATAATTATCTCATTGACATTTGCATATATATGTTCATTGCTCTTTAATTGCTTAACTAATGCAACAATATCTTTATTCCTTAAAAGTTTCTCTAATAAATCGAGATTTGTTTTTTCTATTTCTAATTTTGCTCTAAATCCTATTGTTCTCTCTATTTGCATTGAATAGATAAAGACATCATGATTATAGTATTCTACTCTCACATCATTATCTATTGTAATAATGCACTTACTCACATTTTTGTTTTTGAATAGTTGCTTAAAATCCTTATATTCCTCTGCACTTAAAAATCTCTTTAAAGTTTTAATTGCATTAAACTCTTTTTTTGTGATATACATTTTTACCCCCTAATACTCACTGTTAAGCATTAAAACACCATCAACATAATATAAAACTAATTCCTCAACTTTTGCGTCAGTATGATTATAAACATGAGAAACTAATACGTTATTATTGCCATCTTCAAACATTACTATAGCAGTTTTATTTTTTCTATTTACTTTAAGCCTTATCACTAAAAATTTATCTTTTTTGAGATGTTTCTTTATTCTTATATCAAAATATATTGTAAATATTGCATCACTTACAAACCAACTATAACCATTTTCTACTAAATAAATTATACCATCAGTTACATTCATACCTATATACTCATAATATTTTGTAGTGCCATTGAATTGATGTAATGCTTCTAAATCCTCTTTATCTGCCATTTAATCACCATCTAAAATTTTCTAAAGTATTTAGTAATTCATACCAACTTTCTAACTCAAATTCTAAAACCTCAATTAATGCAACTACTTTATCATTTTCTATTAAACTCAAATCGTATGGATAATTTTCTATTTTATATTTCTCAAAAATCTTACCCAACTCATTATCTAAAGCATCAACAAAATTCTTTATTTCATTTTTCAACTCTTTTACTCTATTCTGCAATTCTTCAGCTCTTACTAATAGATAAACATGTTTAGGAAACTCTTTTTTCAACTCTTCAGTATCTAATTGTATTATTTCGTTATTGCTATCTTGGTCTAATGTTTCAATTTTCATTTTTCTCACCTCTTTAAGCTAATTTTGATTTAAATGCTCGTTGAAAAGCTCATTTTGATTTTCGCTTTTCGTATAAAACTTTTTTACAATTTTTAAATCTTTTTATTCACTAAAAAATATAAATTTAAAGCAACAAATTCATTTAAAAGCTTTTCTCTTCTGCAAAATATATTTTAAAATACCGTAATTTTTATCTCCCC